>Ga0315910_10004035_pt1 | contig 12357 bp, 12 predicted proteins | sample EdamamesoilMG_FD_204470 | JGI IMG/M metagenome (GOLD analysis project Ga0315910, IMG submission 204470) | Garden soil microbial communities collected in Santa Monica, California, United States - Edamame soil | ecosystem: Environmental > Terrestrial > Soil > Garden | place: USA: California... | reverse complement strand
CCTCCCCCTCCGCGCCGCCTTCGCCGTCCTCGCGATGCCGGCGATCGTTGCCGGGTATCTGCCGTGGCGGATCGGTTCCCTCCCTGAGCGTCTCCCGCTCCCTATAGGTGCCTGGGCGTTCCTCGGCCTCGCCGTCGGCGCGATCGGTCTCATCCTGTTCAGCTGGACGGTCCGCGACTTCTTCGTCCGCGGGCAGGGGACGCTCGCCCCCTGGGACCCACCCAAGTTCCTGGTCGCCGAGGGATCGTACCGGTGGTCGCGGAACCCGATGTACGTCGGGGTGCTGTTGTTGATCTGGGGCCAGGGGATCTGGTATCGGAGCGGCGAGGTACTGGCGTACGGGGCGGTGATGGCGGTGATTTTCCACCTTCGCGTCGTGCTCGGCGAGGAACCGTGGCTCGCGAAGACGTTCCCCGAACCGTGGGCGGCGTACACGATGAAAGTGAAACGATGGGGCCTCTTCGCCCTCCTCTTCTGCGCGACCCCGCTCTCCGCCCAGATCGTCCACCCGACGCCGGAGAACCTCGACCAGGTCGTTACCGCCAACATCCGACGGAGCGACACCCTTTCGGGGGACGCGACGCTCGACGCTTTGGCCCGCCGACTCCGCGCGCTCAGGCCGGTCGCCCAGATCGGCGGCGAGGCGGTCGCGCACGGGGCCGACTGGGGGAAGATCCGCGACGTCACTCTCGACCGGGAAGGGCGGATCCTCGTCCTCGACGAGCAGGACAAGTCGATCTCCCGTTGGTCGGTCGAGGGAACGCAGGTCGGCCGTTTCGGTCGGGGTGGCGAGGGACCGCTCGAGTTCTTTGAGCCGACCGCGCTCGCAGCCCTGAAGGACGGTACCGTATTGGTCCTCGACCGGGCCTATGGCCTAAAGCGGTTCACTTGGGACTCAACGGCGCAATTTCGTGAATACTGGTTCCAGGGTGTGACCTTCGAGGACGTCTGCGCATTCGGCAATGGCGTCGTCGGGCAAAGGCAGTATGACGACAATTCCATCGCCCAGATCATCGGCCCAAACGGCACCCGGGTCCGCGGCGTCGGCCGCGGCTACAAAGCGCAGAGCGGCCTTGCGAAGAGTCTCTCCCGCGGACCTTTAGGCTGCCTTCCGAATGGGACGATCGCCGGAGCCTCCGAAATCCTCCCCTACGTCTCGATCTGGGATACCACGGGAAAGACCATCGCCACGACCAATCTCGTGAACTTCACGCCGATGAGCGTGACTGAGAGCCCGGGAAGCGTCAGGTACGGCGCCCCCCCGGAGGGGTACGAGATGTTCCGCAACATCGTCCCTGTCGGGTCGGGACACTTCCTGGTACAAGTGGCGTTGCACACCTCGGCGAGCGGTCGAGAGCGGGCCGAGTACGCCAAACTGCACACGTATCTCCTCTCTAACCGCACCGGGAAGGGCGTCTACCTGGGCACCACACTACCGATGATCGCTGGTGGTGATCCCTCCCGGCTCATCGGGTGGCGGAACGACCCGGTGCCCGAGGTCGTGATCCTGCGGTAGGCGCCGCACGTCTCGTGCGGCCGCGCACACCCGCCCGCTGTCATCCCGAGCGGAGCGAGGGATCTACCCACCGTTGAGTAGATCCCTCACTTCGTTCGGGATGACAGCATTGTGGTGACTCTCCGCCGCCTTTCGGCGGGCTCCTTACATCGCACCGGAGACCGTGTCGTTCAGAGCACGAAGATCAGCACGAGCACCGCAACGACGATGGCGAGCGTCGTGACCGTGATCGTGTGCTTGGATGACGCCATGGCCGCGGCGTTGTCCTCCTTCATGTCGTTGAGCGTCGCCGGCGCGGGGGTATTCGACTGGTAGAGCGGCGAAGGCCGCGGCGCCGGGACCGGCGCCGGAGCGGTGGGCGCGGGCGGCGGGGGCGCCGCCGTCTCGCTCGCGACCGCCTGCTGGGCGGCGGCGGGCGAAGACGCGCAGATCATCAGGGCGCCGAGCAGTCGGAGGGATCTGGGAGTGCGCATGCGGGCTCCTTGGGGAGGGTGTCCGGATAATCTGTTGCGCACCTCCGCGCTCCGCCAGCCAGACGCAAGAAGGGGCCGCCGTGAGGGGCCCCTTCCTGTCCTGCGCCGAACGCCGGGTGTCCCGTGCGTTCAGATGACCAGCACAAGGATGAGCACCAGGAGCACGATCACCAGCGCGGTGGTGGAGATGGTCACCCCGTTGGAGCTCATCGATGCCCTGTGGGCCGCCTGCGCATCCGCGATGGTCGAGACCTCGGACTCTCGCGCGAAGAGCGGTGATGGAGCGGGCGCCGGCTTCGGTGCGGGGGTCGCAGCCGGCATCGGTGCCGGTACCGTGGGCGCGGCAGCCGGCGCGGCGACCTGGGCCTGCTGGGCGACGGCGGGAACGATCAGGAGCGCAGAGGCGAGGACCGCTCCCTGGATCGCACGCTTGGTGTGGTCAACGATGGACATCCGGGACTCCTTGGTCGGGACCCGCAGGGTTCCCTGCGGGTGTGGAAGAGCAGACTGCTATCGCTCAGGACTAGCGGCGACCCGGATTGCCCGGAGTGCCACCGGTCTCGTCGTTGGAGCCATGCTTGTGGTTCGAGTTCCCCGGGTCGCATCCCTCGGGGCCGTTGCCGACGCCCTGGTTGCACTTGCCGCGGGGCTTCCCCTGGCCGTTGCGACCGTCGCAGCCGACCACTTCGGTGCCGGTGACGGTCACGTCGGCGCGCGACCAGATGTCGCCGTTGAACGTCCCACCGGTGAGGGTGATGGCCGCGCCAGCCAGGATGTTCCCCTGGAAGTTCGAGGTCGTCAGTGTCGCCGCCTGCGCGACCCACCAGGTGATGTTGCACCCCAGCGCGCCGTTCGCGAGGACGACCGAGAAGTTGGTGCCCGTCAGTGCCCCGGTGCCGGCGGTCCCGATCGAGAAGCTCCAGAGCCCGTTCGACGGACCGTCGAGGGTCAGGGTCCCGGTGAGTGCCGCAGCGGCGGGGAAGCAGTACGCCCCCGGCGCGAGCGTCACGCCGTCGAGCGTCCCCGAGAGGACGGTGCACGCATCACCCGCCTGCGGAGTGAGCGTCGAGTACTGCGCCAGGAAAGCGTTGAACGCCTGCTTGGATCCCGCGGTGCCGACATCGACGCCGCCGCTGACGGGACAACTGGTCAGGGCGATGGAACCGGTCGGTGCGGCCTGGAAGGTGCCCACACTGCCGGCGATGGTGCCGTCGGTGCAGGTCACGGCCTGGTCGGCCAGGATGGTGTATCCGGTGCCCTGCGCGCTCGAAGCGAACGCCGGACCGTCGGTGAAGGAGGACTCGTCGCCGGTCGGGGCGGTCGGGTCATTGCAGGCGGCCGTGAAGACCGCCAGGGAGAGCGCGAGGCTCGCAGCCAGGCGGGTCGTGCGATGGAACGTGGACATCGTTGGGCCTTCGTTGCATTGCGGATCCTGCGATAGAACAGCGAGGGACCCCGGGAGCGATCTCCGCACCCGGGGGCCCTGTCGTACTTACGGCTTGCGCGGCGCGACGAGGTACGGATCGGCCACAAGGAGCCGGAACTGGCTGCGACGGTTCGCGACGTTCGCGGACGCGTCCTCCGACGCCTCTTCCGGTCCCGCGACCAGGAGCTGACCTTCACCCTTGGTCGCGATCTCGATCCGGACCGGAGCGACCCCGCGGCTGACGAGATAGTCCTTCGTCGCCTCGGCACGGCGGAGGCCGAGCGCCATGTTGTAGCCCGAGTCGCCCGGCTGGCTGGCGAACCCGGTGATCACGATCCGCATCTCCGGGTTGTCCCGGAAGATCGGCACCTTGGCATCCAGGATCTGCTTGGAGGCCGGGGTCAGCTCGCTGCTGTTCTGCGAGAAGATGATCATCCGTTCCATCGTGGCGAGCGCCGCGGCCGACGAAGGCGAGAGGTACTCCGGGACGAGCGGACGCCCCAGCGAATCACGGAGTTGCTTGTAATTGGCCGCGATAAGCCGCAGGCGCGCCGTCTCGGCCGCGCTGACGGAATCCTGGTGCACCGGACCCGGGACGTAGACCGTGTTCGTGGAGGTCATCCGGGCCCCCGGACGGCGGTACACGCTCAGGCCGAAGTGGAGGGAGTTGTTGGCACCGTCGCCGGTGGCCATCCAGCTCCGGATCCCGTCGACGCGGAGGGCGACCGTCTCCGAGAGGCCGAGCTTCATACCGAGCAGGCCGTGCCACCCGTAGCTCTCGAAGAAGTTGGCATCGGTGTGGTCCACACCGCCGCCGAGGAGGAACGAGACCCGGTTACTGGCGAGCCGGAGCGGCACGAAGAGGGCGCGGCCGGAGAGGACACCGACGTTCACCGTCTCGAGACCGTTGGGACGATCCGCGCTCCCGGCGCCGGCTTCGAACTCCAGCGAGAAGCGGGGGGAGATGAAGGCGCCGACCCGGCCACCGAACCCCATCCCGTTATTCATGTCGAGACTGGCGTCATAGCTGCTGGCAGTGCCGAAGGCGCCGAACTCGACGGTCCCTCGCTGCTGTCCGGCGACCGGGGCGGCACTGACCAGCGCCGCGACTCCGACCGCGATCATCATTCGTGCGTACATGTCATTCTCCTTGAGTATGCCTGCCGGCGGCCGGCGGCCGCGCGTCGTTCCGTGCTGCGGGTCCGGACGGAGATCCGGACCCGACGACCTACCGAGTTACGGCAGGGTGATGGTGTTGCCGGTGCCGAGCGAGACCGAGCCGTTCCGGGCCAGGGCGCGCCCGATCAGGTTCGCGTTGTCCACCAGGGTGACGCTGGTCAGGACCACCACGTTCCCCTTCCACTGCGACGCGGTGCCGAGCGTGGCCGAGCTGCCGACCACCCAGTACACGTTCTGGGCCTGTGCACCGTTGATAAGGACGATGTCGCCCGCGGTGATCAACGAAGATCCCGCCTGGAAGACGAAGAGCGCGTTCGGGTCGCCGCCGCCGTCGAGCGTGAGCACGCCCGTGACGCCGATCCCGGTGGCGGTGCAGTAGGTGCCCGCCGGCTTGGTGGTGCCGCCGAGGTCGGCGACGATGGCGTTGGCCGGGGCGCAGGGAAGACCCTGCAGCGTGTTGTAGAGGGACGTGAGGTCGTTCTGCGCGTTCAGCGCGACCGCGTCCGCCAGGTGCTGCACGCCGGTGATGACGCAGGGAGGGAAGCCGGTGACGGTGCTACCCGGGCTGATGGCGATGTCCGACTGGATGAGCCCGTTGTTGATGCAGGTGAACGAGAGGCCGGCCATGATGCCGTACGGCTCGACCAGCCCGAGCGGAATGACCGGACCCGCGACCTCGACGACCACGGTGGCCGACCCGAACACCAGGCCGCTGGTGGCGCGGACGGTGCTGGTGAACGTCCCAGCGACTCCGCCGGCCGTGAAGAGACCGCCCACGCCGATCGTGCCTCCGCCGTTGGTGACCGACCAGGCCGGGGTGATGGGCACGATGTTGTTGCCGGCATCACGGCCGACCGCGGCGAACTGCTGGGTGGTGCCCGCGTCCAGCGTGTCCGGATCCGGGGTGACGGTGATGGTCACGACCGGGCCGGCGATCACGACCTCGGTCGCCTGACCGAAGATCGCGCCGTTGGTGGCGCGGATGGTGTTCGAGAAGCTGCCGGGGGTGCTGCCGGCGGTGAAGAGACCGGTCGTATTGATCGTGCCGCCACCGTTGGTGACCGTCCAGGTCGGCGTGATGGCGACGACGTTGTTCCCGGCGTCACGGCCCACGGCGGTGAACTGCTGGGTGCCGAGCACGGTGGTAGTGTCGGGATCCGGGGTCACGGTGATGGTGGCCAGCACACCGACGATCACGGTGACGTTGGCCGTCCCCGACATCCCGCCGCTGGTGGCCTGCACCGTGGCAGGGTACACGCCCGGGGTGCTCCCGGCGGTGAAGAGGCCATTGGCGTCGATGGTACCGCCCCCCGCGACGACCGACCAGACCGGCGTGATGCCGACCGGCACCCCCTCGGCATCGGCGCCCGCCGCGACGAACTGCTGGGTCGAGGTGACCGCCAGTGTCACGTTCGGGGTCACGGTGATGGAGAACAGCGCGCCCGGATCGCTCTCGCCGTGGATGTCGCAACCCACGGAGAGGACCACCGCGCAGGAGAGCGCGAGCACCATCCGGGTGAAGAGGGCCGGCAGCGTCAAGGCCCTGGAAGAACGATCGCTCGTCGGACTTGTCATAACTCTCCTCGAACTGCTTGTGTGTGAATGCAGGTGCATGTGCTGCAATGCGACCTCCCCGATGCGGTGGGAGATCCTCGACAGCGAGTATACCGACCGAGCACACATTGCCCTATCACACCATCGGCTGAAAATCGAGGCATACCCCGCAGGATGAGACGGGTCCCGACGCACTCCCTCGAAAGGACTAGGGCGCCTGCTGCCGCAGATCGCCACAACGCGAGCCCCCCGCGTTGGCGGGGGGCTCGAACGGGTCGGTTACGGTGTCCGGAGGCGGGGAACGCCGCGGGACGGGGTCAGACCGGCTTGGGCGGGGCGGGCGGGTCGGCCACCTCGAGGGGGGCGGTCAGCACGAAGCCGGCCTGCAGCTCCGCGAGTGCGGCCTCGAGCCGCCTGTTCGCCTCCCGGTCCTGGTCCGGACTGTCGCTGACGACGAGGATATGCGTGATCTGCTGTTCGAGCACGAACCGACCCTCCCAGGTATGAGCACCACGCTTTGCGAGCGTGTGTTCGCGATCGAGCAATGCCCGGACGGCGGCCAGCCGATCCTCCGACTGGGGCGGCACGATCTGGTAGGCATACGCCCACATCGGCTTGTTGGGTGGTCCCGGCTTCTTGGTCATGTCGTCACTCCTTGACCCTACACTATGCCGGAACGTGGTGCCCGGGTATCGCACAAAGGACTGACGCACGACCGGTGGGTCCTCGACGCGGGAACCCGGCGCCGCGCTGAGGACGATGGCCGGACCACCGGACGGCACGTCCTGGGGCTGTGGAGTGGTCACAGGAGCTGCCGCCGCGTCGGCAGCACCAGCAGGACGGCACCCACCACCAGGGCGCTGATCCCGAACCACTTCGGAAGATCGACCGTGCGGCGCTCATCGAGCGAGACCGCCACGTCTCCCACCTTGGCCGTGTGCCGCGCTTCCGTGAAGCTGAACCCGCCATAGGCCAGGGAGAGACCGCCGGCCAGGAGGAAGACGAGCGCGGCGACCTTGAGCGGAGAGAGGACGGGACCATTCATGGATGGCATCAGAGCACCTTCTGCCCGCGGATCACGCGGACGAGGACGACGATGATCGCGACGGCGAGCAGGAGGTGGATCAACCCGCCCAGCGTGTACGACGTGAGGAGGCCGAGGGCCCAGAGCACCAGGAGGATGATGGCGAGGGTGAGCATGGACCGGTCCCGACCGAGTGGAAGGAGCGTCCGCGCGCACGTGCCAACGGACCCTTCCAGTGTAGCGAGGGAGGGGGTCGCGGGATATCGCGCGGAAGGGGGATTTCGGGGGGAGGGGCGGCTACTGCGCGGGAGCTACATCCGGCGTGTGAGCGAGGTCAGTTCCCTTCCTCGCGGTGCGCGTACGCCGCGATCTGGAGCCTGGTATGGAGCATCAGCTTCTCCATGACGTTGCGCACGTGGCTTTTCACCGTGTGCGTCGCGATGTGGAGCCGGCTGGCGATCTCCTTGTTGCCCAGTCCTTCGGCGATGAGGTTGATCACCTGGCGCTCACGGGGGGTCATCCGGACCGACTCGAGGACCTCCGGACGGTCGCGTGCCACCGCATCGCGGGCGATCTGCGAGAAGAGGCTCGCGGTCATCTGGGGGGGAAGCACGTTGACCCCTTCCGCGACCGATCGGATGGTACGGACCAGGTCGTCGAGGGTGGCGTCCTTCATGATGAAGCCGGACACCCCCGTATTGACGAACTCCACCACGTCCTCGTGGGCGGGGAGGACGTCCATCACGATGATCTTGGAGTCCGGGAACTCGTTCCGGACCTTCTCGGCGATCTTGAGCGCATCGCCGTTCCGGAGCCCCAGGTCCAGCAGCACCACCTGCGGCGCCGAGATGCCGAGGGCCGAGGTGTCCGCGCTGTCGCTCCCCGCCACCACGCGGAGGTCGGGGAGCTGATTCAAGAGCGCGGTGATCCCTTCGCGGACCAGTCGATTGTCCTCGATGACCGCGACGGTGATGATGGCCTTTCCCCGGTCACCGGGCGCACCCGTGCCCCTCGACCGCGGCGTCACGGTCGGAGTCCCAGCGGGACGTCAACTGCGCTATGTACCATGCGTTGCAATATGGGTGGCCGGACCGTACGGGGCCACCCCGAAGACCGATCGACCCCCTACCCCAGCGCCTTCCCCGCCGCCGCCGCCACTTCCTTGTCGTCGTCCCCCTTCAGCTGCTCCAGCGCCGCCTTCGCGGGCTGACTCGTCCCCGACGCGAGCCGGAGTCCCTCCACCGCCCAGAGCCGCGGCTGGGTCGGCGGCTTCCGCAACAGCTTCCGCGGCGGGTTGGCCTGGCGGATCAGCGCCTGCACCCCCTCCGGGGTCGCGGTGCGGCCGAGGGCGTTGCACATCTCGCGCTGCACTTCCGGCGGGAGGTTCTCCTCCTCGGCCAGCATCGTCGCGATGCGGAGCGCGAGGGCGCGGTTGTGCTTTCCATCGATGAGTACCAGCGCCTGGGTCCGGACGCTCGTCACCGGGTCCTTGAGCGCCTGACGGAGCGGCTCCACCGTGGCGCTGGTGCCGATCTTGGCGAGCGCGACCACCGCGGCCTTCCGCACCCGCTCCTCGGTGTGGTTCAGCAGCTTGCCGAGTTCACCGATCGCGCTCTCCAACTTCAGCTCCCCACAGAGCTCCGCGATGTTCCGCACTACGAACCACTCGTGGTGGTCGAGCATCCGCACCACCTGCTCCGACCCGCGGCGGCTGTGCACCAGCGCGTCGAAATAGCCGCGCCGCTCGTCGACCGTCGGCGCCAGCACCAGGAGATCCAGGAGCACGTCGGTCGCAGCCTCCCCCATCCGGCCGAGCACCGTGAGCGCGTCGGCCTTGGCGCTCTTGTCCGAGAGGAGACGCGCGGTCTCCTCCAGCGAGCGGCGTGGCAGGATCCGCTTGAGCGCCAGGTTGAAAGGACGGGAGTTCCCGCTCATCGTCCCGCCCGCCGCGGACTCGGCACGGACGATCCCGGCGCAGACCTTCGCGACGTCGCTCCACTTCTCCTGCTGCACCGCGGTGTCGGTGATCCCCACGAGTTCCTGCAGGATGTTCCCGGCGGTGGGTCCGGTCGGATCGTTCTCCAGGTTCATCACCAGCTCCTCGATCCGGCCGATGGCGGCCTGGGCCGAGGAGGGCATGTGCACCATCCCGCCATCCTCGCTCGAGAACACCCCTTCGCCGAGCGACGCCGCGAGCTGCTCGCTGGCGCGGGGCGGAACGGCGGCGCCACTCCCCCGCTGGTCGGTGGCGTTGAACATCCGCATGTCGGGGGGGAGGTTCCGCGGGATCCCCCCCTGCGGCGGCGGGCTCCCCATCGGCGGACCGGAGGGACGAGGCGGAGGCACCTGCGGTTCCGTGCGGGAGGGCGCGGTCGTCACATTGCTCGGCGCACGGAACCGGAACTGGCTCGCCCCCGGCTCCCCGACCGTGGTGATGAACGCGTCGATGTGCACGTAGGTCTGCTTCGGCATCGACAGCGCCTTGCAGAGCGACAGCAGCGGTGCCGCCGCGGTCCCTTCGGGGAGGTCGATCCCGCCGACGCCGTGCATCAGCATGGTGCGGTTCAGGTCCTCGGCCCCCGGGGTCTCGGGCTGCACGAGGACGTCCTGGAAGGCCAACCCCTCGGGGGTGGCTTCCAGGGTAAGTGCGCTGACACCGAGCGTCGTCATCAGCTGGCGGAAGGCGTTCTTGTGCTCCTCCTTCGCGTTGGGCTTTTCGCGAAGGAGCTTGACCATCTGCCAAAGATCGCCGACGACGCTCAGGGGTGCGGACATAGGGGAGGGCCGCGCAACTCACGGCGGCAACGAAACATAGACCCCCCCGGGCACCGGGGCCAACCCCGGGTCATTAACGCTTGAAGAATGCAAAACAGGGGCGCGGGAACCCCGAAACCCTGATCGCCTCTGCCAGGACGCCACGTCACATCGTCCAGTTCATCGGGAACAAGAACCCAGGAATCCCTGGAACCCAAGAGAGAACTTCCTGGGTTCTTGGGGTTTCTGGGTTCCTGCTCCCGACCATCTCAACTTCGCGCCGGCCCCGCCGGTATCGGCGGTCAGGGATTTCGGGGTTCCCGCGCTCCTGCCTCCCTGCCACCAGGAGGGATCGGCGGGAACAAGAACCCAGGAATCCCTGGAACCCAAGAGAGAACTTCATGGGTTCTTGGGGTTTCTGGGTTCCTGCTCCCGATGGACCCAACGATGCGTCGAGGCGTCCCGCGAGAGCCTTTCGGGGGTTTCGGGGTTTCCGCGCCACTGCCTGCCGGCAGACCGGACCGATCCGCTAACCCGGTCGCCGCGCGAGCGCGCTCGCAAGGTCCACCATCCGGAGGCTCTTCGCGCGAAGCCCCGCCTGCTCGGCGGCCACCACGGCCGGCGGGAGCTCGAGCCCCGCCACGCCGGAGCGGAGCAGCTCTTCCGCGCTCCCTTCGAGCATCGCGCGCCCCTGCGCCAGCGCGACGCCGCGGTCGAGCGCCTCGATCGCGAACGCGGGATCGTGCGTCACGGCGATCACCGTCCGTCCCGCCGCCACCCGCGTCCGCACGATCTCCGCCACCAGCGCCCGCCCGGTCCGGTCGAGGAGGGCCGTCGGTTCGTCGAGCAGGAGCACCTTGGGATCGGTCACGAGGATACTTGCGAGCGCCACCAGGCGGCGCTTCGGCATCGCGAGGTCATACGGATGGACATCGGCCACGCCGGCGAGCTGACACTCCTCCAGCGCCCCCGCCACCGCCGTGGTGATCCGGTCCGGCGCCCACCCCTGCCGTTCCGCGCCGTACGCCAGCTCCTCGCGGACGGTGGTGCGGATCAGCTGGTCGTCGGGGCGCTGGAAGAGGTATCCCACACGGTCGACCAGGTCCTCGGGGCCGAGCCCCGCGGTCGCGCGGCCATCGACCGTGACACTCCCCGCCTCGGGGTGCATCAACCCCATGCAGAGCCGGAGTGCGGTGGTCTTCCCGGCGCCGTTCGCGCCGAAGAGTCCGAGCGCCTCGCCGGCCCGCGCCTCGAAGGTGAGGCCGGTGAGCACCGGTTCACGCCGGTACCGGAAGCGCACCCCGTCGAAGCGGATCATCGCCACCGCGCCACCGCCTGCGCGACCGTGAGCGGATACGGCGGGACCAGGTGCGTCGCCTGCTCTCCCGCGAGCCGCGACGCGGCACGCGCGAGCTCACCCACCCCGGTGCTCCCGGCGCGGATCGCCCACATCAGCTCGGTGCCGAGGAGGTCGGCCGGGGCGCCGCGGGCCACCGTGCTCCCGTCATCGAGGAGCACCATCTCGTCGGCGAGCGCGAGGCCCAACTCCGCGTCCTCGGTCGCGAGGAGCACCGCACATCCCCGCTCCGCCTCGCCGCGGACGAAGGCCCGCACCATCTCCCGGCCGGTGCCGTCGAGCGCGGAGGTCGGTTCGTCCAGGAGCCACACCTCGGGCCGGAGCACCTGCATCGCGGCAAGCACCACTCGCTGCAGCTCACCGCCGGAGAGCTCCTCCGGCACCCGATCGGCCAGGTGCGACACACCGAGTCGCTCGAGCGCGGCGGGGACGGCGCTGAGGATCCGCCCCCGCTCCCAGCCGAGGTTGGCGGGGGCGAAGGCGACCTCATCGAAGACCGACTCCGCCATCCCCGAGAGCTGCAGGTGCGGCGTCGCGGTGACATAGGCGACCCGGCCCTGCACCGCGCCGCGTCCCGCGCGGGTGCCCGCTTCGTGGCCCAGCACCTTCACCGATCCGTCGAGGGTGCCGCCGGTGAGGCCGGGGGCGAGCCCGGCGGCCGCGAGGAGGAGGGTGCTCGCCCCGGCACCGAGGGGGCCGAAGATCCAGGTGACCCGGCCGGCGGGGGCGCCGAACGTCACCTCGCGGAGCACCGGCCCCGAGGTGGGATAGCGGAAGGTGACACGCGAGAATTCGACCGCGTTCACGGGACGAGCTTCCACGCGAGCGCGCCGATCACCGCGAGCGCGGCGCCCCAGCGGACCGCCAGGTCCAGCGCGGTGTCGGTGGGGGGCCGGAGCGAGGTGCGGCGCGCCCCATCGGCGCGGATCTGCCGGGTGGCGAGGGCGAAGGTGCGCTCGTCCACCTCGTGCAGCGCGCCGAGCATCAGCGGCAGGGCGAGCGGCACGAACGCCTTGGCGCGGGTGACGATCCCGCCGCGGACCCGGAGACCGCGCGCGCGCATCGCCTCCTGCA
>Ga0315910_10004034_pt1 | contig 12358 bp, 10 predicted proteins | sample EdamamesoilMG_FD_204470 | JGI IMG/M metagenome (GOLD analysis project Ga0315910, IMG submission 204470) | Garden soil microbial communities collected in Santa Monica, California, United States - Edamame soil | ecosystem: Environmental > Terrestrial > Soil > Garden | place: USA: California... | reverse complement strand
GACGGTATGTTGAATATTGCAGCCAACAGGTCGAGTGAAGTGTAGTGCTTGTAGTCACCAAACTTCCACATTTCCAATGTATCAAGATGCTGAACATCCCAGGGTTTTTTACTCATGAGATTCAGTGCATCGGGTATACGCAGGCCATTTACCAATAATCGCCTGCATAAGTAGGGATAGTCAAACTCCTTTCCGTTATGGGCGCAAAATCTTACCGTTGACGCGTCGAGCTTCTCCACCATATTCTTGAATTCAAAAAGGAGTTCCTTTTCGTCATGTCCACTGTATGCCTTTGTTCTTAGCACCAGATCGCCCGACTCATTCTCAACCAACTTGCCAACAGCAATACAAACGATTTTGCCAAACTCAGCATATATACCTGCCTTCTCCCGATAAATACTTTCGTCTGTTTGAACGGTGTCACGCTTCAGGAAGGCTGCCTTCCGTGACCATTGTACTTTCAGTCGTTCGTTGAGGGAATCAAATTCATAACACTGGGCCACAGTTTCAATATCGAGAAATACGATATCACGAAGTTCCTGGATCATATACATCGGGTATTAAATACTAAAGTAACGATTACGTCGAAGTTTTAAAATCTAGGAGTGTAAAACACCTTGCATTTCCAGTTCCTTAATAAAGGACAGGTTCTCTTCCCGGATGGAGTCCGGAACAAATACAAATCGTTTGTCGAATATCTGCGACCCGACATAGTAGCTTACCCAGTATTCATTGTTCAGATGAAATACAGCCGGGTCGATAGGCTCAACCAGGGTGGCGCTGTTTGGAGGAATAGTATCCAGAAAATGACGAAGGATCGAAGTGCGTTGTGGTTCGCCGTCTTTTTCACCATATCCTTTACTGGCCACCAGGGTATTCTCAATAGCAAATTCATTTGAATTGATCAAATACACTTTCCATTCATCGGACTCACCGGCGCTTGTTTTTCTTGCCACAGCAAGCGTTACATTCTTTACTTCGGGTATCTTAATGTCACGGATCATAACCTTATCGTTTGGCAAACCAATTTTTCAACACTTCCTCTGCAGGTTTACCCTGAGGCGTGAAATCACCTTCGGTGGAGTGCTTCGGACGGTGCGGATACCATTTCCAGAAGTACACTCCTACGATCCATTCTTGTGGCCAGACCTTGTGAAAAAATGCTCTGTAACAATTCGCCTGAGTTTCCATGGAAACGACCTCCTGCCGCTCGGGCCATCGCCAGGGTTCTATGGCAGCATCCGGAGTGCTTTTGTAACCAAGCTCCGTAAACAGAATGGGCTTGCGGAATTTTTTGAAAACCTTTTCCATTCTTGCCATTGGCTCATTCCAACCTCGTTCAAGTTCCTGCAGTCCAGGTTCTTTTGACGATGTTAAAGGAAAGTATGCCTGCACCCCAATATAATCCAGCTCATTCCAGAACGGTACATCTTCAAACTCTCCACTGAAGTTTGCGGCATAGGTGAGCTTACCTTTATAAATATTTCTTATTTTCTTTATCAGGAGTGGCCATTCCGGCCGCATTACGGTCTGATGAAGTTCGGTGCCGATGCAAAAAATTTCAACACCTGAAGAATCGGCCAATGCAGCGTAGGGTAAGATAAAGTTCTCGTACTGGCGAAACCAGGCCTTCCATTCTGCATCCGAATTCATTTCAATAGCACCCGGCCAACTGTTCCTTACCCAAATATGAGGTTTAAGAAGCGTCCGTATTCCGCGATTGCGCGCGAGCTCCGTAGTAATGGCGATTCCCCGTTTTGATTCTCCCCACCAGGGATTTTCAGATGAACTCTCCCAACGGATAGTAGTGTCCGACAGGGTTCTTTGCCAGCCAAAAGGTGTTTGAGATATCCAGCTTACACCCAGGTTTTTTATATCGACGATTTGAGAATCCCCAATTGCTTTCGGAAGCCCTACCCAGCAGACACCTTTTTGTTTTTCTTCGAACGGAATAGATTCGGTCTTTGCATTCGTCAGAAATAGACCCAAAGTCGTAAACGAGAGGACTATCAGGGCGATATAAACTTTTCCGGAGTGCATCAACGGACTAAATTCATTTCAAAAAGGTTAGCAATGTGGTCTTTCAGGATATCCTTTACACGGGTGATTTCAACCGGATGACCGACTTCCTTTTCAAGAGAAGTTACAGCCTTATCGGATATGCCACAAGGTACAATGTGATCAAAATAACTAAGGTCTGTATTTACATTCAAAGCGAAACCGTGTAGGGTTACCCAACGACTGGTTTTAACGCCAAGTGCGCATATTTTTCTTGGCTCGTTTTGATGGTCAACCCAGACGCCCGTAAGATCGGGGATTCTTCCAGCCTCTACGTCAAAAACCATCAGCGTTCTAATAATAGCCTCCTCTAACAAGCGCATATATTTATGAATGTCCGTAAAGAAGTTTTCAAGGTCTATCACCGGATATCCCACTAGCTGTCCGGGGCCATGATACGTTATGTCTCCACCGCGATTAATGTGATAGTACGTGGCTCCCAAAGAGGATAAATTTTCCGGTTTGATGAGAAGATTACTTTCCTTTCCGCTTCGTCCAAGGGTATAAACGTGAGGATGCTGACAAAATACCAGATAGTTATCTGTCAGATGTTGCAGATCATCGGGAAGTGCCCGGTTGTTGGCTTTTGTCGCGAGAACCTTTTCAAACAGTTCGGTCTGATAGTCCCATGCTACTTTATAGTCAATAAGACCCAGATCAATAAACTCAGTTCTTTTATTGGTTGTAGTATTCAAATCAAAGTGACGCTTGATTGATCTTTTCGATCGGATTCATGATATAGGTAAGTATTGAATTGTCTTTCGTCAACTCCACAACACGAAAACCTTTGTAAGTTGTTCCCCAACTTCCGCCAATGTGAGAGTCGAACATGTAGGGCACCGATTCTATTATCTTTATCCCGTCCTGATCGTGTTCATGCCCATGAAATACACTCCTTACATTCTTATGTTGTTTGATTAATTCAAAAAAGGCCGGTGTTTCAATGGCATGTTTTGTCCACTTTGCCTGAGGGATGTGGATGAATATGAACACATTTTTTGCTTTTGTATTTGCCTCCAGTCTGTTTTTCAGCCAGTCTATGTCCGGACTTAAGTAATCCCCCTGCTCATTCGATGTAGTGGCAAGAAGTATCGTGTTGTTCCCTTTTTTTGCTTCATGGTTAACGCCCATTCCCCATACCTCTTTCCAGTACGCGTCACTTACCATGTCATGATTACCTTTTGTGACGTAATAGTTGACGGGAAGTTTGTCGAAAAAAACTTTTGCCTGCGTTAAAAAGGCCTTCTCATTGTGAATCACGTCACCGTTTATGACACAAAAATCCAACGGATTGTTTTTGTGAAAGGTCGTTATGTTTTTTATAAAAGTATCATGAAAGAGATTGAATTCGGTGTCTGACTGACCGTAATGCCCATCAGATGCAACCACAAATCTTAGGGATACACCCTTCCGCATGGCTGCCGCGGCAGCCGGTGAAAGCCGCTCGATTCCTCCACCCAGTAGTATGAGGGATGCAGAGGAGATGCCTTTAATAAATTCTCGTCGGGACAGGTTCATTTTCTTGCTGGTTAGAGTTATCAATAGCCCTCGTTATGCTTCAATTTATCACAATAGGAAGATTCACCTTATTTCGTCCGCTCAAGTTCTTTTTTCAGCTTCATAACCGGCTCAGTAGGGTCGGGGTCTACGCCGTTTTTCTTTGCCAGGTAAAATGAAATCCAGTCGGTAAGATGGATAAGGTAATAATATTGTTCAAGAAGGGATGCGCCTTCACCGATAATATCAATGATGCTGTTCGATTTCTTTTCGAAATAGTCCCTGCAAAGTTCCATCCTTTTTTCTACGCGCTCGTGATCGTGATCAGAGTATAGGTAGATCGGTTGCAGGAACGGCAGGATGTTCTCTGGAAAATGCCATCCTGCAAGCTCGTTGTGATTCATCTCGGGAAATGTATTAACGTGCGCCAGTTGTTTTGCGTTTTCATTCAATTGTTGCTGGAACCGCAGTGCCATGGCATGAAGGCGATTATCACAATAGATCATTGGCAATTTGCCTTTCAGTTTTTTGGCAATGAGCTCCGCCTCTGACTGAATGCCCTTTTCGCCACGATCAAGGAATTCAATTGCATTTTCGGTTTCCTTTATAAATGCAGCGCCGATCAGGTTAGTATGATACAAAATATAAAACAGGGCATTCATATTATAGGCTAACATCGCCCGCGGGCTGTCCGATCCTGGTGGCAATTGTATATAGTACAGATTGTATTCTTTGCAGATATCCAGCAATTTTCCCCCTGATGCTACCGCAATAACCTGCGCGCGCTTTAATAAGGCCTTGTTAAGGGCAGCAACTGTTTCTTCTGCATCACCACTATAGGAGCACGCAATAAATAGGGTATGGGGACTAACGAACTGAGGAATATTATAACTTTTGCAGACCGTCAAGGGAATTGGAATTCTTCCAAAAGTGAGGGACTCCACGAGATTAGCGCTAATCCCTGATGCCCCCATGCCTGCGATGACAATGTTCCGAATGTCGCTGCCGGGACGCTCCAGATCAAGTGCTTGCCCGATTTTTAAGGCATCAGCCAATTGGCGCGTGAAACCCTCTATATATTTTTTTGTTGAAGACATAATTGTAAATTCATTAATCAAAGGTAGAATATAATTGTGAGCGATAAAATCAAAACCGGCAACCTTGGCGAAAACCTTGCCGCCGACTTTCTGAAGAAAAAGGGATTTGAAATTGTAGCCCGAAATTATCGTTTCAGGCATTGCGAAATTGATCTCATAGCCCGCCGGGATAACTGGACGATTTTTGTGGAGGTTAAAACCAGATCGTCTTTGTCCTATGGGCAGCCTGAAGAATTCGTCTCTGCGCAACAAGCACGCCGCATCTTTGAAGCTGCTGAAGAATTTATATTCTCAACCAACTGGCACGGACATATCCGATTTGACATTGTATCCGTAAAACTTGGCGTCACTCCGGAAGTAACACATTTTGAAGATGCTATTAATTAATCAGGTGAAAATGAAGTTGCGACATAGCCTTTTGCGTCTCACTAATCCATCTTGGAGTATTAAGCTTCCAACACTTTTCCTTGGATGAATATTCAATATGTCAATGTTCAACGCTCAATACTCGTTGATTATTTGCGTTTCAACAACAACACCGTGCCGGACGTCATTAGTGTGCCTCAAGCCAGTTCAATCCAACACCTACTTCTACCTCCATGGGCACTTCCAGATGAACGGCATGCTTCATCAAACTGATAACATTTGATTTGACCTGATCCACTTCCTCTTTGTGGAGATCGAATACCAATTCGTCATGCACCTGCATGATCATTTTGGATTTAAGCTTTTCCTTCTCCAGCCAGCGATTAATATTTACCATCGCAATCTTGATTATGTCTGCAGCACTGCCTTGTATCGGTGCATTGATTGCATTTCGTTCAGCAAATCCACGTGTTGTTACATTGCGGGAATTGATGTCGCGTAGATACCTTCGCCTTCCCAAAATCGTTTCGACATACTCTTTTTCACGAGCTGTGTTGATGGCATCATCCATGTAACGTTTGATAGCAGCAAACTCGGTGAAGTAGGATTGAATAATCTCCGCTGCCTCACTACGCGAAATCCCCAGGTTTTGTGAAAGTCCAAAAGCAGTACTTCCGTAAAGGATACCAAAGTTCACTTCTTTCGCTTTGCGTCGCATATCCGGAGTAACTTTTTCCAGTTCCACTTTAAAGACCTTTGCTGCTGTTGTCGTGTGGATATCCCTTTTATTTCGAAAAGCTTCAATCATCGTCTCATCCTTTGCAAAAGATGCTGCTATGCGCAATTCAATTTGCGAATAGTCGGCCGACATAAATAGAAATTCGTCATTCCGGGCAATAAAGGCTTTGCGGATTAGCCGCCCCTTTTCTGTTCGAATAGGAATGTTCTGCAAATTGGGGTTATTCGAACTTAGTCGTCCGGTAACTGCCCAGGCCTGACGGTAATCGGTATGTACTCTTCCGTCTGCTTTGCTGATCATTTTCGGCAAGGCATCTACATAGGTAGAGCGAAGTTTTTCATATTCCCTGAAATCCAGAATTCGTTTTGCAATGTCATGCTTGGGTGCCAGTCCGGCCAACACATCTTCGCCAGTAGCATATTGTCCGGTTTTTGTTTTTTTTGGTTTCTCTATCAACTTCAAACGATCAAACAACACCTCCCCCAGTTGTTTCGGTGAACCAATATTAAATTCTGTACCCGCCAGCTGAAATATTTCCCGTTGCACTTTTTCACTTTCAATTCGCAATTCTTCCGACATTTTTGAAAGGGCATTCGTGTCTATTTTCACTCCTTCAAATTCCATATTGGCAAGCACCGTAACTAAGGGCATTTCAATTTCACTCATTAGTTTGGAATGACGCCGTTGTTCCAATTCCTTAAGCAGTTTCTTCCGCAGCTGAAAGACCTGGTCTGCTCGCTCGCAAAGCCTTTCCTTCAAGCTTACATTCTCAGAAACCAATTCATAGTTCAGGTATTGCGAACAAAGTATCGACAAGTCATGTGATGCTTCCGGTTCAATCAGATAATGCGCCAACATTGGATCGAACAGTTGTCCGGCCAGTGAAATACCATATTTCTTCAGCGCCAGGATAGTTGCCTTAATATTATGACCAACCTTCTGAATCTTTTGGTCCTCAAGAACGCCGCGTATCAAGTTTATAGCATTCTTGCCCTGATCTGAATTATCAATTGGCAGAAAGTAAGCTTCCGCCTCACGGTAACAGACTGCAATTCCTGTGAGCTGAAAATCAAAATTTGCAACGTCATCGGTGATAGAATCAATCGAGAAAACAGATTGTTCCCTGAGCTTTTCAACCAGCGACCCGAGTTGCTGCGCATTTTCTATAAGGGTGTAGGCTGCTGAGTTCGATCCTAATGTTTTTTTGTCGCCGGTTTCTGCTGTCGTTTCCGTCGCCCCGGATGGTGAGAACATTGAAAGCTGAGTGCTTTGTGGAGCTGATCGAATGGCTTCAGAAGTCGGCAATGGCTCATTGAATGCCCTGGCCGCTATTCCCTTAAATTCTAATTCATTAAAAATGGGTTTCAGTTTCTCGATGTCAGGTCCGGAATAAGTCAGTTCCTTCTCATCAAACTGAACGGGTACATCCGTAATAATTTTGGCAAGCGTCTTGGATAGTATGGCCTGCTCGCCATATTGTTCTACCAGTTCTTTTTGTTTGCCTTTCAACTCGGCTGCGTGTGAAATAATACCTTCCACTGAGCCATATTTTTTTAATAAGACCGATGCCGTTTTTGGTCCAAAGCCTGGAATTCCGGGAATGTTATCGGATGTGTCTCCCTGAAGCCCAAGCATGTCAACCACCTGACTGACATTTTCGATGTCCCATTTTTCGCAAACCTCCTTGGGACCGAGTACATCAACTGCATTCCCCATATAGGCCGGTTTATAAAGAAATACTTTATCGGTAACCAGCTGGCCAAAGTCTTTATCAGGGGTCATCATATAGACTTCAAAACCTTTCGACGCTGCCTGCGCTGCAAGCGTTCCAATAATATCATCCGCCTCATAACCATCCATCTCGACAATGGGGATATTGAATCCACGGATGATGTCTTTCACGATGGGAATCCCATAACGGATGTCCTCCGGTGTCTCCTGACGGTGCGCTTTATACTCCTTAAAGATTTCATCGCGAAACGTTTTTGCTACGGTATCAAAAGCTACTGCGATATGGGTAGGTTTCTGCTTTTGGAGCACTTCCATCAGGGTATTGGTGAACCCAAAGGGTACGGATGTGTTGTGACCTTTTGAGTTTATCCGGGGTGTTTTTGTGAAGGCAAAGTGCGCACGGTATATTAAAGCGTACGCGTCAAGTAGAAAGATTCTTTTTGGTGACGTGCTCATGGGGTGCAAAGTATCGCACAATTGGAAAAGAATCCAATGTTCTCTGCTGAAACCGGAATTAATTTTTTTTGATTAGTTAATCAAGCTAAATAAAACCGTTACAATTCACGACGGGAATTGTAAAAATAAGGCGTGACATTGAATGCCACGCCAACTATTTTACTTTCTAATCAATTCAGGTTTTATTCCTGTTTTGTTGCATTGCAAGTGTGCTCCAACAGAAAATCATCACCTGTGTCGATAGTGTAGTCAAAAGTAAGCTGGTCGCCATTTAAGATTCCCTGGCCATAAATAACGATGGTCATGGTTTTTCCTTTAAAGGTTTGCGAAGGAATTGTAAATACATTGCCCTTTATAGTCGCTTTTACAGGCACATACATAATATCGCCAAAATTGGTAATCTCCACACCGTTGCCTGACTTAGAAATGGTAACTGTGTAGTTTTCTACTTCATCATCTTCATCTGTGTCGATTACGGAATACGTTCCAACAACTTTTTCAATATCGGCGCTAAAATCTTCATCGTCATCATTACAGCTCCCCAGAACAAAAGTCATGGAGATTAGCAGGAATACCAGAAGGTTATTTGAATGGAACCTGGGAGAAGAAAGCCTAGCGAAAGGGGTCAAAAAAACGAGAGGGTTTTTGTTCATGATTGTATCATTTTAGTTTGTTCGTTCTAGTCGACATAAGCCTAGGCTCTTATGTCACGGTCTGATACGGAGATTGTCAAAATTTGGTTACAAGAATATTTGCAGGTATGGCAAACATAACGCTAAATCAAGACCACATTTTCAAAATGTCCCACCCAAAAAAGACTCGGAAAAGTTGATTTTTAGCATCTTATAAGTATCTTTTGTTGACCTAATCTCCCATAAAAAAAATATTATGAATCCGATTCAACAATTTATTCATTGGGAGACTTCCACTCCGGACGCCGTGTTTCTACGACAGGCCATTTCCGGGGAGTGGAAGATCTGGACATACCTGGAAGCAGGGAATGAAATCAGGAGGGTAGCCACCGCGTTGAAGGCTTACAACCTACCGCCACACAGCAACATCGCTATACTCTCGAAAAATTGCGCCCATTGGATTATGGCCGACATTGCCATCTGGTTGGCAGGTCATGTTTCAGTACCGATATACCCTACACTGTCAGCTGCAGGTATACAATTTATACTGGAGCACAGTGAATCGAAAGTAATCTTTCTTGGAAAGCTGGATGATTTTTCTAAACAACGTTCAGGAGTTTCAGAATCAATCCCCAGGATTAGCTTCCCATTATACGGCATGAATGAAGGAGCATTGTGGAATGATCTCGTTGAAAAAAATCATGCCTCCGCCAATATTCACCCCGATGAAAACAGTCTGGCTTCAATCATGTATTCGTCCGGGACAACCGGATTTCCCAAAGGCATCATGCTTAGTTTTAAAGCATTCGAATTTGTGGGGCAATCAATGGTGGAAAATCTTTTGCTTACTAACAAGGAGCGCTTCTTCTCCTATCTTCCCTTGAGCCACATTGCTGAAAAGGCGTATGTAGAAATGGGCCTTCTTTATTCCGGTGGCTCCGTCTCGTTCACTGAATCGTTGGAAAAATTTGCGGCTAATCTCCAGGAAGTTCAGCCAACGGCATTCGGCGGTGTGCCTCGCATTTACGCCAAATTTCAGGAAGGGGTACTTTCGAAAATCCCGCAAAAAAAACTGGATCGGTTGTTATCCATACCTTTGATTTCAACGATACTTAAAAAAACACTTCGGAAAAAGCTTGGCCTTGGAAAGGCCAGAATAATTGTGTGTGGAGCAGCGCCGATACCTGTCACCTTACTGGAATGGTTCAAAAAAATCGGCATTGAAGTACATGAAATCTATGGGATGACTGAAAACTGTGGATTCTCGCATGGAGATCATGGCAAGTTTTTCCGCTTCGGAACCGTAGGAAGGCCCTGGAAAGGTGTATTGTGCAGGCTGGGCGATGAAGGTGAAATTCTCACCAAGCATCCGGGCTTAATGTTAGGATACTATAAGGATCCAGAAACTACGAAACAAGTATTCACGTCCGACGGATTTTTAAAAACCGGCGATAAGGGAACGATTGATCCGGATGGATTTCTGACCATCACCGGCCGGATCAAAGACCAATTCAAAACCGACAAAGCTAAATTTATCGCTCCTGCTCCGATTGAAACCAGGTTGTTAGCGAACAAGGACATTGAACAGGTTTGTGTTGTGGGTGTTGGTATCCCACAACCAATAGCACTGATTGTCTTGTCGGCTGTGGCAAAAGGAAGGCCGGCTGAATCGGTAAGTCAAAGTCTTCATTCTTCAATCAGTGAAGTTAATCATACGCTGGAGAATTATGAACGACTCGCCAAGGTAGTTGTACTCAAGGATGATTGGACGATTGAAAACGGTCTGATGACTCCTTCCCTTAAGGTAAAACGAAATGAAATCGAGAAAATTCACGTGCATAAATACGCTGCCTGGTATCAGGAAACCTCCATTGTCATCTGGGAGTAGTATTATGCTATCACGACAACTTCCAAGATTTATTTAAGCCTTGCCTTAAAAAAGTCAACCGTATTTTTGTAGGCGTCTTTATACGCACTTTCATCAAATGCGCCCATTGGGTTACTGGGATTCGCAAAACCGTGATCGGCATCGTAATTCTTAATGATTACCTTTTTGCCTGCCGACTTCATATTGGATTCAAATTTCTGAACAACTTCCGGCGTTATCCACTTTTCGCGTGAAGCGAAAATTCCAAGGACATCCGTATTTAAAGTCTTCAGTACGGCAACATCCTCGACGGGCATGCCATAATAAATCACACAAGCGGCGGCCTGTTTCCCGGCCAGCAACGAAGCCAGGAGTGATTGTCCGCCCCCAAAGCACCATCCCACAGTACCTACGTTGGCGTTTTTACCAACATAGCTTAAGGCACCTTTAACAATCATGTCACCCCGCTGCTGCTTAAACTCCTGCATATATTTAGATGCCAGTTCCCGGTCGTTTGCAATGTTTCCATCATAGAGATCAAGCGCAAGAACATTAACATTGCCGAGATCTTTGAACAAATCTTCCGATTGACGTTTAATGTTGTCATTCAATCCCCACCATTCCTGAAAAACGAAGATCCAATTGTTAGTCTTCTTAGCTGCCAGGATCAAATACCCGTTGGCATTTTTTCCATCCTGGCAAGGAAACTGAATCATCTTTCCACCTTCCTCACTAATATGAACGTAGGCTCTCGGGACAAAGTGCGCGGCATTAAAGTCCTTGTTTGAAGCAAACAAAGCAAACTTTTCCGTAGACGGTGTATGGCAAACCGTGATGTTATCCTGGCCAATGCACGCAATGGTCAGAGAAAGTAAGACGTTGAATAAGACAATTTTTTTCATAGTCATCCATGTTTGTATTTAACTTCTTGTCAGATCAATTGTGGTCTTATCTACCGAGGAGACCGCATATTTTATTCATCGGTATCAACTTATATAAAACCATCCGGCACAATGCTATTTAAATTGCCGTATGGCGCTGATTTACTTGAAACCTTTCGACAAAATTAACCTCATTCAACGGTAGTAGCCTTTGCAAAGCTTGTGTCATCCTGTTTTGATCTGATCGAAGCTGCCTCCTTCCCAATATCCCATTTATATAAATGTTGGGAAGATGGTGTATGATATTATACTCAAACTCAGAAATGCATATGACTTTTTTCATCCCGCAATGCTGATAGAGGTCCGTATTTGTTTTCGGTATTAGTCTGTAGTGATCTTTAGCAAAAAATTGTGTGAAGTCATGTTGTTCTTTTATTTTTTTTAGTTGCCGTTTGGAAATGAGAAATGACGACTGATTTATGTTTGTAAAGTGAGCAAACTTCTTTCCTCCATATTCCTCCACCGAATCATAATCCCAATCATAATCATCGTGATAAGCAGGGAAATACATACCTGTCTCATCTTTTTCATACTGAATTAGTCCGCTGATTCTATTTTCAGGGAGAATATTTTCATACTCTATAAACTTATCAACATGGTGTTCCAGCCATAAGTGATCATTTTCAGTAAACAGGAAATAATCAAAGTTTTCTGATTCCTGATCAATAACGCGACGACATGTCATAGGAAGAAGTTTGTAAGTATAAAGACTTCCGTCCCATCGTTTACGAAATTTCAACTTAAATAGAAGCTGCTTGAAGTTGAAGGGGCCATTATACAGTTCAAGTACATTTATTTTATCAATACCCTGAACTCCTGGCAAAGGAACATTAGAATTAACAACAATTGTCACTTTGTATTTTTCAAAAGATCTCAACGTATCAATCACCTTTTGGAGGAAATCGAGTTGGTCTGATCCATAATTAACAATTGCCACTAAAATACTTTTCATAAACTCTATTTTAATCACTACA
>Ga0315910_10004032_pt1 | contig 12359 bp, 10 predicted proteins | sample EdamamesoilMG_FD_204470 | JGI IMG/M metagenome (GOLD analysis project Ga0315910, IMG submission 204470) | Garden soil microbial communities collected in Santa Monica, California, United States - Edamame soil | ecosystem: Environmental > Terrestrial > Soil > Garden | place: USA: California... | reverse complement strand
AGCATGATGATGGAAAATCCGAAGTGTAAAATCAGAATTCACGGCCACACCAACGGCAATGGTAGTGGAAAAATTATTTCCATGGGGGTTTCAAAAAATTTCTTTTCGCTGGACGACACCAAGGAAGGCATTGGATCGGCCAAGGCTTTGTCCGATGCTCGTGCGTCTGTTATCCGCGATTATTTGATCAATGGAGGCGTTGAGCCCGAACGCATGGAAGTAAAAGCCTGGGGTGGTAAAAAAGCACTCTATGATAAAGACAGCCCCAAAGCCAAAGAGAATGTTCGCGTAGAAGTAGAAATTCTGGAAGAGTAGTATTCGGGTTACGAGTTACGGGTTTCGCGTTGGTGCATAACCCGAAACTTTACCCGAAACCTTGAACCCGAAACTCGAAACTAATTTAGCTTGTCATGGCCTGCAGTACATCGTGCTGGGTAATGATGTGTACTTTCTCTCGCTCATCGCGCACTAATACAGCTTTGTTGTCTTTGTTCAATAAAGACGACAATACATCCAGCGTACTATCGGGTGCTACAAACTGCATGGGCTTGTCCATGATCTCGCCAATTTGCTTGCTTTGCAATTGTGGATCCTGAATGATTTTTTCCAACAGACTGGATGAACTTACGCTGCCAATAAACTGGCCGTTGTCAGTAACAGGAATCTGGTCGATGCCTTGTTTGTTCATCACCAGGATGGCTTCGCTTACTTTCGATGATTTGTTTACCGTAAACAAACTCTCCTTTCCATCACGATGGGAAATAATGTCGCGGGCAGTGGCAAACGCGCGGGTTTCCAGAAAGCCATGATCTTTCATCCATTGATCGTTGTACACTTTGGCGAGGTAACGCGTACCATGATCGGGTAGTAAGATCACCATCAGATCATCTTTTTTCAAATGCTCACGAGCATACTCTAATGCGCCATGCAGCGCGGAACCACTCGACCAGCCTACAAACAAACCTTCTTCACGCGAAAGTCTGCGGGCTGCAATGGCGCCATCTTTATCGGTTACTTTAATGAACTGATCAATCACATCGAAGTTTACATTTTTTGGCAGGATGTCTTCGCCAAAACCTTCGGTGAGGTACGGATAGATTTCATTTTCATCGAAGATGCCCGTCTCTTTATATTTTTTAAAAACCGATCCATACGTATCAATACCTACGGTAACAATTTTTGAGTTTTGTTCTTTTAAATACCGGGCAGTTCCACACATTGAACCGCCTGTTCCTACGGTGGCAACATAATGTGTTATTTTTCCTGTTGTCTGTTTCCAGATTTCAGGTCCTGTGCTTTCATAATGCGCAGCTGCATTTGAAGGATTGTCGTATTGATTGGGATAGATTGAATTCGGAATTTCTTTGTTCAGCTTACGCGCTACCGAGTAGTAGCTTCGTGGATCGTCAGGCGCAACGTTGGTAGGGCAAACAATTACTTCAGCACCAACAGCTTTAAGAATATTTATTTTTTCCTGTGATTGTTTATCGGCCATGGTGAAAATACAGCGGTAACCTTTGGCTACTGCAGCCAAGGCCAGTCCCATTCCTGTATTTCCTGACGTGCCTTCAATGATCGTTCCCCCGGGTTTTAAGATTCCGGCCTTCTCGGCATCTTCCACCATCTTAATCGCCATCCGGTCTTTCGTGGAGTTGCCAGGATTAAAGTATTCCACTTTGGCCAGCACGGTACCTTGAATTCCCTTTGTTACAGTATTCAATTTTACCATCGGGGTGTTGCCAATGGTTTCGATAATGGAGTTGTAGATCATGCTATGAATTGTAAGGAAGTAAAATTACAAAAGATAGTCGCACGAAATAATGGCGATGGATTTATGTTCTGGATTTTTTAAGCAGAATCGGGTCAGAACAAATTGGTGGGAGAGAAAGCTAACAAAAAGGAGCATAAAGATTTCTTTACGCTCCTTTTTGGTAAATGAATTTAAATGGGTTTTGCAGCCATTTCAATCATAGCGGTTAGTTCGCTAATCAATTTATCATCGCTTCCATTAAACCCAACGGATTTAAAGCGGATGTTTCCTTCTTTATCGAGCACAAACTTGGTGGGAATTCCTTCTACCTTGAATTGCTCCACTACTTTGTTTTCGTTATCCATCAATACATGGAATGTATACTTGTTGGACGTTAGAAAATCAGTAGCATTTTTTTCTTTTGTATCGCCACGTTCCCAGGTATCAACAAAAACGAATTTTACGTTGGGATCGTCTTTGTATTTTGTTACCATCTTTTGCATGCCTGGAAATGAAGCGAGGCACGGGCCGCACCACGTTGCCCAGAAATCGAGAACAACTACTTTACCTTTCAGCTCAGCGATGCTCACGGCCTTGCCATCCAGATCTTTTAACGTGAAGGCCGGTGAGGTTTCATTCAGCATGGATTTGCGAAGTTCTTCAATCATTTTTAAGTACGCCTCGCGTTCAAGCGCTACTACGTACGCATCGAAGCCGGCATCGGAGTTGTTTTCTTTGGTGTAGATTCGCTTGAGAATATCTTTAATGGCGCTGGTTGATTTGCCATCTTTTACAAATTGTTCGAGTTGTGGTTTTAATTCTTTTTCAGTGAGCACTTTTTCGGCCAGCAGGGCATAGGTATTGTTTTGTTCGGCATCCTTTCCTTTGCCAATAGTTATGGCTGCTTCCTGGGTGTAGGTGAATCCCTTGGCAAATTCACCAAGCCGGTACAACACCATAGCATACGTGTCGGCATACATGGCATACGAACTTTCACGCTGCTTCTCCCATTGCTTGGCGGTAACATAGTCTGGCTTCGCGCTGGTAGGATTTTTCCATTCTGATTTCGTGTATTCGGTAGCAAACCTGGATAGTTCTTCAGCAACGGTCAACTCCTCATTCTTTTCCTGAAGGCCCCATGCCACATTGTTGTAGGTGGAAGCAACCTGGCTTTTTTCAGGCATGGTTGAAGCAAATTTCTTCATAGCGTCCCATTGCTTTTTAGCAGAGTAGGCACTGAGCACGGTTGATTTGAAATAGGAAAGCGATCCTTCGTAACCTTTCCATTCTTTGTCTTGCTTGATGTGTTGCTCAATTGTGGCAAGCAGTTCTTCTTTTTTAGTCGGATCTTTTTCGGTTAAGAAAGCATCGATTTGTTGTGCGATTGTCCATTTGCCTGTTGGAAAAGAAATCTTTTTCTGGGCTGCAATGAATTTACCTTGCTCCGGAAGTTTGGCTGAGTTATAAAGCTGTTCGAGATACGAATAGTCATCTTCGGTTTTCAGACCGGTTTTTAATGTGGCTTCAATTTCTTTTTGAATAAGGGTGGATACATCCGGCTTTTTAGCCGCGTTCAACATGTAATAGTATGTTCCGCCATAGCTTCGCTTTTGCTCCGGATAAGTTTGAAATTCTTTTTCGAAAGCCTCAATAGCTTTGTCGTTATTGCGGGCTACTTGTGTTTGCTGACCAAATTGGAAATGGAAAAGAGCTAGGCTAGCGTAGCTTCCCTTTCGGATTTTTTCGTTCTGGTAGAATTGAATAAAATAACCTTCATTATAATTGTTATCGTGCTTGTCGTCAGCATAGAAGCCAAGCTGAATAAAATTGACGGCTGTGTCGGTTTGAATTGTAGCGGTGTATTTTTTACCTGACTTTTTAAGGATTAGATCATCCGCTTTGCGCCCTTTGCTGCTGGTAACATACAGGATGGATTCCACCTTTTTTGTGGTGTTGGCAATATCACCAGCCGGGGTGTAGGTAATGGTGAGTAAATCTCCGGGCTTGGGTTTTTCCGGAGTAACCAGAAAATTAGTTTGTGCAAACGAGGTTAACGTTCCTGTTATCAGGAAAATGAGGAGCCAGCTTTTTTTTGTCATAATGAGTTTAGGTTTAGAATAGTTGATAACGTGTACTTTACTTATGATGGTATTTCACATCAAAAGTTTTTAAGTAATAAGGAAAGATCGGAGTATTTTGTTAAAAACGAAATGCAAAGCAGCTCTAATTCATATCGGAGTGATTCATTCGCCCATTAGCCGGGTCGATAACGTTTGTTCTTAATACTTTTTAAGCTGCTCCGGCCAGTAAGTATAACACGGCCATTCTAACCGCTACACCGTTTTCCACCTGATCGAGGATAATGGAGTGCTGCGAATCGGCTGCATCGCTGCTTAATTCAACGCCACGGTTAATCGGCCCGGGGTGCATAATCACGATTTGCTTCTTGAGGCTGTCGAGCATTTTTTTGTTGATACCATAGTACAACGTGTACTCGCGCAATGAAGGAAAGTATTTTATCTGCTGTCGTTCGAGTTGAATGCGGAGCACGTTTGCCACATCGCACCATTGAAGTGCTTTGCGAACATCAAATTCTACTTCTACTCCAAGCTGGCCGATAAATTTTGGTAACAAGGTTGGCGGGCCACATACCATTACTTTTGCGCCTAACTTTTTGAGTGCAAAAATATTGGAGAGGGCTACGCGCGAGTGTAAGATGTCGCCAATGATGGCGATTTTCTTGCCGCCTACATCGCCCAGTTTTTCGCGGATGGAGAACGTGTCGAGCAAAGCCTGTGTTGGGTGTTCATGTGTTCCATCACCGGCATTTACAATGTTGGCTTTGATGTGTTTGGCCAGGTAGTGTGGTGCTCCGGGACTGGCATGACGCATTACAATCATATCGACCTTCATGGCCAGAATGTTGTTTACGGTATCCAGCAAGGTTTCGCCTTTTTTAACCGAGCTGTTGGATGCGGAGAAGTTAACAACATCGGCCGAAAGTCTTTTCTGCGCCAGTTCGAAAGAGAGACGTGTGCGGGTTGAGTTTTCAAAAAAAACATTCGCGATTGTAACATCTCGAAGCGATGGTACTTTCTTGATGGGGCGGTTGATTACTTCTTTAAAGTTCTCGGCTGTTTCAAAAATAAGTTCAATGTCTTCGCGGGTAATGTTCTTAATGCCTAGCAAATGTTTTTGACTGAGTTTCGACATAGCCCTTAATCCTTATTGATCAACCAGATTTTATTTTGTTTATGACCTTGCGCTTCCAGTTCTACCAGTACACGCTGTGACGTTAACGTGTTCACGGCCTTGCCTACATAATCGGCCGCCACCGGTAGTTCGCGTGTATACTTTCTGTCAATGAGTACCAGCAATTCAACTTTGGCTGGTCGCCCGAAAGCAATCATGGCATCCATGGCTGCTCGTATGGTTCTTCCGGTAAAGAGTACATCATCCACCAATACTACCTTCTTGCCTTCAATGATAAAGGGTACACGGGTTTCATTGGCTTTTGCCGGTACTTCTCTGCGTCTAAAATCGTCACGGTAAAACGTAGCGTCCAGGTAGCCAAGGGGAATATTTTTCTTGATGTCTTTTTCCAGTTTTTTATGGATGATATCGGCAACGTAAATGCCCCGGGGCTGCATGCCGAGAATAACCGTTTCAGAAAAATCCCCGTGAATTTCAATTAATTGCTGGCAAAGACGGTTTATCGTGATGTCGAGGAGGTCAGAATCGAGGATGAGTTTCTTCTGCATAGCGCGCTGGCAAATATAGTAATAAGCGTGGGATGAATTGACCAGCCTTCCGAGTTTTATGTGCGCGGGATTACCGATAACTTACTTTATTAATGAAGAAGACTTTCCGCTTGCCAAGTCTGGGATTGATAATTTCCTGTGTGCCGTAAGCGTAGAAATAATCTCCGTACCAATACTCGAGTTTGCCGGGGTCTTTACTTTCTTTTTTGACGATCTCGGTTTCTGAGTTTGTCTTCAGCGGCTCGAAACTCTTGCCTTCCAATACTTTGTTGTCCTGGATGATCTTCGAGCGCAATTCATTTTCATAGAGGTAGAGCAAGGCAATTTTATCCTGTTGTACTTCCAGCTTTACGAATTGTTCGAGGGTGAAGGTCTTTACATCGTTAATTTCAAAGCTGTTGTCCCACAATAAATTTCCTTTTTGATCAAAGCCCATTACCACGGCATGGGTGTAGTTGTAGCCATCGAAAATGCGGCCGTCACGGAAATACCCGTTTGAAGCATACGCGTAAGGACTGAATAATCCAGACGAAGAACGATCGAAGGTTGTGTATTGCGGATAGAACGCTTCGCCCAGCAGTACATATTGGTTGTTGTACGGCACTAACTCGTGAACCAGAAAACGGTAAGTAAATCGGATTTTCTTTCCTTTGATTTTTCTCCGTTGGATTCGCTCCTTCACGCGTTTTTCGCGCTTGGCTTTCATGTACTTAAAGAAGTTTTCAAGGTCGCCATAGTTATAGTAACGCACTTGCTGCATACCGGCAGGGTCAATGCTTGCAATGAAGAGGCCTTTTGAATAGTCAGGATTTCGGCCGCCATACACTCCTGCTACTACCTGCATGTCGTTATCGGTTTTAAGCGATCGGGCAAAAAGGAAATTTCTGTTTTCATCGGGTTCCAGTCCGTAGTTGCGTAACAACTCGCCAGTGGGATCATAATTTTTGATCCAGATGGTTTGCTGACGCTGAAAATTCTTTCCACTGATCAGTACATCAAAACTTCCATCGTCATAGGTTTTTACTTGTGTGAGTTCGCCCGATTCGTTGAGTAACCCCGGCAGCAGCCTTGATTTTTCTGTTGTAAAAGAATAGTGGAGTACAACCGGCACACGGTTAAAGTATCCTCCGATAATTGCTGCCTCTTGCGTAACCTGGAATTCAGTAGGCGAAAATGGAATAATATTTTTTATGGGGTATTGAACGTAGTTGCCGGTATGCTCTTCGATGGCAAACAACGTCATGTTGTTGCGCGAAAGGTTTTGTTGTTTCAGCAGCAGGTAGAGTTTGCCATTTTCAACACGCTTGCCCATGATCAGCGAGCGCTTGTCGATGGAGAGGTAGCCGTGCCATTGTTGTTGAAAGGCTGTGTCTAATTTGAAGATTTCGAGTTGATCGAGGTTGTCGGCTGTGAAGCGTCTGTAAAGAAACACTCCGCTTTCGTGGGCTGGCACAATCTCATACTCACCGTCATCGCGCAACAACGGAATTTCAAGCCTTGCGGACTGCAGTAGCTGAGCCTTGACAGGCACAGCATTAGTCAGTAAGGAAAGCATTACTATGCTAATGCACCACCACTTTGTTAATATAAAAGACATCGCGGGTACGGTCTTCTTCCGAGTTATTTTTTATGGTTTGATATCCCCAAACATAAAATACGTTGTTGTACCAATGCCGCACCCCTCCTTCGTTTTCGTGGTCAGACCGAATGAGGTCGCCCGGTTTCATGGAAATAATTTTTTCGGTCAGTTCGCCTTCTGAATCATCGTCAATATCAATCCACTTTGCGCGCAGTTCAGATTCCTTTTTATAAAGGAAATGTATTTTCGAATCGATCAACGAAAAATCAGCGGCCTGCTCGAGGCTGGCCATTTTTAGTTCGTCAAGTTTTATGCTGTGGTCCCACAATACTTTGCCATTAGCATCGAACGAAACCAGCATAGCTTCGTCTGTTTTGATCTCGTCTGCATTTTTTACATTGTTGCCGTACATGGGTCTGTACATGCGGTAGCCGGGGTAGTAGTATGATCCATACGGTGAAAGCCCATACGGTGTGTAGAAGGGTGAATATCCGTACGGACTGTTGGGTGCATACGTGCTTGAACTTGAAGTAGGCGTGTAGACTTCGGCTAACAGCAGGTAACCACTTTTATGTTCCAGGATGCGGTAGGGCATGGTGTAGTTTCCAAAGCCGGGAGTTCGTCCGTTCTTGGCGTACTCCTTTGAATCGGCTTTGATGCGTGCCGCCCGCTTGGGGTTGAGGTAATCCAATGCATGGTTGAGCTGACCAAAGTCTGTGTACTTTATTTTTTGATCGCTGTAAGGATCTACCCGCATCGAATAAAATCCGATGGATTGCTTTGAGTTTCGATCGCCCCAGGTGCCTAATACAATCAGGTCTTCGCGTTCCAGTGTGCTGGTGATGGCTGTTTGAAGATTTCGGTTATCCTCCACCGGCACGATGTCATCCAGCAACATCTCACCTTGTGAATCGAAGGCACGAAAGATGAGCTTTCGATCGCTGCGCGAACTGCGATCGACCATAATAACATTGAAGGTTTGGTTGATATTGGCCCGCAGTTCTACCAGCTCGGTATCTTTCTGAAAGAACCCCGGAACAATTTTTATGTTGGAGGTTGTAAGGTCGTACAGAAAAATTCCAGGTTCATTATTTACATATCCGCCAAAGGCAAAACTGTTGTTTACCTTAATAAAGTGGGTGAGTTTAAAGTCAAGTTCGGGTTTAATAGAATAGCGTTTGGGCTCCTCGCTACCAGGTGTGATTTCAATAAGTTCAAAATCGTTCTTCGTGGTTTCGCCTGTGCGGAAAAGCAGGTAGATGCCATCGGGCAATGCTTCATACCCTACCATTTTGTAACGATCTTTAATTTCCAGTTCAAGTTTCTTTTGTTCCTGCAGTGCGGTATCCAGCTTCACCAGTTCCCAAAGGCGATTGCTGTTTTTATATTTATCGCGTTCGCGAAACAAAACCAGCCCTTTTTCTTTTAGTGAAATAACATTGTAGTAGTCTTCTGAATTTTTTTGTTCTTTTTCGAAGCGTGTTGGTTGTAGTAGTTGTGCGGTAGCCGGAATGCCGACCGTACAAAACACGATCAGTTGTGAAATAACTATAGTGGTGACTAAACGGAGAAATTCAGATTTTACCTTCATACTACTTGCCTTCACTCAGTGCGACTACAATATCAAACTCTTCTTTTTTAACCGGCTGCACAGACAGTCGTGCGGCCTTTACCAATACCATAGTACTTAAACGCTTGTCGGCCTTTATCTGTGCCAGTGTTACAGGATTTTTTAATTTTTTATCGGGAGCAATATCCACTACTACCCAATCTTTGTCTGCCGGATCGGGAAATTGTTCTTTCGTGATGTGCGCAATGCCAATAATAGCTTTTTCATCTCCGGTGTGATAAATGAAAACCAAGTCGCCCATCTTCATGGCTTTTAGATTGCTGCGCGCCTGAAAGTTGCGAACGCCATCCCATGTTGCTTTTTTATCGCGTGTAAGATCGTTCCAGGAGTAAGTATCCGGTTCAGTTTTCATCAGCCAGTAATTCATAGCGAAATATTTTTTTCGTAGTTGTATAAATATAAGTTGAATTACACGTACGAAAAAACAGAATAATGCTGAACGGAAAGTTGGATAGGTTAGGCCTTTTTCCACGGGCCTTCAATAGCCAGTGTTAGCCCTGCGTGTTGAATGTTCACAAACAACGTACTTCCATCTGGCGAGAACACCACGCCTGCAAGTTCGGATTTGTAGCCAATATTTTCACCAAGCTTGTAATATTCGCCTGCGGGTGTAATGCCCACCAGGTATGGATGATCATGATCTTCGCACAATACCACATCGCCCCACGGTGCGATGGTCAGATTGTCGCAATATTTTAGGATGGACTTGTCGTTAGGTTCGGCAAACAACTCAAGTGTTCCGGGCTTTTCTTTTTCGCGAGCTGTTCCTTCATAAGGACTTGGTTTGTAGCGGAACACCTGTCCTGATTTTGTGCGGCCGCCATTGGTACAGGCAAAGTAAACTTCCTGATTTCCGTACCACATGCCTTCACCGCGGGCAAATCGGGCGGCACCATTTTTATATCCACGATGACGTAAATCGTTGTCGGGCGATTCTACATTATCCATGTCAATCCAATGCGTAGTGTACAATCGCTTGGGTGGTACTACCGGAGCGTTGGGTTCTTTCCAGTTGCGGGTGTCAAACGATGCTTGCTCCAGCAGTGCGAGTGCCTGTAGTTTGCCACCATTCAGTAATTTTCCTTTAGTGTTGGGCAAGTAACGGTAAATCAGTCCTTCACTATCGTCTTCGGTGAGGTAAACAATTCCGGTTTTCGGATCAACGGCTACGGCTTCATGGTTAAAACGCCCCATACCTTTAATGGGCGTTGGTTGTGCCAGTCCGCCAAGGGCGGGCACTTCAAATGTGTAACCATGATCTTGCTCTAATAGATCGTTCGCTTTCTCTACGGTTTCTTCACACGTTATCCACGAGTTCCACGGAGTTGGACCACCCGCACAATTACGAATGGTGCCGGCCAGCGACAAATATTCTTTTTCAATTTTTTTAGTGCTGTGATTATAGATTAATGTTGTGGTGCCGCCTGTGCCGGGAAGTTTTCCGCGACCATAATCATAGAATTTTGTCTTCGGAACGTTGGAAAGCAATTCGTTATTGTTTCCGAAAGCACTACTGCTGAAATCGTTCGGAACATTTTCGTGATTGCGGATGATGATGGTGCGATTACCTTCGCCTTTGAAGGTGGCCATGCCATCGGGTTTGCCCGGCACACGTAGCCCATCACTCATGCGATTTCCTATCGTGGAAATTATCCGGTACGAAAAGCCTTTGGGCAAGTTGAAGATTTCGTCCTGATCGGGTAGTAACGGACCATACCCTGCTTCATTTTCTGTAAGCGTTTTGGCCATAGAAAATCTGGACAAGCCGAGAAAACCCAAACTGATGGTTGCACTAGTACGAATAAAGCTTCTTCGGTTTGTTTTCATGATTTAAGAATGTTGATATGAAAATTACTGGTAATACCTCATTCCTCCAACGAAAGAAAGTTTACGAAACTGTTACTAAAGTAATCCTGACCACGAAACAGGATTACTGAATACAGTCAGATCAATATTTTTTTCAAAAAGCCCGATCATGGATGATCCGGATCCGCTCATGCATGCATAAATCGCTCCGTGTTGGTAGAACTCATTTTTTATGCTGGCAAGTATCGGATGCTGCGGGAAGATGGATTTTTCGAAATCATTAACGAGCAATTCGTTCCAGGTATGCAAGGGCTGATGCAGTATTTCTTCTAATCGTATTGCTTGTACCCGAGGGGTTATGCCTGCATAGGCTTCTGCTGTGGAAATGTGGATGTCGGGCTTGATGATCACCAGAAATTTACCAGTAAGCTTCAGATTAACGGGCGATAGTATTTCACCCCGACCGGTACCGATCGTGGGTTGGTCTTGAAGAAAGAAAGCACAGTCACTTCCAAGAGTAGCCGCATAGTGAAGGAGTGTTTCGGTTGGAAGTTGGAGATTAAAAATGGAATTGAGTAGGCGTAAGGTGTAAGCAGCATCGGATGATCCACCGCCCAACCCTGCACCAGTGGGAATTATTTTATGGAGGTGAATTTTTACGGCAGGAAGGTCAACATCATTTTTCAGAAGTTGATACGCCCGTAAACAAAGATTGTCGTTTAGATTTCCCGGGATTGTGTTACCTGAACTTATAAATTCTACTGTGTTTGCTGGAATAATTTCCAGGATGTCTGTCCACGGAACCGGATAGAAACAGGTTTCCAGATTATGATAACCATCGGCCCGCTTGTTCACAATGTGCAAGCCGAGATTGATTTTGCATGGCGGGAAGGCGACCATTCTTTGTAGTTGAAGTTTAGTGTTTCGAGTTCCGGACTAATGGTACACTCAAGAACTCGAAACGCTAAACATCAAACTATTTTGTGAGACGTTCAATCAGATCTTCGGTGATGCCGGTAAACGAAAATCCACCATCGTGCATCAGGTTTTGCATCGTTACCATGCGCGTGTAATCCGAGAACAGCGACACAATGTAATTGGCGCAATCTTCAGCCGAAGCATTGCCCAGTGGTGACATCATCTGTGCGTAATCGTAGAAGACATCAAAGCCAGAAATACCGGCACCAGCGGTAGTTTTGGTTGGCGATTGCGAAATGGTGTTTACCCGTACTTTCTTGAGTTTACCAAACCGATACCCGTAACTTCTGGCGATCGATTCGAGAACGGATTTAGCCTGAGCCATATCCGAATAATCGGGGAAGGTACGTTGGGCAGCAATATAGCTGAGCGCCACGATGGACCCCCATTCGTTCATCGCATCAGTTTTCTCAGCGGTTTGCATTACTTTATGAAAGGAGATTCCGGAGATGTCGAGTGTTTTCAGGAACCATTCATAGTTCAGGTCGCCATAGGTGCGGTCTTTGCGCACATTCGGGCTCATGCCAATGGAGTGAAGTACAAAGTCAAGTTTGCCACCCAATACTTCCATAGACTTGGTAAAAAGTGTGTTGAGATCTTGTTCGGAAGTAGCATCTGCCGGGATCACCTCGGCATTACAGGCTTTTGCAAGTTCGTTGATCTTGCCCATGCGCATGGCAATGGGTGCGTTGGTAAGGGTGAACAATCCACCTTCAGCTTTTACCTGAAGGGCAGTCTTCCAGGCGATCGAGTTTTCATCAAGCGCACCGAAGATGATGCCGCGTTTTCCTTTCAATAAGTTAGTAGCCATATACCGATTCGAAATGGTTGGTTAAGCCGCAATATTACAATACA
>Ga0315910_10004031_pt1 | contig 12361 bp, 17 predicted proteins | sample EdamamesoilMG_FD_204470 | JGI IMG/M metagenome (GOLD analysis project Ga0315910, IMG submission 204470) | Garden soil microbial communities collected in Santa Monica, California, United States - Edamame soil | ecosystem: Environmental > Terrestrial > Soil > Garden | place: USA: California... | reverse complement strand
TCGCGGCGCCGCGACTTGCGGGCAGGTCGTAGAGCCGGTCCGCGAGATTCCCCGAACCGGCCAGGACCCGGGCCGGCAGCGCGGTCAGCGCCAGCGCCGTCAGGAAATCCCGGCGCTGCATCCGCTGCCCGCCAACCCGACGGCCCGGCCGGTCACTTGCGGTAGACCGACGCGCGCAGGGGCAGGCCGTTGCTCTGGTAGGAAAGGAAGTATTCGAGGTCGTTGAATTCCTCGCTGCCCGCTGCCAGCGGCGCGGCGCGGATCTGCTCCATGCATCGGCGCATGCGAAGGTGCAGGGTGTTCAAGTTGTCTCCCGCGCGGAACACCGGCCAATGCGTCGCCTGGCCGATGGTCGGTGAAATGACTTCGGTGCGCAGGATCCGCCCCGCCTGGGCGAGGTGGCAGGAGGCACAGGAAAAATTGAGCTGGCCCATGCGCGTGTAGTAGAAGCGCCGGCCCTGCTCGTAGCGCGCAAGAGCCTCCTTGCCTTCCACCCTGACGTTCATGCGCATCCCGTCCGATAGCGAACGCGCATGCGCTGTCAGAACGCCCATGGTCGCGCGGTCGCCATACCGGTATTCGGCTTCGCCATTGGACTTGCGGCAGGCATTCAGCGCCATTTCGAACGTGACGACCTTGCCCTGCGCGGCATCGTAGCGGGGGTAGTCGCCCGCGACGTTGCGGCCGCCGTCCGCAAAGCAGCCCGCGTAGGTGTTCCCGTTCGCGAACGGCGCCTCCCAAAGCGCCTTGCCGCGGTCGAGATCGGCCTGGAACGGCGGGAACTCCATGATGCTGTCGAACTGGGCGAGGGCGTCGGACGAGACCATCAGGGCGCCGTTGACATACCGTTCAAGGGCAATGCCGGGAAAACGTTCCTGGTAGGCCCGCACGAACGCAGCGCGGTCGTCTTCCGGCGCGGCGGCGCAAACCGCGCAGGCCGCCAGCCCCAGGGCCGCGATCGCGCCCCGCACCAACTTGCCGGCCCGCTCAGTTGAGCGTGGCTTCGATGCTGGCCTTCTCACCCTTGTTGTCCTCCCAGCTGACCGCGATCTTGTCGCCGGACCGGGCGCCGCGAACGCGAAAGTTCAGATAGGGATTCTTCGAAACCGCCTGGCTCCATTGCGCATCCAGCACCGTCTTGCCGTTGTGCGTTGCCAGCACGCGCTGGATGAAATGCAGCGGCACGACGTCGCCCGACACCGGGTCCTTGCGCAATCCCGTCTCCATCGGGTGGGACATCAGCACCTTCACCTCGGCGACGTCGCCTTGCAGCGTTGCCCGGATCCTCATCTGGTCTGCCATCGTCGCGCCCTCAGCCGCCGCACCCGCCGATCGTCACCTTGACGTCGCGCGTGGTTTCGTAAAACTTGCCCGCCGCCTTGACGATCACGCGCACCTTGGACGATTCGCCCATCTTGATGCGCGTGGAAATGAAGGGCTCCATCGCCTCGGTGAAATCGAATTCCGCCACCAGCGGCTGGGGATTCTTGTCGGCGATGATCCAGATCGATTGCGTGCCGGGGATCCGGCTCGTGACTTCCACCGGCACGATGGCGCCGTTCTCGGCGATCTCGGGCGCCTTGAGCTCGATCTTGTCGCTCTCGGCAATGCCGCCGGCACCGATGCCCTTGATCGCATCGGGCAGGGCCTTGGCGTCGAATGCAGCCTTGTTCCATTCGGCGGCCAGCAGCCGCACCGGAGCCAGGACGGAAGCCGCCAGTCCCAGCGCAGTGGCGCAGATTGCGCGAAGTACGCGGCGGCGGGAAACGTTGCTTTCTGCACGTACGGTCATATTTGCGCTACAAAGTGTAGAGGTAGTCGACGATCTTCTCGATCTCGGACGCGGTAAGGATGCCATGCTTTCCGAACGGCGGCATCACCGTCTCCGGGTTGAACTGCATCGGGTCGCGGATCTGCTCGAGCAGGCGCTCGCGCTGCGGAAAGCGGCTTCGAATCTGCAGCAGGGGCGGTCCGATGTTCGCTGAAGTCACGGCACCGGGATCGCCAGGCACGCTGTGGCATGCAAGGCAGTTACCCTTGCCGACGTCGAATGCCAGGCTGCGGCCCGCTGCCGTGTCCGCCGCCCCGGCCGCCGGCACCGCCAGGAGCGCCGCGCCCGCAAGCGCGGATCGGATTGTCGATCGGGAAGTCACGATACTTCAGACCGCGGGGGGAGCCGGCGGTTCTGCAATCAGGCCGCGTCGGAGCGCCAGTGGCCGGACTTGCCGCCGCGCTTCTCGATGAGCTGCACGCCTTCGATGCGCATGCCGCGGTCCACCGCCTTGCACATGTCATAGACCGTGAGCAGGCCGACGCTCACCGCCGTCATGGCTTCCATCTCGACGCCGGTGCGACCCACCGTTTCCGCCGTTGCCACGCAGCGGACGGAATCGTTGCCGCGATCGATCTCGAATTCGACGCCAACCTTGGTCAGCGCGAGCGGATGGCACAGCGGAATCAGTTCCGAAGCGCGCTTGGCCCCCTGGATGGCGGCGATGCGCGCGACGCCCAGAACGTCGCCCTTGGCGGCGCTGCCGTCCTCGATTTTCTTCAGCGTCGAAGCCAGCATGAATATCCGGCCCGCCGCGACGGCGACCCGATGGGTTTCCTGCTTTTCGGCCACGTCGACCATGCGGGCCTTGCCCTGTGAATCGAAGTGCGTGAGTTCGCCCAATCCGGTGTCCGTGTGGTTTGCGGGTCGCGCAACAGGAACTTGACCCTGCGCGGCGTTATCATAGCACCATGAAATTTGGCCCTGTGCTTGCATTGTCCCTGCTCCTCGCCGTCGCCCTGCCCGCGACCGGCGACGATCTGCCGGACCTCGGCGACGTCTCCCAGGGCGCGCTCTCGCCCGCCCAGGAGCGCAAGCTGGGCGAGAGCATCATGCGGCAGATCCGCGCCGATCCGGCTTATCTGGACGACCCGGAAGTCTCCGATTACCTCAACAACGTCGGCTACCGCCTGGTGGGCAACAGCCCGGATCCGGGAGGGCCGTTCGAGTTCTTCTGCGTGCTCGACAATTCCGTCAATGCATTCGCGCTGCCCGGCGGCTTCATCGGCGTGCACTCCGGCCTTCTGGCCATTTCACAGAGCGAATCCGAACTTTCGAGCGTGCTCTCCCATGAAATCGCACACGTGACGCAGCACCACATCGCGCGCCTGATCGCGGGACAGCAGAAGGCGGGACTCGCGTCCATGGCGGCGCTGGCGGTGGCAATCCTCGCGGCGCGGTCCAATTCCGACATTTCCCAGGCGGCGATCGTCGGCGCCCAGGCGGGCATGATCCAGTCGCAGCTTAACTTCACTCGCGAACATGAACGCGAAGCGGACCGCATCGGTTTACAGATCCTCGACAAGTCGGGCTTCGACGTGCACGCGATGCCGGTCTTTTTCGAGCGCCTGCAGAAGGCCACCCGGGTCTACGAAAGCAACGCGCCCTCGTACCTGCGCACCCACCCGGTGACCTATGAGCGGATTGCCGACGTGCAGAACCGGATCCAGGACTACCCCTTCCGCCAGGTGCCCGATGGGCTGGAGTTCCAGATGGTGCGAGCACGCCTCAGCGCGATGGAAGGCAATCCGCGGGATGCCGCCGCGAATTTCTCCCGCCTGCTCGCGGAACGCAAGGTGGCGAACGAAGCCGCCGCCCGTTACGGGCTGGTCGTGGCATTGCTGCGCGACCGCGACTACGCGCGTGCGCGCAAGGAACTGGCGGCCCTGCAGGCCCTCAAGGTCAGAAGCCCCATGATCGATGCCCTGGCGGCGCAGACGCAGGTCGCGGGCGGCGAACTGGAGAAGGGACTGGCGACCTACCGCGATGCGCTGCGCTCCAATCCGGGACGCCGCGCGCTGGTCTACGGCTATGCGGATACCCTGATCAATGCCAAGCGCGCGGGCGAGGCGCTGGAGTTCCTTTCCACCCGGCTGGAAACCCGCACCCAGGACCCGCGCCTGTACCAGCTGCAGGCGCGCGGCTATGCCGCCACGGGCAAGCGCCTGCAGCAGCATCGCGCGCTGGCGGAGGCTTATGCCCTGCGCGGCAACCTGCCGGCGGCGATCGAACAGCTGCAGATCGCGCAGAAGGCGGGCGACGGCGATTTTTACCAGCAGTCGAGCGTGGAAGCGCGCCTGAAGGAACTGGTCGCGCTCGATTTCGAAGCGCGTGGCAAGCCCTGAGCGCCGCGGCAGCCGCCGGTAACCCGCGCAGGGCCGCGGCCGTCACTGCGCGCAGGTCAAAATCCTCGCCTCATGGCCTTGAATTTACTTATCATACGGCACGCTCCGCCGCTGCACGCATGGCATTGGCGTAACCACGATCATGGAAAAGATCGGCAAATACGACATCATCAGGGAGCTGGGCAGGGGGGCGACCAGTGCGGTCTATCTGGGAAATGACGCCTTTGCCGAACGCCAGGTCGCCATCAAGCTGGTGCGCGCCGACGCGTTGGGCGACAAGGAATACGGCAAGCGTTTCAACAAGCTGTTCCTGACGGAAGCCTCGCTCGCCGGCAAGCTTTCCCATCCGCACATCGCGTCGATCTACGACGCCGTTTCCGACGAGCAGGGCAGCTACCTCGTCATGGAATACGTCGAGGGCGGCACCCTCGAGCCCTTCACGCAGCCGGCCGGCCTGCTCCCCATCGAACGCGTGATCGAAATCATCTTCAAGTGCTGCAAGGCGCTCGACTATGCGCACCGCCACGGCATCATCCATCGCGACATCAAGCCCGCCAACATCCTGCTGAGCGGCGAGTCGGACATCAAGATCACCGACTTCGGGGCGGCGCTGACGTTGACCGCGGAAACCACCCAGGTCTCGGGCATCGGCTCGCCTGCCTACATGTCCCCGGAGCAGCTGCAGGAAGGGACGCTGAACCACCAGACCGATATTTTTTCGCTGGGCGTGGTGATGTACCAGCTCCTGACGGGCTCGCTGCCGTTCAAGGCGACCAACAACTACAGCATGGTTTACCAGATCATCAACGTCGACGCCCCGCCGCCCAGCCTGTTGCGGCCCGAAGTGCCGGTCGCCGTCGACGTCATCGTCAAGCATGCCCTAGAGAAGGAGATCTCCCGGCGCTTCCAGACCTGGGAGGACTTTGCGCAGGCGCTGGCCGACACGTTCAACAACCTGCAGAAGCCCGAGGAGAACGTTCCCGAGGCCGAAAAATTCAAGACGCTGCGCAAGCTCGAGTTCTTCAACACGTTCTCGGACGTGGACCTCTGGCAGGTGATGCGCATTTCCAACTGGGTGCGCTTTTCCAGCGGCAGCAGCGTCATCGCCGAGGGCGATGTCGGCATGTCATTCTTCGTGCTCGCCGCGGGCGAAGTGAAGATCACCAAGCAGGGCAAGCTGCTCAACATCCTCAAGACCGGCGAGTGCTTCGGCGAAATGGCCTACCTGGGCAAGCGCCAGTTCCAGCGCACCGCCAGCGTGTCCGCGGTCAACGACATCACGGTGATCGAGATTTCCTCCGACTCCCTGGCCCAGGCCACCGAGAGCTGCAAGCACGCCTTCAATGCCGCCTTCCTGGAACTCCTGGTAAGCCGGCTCGAGGCCGCCAATACCCGCCTGTCCCAGTTGCTCCTCGATCGCAACATCAGCATCTTCTGAGCGCCCCCGCGTCGCGGTATGATTCGGCCATCGGCAGGCGGAGCGGACCGGGCGGGCGGCAGGCATGGCGGATTTTTCCAATATCGATGCGGAGCGCCTCCAGCAGATGCAGGGCGCGGGAGACATCGCGCTGATCGACGTGCGCAATGACCAGGAGGTCGCGCGCGGCGTGATTCCCGGGGCGCGCCACATCCCGCTGCAGGAGCTGACCGGGCGCTTCGGCGAAATCCCGCGCGACCGGCCGGTCGTCTTCTACTGCCAGTCCGGCGCGCGTTCCGCCCAGGCGAGCTACTTCCTCGCGAGCCAGGGCTGGGGCGAGGTCAGCAACCTGGCGGGGGGCATCGCGGCTTGGGCCGGTCGCGGCCTCCCGGTCGGAAACCTGGCATGACAGCAGCCTTACTTGAAACGGATACCGAAATGAACGCCACCACGGATGTACGCGTCGACCGCGAGCTGGATGCACGCGGCCTCAACTGTCCGCTGCCGATCCTGCGGACCAAGAAATCGCTGAACGACATGACCCATTCCCAGGTGCTGAGGGTGGTGGCTACCGACCCAGGCTCGGTCCGCGACTTCCAGGCGTTCTGCAAGCAGACCGGCAACCAGCTGGTTTCCTCGATCGAGCTGGACGGCGAATTCATTTTCGTCCTGCGCAAGAAATGACCTTCAAGGCGCCCGATCCCGACCGGCTCATCGCGGGATTCGACCGGGTGTTGCGCACGCTGTTCGCGCCCGCCGTCGCCGCGCGGCCGCACCCCGGCGCGCAGTTGCCCGAGGCATTCCTCAGCGAGGAGGAGCGGCGCCATGCGGCCGCGTTGATGCGCGTCAACCATACCGGCGAGATTTGCGCGCAGGCGTTGTACCAGGGGCAAGCCCTCACCGCGCGCAACAGCGATACCCGGGCGGTGCTGGAACGAGCCGCCGCGGAGGAGGTCGACCACCTTGCATGGACGGCGCGCCGCGTGGAAGAACTGGGCGGGCGCCTCAGCGTGCTGAACCCGCTGTTTTACGCGGGGGCTTTCGCGATCGGCGCGCTGTCGGGCCTGCGGCAAGACAAGTGGAACCTGGGGTTCCTCGCCGAGACGGAGCGGCAGGTCGAAGGCCACCTCGAGGGCCACCTCGATCGCCTGCCCGGCGAAGATGCAAAGAGCCGGGCGGTGGTGGAGAGCATGCGGGAGGACGAGGCGCGGCATGCCCGCGCGGCGCTCGAACATGGCGGCGCGGAACTTCCCGCGCCGGCAAGGCGCGCCATGCGCCTCGCGTCGAGGATCATGACGGAGTCGACCTACCGCATCTGAGCGTCAGGTCTCGACGATCCCGAAGCCGTGCGAGCCTGGCATTCCGCGATCCCGCAGTCCTGCGAGCCTAACTTTCCACGATCTCGTAGTCATGCGAGCCTAACTTTCCACGATCTCGTAATCATGCGAGCCTAACTTTCCACGATCTCGTAATCATGCGAGATCTGCGCCGTCTTCCCCAGCATGATCGAGGCCGAGCAGTATTTTTCCGCGGACAGGTGGATGGCGCGCTCCACGTGTTCGCGCTTCACATTGCGTCCCTTGATCGTGAAGTGGAAGTGGATGCGGGTGAACACCTTCGGATCTTCCGCCGCGCGATCGGCTTCGATGTCGACGACGCAGTCGGTGATGTCCTGGCGCGCTTTCCTGAGGATGGCCACGACGTCGTAGGCGGTGCAGCCGCCGGTGCCGGCCAGCACCGTTTCCATCGGCCGCGGGCCGATATTGCGACCGCCCCCCTCCGGCGCGCCGTCCATCACGATGGCGTGGTTGCTCTCGGTTTCGCCCACGAAGGCGACGTTCTCGATCCATTTGATGCGAACTTTCATGCGCGCTTGCCCGATCCTTTCCCTCAGTCCCTGCTGACCATGAAACGGCGCACATGGTACCAGCCGGTGCCGAGGGCCTCGTGGAAGAAGATGCGCGATTGCACCATGCCCCACGCATTGGGCAGGAAACTCATCGCGTTGAGCGGCCCCGAGGTGGAGAAGCCGGTCGACGCCTCCACGACGTCGAATCCGCTCTGGACGAAAGCGCGGCGCGCGCGGCGCATATGGCTGGCATGGGTCACCAGGGCGATGCGTGCAATGCCTTCGCGCGCAAGGATCTCGCGGGCGTAGCCGGCGGATTGCAGCGTATTGTCCGAGCGGTCTTCCAGCCACTTCACCTTCACGCCGAAATCGCGGGACAGCGCGTCTTTCATCTGCGCGGCTTCCGTGGTGGTATTGCCGAGCGGCAGCCCGCCGGTGACCATGACCGGCAGGCCCGTCTCGCGGTGCAATCGTGCCGCCCAGCGCAAGCGCTCGAGGGTGAAGGCCCCGACGGTGTCGCCGCCGAATTCCGGCGCGTCGAAATAGGTGCCGCCGCCGAGCACCACGATCGCCCCCGCCTGCCGGATCGCCTCGACATCCGGCTTTGCCGGTTCGATCCAGGCAAGCAGGCTGTTGCTGACCACGGGCGTGCTCAACAGCCAGAGGGCAGCGAGCGAGCACAGTGCGAGCGACAGGCCGCCGCTGCGCCAGCGCCTGGCGAGCAGCAGGCCCAGCAGCGCCAATAGCAGGAGACTCAACGGGGGCAGCAACAGCATGCCCGCGAGCTTTACGACCCAGAATTCCATAATATATTGTTTTTAAATATATATTTTCTCAATTCAAGGCGGACGATCCCAGTGCCGTCGAAGCTTGCGGACCCGCGATGACCGACCGGATTCCACCCGGTTGGCGCCCGCACTACCTTGCGGCCGATTTTGCCAGCCTTAACAAGGTGTTATTGGCGAAAGACTGGGATTCTGGGGGGTATCTGCGGTAGAATGCAACGCTTTTGAAACCTGATGGACCGGACCATGGCTGACAGTCAATTGAATCGCGGGAAGCGGCGTTTCCTCATCGCCGCAACCGGGGTGGCAAGCGGAGTGGCAGGCGTTGCAGTTGCCGTCCCCTTTGCGATGAGCATGTTGCCCAGCGCCCGCGCGCGGGCCGCAGGCGCCCCCGTAGAGGTGGATATCTCCAAGCTCGAGCCGGGCATGATGGTCACTGAAGAATGGCGCGGCCAGCCGATCTGGATCGTTCGGCGCACCCAGGAAATGATCGCCAGCCTGCCGGACCTCGACAAGGAAGTCGCCGATCCGAAATCGTCCGTGAAGCAGCAGCCGGACTACGCGAAGAACGAGGCGCGCTCCATCAAGCCCGAATACCTGGTCCTGGTCGGCATCTGTACGCACCTGGGCTGTTCGCCGACGCAGAAGCTCGCGCCGGGTTCGGAAGGCATGGGCGAGGGCTGGAAGGGCGGTTTTTTCTGTCCCTGCCACGGCTCCAAGTTCGATCTCGCCGGCCGCGTGTACAAGGGCGTTCCCGCGCCGGTCAACCTGAAAGTTCCACCTCACACCTACCTGAGCGATACGCGTTTGCTGATCGGTCAGGACAGCACGGGAGCCTGACGCGATGGCCACATTCTCCGCCTGGCTCTGCCGCAAGGGCGCCGACACCCTCGCCTGGATCGACCAACGCTTTCCGTTGACGGCGAACTGGAAGGCGCACATGTCGGAGTACTACGCGCCGAAGAACTTCAACTTCTGGTACTACTTCGGCTCGCTGGCGCTGCTGATCCTGGTGATGCAGATCATCACCGGCATCTTCCTGACCATGCACTACAAGCCCGATGCCGCCCAGGCGTTCGCCTCGGTCGAGTACATCATGCGCGACGTGCCGTGGGGCTCGATCATCCGTTACATGCACTCCACGGGGGCTTCGCTGTTCTTCGTGGTCATCTACCTGCACATGTTCCGCGGGCTGCTCTACGGTTCCTACCGCAAGCCGCGCGAGCTGCTCTGGGTGGTGGGCATGCTGATCTACCTGTGCCTGATGGCCGAGGCGTTCTTCGGTTACCTGCTGCCCTGGGGCCAGATGTCCTACTGGGGCGCCCAGGTGATCGTGAACCTGTTCGCGGCCGTGCCCTGGATCGGCCCGGACCTGTCGGTCTGGATCCGCGGCGACTACGTGGTCTCGGATGCAACGCTGAACCGCTTCTTCGCCTTCCACGTCATCGCCGTGCCGCTGGTGCTGCTGGGCCTGGTGGCGGCCCACCTGCTGGCGTTGCACGAAGTGGGGTCCAACAACCCGGACGGCATCGAGATCAAGAAGAAAAAGGACCCGCAAACCGGGATCCCGCTCGACGGCATCGCCATGCACCCCTATTACGTGGTCAAGGACCTGTTCGGGGTGATCGTGTTCCTGATGGTGTTCAGCGCGATCGTGTTCTTCGCCCCGGAGATGGGGGGCTACTTCCTCGAGCACAACAACTTCCTGCCCGCCGACCCGCTGAAGACCCCGCCCCATATCGCCCCGGTGTGGTACTTCACGCCGTTCTACTCGATCCTGCGCGCCGTGCCGCCATTGTTCGATTCGCAATTCCCCGGCGTGATCGCGATGGGCGCGGCGACGCTGATCTTTTTCGCGCTGCCCTGGCTGGATCGCGGCAAGGTGAAGTCGATCCGCTATCGCGGGGGCATCTACAAGACGGCGCTGGCGTTGTTCGTGGTGTCGTTCCTGGTGCTTGGCTACCTGGGCACCGCGCCCACCAACGTCTGGGGGCAGTTCGGCGGCTGGCTGGGCCACGCCGAGCGGGCCACCGTGGTCGCGCGCATCTTTACCGTCATCTACTTCGCCTTCTTCATCCTCATGCCCTGGTACACGAAGATCGACAAGACCAAGCCCGAGCCGGAAAGGGTGACATCGTGAGAAAACTCCTGCTCGCATTGCTGTTCGCGCCTGTCGCGGCGCTTGCCGCCGGCGGGGAAGCGCCCCTCGATCGCGCCAACATCGATCGCCACGATGCGATCTCGATCCAGCGCGGGGCGGGCATCTTCGTCAACTACTGCCTGACCTGTCACTCGGCGTCGTACATGCGCTACAACCGGCTGATGGACCTGGGCCTGTCGGAGCAGCAGATCAAGGACAACCTGATCCACAACAAGGCCACCAAGGTCGGCGACATGATGCATTCGCCGATGAACAAGAAGGACGCGAAGGCCGCGTTCGGCGTCGAGCCCCCCGATCTTTCGGTGATGGCCCGCGCCAAGGGCGAAGACTACCTCTACACCTACATGCGGACGTTCTACAAGGACAGCACGCGCAGCACGGGCTGGAACAACCTGGTGTTCCCGAACGCCGGCATGCCGCATGTCCTGGTGCAGTTCCAGGGCACCCAGGTGCTGAAAACGGAAACAGTCGAGCACGACGGCCACAAGACGGAGCATCGCAAGCTGGTGCTCGAGAGCCCGGGCGCCATGTCGCCGCTCGAGTACGACAGGGCCGTGCGCGACCTGGTGAACTACATGGCGTTCATGGCCGAGCCTGCCGCGACAAAGCGCGCGCAGGTCGGCGTCGTCGTACTGCTTTTCCTCGTGCTGATGCTGGGCGCGACGTGGGCGCTCAAGCAGGAATACTGGAAGGACGTGCACTGATGATGACCCTTTACTCGGGCACGACGTGCCCGTTCAGCCAGCGGTGCCGGATCGTCCTGTTCGAAAAGGGCATGGACTTCCAGATCATCGACGTCGACCTGTTCAACAAGCCGGAAGACCTGGCGGTGATGAACCCGTACAACCGCACCCCGGTGCTGGTGGAGCGCGACCTGATCCTGTACGAGTCCAACATCATCAACGAGTACATCGACGACCGCTTTCCGCATCCGCAGCTGATGCCGGCCGATCCGGTGATGCGCGCCCGCGCGCGGCTGTTCCTGTTCCGCTTCGAGAACGAATTGTTCGCGAATGTCGACGCCATCGAGAGCGGCACCCAGAAGCAGGCCGACAAGGCGCGCCAGGTCATCCGCGACAACCTCACGCAGATCGCCCCGGTGTTCGTGAAGCAGAAGTACATGCTGGGCGAGGAATTCTCGATGCTCGACGTCGCCATCGCGCCGCTGCTGTGGCGCCTGGACTTCTACGGCATCCAGTTGCCCAAGCAGGCTGCGCCGCTGATGAAGTACGCCGAGCGCCTGTTCAGCCGGCCCGCTTTCATCGAAGCCCTCACGGCCTCGGAAAAAGTGATGCGCAAGTAATGAAGGACGCGACGACCACCACGCCGTACCTGATCCGCGCGATCTACGAGTGGTGCTGCGACAACGGGCACACGCCGTATATCGCCGTGAAGGTCGACGAGCACACCAAGGTGCCGGTCGAGTATGTGAAGAACGGCGAGATCGTGCTCAACATCGGCATGGACGCGACGCGCAACCTGAAGATCGGCAACGACCTGATCCAGTTCTCCGCGCGCTTCGCCGGCGTATCCCGGGAGATTTCGGTGCCGGTCAGTTCCGTTGCGGGCATCTTCGCGAAGGAAACGGGAAACGGCCTCGCCTTCCAGCTTTCGCCCTCGCTGCCCGCGCCGGTTGGCGAGCCCGTCAATACCAGCCTCGGCCAGCCCGAGGACCCCAAGCCCACGCCGCCCTCCGGCAGCACACGCCCCAAGCTCCAGGTCGTGAAGTAGTCGCGGTGCCGGTCGGCACACCGTCCCGCGGACGGCAGGGCCTATAATCCACCGATTGCCGGCATAGCTCAGTTGGTAGAGCAGTTGATTTGTAATCAAAAGGTCCCGGGTTCGATTCCTGGTGCCGGCACCAGACGATGCGGCCAGGCACACCCTGGCCGTTCTTGTTTTGCGCTTTGGCGGGTTGAACCCGAAGGCGTGCCGAGCGCTCCAATGGCAGGACTCATTTCCGCATGGACGGG
>Ga0315910_10004030_pt1 | contig 12361 bp, 10 predicted proteins | sample EdamamesoilMG_FD_204470 | JGI IMG/M metagenome (GOLD analysis project Ga0315910, IMG submission 204470) | Garden soil microbial communities collected in Santa Monica, California, United States - Edamame soil | ecosystem: Environmental > Terrestrial > Soil > Garden | place: USA: California... | reverse complement strand
GCCGGGCGCGCGGCGATCCTGGTGCGCGATGCGGCCATGCTGAACTGGCGCTACGTCGAGCGGCCCGGGGAGCCCTGCACGAGGCTCCTCGCGCGGCGCGGGGGCGAGCCGGTCGGATGGGCCGTGGAGCGCGGCGGCCTGCTGCTCGACTGGGGCGCGCGCCCCGACGACGACGAGGCGATCGCGGCCCTGCTCCACGGCGCGACGGCCAGCGCCCGGCGTGCCGGGGCGCGCTCCCTTGCGGCCGTCTTCCCCGACACCTCGCCCGAGTTCCAGCTCTTCCAGCAGCTCGGCTTCCGCGTGCGCGGCACGCGCGAGTACCTGTGCTTCAGGAGCTTCCAGCGGCCCGCGATCATGAGCTGGCTGTTCCAGCACTGGTCCTACACGCGCGGCGACACGCTGCGCTGACCATGCCCGCCCCGCAGTACGACATCCGTCCGTTCCGGCCCGGCGACGAGGAGCAGATCCTCGCCACCTTCAACCTCGTCTTCGGCGAGAACGACCCGGCCTTCGTGCCGCGCACGCGCGCCGAGTGGGACTGGGCCTTCGCGCGCAATCCCGCCGGGCAGCGCATCTGGGTGGCCGAGAGCGCGGGCGTGATCGCGGCCCAGTGCGCGGCCCTGCCGTACCGCGTGCTGGTCGATGGGCGCGAGACGAGCTTCACGCAGGGCGTCGACTCGATGACGCACCCCGAGCACCGGAAGGGCCTGCGCCGCCCCGGGCTGTACGTCGAGACGGCCTATCCCTTCTTCCGCCAGTTCGGCGGGCACGGTGCGGACCTCTTGCACTACGGCTGGCCGGTCGAGGCCGCCTGGCGCATCGGGCGCACGTTCCTCGGCTACGAGATCGTGCGCACGCAGGTCGTGCACGCCCTCGACGTCGGCCCGGGGACGCGCGCGCTGCCGCGCGGGATCGAGCGCCTGGAGCGCTTCGGAGGGGACGCCGAGCCCCTCTACCGACGCTGCGCGCGGAGCTGGGGCGCCAGCACGATCCGCGACGCGCGCTACCTGAACTGGCGCTTCTGCGAGCGCCCCGGCGTCGCCTACCACGTGTTCGCCGCGCGCGACGCGGAGGGTGCGCTGGCCGGCTACGCCGTCTACCGCCGCGCCGAGCGCCCCTTCCCCGGCGGGGCCCTGGTGATGGACTGGCTCGTGCCCGAGGACGCACCCGAGGTGGGCGCGGCCCTGCGCGAGGCCTGCCTGGCCCAGGCCCGTGCCGACGGCGCGCGCGCGGTGATCGCCGTCTTCCCCGAGTGGACGCCCTGGAACGAGCGCTTCCAGGAGTGGGGCTTCCGCCTGCACTCGACCCAGTACCTCCTGATCGGGATCGTGCAGGACCCGCGCTACGACACCTGGTGGCTGCGCGAGCACTGGTGGGTGCAGCTGGCCGAGCTGGACGTCGTGTGAGCCCGCCATGACCGGCCCCAGAGCGCCCCTCGTCCCCCAGGACCCCGGCTACGCGCAGCGCGTGCGCGACAGCTTCGCGCGCCAGCGCTTCATGGCCACGCTCGGCGCGCGGCTCGTGCGCCTCGAGCCGGGGCTGTGCGAGATCGAGCTCGACTACCGCCTCGACCTGACGCAGCAGCACGAGTACCTGCACGCCGGCGTCTGCACCTCGATCGCCGACTCCGCCGGCGGGTACGCGGCCTACAGCCTGATGCCGGCCGGCGCCTCGGTCCTGGCGGTCGAGCTCAAGGTCAACCTGCTGGAGCCGGGCCGGGGCGAGCGCTTCCTGGCCCGCGGGCGTGTCCTGAGGGCGGGCAAGCGCCTGAGCGTGTGCGAGCTGGAGGTCGAGGCCTGGAGCGACGGGACCGCGAAGACCTGCCTCGTCGGGCTGCAGACGGTGATGTGCCTGCCGGGCAGCGCGGACGATGCCGCGCGCGGCGCGCGCTGACCCACGGAGGGGCCTCCTCTTCCCCTGCAAACGGAGACGCCGGCTCGTCGCCGGCGTCCGAGCGCTCGCAGCGCACTCGAGCGTTGCTCTACTTCTTCTTCGGATCGGTGAACTTCGGCGCCGGGCTGCCGGGGTGGTGCTGCGGCGCCTGGTGGGGCTGCGCAGGCTTGCCGGCGGGCGGCGGCGTCGAGGGCTTCGAGGGGGCGGTGTGGGCGGGCTGAGCGGGCTTCTGCTTGGGATCGGGTGACATGGAAGTGTGACCAGAGATGTGTCGCACGGCTCCGGCGAACGTCGACGGACGCGCGGGCGACCCCAGGGACGCTAGGATGCTCGCCCGCGGCTTGGAATGGGGCCCTGTGCGGTGGTCGCAAGCCGTTGTCGGCAGGCCGTTTGGGAACGGGCTCGGGAACCGTGACGGGGCCCCTGGAGTCCGTGCGCCGGCTCGCCGCGCCTGCGCGGAGAGCCGGTGCGGTCACGCAGAGGGCGAGTGGCCCACCGGCGATGGGCTCCAGGGCCAGGAGCCTGTCCGAGAATCCGTGCACCGGATCACCGGGCGGGCTCACGCCCGCGCGGAGAACCGGTGCGGTCACGCTGACGGCGAGTAGCCCATCTGCGATGGGCTAGAAGCGCAGGGCGTAGGTGATCTTGAAGGCCAGCTCCTGGAACAGCGGCGCCGAGGAGCTCGAGTCGCTCGCCTGCTCCTGCTCGAAGACCAGGAACACCTCCTGCTGCGGCACCGGGATCCAGCGCAGGCGCGACTGGAAGCCGAGCGTGTCCTCGTCGGTGCTCCACTGCACGAAGTTGTTCCACGACAGCTCGGGCGCGAAGGAGACGTTGGCGCGCAGGCTGGCGAGCTGGGTCACGAAGTCGCCGTCCGGGAGCGAGATGTCGTTGCGGATGTACTCGACCGCGCCGTTGAAGAGCGGCCCCGGACGCCAGGCGAGCCCGATCTCGTAGGCCAGGCGGTCACCGTCGTAGTAGTCGCCCACGCTCGTCTCCAGCTCCAGGGCGAGGTCGCGCTGGGTGCCGGAGCCGAAGCGCAGGCTCGGGCGCCAGTACTCGTACTGGCCCGGGGGCACCGTGACGACCGTGCCGTCGTCGGGATCCTCGAAGATGTCGAAGTCCTGCTCCAGCTCGTCCTGCGTGTTCACCACGACCAGGCTCAGCTGGTCGCCCGACTCGAGCTCGATCCCGAGCGGCTGGAACTCGGTCTCCCAGGTCTCCTGGGCGCCGCCGAGGTCGCCCGGGTCCGGCGTGTCGTCCGACCAGTACACCGAGCCGACGCCGAGCTCGAGCTGGCGCACGCCGCGCCAGCCCGGGCGCGGGGACCACACCAGGCTCCCGCGGTAGCGCCGCACGTCGCGCCGCGGCACGAAGCCGAGCTCGGGCTGGAAGCCGCGCTGGATCTCGATCGCGCCCAGGTTCCAGCTCCAGAGGTCGCTGGGCGCGCGCAGGTCGAGGCCGTAGGAGGACTGCCCGCCGGCCAGCTCCTCGCCCTCGGAGCGCAGGAAGAAGGCGGTCGAGATCAGGTCCTGGTCACCGGCCCAGTCGCTGGTGCGGTAGACCGCGTCGGCCCCGTAGACCACGTTGTCGCGCTCGCCCTCCGGATCGCCGCGCGTCGCGATCACGCCCAGGGTCGACTGGCGCCCGAAGTTGCGCGTGACGCGGCCGGCGAACAGGTTCTGCGGATCGAGCTCGTCCAGCTCGTCGGTCTGCACGTCGAGCACGCCGATCCCGTAGTCCCCGGCGCGCCCGGTCAGCTTGGCCCCGGCCAGGATCGGGATCTCCTCGCCGTCGGCCGAGAGCCCGATGCGGCGGCTGAAGAAGGGGATCAGCGTGCGGTCGCCGCCGCCGCCCGCGTTGTTGAGCCCGAACTCGAACAGGCCCGCGTCCTGCAGGAAGAAGTCGCGCCGCTCGGGGAAGAAGAGGTCGAAGCGCGAGAGGTCGATCTGGCGCGCGTCGACCTCGGTCTCGGCGAAGTCGGTGTTGACCGTCAGGCTGAAGGTCAGGCTCGGGATGAGCTTGTAGAAGAGGTCGAAGCCCGGCTCGCCGAGCAGGGTCTTGTCGTGCTCCTCGCGGTCGTTCTTCCAGGTCGAGGTGAAGAAGGGCACGACGTCCAGGCCGATGCCCTGGCGGATGCCCTCGAAGCCGACCAGGTCGCCGGCGTGGTAGATCTGGAACAGGCTGCGGTCGCGGCTCGCGCCGGCCCAGCGCGCCTCCTCGCGCTTGCGCCCGATGTGGCGCTGGATGTTGAAGCCCCAGCGCTCGCCGCCCTCGCGGAAGTTGAGGGTCTTGAAGGGCAGCGCCAGCTCCGCCGTCCAGCCCTGCGCGTCGATGGCCGCCTGGCCCTCCCACAGCCCGTCCCAGGGCTTGTTGAAGTTGGCGCCGTTGTTCGTGACCAGCGCGTCGCCCTTCGAGCCGCCGGCGTTGATCTGGAAGAAGAAGGCGTTGCGGCGGTCGAGGAAGGTGTCGAAGACGATCTCGACCCGGTCGTCGTCCTCCAGCAGGGCGTCGCGCTCGCGCGTCAGGACCAGGATCTCGTCTGGATCACGGTCGAAGCAGCGCACCGCCATGTACAGGTGGTCGGCGTCGAACAGGAAGCGGATCTCGGTCGACTCGCTCGGGCGCACGCCCTCGTCGGGCTCGATCTGCACCAGCTCGCCGATCGTCTCGGCCGTCTGCCACACCGGGTCGTCCAGGCGCCCGTCGATGCGCGGCGGCGTCGCCGTGCGCGTCACGCGCGCCTCGGGGCGGGCGAGCTCCTGGACCGGAGCCCAGGCCAGCGCGAGCAGGGGAGCGACGGCGATCACGGGCGCGACATGCTGCCGTCGGTGCTCCGGACGGCGGGTGGCGACTCGCCCTAATCTCCTGTAATCGGGCCCGAGGGCGGGATCGTGGAGCCTGGCGCCAATCCGAGCTCCGCGCGGGTCGCGGGCCGGCGGCTCCCGTGACGGACGTGCAGGACGAGCACTCCCCAGGTGGTGATCCGGAAGAGGACGCGGTAGTCACCGAGGATCAGGTGACGGATGCCGGGGGCGCCCGGTAGCTCCCGGTCCTCGGGCGCCGGCGGGCAGCGCTGCGGCAGGCATGCCAGCGAGGCCAGTGCGCCCATCGTCCTCGCGGTCCAGCGCCCGGCCTCGAGCGTTCCGGCACGCTCCGCGATCCACCTGGCGATGTGAGCGAGGTCTCCCCGCGCGCTCTCCGTCAGGCGGACCTCGGAGGCCTCGCCCGACGTCGGATCTGCTTGCGGATCTCCCTCTCGGCCTGTGCGAGGGAGACGGTTCTCCCGGCCTTCTCGTCCTCCAGTCCCCGCCGGATCCCCTCGAGGGTCTCCGCCCGTTCCACGAGGTCCACCATGCGCTCGAAGCTCTTCACGTCGACGAGGATCGCCCGCGCCTTCCCGTCGACGGTCAGGACCTGGGGCCGGCCGGAACTCTGCATGCGCTCGAGCACGCTCGTGCTGTCGCGCTTGAACTCGGTCAGGGTGTGGATGTCGCTGGGCTGGATCATGGTCGCGGGTCTCCGCTGGGAGCACTTTTAAAGCATTGATAACGATGCTATCGGGTGGAGACCGAACCCGCAAGGCAGGGGCTGGGGCGGAGCAGGGCGAGTCGGGTCGCGGGACGGTGGCCATGCCCCGACGACGCCCGGAGCCCTGGCCGGTGTCCGCCCTGGCAGGATCCTGCGCCCGAGCCGGGCGAGCTACCTCTCCGCGCGCAGGTCCTCCGCCAGCAGGCGGTGGAACTGGTACATGCCGGTCTCGCTCTTGGCGTAGCGGCCGGTGTCGTAGCTGCGCGAGGAGACGCCGCGCTGCACCGACTCGCAGATCGCCACGTCCTCCTGCTGCACGTCGTCGCTGGCCTCGAGGCTGGCCTCGATGAAGCGGCGCGCGTCCTCGCCCTCGCTCTCGGCGAACCAGTAGTCGAAGACCACCTCGCAGCGGTCGACGCCGAGCGGCACGACCCAGTTCGTGTCCAGGATCGGGCCGTAGCGGTTGAGCATCAGGTTCGGATGGATCCAGGCGTAGAGCGCGCCGCGCCCGATGCGAGCCTTGAAGTCGCGCCCGTGGAAGCGGGCGTCGCCGGCGCTCGGACAGGACTGCACGTTGAAGCGCTCGAACAGCTCCGTGCGGTAGGCGCCCATCTCGAGCTGCCCGGCCAGGCCCTTGTGCAGGTGCGCCACGTGGTAGCCGCCGTCCAGGTAGTTGTCGGCGAAGACCTTCCAGTTGCAGCGGATCGGGTAGCGCCGGCGATGGACGTGGCGCAGGCCGCGCATGCCGAAGTCCTCCAGCATCGCCGCCAGCGGCGCGAGCTCCTCCGAGACCGGCCGCGCCGGCGTGCCCGGGTGCAGGAACACGAGCGGGCCCCAGGCCTCCACGGGCACCTCCGGCAGGTGGAAGCGCTTGCGGTCGAAGTCCCGCTGCGCGCCCATGTTCGGGGCCGAGCGCAGGCGCCCGTCCAGGTCGTAGGTCCAGCCGTGGTACGGGCACACCAGGCGCTCGACGCAGCCGGAGCCCTCCAGGAGCTGCGCGGCGTGGTGGCGGCAGACGTTCGAGAGCGCGTGCAGCACGCCCTCTGCGTCGCGGATCACGAGGTAGCTGTCCTGGAGCACGTCCACGCGCACGTAGCTCCCCGGCGTCGCCACGCGGTCCGACGGGCAGGCGTACTGCCACGAGCGCCGGAAGACGGTCTCGCCCTCGCGCTCCAGGATCTCCGGCCGCGTGTACCAGGAGGCCGGCGGCGTCGCGGCGGCCTCGATCGGGAGGTCGGTGCGGAAGCGGGCGAGCTCGCGGGCGAGGTCCATGGCGGTGGCGGAGATCAGTCGAGGGGCCGGCGCCCGCCCACGATCGGCAGGAACCACACGCCGTAGGCGCCGGGGTCGCGGAACGAATCCACGATCGCCTGGAAGCTGCGCGCCACCTCGGCGCGCGGGAGCTCGCTGTGGGCCGCGATCACGTCGGTGTAGCCGTCGCGCCAGGCCTCGAAGATCTGGACCAGGAGGCGCCGCTCGACGCGCACGGTGTCCAGCACGGCGTGGTCGACGCGGATCTCGCCGAGGCCCAGGGCGTGCATCCAGTGGTAGGCCTTGCGACCGCCGTGGAGGTCCGTGCCGGTGCGCCGGCCGAGCGTGATCGGCCCCTCGCGCCAGAAGCGATCCGCGTCGACCGCGCACGGGTGGCAGTGGATCATGCCGTAGTCCTCGGCCGCGACGTGCAGCCAGCCGCCGGGACGGGCCACGCGCGCCATCTCGGCCAGGACGCGCTCGGGCCCCGGCACGGCCTGCAGCATGTGGCGGCACAGGACGAGGTCGAAGCCCTGCTCCGGAAGGTCGAGCGCGAAGGCATCGCCGCTCCGGAACTCGACGCGCGCCCCGAACGCGCGGCTCCGCTCGCGCGCCAGGGCCAGGTGCGGCTCGTGCAGGTCGATCCCGAGCAACGAGGCCGCGGGGTAGAGCTCCGCCAGCCGCCGCACGAGCTCGCCCGTGCCGCAGCCGACGTCGAGGATGCGCGCGCGCTCCGGCAGGCGGTAGCGCGCGAGGAGCGGGCGCTCCTGGGGCCAGATCGCCTCGGCCTGGGCGGCGAGGTTGCGCACCATCGACTCGTGCGCCATCTGCTCCGCCTGCGGGTTCCTGTCGAGCGTCATCGGGGCGGCTCATTCTGCCATTCGACGCGCAGCGGACCGGTGGAGGGACGAAGGCGCCAAGGATCGTCGTGCGTGCGAACGCCCGCCCGTCGAGCCCAGGCGGTCCGGCGGACGGCCAGTGGCCGATCTGCGATCGGCTACCAGCGCTCCTCGTGGTCGTCCCGCTCGCGTCCGCGGCCGCGGCCGCCGCCTCGGCCACCACCGCCGCCGCCGTAGCCTCCGCCACCACCCCCTCGACCGCCACCACCGCCGCCGCCGTAGCCACCTCCGCCACCACCGCCGCCGAAGCCGCCGCCGCCCCGGCTGCCGCCGCTACCTCCACGTCCGCCGCCGCCACCACCACCACCGCCGGGAACGCGCTCGCGCGCCTCGTTCACCTTGAGCGCGCGGCCCTCGAGCTCGACCCCGTCCCAGGCCTGGATCGCGGCCTGCGCGTCGGCCTCGGAGCCCATGTCGACGAAGGCGAAGCCGCGCGAGCGGCCGGTCTCGGGGTTGGTGAGGATCGCGACGCTCTTCACGCTGCGTCCGCCCTCGGAGAAGGCCTTGCGCAGGGCGTCCTCGGTGGTCGTGAAGTTCAGATTGCCGACGTAGAGCTTGGTTCCCATCTGTGGGGTTGCGGGTCGAGAGCTGGACCTGGCGCCAACCTCCTCGCGACCGTGCGGTGAGAGCGTGCGCAGGCCGAAACGCGATGGGGCACGCGCCCCACCGACGACGGAGAATCTACCCACGCGCCGAGCTTCTGCCAGCCCTCCCCGCAGGCTCCCTCGCAGCCGGGAACGGAGGGTGGCCGGGCGCGCTCAGCCCAGCTGATTCATGAAGCCCTCGGCTCCGACCTCGCGACTGGCCTCGTCTGCGGCCTTTCGCTCCCTGCGAGTCCTCACTGACCAGATGAATGGTCAGTTCCGGTCCTCTCGGTCGCGAAAGCCCGCAGCTGTCGTGGTTTGCCGGCCAGGGGCCATTCGCGACGTCTCGCTCGAGGCCTTCGTGAATCAGCTGGGCTCAGGCTCCCTCGGGAGCGGCGCAGCCCTGGAGCGGGAGGCTGGCCATCGTGTGCAGTCCGGGCTCGGCCGCCAGGAGGCTGCGGATCACGTTCAGGACCAGGGCCGAGGTGCCGGTGTCGCCGTGCACCCCGCCCGGGACGAGCACCTCGACCGGCGGCTCGCCCGCGATCACCACGCGGTCCCGCGGCTCCTCCTCCCCGACCGTCGCCTGGAACAGGAGCTCGAGCGCCGGCCGCCCCGCGACCCAGGCGCGCGCCTCCTGGCGCACCCCGCGCACGGCCCCGGGCGCCACGGGCCCGAGGCCGCTGGCGATCTCGCGCTCGGCCAGGACCGGCGCGATCGATTCCTCCCAGCGCTCGATGCGCCAGCCCAGGTAGTGCGCCAGGAAGTGCAGCGACTCGCCCAGACCGACGTGGCGCAGCGTCCCGGCCGCGACGCGCCGCTCGAACTCGGCCGGCGTCAGGCCGACCCCGACCTTCTCCTGGAACGGCAGCCGGCGCCTGGCCGCGTCCTGCCGGCGCTCGACGTGCACCGAGCGGACCGAGTGGCACACGCTGGTCGCGTAGAGCGGCAGGGCGTCCATCAGGAAGCCCGGGTTGATCCCGGTGCCGAGGATGCGCCCGCCGTGGCGCACGGCGAGCTCGTGCAGCTCCTGGGCCAGCACCGGGTGGCGCAGCCAGGGCCAGGCGAGCTCCTCGCAGGTGCTGACCACCGCGCAGCCGCGCGCGAGCAGCCCGCGGAAGGTGTCCATGCACAGCTCGAGGTCCGAGCGCGTCGTGACGAGTGCGCAGCGGATGCGCTCCCAGCCCTCCACCTCGTCCAGGTGCCCCTTCACCTTCACTCCCGCCGGCAGGGCCGGCACGAGCTCGGAGAGGTCGCGCCCGCGCAGCTCGGGCGCCGGATCCACGGCCGCCACGACGCGCCCCAGGCGCCGGGCGGCGAGGTCGGCGATCACGCGCTGTCCGAGGGGGCCCAGGCCGACGTGGAGGATCGGGGTCATGGGCGGGATTCTGTCGTGGGCCTGACCGGAAGTCTGCAACCCGGGGTGGCCGGGGGTGCATCCGGGAGCGATCCTCTGGCGAAGGAACGAGCGATGGGGATGCGCATCTTCGTGACCGGCGCGACCGGCTTCCTCGGGCGGGCCCTGGTGCTCTCGGCCCGGCGCGAGGGGCACGAGGTCGTGGCCTGGGTGCGCTCGCTGGAGCGCGGGCGGGCGCTGCTCGGCGATCAGGCGGAGCTCCTGGCGGACGACGGCGACCCGGGCAGGCTGCGCGGCGCCCTGGAGCGCTGCGACGCGATCGTGAACCTGGCCGGTGCCCCGGTGCTCTCGCGCTGGACCGCCCGGCGTCGAGCCGAGCTGCGCACGAGCCGCGTGGACCTGACGGGACGCCTGGTGGCGGCCCTGGAGGGCTGCGCGCGGCGTCCGCGCGTGCTCGTCTCGGGCAGCGCGGTCGGGTTCTACGGCGATCGCGGCGACGAGGAGCTGGGCGAGGACGCGCGCGCCGGCAGCGGCTTCCTGCCGGAGCTGTGCGCGGCCTGGGAGGCGGCGGCGCGCCGCGCGGAGCCGCTCGGGCTGCGCGTCGTGCTCGTGCGCACCGGGGTCGTGCTCGGCCTCGACGGCGGGGCGCTGGTGCAGATGCTGCCACCCTTCCGCCTCGGCCTCGGCGGGCGTATCGGCCAGGGCACGCAGCACGTGCCCTGGATCCACGTCGAGGACTGGGTGCGCATCGTGCTGCACGCGCTGACCGACGACGGGCTGCGCGGGCCGCTCAACGCCGTCGCGCCGGCGCCGGCGACGAACCGCGAGCTCACGCGCGCGCTCGGTCTCGTCCTCGGCAGGTCGACGCCCTTCCCCGTGCCGGGCTTCGCGCTGCGCGTCCTGTTCGGCGGCGCCGCCAGCATCCTGCTGGAGAGCCAGCGCGTGCTGCCGGCGCGCCTCTCCGCGCAGGGCTTCTCCTTCTCCTTCCCGACCCTCGCGGCGGCCCTGGGGGATCTGCTCGTCCAGCGCCGGCCGGAGCTGCGGCGCCTGGCCGCGCCGCCGGCCGGGCTCGACTCGCCCTACCTCGCCGCCCATCCGCCGAGCCACGAGCTCGCGGCGACGACCGAGCTCGGCGTGCCCCTGGACGAGGCCTTCCGCTTCTTCTCGGCGCCCGACAACCTGGGGCTCCTGACGCCGCTGGCGATGGGCTTCTCGATCCGCGCGCGCTCGGGACCGCCCGCGCCGGGCTCGACGATCGACTACGGCATCCGCGTCGGTCCCGTCCCGCTCGCCTGGCGCACGCGCTTCGAGGCCTGGAGCGCCGGGCAACGCTTCGTCGACGTGCAGGAGAAGGGCCCCTACTCCGCCTGGTGGCACGAGCACCGCTTCGAGGCGCGCCCCGGCGGCACCACGATGCACGACCGCGTGCTGTACCGCCTGCCGCTCGGACCGCTGGGACGGCTCGCGCACCGTCTGTTCGTGGCCGACCAGCTCGGCGACATCTTCGCGCAGCGCGCCCTGGCGATCCGCATGCGCTTCGGAGAGAGCCCGCGGCCCTCGCGCGCGCCGCTGGCAAGCGCGCGATGACGCGCGTCCAGCGCGAGCCCGAGTCGCGCGTGCCCGCCCTGCGCGTGCGGGCCGCGAACGAGCGTCCGCTGGGCGACGGCGACTTCGTCCTGTACTGGATGATCGCGGCGCGACGCACGGGCTGGAGCTTCGGCCTGGAGCGCGCCGTCGAGTGGGCGCGCACGCTCGCGCGGCCGCTGCTCGCGCTCGAGCCGCTGCGCTTGGCCTACCCCTTCGCCTCGGCGCGCTTCCACCGCTTCGTGCTGGACGGCATGGCGGACCACGCGCGGCGCTTCGCCGAGCGCGGCATCGCCTACTGGCCCTACGTCGAGCCCGAGGCGGGCGCCGGGCAGGGCCTGCTCGAGGCGCTCGGGAAGCGCGCCTGCGTGGTCGTGACCGACGAGTACCCGACCTTCTTCCTGCCGCGCATGGTGGCGGCGGCGGGCGAGCAGCTCGGCGTGCGCCTCGAGGTGGTCGACTCGAACGGCCTGGTGCCGCTGGCGGCGACGCCGGGCGCCTTCGGGACGGCCTTCGCCTTCCGCAGGTGGCTCCAGCAGCACCTGGGCGAGCACCTGGGCGCCTTCCCGCGCGCGGATCCGCTCGACGGGAGCCACGCGGCGCCCTTCGAGGTCCCGCGCGCGCTGACCCGGCGCTGGCCGGCCGCTTCGGCCGCGCTGCTCGCCGGCGACGCGGACGCGCTCGCCGCGCTCCCCGTCGACCAGGCCGTCGCTCCGGTCGAGACGCGCGGCGGCGACGGGGCGGCCTCGGCAGCGCTCGCGCGCTTCGTCGCGGAGCGCCTGGCGCGCTACGGCGACGAGCGCAACCACCCCGACGAGGAGGCGGCCAGCGGGCTCTCGCCCTACCTGCACTTCGGGCACGTCGCGGCCCACGCGGTCTTCACGGCCGTGACCGCGGCCGAGGGCTGGAAGGGGCTCGACCCGCGGCGCAGGCCCGACGGGCGGCGCGGCGGCTTCGGCGCGAGCCCCTCGGTCGAGCAGTTCCTCGACCAGCTCGTCACCTGGCGCGAGCTCGGGTACGGCTTCGCCTGGCACCGCGCCGATCACCAGCAGTACGAGTCCCTGCCCGCCTGGGCGCGCGCGACGCTGGAGGAGCACGCGCGCGGCCCGCGCGAGTCGCTCCCGCTCGAGGCCCTCGAGCAGGCCGCGAGCGGGGACGAGCTGTGGGACGCCGCCCAGACCGAGCTGCTCACGACCGGCAAGCTCCACAACTACCTGCGCATGCTGTGGGGCAAGTCGATCCTGGCCTGGTCGCCCACGCCG
>Ga0315910_10004029_pt1 | contig 12363 bp, 5 predicted proteins | sample EdamamesoilMG_FD_204470 | JGI IMG/M metagenome (GOLD analysis project Ga0315910, IMG submission 204470) | Garden soil microbial communities collected in Santa Monica, California, United States - Edamame soil | ecosystem: Environmental > Terrestrial > Soil > Garden | place: USA: California... | reverse complement strand
CTCGGCGCGCAGCGTGCCGACGAAGCGTGCCCAATCGGCCTCGGCGATGCGCGGGCGATAACGCTCCAGGTTCGGCTCGTTCCCCGCCGCGAGCAGCTCCAGGGCCTCCTCGAGCGCGCGCTCGAGATCCTCGCTCGCGTCGAGCGTCGACCTGGAAGCCGCGCTTCCCTCCGACCTATGATGGAGTTCGTAGAGGCTCACGGGAGGCTCCGATGCAGAACGCGATCACCCAGCTTGCCTGGACCGGCCTGCTCGCCCTGACGGTCATCGGGTCCGCATCGGCCGGCGCGCAGGAGCCCGACGCACCCACCCGGCTGGCGCTGCTCGTGGGCGTCGACCGCTACCCGCGCGAAGGCGGCTTCGAGGATCTGGGCGGCGCCGTGCGGGATACGCTCGCGCTGCGGGACGTGCTCGTCGCGCGCTTCGGCTTCGCCCCCGAGGACGTGCTCCTGCTGCACGACGAGCGCGCGACACACGCGGCGATCGTGCGCGCCTTCGACGAGCACCTCCTGCGCCGCGCCGGCCCGGACAGCGAGTGCGTCTTCTACTTCTCCGGCCACGGCTCGCGCGTGCCGGACGCGAGTGGAGGCGAGCCGGACGGGCTCGACTCGACCTACGTCGCTCACGACAGCCGCTCGGGCGGCCACCGTGGCGAGCGAGACTTGTGCGACGACGAGCTCTTCTCGCTCGTCGCGGCACTTTGCGCCAAGACTCCACGAGTCACGGTCATCGCCGACTCGTGCCACTCGGGGGGTGGGCTGCGCGTTGGTCCGCTGGAGCGCGCGCGCTCGGTCGAGGCCGGAGCTCTGGGCCTCGATCGGGAGTGGCTGAGCACGTTCTGGCCGGCCGACGTGCCCCTGCTCGACGACGATGCACCGCCGCTCCCCGAGAGGCGCCTCCTGCACGTCGCCGCGGCACGCCGCGACCAGCTCGCGGGCGAGACGCTCGTCGCCGGGGTGGATGGCGAGGCGATCTGGCGCGGACGCATGAGCCTCTACCTGGTACAGGCCCTCGAGGCCGCCCAGCCCGGCGACACGTGGAGCGCCGTGCTCGCCCGCACCCAGCAGGCCGTGACCGGCGAACTCGCCGCCCAGAGCGTCCAGGTGGAGGGCGCCGAGGACCGCGTGCTCTTCGGCGCCGACTTCCGGCGCGTCGAGGGCCTGCGGGCGGGCCTGCTGGCGGGTCAGGGCGCGGTGCGGATCGAGCTCACCGTCCCGCACGGTCTGCGCCGGGGCTCGCGACTCGAGGTCCGCAGCGGGAGCCAGCGGCTCGGAGAGGTCGAAGTCGAGATCATGAATGCGACGCAGGCACGCGCGCGCTGGGTGGGCGAACCGCCGAGCGACGTCCCCGCTGGCGAGCTGCGCGCGATCCCGACCACACCACCCGTCGGCGCCGAGCCGCTCCGGTTGCGGTGCGTGCCCGAGCTGCTGCCCTCGACCACGGGACTCGCGCCGCGGCTCGTCAGCCTCGTCGGCCAGCTCGAGCCGAGCGATCTGGAGCTCGCGATCGAGGCCGGCCGGATCCGGCTGTGCACGGCGGAGGGGCTCCTGCTCCTCGACCTCAAGCGCGAGGCGCCCGGGCTCGAGGAGAACCTGAGGGAGGCGCTCGAGGACGAGCTCCACTGGCGCTTCCTGTTCGGGCTCGGGCGCGAGCAGAGCGCTCTCCCGCTGGCAGCCCGCTTCTCGATCCCAACGCAAGCGGAGATCGACGCGGCTCCCTGGGGCAGGAACAAGGGGCTCACCCCTGCTTGCCTGGCCGAGGTCGGGCGGATGCGCGGCGCTGGAGGCGAGCTGCGCGTGCGCGGCGGCAGCCCTGGCCTGCCGGCCGTCGTGCTGCTCGAGATCGAGAACCCGCACCCCCGCCCGCTGTGGGTCGCCGCCCTGTCGATCTCGGAGGACCGTGGCCGCAGCGCGATGCGCTTCCTGGATGGACGCGCCACCCAGCTCCTCGCCCCGGGCACCCGCGTGAGCGTGCCCTGCGGCATCGCGCTCCCCGAGGCCTGGCCCTTCGACCGCCCGATGCGGGACCGGTATCTGGTCCTTTCGATGGAGCGTGAGTTCGACCCGCGCCACCACGAGCGCCACGCCATGCTGCGCGGCGAGCCCGGAAGCGGTGCCGGGCTGCCTCCAGGCCTGCTCCCCCCCGGGACGCACTTGCGCTCCGCAGCGGGCTCCTCCCAGGCTCCCTACGGCGTGCTGGCCCTGGACCTGCTCGTGGACGCACCCGCTCGGTAGCGATCGGGACTCGTCGACGCCCATGCCCCACCAAGGGGCAACCGGGCTCAGGGCTCACGCACCAGATCACTTGGGCGGCGGGTCCCCGTCCTTGAGCGGCTTGTCGCCCCCTTCGCCGCCCCCCTTCGGTGTGCAACCCGGGACATGGGTAACAATTCTGCCCGGGCACATGGGTAACACTCGCGGGGGTCCAGGGGGGCGGAGCCTCCCCCTGAAGAGAATCGAGGAGCCCGGCAGCCTCCCGGGAGGGCGGAGCAGCGCCGCGGAGCGGCGCGTGGGGGCCGTGGCTCGATCGAAGTTGCAGCCTGTGTAGGGGTCCATGGAGTTCCTGAGGGCCGCCAGCGGCGTTTTCGAACCCCTCAGGGCGCCCTGTGGACGGACTGCGACCGCGCCCGCAGCGGGCATCTTCGAATCTGAGTTGATCTGCCGAGCGGTTCAGACCGCTCGGCGAATCTGGATGACGGGCAGATGCCTCTTGCTGGCGAGGCCGCGGACCACGAGTACGAGCCGGGCGCCCGCTGGCCCCTTCATCGGCGCGTTCGGAGCGGCGCACCGCGCCCGAGTCGGCCAGAGAGGGCGCGGCTCAAACCTCGGCCGCTCGTTCGCGGGCGGGGCGCGCGTGTAGACCTCGAGCGGCGTCCGGCCACCGAGAGCCTCGTGCGGGCGGTGCTCGTTGAACCAGGTGGCGTAGGAGCCGAACTCGGTCTGCATCGCGGCCAGGCGGAACGGCATCAGGATCCTCCGCGTGCACTCCGACTTCATCGAGCGGATGAAGCGCTCGACGATGGCGATGCTGCCGTGCTGGCCGACCCTGCCGAGGCGCTGGCGGATCCCGAGTCGGCGGCAGTGGCGACGGAACGCCCCTGTGAACTCCCTCCCGTGATCCGTGATCACGGTGCGCGGTGACGCCCCCGTGCGCCGGATCGCGCGGCCCAGGAAGGAGGCGGTCTCCGTCGAGCTCGGCCGCCGGACAAGGACCGCGAAGCCGACGACGAGCCTGGACGCGTGGTCCACGGCGACCGCCACCCACCAGGCGAACGGCCAGCGAAGGAGCCTCGCGAACGGGACGGCCGTGAGATCGACGTGCCAACTCTCGTTCGGGGCCCGGGCTCGGACTGGGCCCGGCCTCGGGACGCTGACCCCGAGGTGCAGACCCGCGCGGGCGAGCACCGCGGCGATCTTCTTCTTGCCGAGGGCCGGGCACGTCGCCTTCAGGCGCTGTACCAGGTGAGCCACGAAGTCCGGGAACCGGTTGAGCGGCGCCGTGGGGCGGATGAAGCCCCCGCCCTCATCCAGCCGGCGCATCCAGGACATGATCGTCTCCTCGGTCACGAGGAAGCGCTCCGCGGTGGGGAAGAGCGGCTGCTGTGGGCATCAGCGCGAAACGAGGCTCTCGGCTCCTACCCAGCCCCCATCCTCCCACCTCCGCACGCGCGCAGGGCGGCCGAACTTCAGGTCCGCTGCCCGCGGCACCTGCCTAGTCTGGCCCAAAATCCTGGCCCTCCCTGGGCGACCTGGCGTGACTCCTAGGCGACCGAAATCGCCCTCACGGCCATCAGAATGTCGATGGACCCCTACACGCGGTCCTGAACCCGGAGTCGCGGTCGCGCAACGTGGCGCCGGAGCACGGCGACCTGCTGACGGAAAGCGGCGTTCTCCAGGGCAAGCTGGAGCTTCGGAGTCCGAGGGCTCGGAGGAGCGAGAACATCCCCTCCTCATCGACCCATGCGCCGCGAGCCGAGGTCGCGGCCAGCGCCAAGAGCCCACTTCGCGAACAGCGGCGCGCTGAAGGGGACCGCGCAGCGGACGGCAAGTAGCCTCCTCGGGCCTTCAGAGGCCGATTGTGCGCGGATGTGGGCATCGGCGCGAAACGAGGCTCTCGGCTCCTACCCCACCCCCATCCTCCCACCTCCGCGCACGCGCGGGCGGCAGAACTCCAGGTCCGCCGCCCGCGGCGCCTGCGAAGTCTGGTGGAACGGTCAGGCCCTCGCTTGGCAGCCAGGCAGTTGCGATCCAGCCGGCCCAGAACGGGCCGCAGGGCCCTCAGAAACTCGATGGACCCCTACAGCGGCAGTGGGCATTGCTGCTCAACGTGGGTCTCGGCTCCGCCCTTGCCTTGCATCCTCTCACCTCACCGGCCGGGTAGGGACGGACGAACTCGACGATCCAAGGCGGGCTCGGTCTGAGCCTGCCTCGGCGTGTCGGGTGCTCGTTCGCCGTCCACGCGGGCTCGTTGGCCGGCGGAATCGGCCCGGAAAGCGGTGGGAAGGTCCCTGGACCCCTACACCACTACACGGAGCCAGTTCGTCGCCGAGCTTTCGCTCATCTGAACCCGAGGATGTGCGGGATCGCCGAGAAGGCCGTGAAATACGCATTGTAGAGCGGCTTCACGCTGGCGGGGCCCGTGTAGAACTCGAGCCGCGCGCCTGGGTCAGTGCCGTTGGTGTAGGCACCCTGCTGTCCGCCCAGCGTCCATTCGGCGTATTCCTGCATGAACTTGCCCGCGCCCAGCTTGGACCACTGAGCAAGGTGCGTGAGCTCGTGGGCGTAGGTGATCACGTCGTTGCCGTTCGCCACGTCCGCGAAAGCCCGCTCGTTGAGGGCCAGTTCACCGCCGTAGGCGCCCACTCGCGCGAACCCCACGAGGGACAGCGCATTGGGGATCAGTCCATAGCGCCGGACGTTCTGCGAAGGAAGGGGTTCTCCCTGGAGCAGCGGGTCCTCGTGGGTCATCGCCGCCCAGGCCGCATGCAGCTTCAACGGATCGTATGGGATGGCGACCGGCACGCCCTTCAGGATCTGGTGCGCAAGGGTGCTCGAAGCGCTGCCCAAGGCACCCGACTTGATGCCGTTGCCGATGTCGTTTCCGGTCATGGCGGCTGCTGTGCCTCCCGCAAGTGCGCCTTCGAAAGTGCGCGGGAGGAGCTCGCCCAGGGAGTTCCTCAGGTACCCGCCCAGCGACGTGCCAGGCCCTGGCGGCCCGAAGGATAGGGTGTTGGCAAACGCGAAGCTCGTCCCGACGTAGACGATCGCCTCCCCCATCTCCCCTCCGCCCGAGATCTGTATTCCCGCCGAGGCTACGGCGGACGCCACGGAGACTGGGACGCTCAGGGCGATGCCGAAACCGGTCAGCGCGCCCTGGATGGCTCCCATCTTGAATCCGTCGAGGAAGTCGCCGCCCTGGAACTCGGCCGCCAAGCCCCCTATCGCGCCACCGATGGCGGCATATCCCGCAATCGGCGCCAGGAAGGCGAGGACCGCAAGGAAGGCAAAGTGCCCGCTAGGATCCGTGTAGCTCAGCGGATTGTTGAAGCCGTAGCAGTAGCGATTGAGCGCCTGGGAGTCCGCTCCCGAGGGGATCATCGAATCCGGCTGGATGAAGCGCCCGAGCTGCGGGTCGTAATACCGGCAGCCGAACCAGTACAGGCCACTCGTGTCCAGGACCTGGCCCGTGAACCGGTTCAATACGTTGAATCCTCCGCTCCCTAGCTCGTAGCGCTCGTCACCGTAGGCGGTGTACTCATAGTGCTCGTAGAGCGCGCCGACGTTGTTGGTCAAGACGTTCGAGCTGCGCAGCAAGTCCGTGTGATAGTAGAGATGCAGAGGAGGCTGCGGAGGATATGGCTGGAGCCACGGGAAGTTCACCGTGCATATCCGAACGTCGCCGGCGAAGACGTGGCAGATCTTGTCCTTGGAGCGCGCTTCGTAATGCTTGCCTATGAAAGTCGTCTTGGCTGACCCGCCGCCCGTGCGCCAGAGGCGCGCACCATCGTGGGCATAACCGAACGACAGGTTAGTGGAGCCGTTCTGATGACTGACCAGCTGGTTCTCCTGATCGTAAGTCAGGGTCGCCGAGCCCTTCGTCAGCATGTTCCCGTTCCCGTCATAGGTGTAGTTGACGCCGTTGGCTGACGTCACGGCGTGGGGCTGTGCACCGGTATACTGGTAAGTGCCCGGGCCGGCCTCCGAGTTCGTGAGGATGTTCCCGTTGTCGGCGTACGTGAAGGTCGACGTCGAGGGGGTCGCTGGCCGCTCCAGGAAGGTCAGCCGGTTCAGCCCGTCGTAGATCGCATTCGAGATCGAGCCCGACGACACTCCCCTGTATGCTCCGTCCACGATCCCGAGGACGTTGGTGTTCGCGTCGTACGAGTACGTCAGGTCCTGGAGGTTCGTGCTGCCGAGGGTCGCACGCAGGCGCTTCAGCCGCAGGGACTCGGGGTAGTACTCGTTCGTGCAGTTGACTCCGTTCCCAAGGGTGTGTCCGATGGGCCGATCGAGCGCATCGAACCCCTGGCTCTGGTAGAAAACGGCCGTCGATCCCGCCACGCCCGTCACGCTCACCATGTGTCCCGCCAGGTCGTAGCCGTAGGCGACGGTCAGGGCGTTCTGCGGATACGCCATTTGCAGGACCTTGCCCACTGCATCGAGCGTGTAGGTCGTGACGTAGGTCTTGTTGTCGGAGGCCACGAAGCGACCCGTCTTCAGGGTCCTTCCGCGGAAGTCGTGGCTCAGCTTCTCGAAACCGTTGGAGTCCGCGACCTTGTAGAGCTGGCCTGGGAAGCAGGTGTAGTTGGTGTCGTCGCTCGTGTCGTAGGTGTAGACTTCGTTGCGCACGAACGTCCCGCTGGAGTCGTAGAGCTCCTTGACCGTGAGCCGTCCGTAGTAGTCGTACTGGAAGTGGGAGCGCTGGTTCAGGGCATCGATGGTGTCCAGCGGCCGGCCCATCGCGTCATAGGTGTACGTCCAGTGACCGACGTCCGGATCCGTGCAGGACGTGCGCCGTCCCAGGCTGTCGAAGGTCTGCAGCGACTCGCTCAGGTCGGGATGGACGATGCGGGTCTGCAGGCCCTGGTGGTCATGCTCGAAGAACGTGTGCAGGTCGGGCTCGGCCCCACGCTCCTCGACGAGTTCGATGATGTGACCGAAGGCATCGAAACGCTGGCGACGCACGAGTCCCCGAGCGTCCGTCGATACCGTCGCCCAGGGATTGCCCGACTCTCCGTACTGGACCGTCGTCGGCAACACGGGAGAGCCCACGTCTCCCGGCGAGCCCGGAGGAGTGATGCAGAACGGCCTGGACTTGGCCTCGTATTCCGTCAGCGTGCCCTTCTGGCCCGACGGCGGGATCGTGTAGGCCTGGCCCGCACTGAAGTACGGCAAGCTCTGGAAGAACGACCTGCCGCTGGAATCGAACTTCGAGTCGGCCACCCGGTAGCTGCTGCCCTCGCCTTCGCTGCGCTTCTGGATCTGTCGGCCCAGACCGTCGAAATAGACCAGCGTCTCGTAGCCGTTGAGCGCGTCCTGCGCATCGTTGATCTTGGTCAAGACCCGCGTGTTGGACAGACCGCCCGACGGCGGGCCCAGGAGGTAGGAGAAACGCTTGAGCCAGAGATCCGCGGGACCGTTCTGCACGCTCGCGATCAATACTTCAGTGAGTCTCTCGTGTTCATCATAGTGGTACTCCGTCTTGAGCCCGGTAGTGCTTTTTGACCAGTTAAGGCGCCCAGTGGACGGGTTGAAGTGCGCCAGCGACGTGAAAGCACCGGTGGTCGAGCTCACCGGAAAGGTTTCATAAAGTGAGTCCATCACCGTCGTGGTCACAGTTCCCGTCGGCGTGGTCGTGGAGGTCTGATTGCCCCGGCTGTCGAACCCATACAGCTCGTACAAGTACGAATCCGTCGTGTCCAGCCAGAGGCCGCGCGACAGGGCGTTGCCGCGCTGGAGGTCATAGGTGAAAACGGTCTCCGAGACCTTGCTGTCGTCGAATCCCAACGAGGCGATGGACGATGGATGGTCGATGATGTCCGGATTGCCTCCCGAGAAGCTCTGGTACGTGTAGTTCGTCGTGGTGCGGTCCGAGCCGACGTCCGTATAGAAGTAGCTGTACGGGATGAAGTTGCTGTCCACCTGTCCGTAGACGATGTGCTGGGTCAAGTTTCCGGTGTTAAGGGCATCGAAGGTGAAGCGCTCGGCCGTCACCCTCTTCGTCGCCTGGCCCTCGTAATCGATGACGACCTTGACCTCGACGTAGGGAAAGCTCCAGCCATACCCCTGAACGACGGCCTGTACCTTGCTGTAGGTTTCCGAATACAGGAGCCCGTCGCTCCCGAACAATTGCGTGCGGAACGGCATCCCGGTCTTGCCTGGACCGTCCTGCCACTCGCCCTCGAACAGATTGTCGACCCCGCCGCCCTGGTAGAAATAGGTCACGCTCTTGACCCCCGAGGGCGCGGTGGCTTCGGCCCTCCGGAAGCCGTGGAACTCACGCAGATTGCAGTCGTAGAAACCGCCCTTGTAGGTGTAGAGCGTGGTGCCCTCGGTCCCCATCCCGTCGTCGACGGTGACGGATGCGACGGTCTGGACTGGGAAGGACAGGAGACCGGCGGCGCTCTCCTGCCAGGGATTCGAGACCCACTCCCGGTCTCGGTTGTCGTATTCCGTCGAAGGCCTGTAGGTGACCGAGACCTGTCCGCCAATTCCATTCTGGACGCTCTGCAGGAGGTCGGGAAACGGGCCTTGGGCGAGCTCGACCCCGTATTCGGCCGTGTACGGCGCATTTAGTCGACGGAAGACCCGATCGACCAGGCCGTCTCCATTTATGTCGATCAAGTCGTTGTAGACCTCACTGTTGCTGTCCGTGGCGCGGGGACTGGACCAGCCAGCGCTGTTGATCTGTCCCTGGCTGTTGATCGGGTAATGAGTGACGTCGGGATCGAAGCCGTGCCCGTTGTTGAGCTGCACGACGAAATGGCTATAGGGAGTAGACAGCTTTCGCAGGACCCGGTCGGGAAGCCCGTCACCGTTCATGTCGACCAGATCGGAGTGCGTGACCCCACTGTCCGTTCCGGTGATGGAGTTCCATGCAGCAGATCCGGTCTGTCCGTGGCTCATGACGGGCCCCCAGGACTCCGCCACCTCGAAGCTGTAACCGGTGTTGAACTGGACGTCGAAGTGATCGTACGGTGAGGTGCGGTCGCGAATGACCCTGTCTGGAAGTCCGTCGCCATTGATGTCCCGCAGGGTGAGCGCGACATCGTTGTCGTCCGTCAGATTCTCGATGCAATGCCAGTTCGAGGCACTCAGGGGCTGGCCTGGAGTCTGCACCCCGGTCCATTCCAGCGGATCGGAGAAATAGAACCCCGGAGAAATCGTCCGGAGCTGTACGATGAAGCGGTCGTAATTCGGTAGCCGCTTGCGCTGCACCCGGTCCAAGCGTCCATCTCCGTTCATGTCGATCAGCGTGGCGTTCTTGAAGTCGTGGTACTCGGATTCGCTGGCGAGCGCGTTCCAGATCGCGTCGCCGCTTCCGGCGCCCTGGCTCTGAACGTTGATCACGCTCTCCTGAGGCCCGAAGCCATTGCCGTAGTTGGGCTGGTACCCCCAGAAGTTGTAGGGGCCCGGCATGGGGGTCCAGATTCGATCCGGATGTCCATCGCCCTCGAGGTCCGCCAGCATCACATGGGTCTGGTAGGTGTCTGTCCCGGATGGCAGCGTCCCGTAGTACACGACAAGATGCGAGCCCGTCGCATAAGGAACGAAATATGGGTCGATCGGGATCGGCGCGATGGGCTCGAGGGAAAGGAAGCTCTCGAAGCTCTGACCGTTGTTGTACTGGATGCCGAGTGTGTCGAACGGTGCATTGGCATTCCGCAGAATGCGATCGGGCAGACCGTCGCCGTCGAAGTCGCGCAGGTCCTGAATGGTTCCCGAGACATACCAGGCGCCGATACGACCTCGCACGCTGTTCCACTCGGTGTTCGTCACGTTGCCGGTGTTGAGAAGCGGCCCTGGCCACGTCGTTTGCGTTGGCCCCAGGAACGTCTGCTCATCGGTTTGGTACGTGAATTGGGTGCTGGGGAGGGCTTGCCCGTTCGGCGCAATCTCCGTGCAGGAGTTCAGGAGATTGCGCAGAGTCGTGTGTGAGGTGTCATAAGTGAAGACGTACTTTCGTACGAGAGCGCCGGAAACGTACGTCTGGAGCTCCTTGAGGCGCAGCTGCGTCTCGACTCGAAAGCCTTGGCTGTAAGAGATCCGACGATCCACCGGATCGGGCAACCCCTGGCCGACCGGGTCATCGCGAACGCGTAGCTCGTAGAGAAACTCGACGCGGCTCGTGGCGGCGAGCGGGGGGCTGTTGATGTTGGCGTTGTACGCGATCGCCGAGAGGTAGAAGCGATTGCCGTTGCTGGCCGTAGGCAGGTACTCGAACGACACCTGGTTCCCGTTCGTGTCCACAGTTCGCGTTAGCGCCCACTGGAACACGCTGGAACCCAGGCCGCCTGCAAAAGAGGGATGGGAAAGACGCGTGGCGGCGGTCTCGCCAAAGAAGGACTTGTTTCCGCTCCGGTCGGTGGCTATCCAGTACAGACCGGTGTATTCGAACTTGACCCAGCTGGCGTCGTTCTGCGCGCGATAGATCGAGCCGACTTGCCTGAGCGCTCCTGAAATACCCTGGAAACTGACTGTGAACCCCTTGGAATCGTCGTATTGCTGCTGGGCAACGCCGCCCTGCCAGACGACCGGCACCCCGAGGCGAGTGTCGCGCTGGATGAAGCCACCGCCTTGCAAATGCCAGCCATAGCCATAAACACCATCGGATCCGTTCGAAGCGTAGCTGAGAGAGACATTTGGTCTCAGGTTTAATCGCGCTGGAGGCATCTGGAAGGGGATCGAATAGGTGAAGCGGCCCGTGAACAGGTCGGTCTGAAAAGAAAGTGAGTCATCCAGTCCTGCCAAGGCGGTCCGCCCAGTTTCCGAATATGGAAGGTCCTGGGCGCACACACTGATGCCGGCAAGTATCAAGGCGCCAAGGCATGAAGCGAGGAAGGTAAGGTCAAGCTTTCTTAGAGTGATATCCATTGCCGTCCTTCAGGAGAATGTCAGCGGGGCAACCCGGGGCAAGCTAGCACCGTTGGCGCCTATTGGGGGAGCTTGCGGTCACTTCCCGTCGTGTCCGACAACTCAGCCGGTGCGCAACATCAAGCCGGCCAAGTACTTCCGCGGCTCTAGAATGACGCGTCCGTGGCCGTCACGCGCCCCCTCCGAACCCTGCTCCTGGCCTTCACCGGCTGGGTCAGCCGTCACCAGGTGTAGTGGTCCAGCGGGTTTCCTGATGCCGCCAGGGCCGACTTGGTCGCGCCGCAAACATGGCCTCAGGCAGCTTCTCGCAACTGCACGATGGGCAGCTGCTTACGGTCCCGACTTCCTGGAGAGTCAGCTTCAAGCGCGCCCCCGGATAACCCCTGGTGATCTCCCCGCGCCTTGGATTCAACCGGCGTGGCTCGAACCGGGGCTTCAGCACGGCCGGGCGGTTCCCAGTTAGGACCTCGATCGGGGCAAGGCCTCTGATCCCCGAATGCGGCCTGTGCTCGTTGTACCAGGCTACGTAGTAGCCAAGCTCCCGACGCATCTGGCCGAGCCGCACTGGCACCAGGATCCGTCGCGTCCCCTCGGTCTTCATCGAGCGGATGAACCTCTCGATGATCGCAATGCTGCCGTGCTTCCCGACGGCCCCGAGGCGCTGGTGGCTCCCCAGGCTTCGACACAGTCGCCCGAACGGACGGCTCGTGAACTCCACGCCCTTGTCCGTGACGATCACCTTCGGTCTGGACCTGCTGCTGCGGGAGGCTCTCTTCAGGAACGCCGCGACCTCTCGAGAGTCGGGCCAAGTTCTGAACACGGCGAAGCCCATCACCGCCCGGCTCGCCTGGTCGAGCGCGAGGACGGCCCACCAGCAGAACGGCCACCGCTGCCGGAGCGCGAAGGGAAGCCATGACATCCAGAGGCCGCCTGCTGTGGGGACGGTCGTCAGGTCCAGGTGCCGGACGATCGGGCCCAGCGCTCGTCCTTGATGTCGAGCTCCTCGCGCAGGAGCGCGATCTCAGCTCGCAGTCGGTCGACTTCGGCGGCCTGGCCGCCTCTTGTTCCGGAAGCCCGGGCCCACGCCATGGTCAGTGCGGCAGACGGGAGCGAGAGAACTCACCTGCCCCTGGTGCGGCGGGAAGCGCAAGCTCATCGCCCTCATCACCGACGGCAAGGTCGTCCGGGCGATCCTGGACCACCTCGGGCTTGTGCAACCCGGGACATGGGTAACACTTCTGCCCGGGCACATGGGTAACACTCGCGGGGG
>Ga0315910_10004028_pt1 | contig 12365 bp, 8 predicted proteins | sample EdamamesoilMG_FD_204470 | JGI IMG/M metagenome (GOLD analysis project Ga0315910, IMG submission 204470) | Garden soil microbial communities collected in Santa Monica, California, United States - Edamame soil | ecosystem: Environmental > Terrestrial > Soil > Garden | place: USA: California... | reverse complement strand
TCGTGCTCGCGGCAGTGCTCGCCGTCCTGTACTGGTTTTACCGTTCGTGGGTGGCGTGGCCCGTGCTGCTGGTGCCGGTGCTGTTTGGCGGGCTGTACACGTTCGGGCTGGTCGCCCTGCCCCCGCTCGACATCCGCTACCTGAACTCGAACACGGCCTTCCTGGCCTCGATCATCGTCGGCAACGGCATCAACAGCGGCGTGATCCTGCTGGCTCGCGTGCAGGAGCAGCTGCGCGCGGGAGACTCGCTGCTTGCCGCGGTCGAGACGGCAGTGGAAGAAACCTGGCGGCCCACGCTCGCCGCGGCGCTCGCTGCGGGCGCCGCCTACGGCTCGCTGATCCTGACCGACACGCGGGGTTTCAAGCAATTCGGCTGGATCGGGGGCATCGGCATGCCGGTCTGCTGGGCGGTGACCTACGTGCTCGTGCCGCCGCTGGTTCGTTACTTCGGCAGCTCGCTGGGCGCCGCGCGCTCGGGTGCTGGCGGACCGGGCTTCTCGGCGCGCCTGGCCGATCTCGTCGTCGCGCGCCCGCGCTGGGTGCTGGCGCTGGCCGCCGTCTCGTTCGTGGTCTCGGTGCTGGGCATCGCGCAACGTCGCGGGGACTGGCTGGAGACGGACTTCTCGCGGCTGCGCCGGGCCGATTCGTTCGTGAGCGGCGAGCGCTACTGGGGCAAGCGCATGGACGCGACGCTCCAGCGCTACCTCACGCCGACGGTCGTGCTGACGGACTCGGCCGACCAGGCCGACGCGGTCGCGCACGCGGCGCGGGACGCCGCCGCCAGCGGGCGCGCGGCGGGTCTCATCGCCAGCGTGCGCTCGGCGGCGGACGTCTTGCCGGCGACGCGCGGAGAGGCGCTGGCAGAGGCGAAGCGCCTGGCCGCTGCCTTGACGCCAGCGGTGCGCGCGGCGCTGACGCCCGAGCAGCAGAAGCTCGCCGATCGGTTCCTGTCGGAGCGCTCGTTGACCCCGGTCACGCCCGCGGACGTGCCGCCAGCGCTGGCCGCCGGCCTGCTCGATCGCGACGGTCGCTTCGATCGCAACGTGCTCATCTTCCCCAAGCTCAGCAGCGATACGTGGAAAATGGAGCGCCTGGCGGAGTACAGTCGGGACGTGCGTCAGCTCGCAGAGTCAGCCAGCCCGAGCGCGGTGGTCACGGGACATCTGCTGGTCTCGAACGACATCATCGCGGCGATGCGTCACGACGGTCCGCGCGCCACGGCGATCGCGCTCAGCATCACGCTGCTGGTGGTGATGCTGGCGTTTCGCTCGCTGGAGCTGTCGGGGTTGGCGATGGCGAGCCTCGGCCTGGGCGTCACGCTGATGCTGGGGGTGGGCGCGTGGCTCGGGCAGCGGCTGAATTTCACCAATTTCATCGCGCTCCCGATCACGTTTGGCATCGCCGCCGACTACTCCATCAACGTGCTGAAGCGCGCCCAGTCGAGCGGCAACCCGCGCGACGCGGTGGCCTACACCGGCGGGGCGGTGGCACTGTGCTCGGCCACGACGGTGATCGGCTTCGGCTCGCTGCTGGTGGCCCAGAACCGAGCGCTGTTCTCGTTTGGAGAGCTGGCGGTGACGGGCGAGCTGACGTGTCTCGCCACCGCCGTTCTGGTGGTGCCCGCTTACCTGCTGCTCCGGCCCAAAGGGCTGCGCGACGCAGCAAACGACTCGTCCGAGCCGCCCGCGGCGCATCGGGTCGAGCCCCACCTGCCCAACCCGAGGGGCGCTGGGCTCGACCCATGAGGTGGCCCGTGCTCGCGAGACGGAACGCGAAGCGGCTGCTGATCGATGGGCTGCGACGCGGCGCGAGCCGGGCCGCGCCGAGCCTGTTCGTGCTGCTGCTCGGCGCAAACGCAGCGGCGACGCCCAAACGCCTGAGCTTGGCCGAGGTCATCTCGAGAGCTCGCGACAACCCAGCGGCCCGCGCGGCGGACGCCGAGGTCGAGATGGCGCGTGCGCGCGCGGCCGAGGCGCGGGGCGCGCGATGGCCCCGGATCGTCGCGACCACGTACCTCGCGCCGAGCCCGGAGATCAACTGCGACAACCCCGACTGCACGCGCACGTCGCCGGTCGATTTTGCGCCTCGTTTGCAGGGAGCGCTGGCGGGGCTGCGCGTCGAGGCGTACCAGCCACTGTACACGTTCGGCAAGCTCGACTCGGCGGCAGGCGCCGGCGACAGCGCGCTCGCCATGCAGCGCGAGCTCGCCGAGCGCACCAAGAGCGATCTCTCGCTGGACGCCACACGGGCCTACTTCGGCGTGGCCCTGGCGCGCGATCTCGCCGCCATGCTCGAGGACGGCGCCAAGCAGCTGGCCAAGGGCAAGGCCACGCTGCGCGAGCGCATCGAGCGCGGCGACACCGACGTCACGGTGCAAGACCGGCTGCGCATCGACGCCTTCGAGACCGAGCTGCAGCTGCGCCTGAGCGAAGCGCGCGAGCGCGAGACGACGGCGCTGGAGGGGCTGCGCGCCCTGTGCGCGGACCGCGACGTAGACATCGTGGACACCACGCTGGAGGTTACCGAGCGCGAGCTCGGCAGCGCCGACTCGCACCTGCGCGCCGCCGAGGGGGGCAGCCCCGAGCTGCGCGCGGCCAAACACGGCGTGGCCGCGATCGACCAGCGCGCCGAGCTGGAGCGGGCCCGCTGGTGGCCAGACTTGTTGGTGGTGGGCGGCGCGACGATCGTCCGCGCGCAGGGCGTCGACGATCCACCGTCGGCGTTCGCGAACGACCCGTTCAACGCGACGCGGGGCGAGATCGCGCTCGTGTTGCGCTGGACCATCGAGCCCGCGATGCAGGCGGCGCGCGTGGACGGCGCACGCGCCGAGCGCACGCGCGGCCGCGAGCTCTCGAACGCCGCGCGCGTGGCGGTGCAGTTTGCGGTCCGCGACGCCTTCAACAAAGCCCAGCAGGCTGGCGCCCGACTCGCCACGTCTCGCCAGGGCGAGAAGAGCGCGCGCGGTTGGGTCGCCTCGGTGGTCCAGGCTGACGCCATCGGCGCAGCCTCGGCGCGCGACATGGCCGACGCTTACCTCGCCTACTTCACGCTGCACGGCCGCGTGCTCCAGAGCGCCTACGAGTGGAACGTGGCGCTCGCGGCCCTGGCTCGCGCCACCGGCGAGCTCTCACCTCCGTCGAAGGAACACTGAATCCATGGCATCGAGACCGTTCAGCCCGCTGCGTTCGTTACTCCTGGCCTCTCTGCTGGCCGTGTCGAGTCCGGCCTGGGCCGACGATGGCCCCGGCACGTCGGCCGTGCGCCACGCCAACGATGGGGTGAAGGCGCTGCTCGAACAGCAACCCGCGCCCGGCAGCCCGGCAGAGAAACAGCTGGCGTCTCAGATCAGCACACGACTCAAGGGTTTTCTGGACGTCGATCAGCTCGGCCAGCGCGCCCTGGGCGACCATTACGCGAAGCTCAGCCCGGCACAACGCAAAGAGTTTCTCACGCTCCTGCGCGACCTCGTCGAAGCCAACTATATCAAGGCCATGCGCTCGAACTCCACGTACGAGGTGCGCTACCTCGAGGAGAAGGAGCAGGACGGCGACCGCCTGGTCACGACGGAGCTCGTGCTGACGCGCAACGGGCGCCCCGAGGTAATGAGCGTCGACTATCGCTTGCGCAAGGACGGCGACAAGTGGCGCGCCTTCGATCTGGTGACGGACGGGGTCGGCTTGGTCGAGAACTATCGAGCCCAGTTCAATCAGATCATCGCCAAGGAGGGCATCAGCGGGCTGCTGGAGCGCATGCGCAAGAAGAAGGCGCAAAACGGCCCGTAAAAATCCGGGCACGGGAGATTCGGTAGTCTCTCGCGTCGGCCGTCGACGGGCTTAACTCCGGCGACTCCGACTCTCTGGCGACCTCCGGCGACCTCCGGAGAAGCCTCCGGAGAAGCCTCCGGAGAAGCCTCCGGAGAAGCCTCCGGAGAAACAGCTGCGCTGGATGGGGGCAGCGAGAGCCCCGAGCCCCCCCTCGGGTCGCCTTGCCGGGTGACGGGGCCTGGTGCATGCTCTGTGCCCTGGCCCGCAGACTCTTCGCACACTTTGGAGCGGTAGCCGTCGCGCTGGGTAGCCTGGCATGCGGCGCGGAAGCTCCTGCGCCCGCGGCTCGTGAGCTCGCCCGGGAGCAACAGGCATTCGTCAACGGCGCGGACGATCGGCGCGAGTATTTCGAGCTCGACGACGCGGCCCAGCGCGCCGCGCTGGAGCAGTCGGCGGTCGCGCTGATGACGGGCAGCGCGGCCGGAGCCGTGACCGATGGGCGCCTCGAGCTGCTGCCCACGTGGGGTCAAGTCAACGCCCTGTGCGACGACCAGCCTTTCGCGGACCAGCCATCGGCGGCGTTCTGCTCGGGGGTGCTGGTCGATTGGGATCTCGTGCTCACATCGGGGCACTGTGTCGACGTCGTGCGGCTCGACCAGCTGCGCATCGCGTTCGGGTACTACTACGGCGCCGCCGGCGAGCTGGCGATGGTCGAAGACGACATCTACGCGGTCGAGCGGGTCATCACCACGCGGCGCGATCCGGGCGTGCCGAACGACGAGGCCGAGCGGCTCGACTACGCCTGGGTCCAGCTGGCGGAGCCCGTGCGCGCGCCGCACCGTCCCGCGCCGGTGTACACGGCCGATCGCGCCGTGAGCGAGGGCGACCCGGTGATCAGCATCGGGGCTGGCGGCGGCGTACCCCTCAAGTGGGACGACGGCGGGAGCGTCCAGTACTCTCGCCCGGATTACGACGACTACTTCATCGCCAACACGGACACCAGCCAGGGCTCCTCGGGCGGCGGCGTGTTCGGTCGAGACCTGGCCGTGGTCGGTAGCCTGGCGCGCGGCGCCGCCGATTTCTCCCTGACGTCCAACGGCTGCTTCGTGACCAACGTCGAGAGCGATCCTGCCCAGGCTCTGGAGCAGTTCACGTACGTGCATCGCGCCCTGGAGGGCCTGTGCGCCGCCGGCTCCGACAGCGTCCTGTGTGATCCGGAATGCGGCAATCCGTGTGACGCTGGCGCCCTCGAGCCGAAGGCGTCGAGCGATGGCGCTGGCGACGATGGGGGTTGCGCGCTCGGCTCCGACGCCACGTCGAAGCCGAGCTCGGCAGCAGGCGGGTTAGCGCTGGCCCTCGCGGCCATCTCGCTGCGGCGGCGCGCTCGCCATCAGCCGTGAGCGCGCTGTCGCTGCCCGTCGCTCGTCACCAGTGGAACATGGTGCCGTCGCCGCGGCGGGCCACCGGCAAGCTGGCGGGCACGTAGGGATACTTCTTGGCTTTCTCCTCGTCGATCTCGACGCCGATCCCGGGCGAGTCGTCGATGCTGCAGTACCCGCGCTCGAAGCGGTAGTTGACCTTGAACACGTCGAACGCCGGGGCCACGTGCGGCATGTACTCCTGGACCCCGAAATTGTTGATCGCCAGATCGAAATGGAGCGACGCCGCGAAGTTGATCGGGGACAGGTCCGTCGCGCCATGGAAGCCGGTCTGCACGTGGTACACCGACGCCAGCGCAGCGACTTTCAAGAGGTGCGTGATTCCGCCGCCGTGCACGAGCGGCATCCGCACGTAGTCGATGAGCTGCTCGGTGATCAGCGTGGTGTAGTCGTACACGCTGTTGAAGACCTCGCCGATCGCGATCGGGGTGGTCGAGTGCTGCCGGATCAACCGCAGCCCTTCCTGCAGCTCGCCGGCGACCGGATCCTCGAGCCAGAACAGGTCGTAGGGCTCCACATCGCGAGCCAGCCGCGCCGCCTGGCTCGGCGTGCAGCGGTGGTGCACGTCGTGTAGCAGGTGGAAATCATACCCGAACGTATCGCGCACCTTCCCCAGCAGCTTGGGCAAGTAGCGGAGGTACGGCCCCGTCTCCCACACCTGCGTCTCGGGCAAGCCGGCCTTGGCTGGCTCGTAGGACTTGTCGCCCTTGGGGACGCCGTAGCTGTCCGCCACGCCGGGCACGCCCGACTGGACCCGGATGGCCACGAAGCCCTCATCGCGCGCCTTGCCGACCGCCTCCACCGCGTCCGACAGCTCCTTGCCCGTCGCGTGGGCGTAGACCATCACCCGATCCCGGCTCTTGCCGCCGATCAAGTTGTGGAGCGGCGTCCCGAGCGCCTTGCCCTTGATGTCCCAGAGCGCCAGATCGATGGCGGAGATGGCCGTCATCGTGACGGGGCCGCGCCGCCAGTAGGCGCCACGGTAGAAATAATGCCAGATGTCCTCGATGTTGCGCGCGTCCTTGCCGATCAACGCCGGCAAGCAGTGCTCCTCGAGGTAAGCGACGACGGCCTTCTCGCGCCCGTTCAGCGTGGCGTCGCCGAGGCCATAGACGCCAGCGTCGGTTTCGAGCTTGAGCGTCACGAAATTGCGACCGGGACTGCAGACGATGACTTTTGCGCCGGTGATCTTCATGTATTTCCGTTTGACGATGATGGCCCGGCGCTCGCGCCGACCGTTCTGGCACGCAGTAGTGCCTGAGCCCCCGGCCGCGCTCCAGCCCTTTTTGAGGTGAGCACATCCCCCGACCCCGCCCGTACACGTGCCCGTGCCCGTGCACCGAAAATCCGAATCGGAAACTCACCCGCATCGGCGGCCTTGCCATGGCGCGGCAAGATCCATCGCTGCTCCGCCGCCCACGTCCTTCAGGCACGGGCCGGAGCCCGCGCCCCCGCAGCCCTTGCCCGGTGCCCCAGCTCAACTATTATCGCGAGAGCGCCATGGCCGGAGTCACTCTCGAGAACGTCGACAAGGTCTACGATGGCGTCAACAAGGTCGTCGACAACCTGAGCCTGAGCATCGAGGACGGCGAGTTCATCGTGCTCGTCGGGCCTTCCGGCTGCGGCAAGTCCACCACCCTGCGCATGATCGCCGGACTGGAGGAGATCACCCGTGGCACGATCCGGATCGGCGAACGCGTGGTCAACGACGTGTCGCCGAAAGATCGCGACATCGCGATGGTGTTTCAGAGCTACGCGCTCTACCCGCACATGACCGTGTTCGGGAACATGGCGTTCGCGCTGCGGCTGCGCAACGTGCCGCACGATGCGATCGAGCAGAAGGTGCGCCATGCCGCGCAGATCTTGGGCATCTCTTCGCTGCTCGAGCGCAAGCCGAAGGCGCTCTCCGGCGGCCAGCGGCAGCGCGTGGCCCTGGGCCGCGCCATCGTGCGCGACCCGCAGTGTTTCCTGTTTGACGAGCCGCTGAGCAACCTCGACGCCAAGCTCCGCGTCGAGATGCGCACGGAGATCCGCGAAATCCACGATCAACTGCGGGCCACGACCATCTACGTCACCCACGATCAAGAGGAGGCGATGACCCTGGGCGATCGCGTGGTGGTCATGAAAGACGGCCTGATTCAGCAGATCGGGACCGCCGCCGAGATCTACCACGCTCCGAAGAACCGCTTCGTGGCGGGCTTTCTGGGCAGCCCTTCGATGAACTTTCTGGAGGGGCAGCTCGAGCGGGGGCCGAGCGGGCTCCTGTTCGACGAGGGCAGCGCCAAGCTGAGGCTCTCGGAGCGGGCGCAGCGGCAGCTCGAGCCGCACGTCGGCCGCGCCGTGGTGCTCGGTGTGCGCCCCGAGCTGCTCGCCGATCGCGAACACGCGCGCTTCGGCGTTGGCGACGATACCCGCGACGGCAACGCCCTCGACACGACCGTGCGCCAGGTGCAAATGCTGGGCGACTGCGTGCACGTCTACCTGTCGACCGAGAAGAACCCCAAGCTCGTGGCGTCGGTTGACGGCTACGCGCGCTTCTCGGCGAAACAGCGCGTCCCGTTTTACGTGGACATGGAGCGCTCCCTGTTCTTCGCTGCCGACGCCGGCGGAGAGCGGCTCAACGATCCGCTCGCTGGCTGATCCGAGAGGCCTCCCGCGCGGCGGCGAGCGCGAGAGGCGCGAGAACGGAGCCCAGGTCTCAATCCGCGGAGAAGCGGATCACCATGACGTGTTTGTACTCTTGCCCGGGCAGCAGCACGACCTGGCCCTCCCACTCCGGCACGTTGATGGAGTTCGGGAACGCCTGCGTCTCGAGACAGACGCCGCTGTGTTTGCCGTAACGCTGGCCACCTTTGCCCGGCTGGTTCCCTTCGAGGAAGTTGCCCGAATAGAACTGCACGCCGGGCGCGTCTGCCTCGAGCGAGAGCGTGCGACCCGACGCGGGGTGACGCAGCCGGGCCACCGGGCGCAGCGCGCCGGGCACGCCGCCCACCACCCAGTTGTGGTCGTATCCCGCCGGATCGTTGCCGACGCGGGCCAGGTCCTTGCCGATCGCCTTCGGGGAACGGAAATCGAACGGCGTACCCGCGACGCGCACGAGCTCGCCCACCGGAACCACGGGGTCTCCCGGCGTGTAGAACTCGGCGTCGAGCACCAGCTCGTGATCGAGCGCGCTCGGCGCCTCCGCGCGGCTCGGCTCCAGCCCCGCGAGGTTCCAGTAGATGTGATTCGCCATGTTGACGATCGTCGGCGTTTCGGTGCGCGCGCGCATCTCGATCGTCAACGAGCCGTCGTGCCCGAGCGTGTAGCGCGTGGTCGCGTCGACTCGCCCGGGATACCCTTCCTCGCCATCGGCGGACGTGTAGTGCAGCTCGAGGCTCGGGCCGCGCGGTGTCTCCTTGGGCTCCGGACGCCAGACCACCTTGTCCCAGCCTCGAGACCCGCCGTGCAAGTGATCGGGACCGTCGGTCCTGGCGAGCTCGTAGCGCTGCCCTTCGAGCTCGAACACGCCGCCGCGGATGCGGTTCGCGACGCGGCCGACGGTGGCCCCGAAGAACTCCGTGTGCTCCAGGTAGCCGCGCAGATCGTCGAACCCGAGCACGACGTCGGCGAGACGGCCCGCGCGATCGGGCACGAAGAGCTGCGTCACGGCGGCGCCGTAGGTCGCGACCGAGAGCCGCAGGCCGTGCCGGTTCTTCAGAGTGTAGAGCTGCACGCGATCGGCGCCGACCTGGCCGAACGCCTCGCATGCGATGGAGCTGCCGCTTGTCGCATTCATGTCAAAACCCCAGACGCTGGCGCCGGTGGGCATCACGCCACGCCGACGAAGAATTGCCGCCGTTCTTGCTCGCGGTCGCGGCGCGAGGGCGCTCCTGGCCCTCCCCGTCCGCCGCCAGAGCGACCACCAACGCGGCCGCAGCCAGGCGCTCGTCGAGAGGGCCCGCGGAGGGCGCGTCGAGCAGCTCTCGGCGGTGTTGCTCGATGAACCCCGTATCATAGCGCCCCTCGACGAAGGCCGGCACGTCCACGAGGCGGCGCAAGAAGTCGAGGTTCGTGGTCAAGCCGCGGATGTCGTACTCGCCCAGAGCTCGCCGCAAGCGCTCGACGGCGCGCGGGCGCGTCGGAGCCCAGACGCAGAGCTTCGCGAGCATCGCGTCGTAGTCGAAGCCCATCTCATAGCCGGTGCACACGCCGGAGTCGTGACGGATGCCGGGGCCTTCCGGCACGTTCAAGAACTCCACGCGGCCAGGGCTCGGCATGAAGTTGCGGCTCGGATCCTCGGCGTACAACCGCACCTCGATCGCCGCGCCGCGACGCGAGATATCGGCCTGATCGTAGCCGAGCGGCTCGCCCGCCGCGACGCGGATCATGTCGCGCACGATGTCCACGCCGGTGCAGAGCTCGGTGATCGGATGCTCGACCTGCAGCCGAGTGTTCATCTCGAGGAAGTAGAAGTCATGCTGCTCGTCGACCAGGAACTCGAACGTACCGGCGCTCTCGTAGGAGACCGAGCGCGCTCCGGCCAGCGCCGTCTCGCACAGACCTCGCAAGGCGCTCTCCGGCAGGTGCGGGCTCGGGCTCTCCTCGACCACCTTCTGGTGCCGGCGCTGCACCGAGCAATCGCGATCGTAGAGGTGCACGAGGCCGCCGTGCCCGTCGCCGAGCACCTGAATCTCCACGTGGCGCGCTCGCGTGACCAACTTTTCGATGTAGACGCTGCCGTCCCCGAAGGAGCTCTTGGCCTCGCGCTGCGCGCGCTCGAAGCTCTCGGGCAGCTCGGCCGGCTCGTTCACACGTCGCATGCCGCGCCCGCCGCCGCCGGCCGCGGCCTTGAGCATCACGGGGTAGCCCACGCGCGCTGCGGTGGCGCGCGCCTCGTCCAGGCTGGAGGCGGGCCCTCCCGGCACGATCGGGACGCCGGCTTTGGCCATCTGGGCGCGCGCTTCCGGCTTGCGCCCCATGACCTCGATCGCGTCCGGATGCGGACCGACGAAGGCGATGCCTTCGCGCCGGCAGCGGCGCGCGAACTCGGCGTTCTCGGACAGAAAGCCGTAGCCCGGAACGAGCGCGTCACAGCCCGCGCGGTGGGCGACGTCGAGCACGCGATCGGCCGAAAGGTAGCTGTCGCGAGCCAGGGCCGGGCCGAGCAGGTAGGCCTCGTCGGCGAACCCGACATACGGACTCTGCCGATCGGCCTCGCTGAAGACGGCGACCGAGCGCAGCCCCATTTCCCGGAGCGTGCGCAGAATGCGGATCGCGATCTCCCCGCGGTTGGCGACCAGCACCTTGCGAAACATGCTCAAAGTGACTCTCGATCGCCGCTCAGGGGGCGACACCAGCCGCCCAGCGGATGCCGCCGAGCAGGTGCTGGGTGAACAAGGGATCGGTGTAGAGCTCCGGCCGATGGCCGAGCGCCGTGTAGAACGCCCGCCCGCCCTCGAACTCGTGGAACCAGGCGATCGGGTGGTCGTCACCCATCGCGTCCGCACCCGGCGAGTAGCTGCTCTCGTCCAGCGTCATCAGCACCGACACCGCCGGGCGCGGGTTTTGCTGAAAATTGTACCACTCGTCCTGCAAAGCAAACGAGCCCGGCAGGTGCGCGGTCGCTGGGTGGGCGGCGTTTTCGACCTCGAGCTGCACGGTCTGGATCTCGGGGTGACTCTTGAAGTACGCGCCGCCACCGAGCAGCTGCCCGTACCAGGGCCAGTCGTACTCCGTATCGGCGGCCGCGTGTACCCCCACCCAGCCACCCCCGGCGCGAATGTAGCGCTCAAAGGCGGCCTGTTGCCCGTCGTCCAGCACGTCGGCCGTCGTGCTCAAGAATACGACGACGTCGAAATCAGCCAGGTTTTCGTCGTTGAATCCGCTGGGCTCCTCGCTCGCCTCGACCTCGAAGCCGTTGGCCGCGCCGAGCGTCCGGAGCGCCTCGATGCCGGGGCCGATCGCCTCATGCCGGTACGCGAGGGTGCGAGAAAAGACGAGGATCCGCTCGAGCGCCGGGGGGACGCCGGGCTCCGGCTCGTCCTCGTTGCCAGGGCCAGCCCCGACGTCATTGCCCGCCGGCACCGTGTTGGAGCCCCCTGATCCCAGCGGGATGCTGGGTCCCTGTACGGGCTCGCCCTGGATCCGAGCGGGGCCGGTCCCGCCCGTCCCGCCGCTCGCGCTGGCGACGGGCGCGCCGCCCGCGGCGGGCCCCATGAAGGACGGCAGACCCGGCTCGGCGCCGTCGTCTCCCGCGCAGCCGAGCCACAGGGGCGTGAGCGCGACGACACACGACACCGAAGGCAGTGACACACCGACGTGCAACGAGCGAAGCATGACAGCGCAGCGTAGCTGTATCCCTGTCGTGCAACAACCGCCGGCCCCGCGGGGTTAACGCCACGCTCTGGAAAATTGGCGCGGATGGCGCAGTTTCCTGCGGCGTGTTGCGTCGATGACGCACCCCGGCAGCGGCGGGGCCGAACCCCACACCCCTCCCGGCATCGCAGGGCTCAGGGCAGCGAGCGCGGGGCGCCGCCCCTGCTATGGATTGGACGCGCCCTTGTAGACCAGCTCGCGCGGATGGAAGCCATCGGCGATCACGGTCTGGTCGATGTTGTCGCGCGTGACGGTGACCACCTCGTGGAAGATCGAGGGCACGTCGACGCTGCCGTTGTTGGTCGTGGCCGCGGCGACCACGGGGCGCCCCTGGGCCATGGCGACCGCTACCTCGGTGGCGCGACGCGCGAGCTGCTCCACGGGTTTGTAGATCGTCATCGACTGCTCGCCGCCGACGATGCGCTGACACGCGACCAGCTCGGCGTCCTGGCCGGTCACGACGATCTTGCCGGTGATGCCTTCCTCGCGCAGGGCCTGGATGGCGCCGCCGGCTGTGCCGTCGTTGGAGGCGATGACCGCCTCGATCTGCGCCCCGAACTTCGTCAGCGCAGCGTTCATGATGCGCTTGGCGTTCTCCGGCTTCCAGTCGTCGGCCCAGTCCTCGTGCACGACCTGGACGCTGCCGTCCGCGATGGCGCGCTCGAGCACGCTGTCCTGACCCTCCTTGAACATGAAGGCGTTGTTGTCCGTCTTCGAGCCGTAAATGCGCGCTACCTTGACCGGCTTCTCGCGCGTGCGGCCCTTGAACTGGTCGAGCACGTACTGCGCCTGCAGGGCGCCGACT
>Ga0315910_10004027_pt1 | contig 12365 bp, 9 predicted proteins | sample EdamamesoilMG_FD_204470 | JGI IMG/M metagenome (GOLD analysis project Ga0315910, IMG submission 204470) | Garden soil microbial communities collected in Santa Monica, California, United States - Edamame soil | ecosystem: Environmental > Terrestrial > Soil > Garden | place: USA: California... | reverse complement strand
GGCGTGAGCTTCGAGGTCGGGCCCGACGGACGGCGCGTCGCCTTCCTGGCCGGCGTCGGAGCGGATCCCGAGCTCTTCAGCGCCCCGGTCGCGCTCCCGGGCCCCGTGCTGCAGCTCACCAGCGACGCCCAGGTGCTGCAGGCCATCGCCTTCAGCCCGGACTCGGCCCGCATCGTCTACCTGGCCGAGCTCGAGGGCGCGCCGGGTATCTCGCGGCTCTTCAGCGTGCCCGCCGACGGGAGCGCTAGCCCGGTCGAGCTGAATGGAGCCCTCGTCCCCGGCGGCGAGGTCGACGCGAGCACGCTCGCCCGGCCCTTCCAGATCACCCCGGACGGCGCGCACGTCGTCTACCGCGCCGACCAGGACCAGGACGAGGTCTTCGAGCTCTACGTGCGCGCGATCGACGGCAGCGGCGGCTCCGTCAAGCTGAGCGGCGCCCTGGTCGCGGGCGGGGACGTCGGCGGTAGCTCCGGCACGGTCGTCGTGCCACCCTTCCGCATCGCGCCCGACTCGAGCGCCGTCGTCTACGTGGCCGACCAGGACCAGGACGAGCTCTTCGAGCTCTACGCGAGCCCGCTGCCCTGATCTTCCGCTCGAGGGGCGAGCGCCCGCGCGTGCCAGTCGAGCCGGAGGGTGCCCCCAGGCGCCCGGTGGGTGCGCGAGAGCGCGCCGTGGCTCGCCGACTCTCTGGGAGGACCCACCGCCGGGCCGAGACGGCCCGGCGATGGGTCCCGACGTCAGGGGAGGTCAGGTCAGAACGTCAGAACGCCTCGCTGACGAGGTTGCTCGCCCGGCACGAGGCCGGCTCCACGGCCTGGAAGTGGAACGTCTTGCCCGCGCTGCCCGCGGGAGCGGTCACCGTGAGGTTCGCGACTCCCGCCGCGTTGGCTCGTGCGCGCCCGAGCAGGCGGAACGGGCTGCTCAGACCGATGGGAATCCCCGCGCAATTCCCGACCTGGACGCTGGAGGCTCCCAGGACGAGACCTGAGTAGACCCCGACGGTCGCGTTGGGAGTCGCTCCCGTGATCGTGAACGTGTTGGGCACGCCCGCAGTCCCGGGGACCGGGGTGGCCAGCACGAGCCCGACCGGGGCCGCGACGTCCGTCACCACGTCGAAGTGGTCAGGACCGGCCGAGCCCTCGACGCTCGAGATCCCGAGGAAGTTCGGCAGAGGCGTACCGCGCCCTGCCGCGCCCACCGCGGGGATGCGCTGGAAGCGTGCGTCGGCCAGGAGCGCCGCCCGCCCGGCGGTGTTGTCGGGAGCGGTGCCATCCAGGGGCACGATGACCTCGGGGTGGTCGAAGGGTGCGCGCTCGAACTTCACGCGCTCGTCCGTGAGGGACAGCAAGAAGTCGACCAGCGCCACCTTGTCCGCCTCCGTGAACAGCGCGCCGAAATTGACGTGCAGGTCGTTGATGAGCGGATCCCGATCCGAGGCGTTGGTCACGGGGAAGTCCCCGCCCCGGCTGTAGAAGTCGATCACCTGGCGCAGCGTCAGGGCGCCACCGTTGTGGAAGTAGGGCCCGGTCAGCTCGACGTTCTTGAGCTGGGGGACCTTGAAGCTGCCCAGGCGCGCGACCCGGTTGGGATTCGGGAACGTGCCGGAAGGCAGGACGACGATGTCGACCGTGGGCGAGATCGTGTCCGGCAGGAAGACGGGCTGGTTGATGTTGGGGAAGGCGAGGCCGATCGGGAAATCGTTCACGAACGGGGTCAGCGTGGCCGGCAGCGGGGGAACCGGGTTGTTCGGGCTCGAGAAGACGCCCACGGGGAAGCCGGCCTTGCGCAGGGCCAGGGCCGACAGGGAGAGCGGGAAGCCGAACGGATCGTCGGCGCCCCGACCGAGATCCTCGGCGATCGGACGCACGCCGATGTTGTAGATGCCCTTGTCCACCAGGGCGCTGCCGGTGGGAGCACCGTTGCCGTCCAGGGTCTCGTTCAAGCCGTCCATCTCCCCGGCGATCTTGGCGGGCCCGCGCAGGAAGAACTCGAGCATGAAGCCCGTCAGGACCTTGTCCGCACCCGTGACCAGGTCGGCAGGCGTGACGTTCTGGATCGACTTGAAGGAGTGCTCGGTCAGCTCCTGCTGGAAGTGGCAGATGCTGCAGTTGCCCGTGCGGAAGAGGGGATTGAGGCGGGAGAGGTTGGACCCCTGGAAGAGGTCGTAGCCGAAGAGTTGCCGGGTGGTCAGCCCGACGACCTGGACGCCGGGCGCCGGACTGATGTCCGTGACCAGGCCCAGGAACTCGTCCGGGTTCGCATCGTGGAACCGGTCGAAAGGCGAGTCGTTGGGCTGCAGGATCGCCGTGTAGGCCTGGATGGAGAGGCCGAAGAACAGGCTGAAGTTCGCCTCCTTCTGCGTGAACTCGTTCGTGGCCGAGGACAGGGCCGGGCCGGCGGCGATGTTCAAGGAAACGCCATCGAACGCGTCGGTCGCATTCGCCGCCGAGGCGAGGTGCTGGTTCGTGTTCGACCAGAACCGCGAGCCGAAGGCCTGCTCGATCAGGGTCGCGTAGCTGACGTTGAGGCCGGGCCGTCCCGGCGTCGCGTTCTGGTTCGAGAGCGGCCCGAGCACGCTGTCCGTGGGATCCACCAGCTGGTTGGCCAGAGGCGTCACCCCGGACTGCAGGAGCTTCTTCGCGATCTTGGCCCAGAAGCGCCGGTCGAAGGACATCTCGAAGTTGCTGAGTGCCGGCCCGGTCGCCAGGGAGGCCAGGCTGGAGAAGTGCACGAGCTGCCGCGTGGCCTGCAGGCTGCCCGCGTTGTCGACGAAGATGTGCGCGAAGGGATCGGAAGCGCCGAACGGGCTCCCGCCGTTGAAGTCCTGACGGGCTAGGCCGTCCCAGAAGTTGTTGAAGTTGTTCGAAGCGGAGAACAGCGTCGGAGTGTTGCGAGGCTCGACACGCCTGACGTCCTGGAACACCGCGCCCACGGGGTCGGGCAGCGCGGTGCCGACGTCGGGCCGCAGGACCGGCGGATTCGTGCCCGGGATGAAGGCGTTCGCGCCGGGGGCCGGAATGTCCACGAACTGCCGGAAGCGCACGCCCATGGAGGACATGACGTCGTTCGCGTCGCGCACGACGTTGGCCGGATTCAGCAGCGGCTCGCCCTGCGTGTTGGGATTCGCCAGGCGGTGGAACGGGAAGTCGCTGGCAACCACCGCCTGGTTCTTGCCGCGTACCTGCAGCGTGCTGTCGCCCGCGTTCACGCCGGGGTTGAGCTGGTTTCGCACGCGGTTGTCGGCGCCCGCGTGGAAGTGGCAGGAGGCGCAGGCCTGGACGCCGTCGCTTCCCACCTGCATGTCCCAGAACAGGGCCTTGCCCAGGCGCACCGCCGCGATCTCGTCCACGATGAAGTCCGTCTCGTTCAGCGGCACCTCGAGCGGACGATTCGGCACGCCATCCACGAAGGGCGACGTTCCCGTGGCCGGGATGTCGAAGGAGATCCCGAACGGCGGCAGGGAGATGCGCAACGGCTGAACGGTGAGCGCGTTGACCTCCAGCGGATGCAGATCGAGCGGAGGCAGCTCGTTGAGCCCGGGGAACAGCACGCGCGGGCCGGGCTCGGCCGTCGGGTTCTTGAGCAGCTCGATCAGGTCGCGGGTCGATGGGACCGTCTTCAGGGACTGAGCGGTGACGGGCGCCGCGAGCACCGAGGCCAGGAGCAGGACGCTGGCCACCGCCTTCCCGGTCGAGAGGCTGTGGCACTGCTGGCCAGGTGACGTGAGGATCATGTGCTTCATTTCTTCTCCAGTTTCGTGACCATGGTGATCGTCCGGGTGAGACCGAACCCGCGGCCAAGCTACGCCTGGAGGATGAGAAGCGGCTGAGAGCACGTGAGAGCCGGATGAACGACGCGCGACGCCGGTGCGCAGGATGCCAGCCCATTTCCGCCCGCGCGCGCGTCGCGGCAATTGCACGCACGACGACTCCCGCGTCAGCGGGGCGGTCCGAGGCTCGCGCCGAGTCGGGTCGCAGCGCTCAGTAGAGGCACTCGGACAGCACGTAGCCGACCCCGCGCAGCGTGTGGATCAGCTTGAGCTCGTAGTCGGCGTCGATCTTGGCCCGCAGGTAACGGATGTAGACGTCGATGACGTTGCTGAAGGAACCGAAGTGCTGGCCCCAGACGTGCTCGGCGATCATCGCGCGCGTGACCACCGCGCCACGGTGCTTGAGCAGGAATCCGAGCAGCGCGTACTCCTTGGCCGTGAGCGCGACGGCCTGCCCGGCTCGCTCCACGCGCCGTGTGCGCAGGTCCATGCGCAGGTCGGCCACCTGGAGCACGGCCGGCGCGAGGTTCTGCGGACGGCGAGCCAGCGCGTGCAGACGTGCCATCAGCTCGTCCAGGCAGAACGGCTTGACCAGGAAATCGTCGGCACCGTCGTTGAGCGCGCGCACACGATCGCCGACCTCGTCGCGCGCCGAGATCACGAGCACGGGCACGCTGGCCTGGCAGCGCCGCAGCTCGACCAGGACGTGCCTGCCATCCACGTCCGGCAGCAGGGCGTTCAGCAGGACGACTTCGTACCCGCCGCCCAGGGCCCGCTTCAGACCGCGGCGTCCTTCGGAGACGACCTCGACCGCGATGCCGAACTGGCCGAGTCCCAGGGAGACGAGGCTCGCCTGTCCAGGGTCGTTCTCGATGAGCAGGATCCTCATGGCCGATGGCTGGCGCTCGCTCGACGGCCCGAATGCTAGTTCGTAGGCCGAGGCGTCGTCCACGGCAAATCCAAACTCCAATGGCTTCAATGTTGAAACATCGAGCCCATGCGACTGAAGTCCCGTCCAAGGCCCGAGTTCGATGCGCAGCACCAGAACGCACGACGACCGGTGCCGCGTTCCAGGCCCGGCGATTCGAGGGAGCCGCCGGCCGGCACCGCGCAGCCTCGGAGCGCTGCGCGAGTGCTGTGGCCCGGGGCTGAGGACGGAACGAGCCCTGGTATTGGGCTCGCCCAGGCTGGCACCCGGATCCCGAGCGTCGAGGGCTGCCGTCGAGTGGGGTTCCCGCGGGGCCGACGGTCTTTGGAGGGTTGCTGGTGGCATCCGGCTTCGCCGGATGCGCGATCTTCTACCGCTCCCAGGAATCTCGCTCAGCTGGCGAGCGTTCGAGCGGTAGAAGATCAGCTGCCTCGTTCCCGCGTCGTGGTCGGCTGCACCGGCAATCCGGCGGCGGCGAGTGCCGCCCGCAGGCGCTCGCGCGTGGAGGCCTCGATCGAGACGAGCGGCAGGCGAACCTCGTCGCCACACAGGCCCATCTGCGCCAGGGCGGCCTTGAGCGGGGCCGGGTTGGTCTCGGCGAAGAGCGCGGCGACGAGCGGGGCGAGCTGCTCGGCGAGCTGCGGGGCGCGGTGCTCCTTGCGGGCGAGGAGCTCGCCCACGAGCTCGGCCACCAGCCGCGGCACGACGTTGGCCGCCACGCCGACCACGCCGACGGCGCCCAGGTGCAGTGCGTCGGTGATCCAGGAGTCCTCACCGGCCAGGACGTCGACGGCGTCGAGCGCGACGAGCTCCTTCACGCGCTCGAGGGACGTGCCGGCCTCCTTGATCGCGATCACGTTCGCGTGCTTGCCGGCGATCTCGGCCACCGTCGCCGGCAGGAGGTCGACGCCCGTGCGCGAGGGGATGTTGTAGAGCACGAGCGGGAGCGAGCTCGTGCCCGCGATCGCGCCGAAGTGGGCCACGAGCCCGCGCTGCTGGGGCCTGTTGTAGGCCGGGGTCGAGACGAGCAGGCCGTCGGCCCCGGCGCGCTCGGCCCCGAGCGCCAGCTCGCAGGCCACGCGCGTGTCGCTCGCCCCGACGCCCGCCAGGACCGGCACGCGGCCATCGGTCGTGCCGGCGCAGAACTCGATCACCCCCAGGCGCTCGCGCGCCGTCAGGGTCGCGGCCTCGCCGGTCGAGCCGGCGGCCACCAGGCCCTGGCTGCCGCCATCGATCTGGAACTCGACCAGCTTGCGCAGGGCCGGGTAGTCGACGCGCCCGTCACGGAAGGGCGTCGGGAGCGCCACCAGGCTGCCGCGGAAGGCGCCCCTCATCGCTCACCCTCCGTGCTGGCTCCCTGGGCACCGGCGCGGATCGCGGCCAGCATCTCGCGCACGGCCGCCTCGGCCCCGACGAAGAGACTCCGCGCCACGATGGCATGGCCGATGTTCAGCTCCTCGACGTGCGCCAGGGCCGCCACGGGGCCCACGTTGTCGAGGTCGAGCCCGTGGCCGGCGTTGACGCGCAGCCCGAGGCCGTGGGCCCGCTGCGCACCCTCCGCCAGGCGCGCCAGCTCCCGCGCGCGTGCCCCGCCGGTCGCATTGGCGTAGGCGCCCGTGTGCAGCTCGACGAAGTCGGCCTCGAGCGCCGCCGCCTCCTCGAGCTGGGCCGGATCCGGGTCGACGAACAGGCTCACCAGCATCCCCTTGCCACGGAAACGCGGAAGGACCTCGGCCAGACGCTTCTTTTCGCGAAGGACGTCGAGCCCGCCCTCGGTCGTGACCTCGGCCCGGTTCTCGGGCACGAGGCAGACCTCGTCGGCCCCGCTGGTCAGGGCGATGGCGATCATCTCCGCCTCGAGCGAGCTCTCCAGGTTGAGGAGCGTGGTCACCGCCTGGCGCAGCCGCGGCAGGTCCGCGTCCAGGATGTGGCGGCGGTCGGCGCGCAGGTGGCAGGTGATGCCCTGGGCTCCGGCGCGCTCGGCCAGGAGCGCCCACTCGACGGGGTCCGGCCGCGCCCCGCGCCGTGCCTGGCGCACGGTGGCCACGTGGTCCACGTTGACGTGCAGGCGCGGCATTCGAGCCGAGGATACGCCCGGGACGGGGGGATGCGAATCCCGGGCAGGGGAAGCCATGGGGCGCGGCCGTGCGGCGCGGCGCGCGCGCGCGCCGTGCGCCGTGCGGAGGCCGGCCGCCCGACCCCCGCGACCCCGCAGGACTGGCCGACCCGCGGCGGGGCGAGCCCCGTCCGCGGCCGAGCCGGCGCGCGTCAGGTTGCATCGCCGAGATCGTCCGGCCGCTCGATCCGGCGCAGCTCTGGGAAGAGCAGCGCCCAGACCGCGGTGACCGCGATCGCCGCGCAGCCGCCGAGCACGACCGCTGGAACGGTGCCGAGCCAGGCGGCGGTCAGGCCGGACTCCAGCTCGCCGAGCTCGTTGGAGGCGCCGATGAAGACCAGGTTGACGGCGGCGACGCGGCCGCGCATCGGGGGCGGGGTGCGGAGCTGGACGATCGTGTGGCGGATGACGACGCTGACCATGTCGGCGGCGCCGAGCACGACCAGCGCGAGGAGCGAGAGCGCGAAGTGGCGCGAGAGGCCGAAGACGATCGTGGCCAGGCCGAAGAGCGCCACGCAGGCGAACATGCGGCGGCCGGCGTGGCGCTGGATCGGGCGGAAGGCGAGCAGGAGGCCGACGAGGCCCGCGCCGACGCCGGGGGCGGCGCGCAGGAGGCCCAGGCCGTCGGCTCCCACTCCCAGGATGTCCTTGGCGAAGATCGGCATCAGGGCCGTCGCGCCGCCCAGCAGCACGGCGAAGAGGTCGAGCGAGATCGCCCCCAGGATCAGCGGCCGGGTGCGCACGTAGGTCAGGCCGGCGAGGAGCCGCCCGAGGCCGCCGGTCGTCGCGCGCTCCTCCGAGCGGATCCGCAGGCGCAGGACGAGCAGCAGCGAGACGAGCACGAGCCCGCCGGCGCTCAGGTAGGCCGTGCGCGGGCCGCCGAGGTCGAGCAGGTAGCCGCCCAGGGCCGGCCCGCCGATCATCGCGACCTGGAAGTTGGCCGAGCTCCAGGCCACGGCGCGCTGGAAGTCGCGCGGCGCGACCAGCGCCGGCAGGAGCGCCTGCCCGGCCGGCCCCCAGAAGGCGCGCGCGGCGCCGAGCAGCGCCAGCACGGCGTAGATCGGCCCGGTGCCGAGCGCGGGCCGCGCGGCGACCCAGGCCAGGGCCAGGGTGCCGAGCAGGTACACGAGGTGGCAGCCGGCCAGGACCTTGCGCCGGTCGTGACGGTCGGCGACGTCGCCCGAGATCGGGGCGAAGAGCGCCACGGTCGCGAACTGCGCGAGGCCCGTGAAGCCGAGCGCGAGCGCGCTCCCCGTGCGCTCGTAGACCTGCCAGCCGACCGCCACCGTGACCACCTGCGAGCCCGTCACGGCGCAGAAGCGCGAGGCGAGGTAAGCGCCCAGCGTCCCGTGCCGCAGGAGATCGAGGGCGGAGGGCTCCAAGTCGAGCAGGAGATCCTGCCCCCCGGGACCGCCTGGCTCCAGCCCGGCCCTGGGACCGCCGGGCTCCAGCCCGGCTCTTCCTTTCCTGCTCGAGGGCTGCCGGCACGGAGAAGAGGCCACGCTGGAGCGTGGCGGTCCCGGGGGGCAAACTGCTCGCGCGTGCGGGTCATCGCGGGCGAGTTCGGCGGGCGGCGGCTGAAGGCCCCGGAGGGGGAGGGCACGCGCCCCATGCTCGACCGGGTGCGGGAGGCGCTGTTCGCGACGCTCCAGCCCTGGATGGAAGGCGCATTCGTGCTCGACCTGTTCGCGGGGAGCGGGGCGCTCGGGATCGAGGCGCTCTCGCGCGGCGCGCGGCGCGTGCGCTTCGTCGAGCGCGCGCCCCAGGCCCAGGTCTGCCTGGCGGACAACGTGGCCGAGCTGGGCCTGGAGGCGGTGACGGAGCTCGTGCGCGGCGACGCGCTGCACCCCGGCACCTGGGGCGAGCGCGCCCCGGACGTCGTGTTCCTCGACTCGCCCTACCCGCTGCTCGACGAGCTGCGCACGCGCCAGGCGCTCTTCGCGGCCGTCGACGCGCTCGTCGCACGCCTCGCGCCGGAGGGCGTGCTCGTGTTCCACGCCCCGCACCGCGCGCTGCAGGCGAGCGAGTTCGGGGCGGGGCGGGTCGTGCGCGAGCGCGTCTACGGCTCGAACTCGCTGTGGTACGTGCAGCGCGAGGAGCCGGCGCCGCCGGCCGCCGGGAGCACCGAGCAGTGAGCGCGCGCGAGGGCCGGCTGCTCCTGGACGGCGTGCTCGTCCCCGGGCGCGTCGTCTTCGAGCGCGGCCGCATCGTCGCTGTCGAGCGCCTGGCGGGCCTGGCCGAGGACGCCCCGGTGCTCGCCCCGGGCCTGATCGACCTGCACGTGCACGGCTACGCCGGTTGCGGGCCGGAGGAGGACCTGCGCGGTCTCTCGCGTGCCCTGGCGGCGGTGGGGACGACCGCCTACCTGCCGACGCTCTTCCCCGACGCGCCCGCGCGCCTCGGGACCCAGGCCGAATCGATCTGGCGCCGCCGCGGCGAGGCCGAGGGCGGCGCGCGCGTGCTCGGGCTGCACCTCGAGGGGCCCTTCGTGAACCCGACCAAGGCCGGCGGGCTGCCGCCGGACCGGCTGCACGCGCCCTCGCCGGCGTCGCTGAAGGCCCTGCTCGGCTCCGCGACCGCCGACGGACGCGGGATCCGCCAGGTGACGGTCGCGCCGGAGCTCTCCGGGGCGCCCGCGCTCGTGGCCGAGCTGGCCACGCTCGGCGTGCGCGTCTCCCTCGGCCACAGCGCCGCCACCGCGGCCGAGGCCGCGCGCGCCGCCGAGCGCGGGGCGTGCGGGGCGACGCACCTCTTCAACGCGATGAGCGCGATCCACCACCGCGAGGCGACCCTGGCGAGCTTCGCCCTGGCCCACGACGCGCTCGTGGCCGAGATCATCGGCGACCTCGTGCACGTCGGGCCAGAGGCCTTCCGCATCGCGCACCGCGCGCGCGGGACGCTCGGCCTGGCGCTCGTCAGCGACGCCCTGAAGGGTGCCGGGACGCCCGAGGCCGAGTTCGAGTCCCACGGCCGGCGCTGCCGCGTGAAGGACGGCGCGATCTGGCTGGTCGAGGACGATCCCGGCGCTCCCGCGCGTCTGACTGGGGCCGAGGCCTGCCAGCTCGAGGCGGTGCGGCGCCTGGTGCGCGCGCAGGTGCTGAGCCTCCCCGAAGCCCTGACCATGGCCAGCGAGAGCCCGGCCCGGGCCCTCGGCCTCGAGGCCGAGCTCGGCCGGCTGGTGCCCGGGGCGCGCGCCGACTTCCTGGTCCTCGACCCGCGCACGCTGGCGCTGCGCGAGGTGCTGGTGGGGGGCGAGCCGCCGGCCTGAGCCCGCGGCCGCCGGGCAGGGGCTCCAGGAAGGCCCTTCCGGCGCCGATATGCCGTCCGTGCAGAAGCTCCTGATCGCCCTCCTCCTCGGCGGAGCCCAAGGCGCCAGCCCCGACGGGCCGGGGGCGTGGCCGGCGACGGTCAGCGCGCTCCCGAGCGTGCGCCTCGACGAGCTGCGCGCGCAGCCGGCGCGCTTCCTCGGCGAGGAGCTGCGCTTCACGCTGCAGTTCCGCGGCCTGGTGGAGGAGTGGGAGCCGTTCCTCTCGCGCTTCGAGCCGACGCGCTGGCTGGCGCTGGAGGGCTGGCCGGACGAGCTCTTCACCTGGGACGCGCGCGTCTTCGAGGCGCCGGTCGGGCGGCTGTTCGTGCGCCGCGGCGGCGGCTTCGAGCCGCTCGCGCGCCGCATGCGGGCCTACCAGCGCGTCGAGGTGCGCGCGCGCGTGCGCGAGGTCTTCCTGGGCGAGCCCTGGCTCGAGGTGCTCGAGCTCGTGCCGCTCGAGGGCGAGGTCGGCGAGGGCACGATCGTGCACGTCACGCGCGCGCGCGAGCTGGTGGCCGAGAAGAGCTACGCCCTGGCGCTCGAGCAGTACGAGCGCGCCCGCGCGGCTCCGCTGCCGCCGCACGCCCTCGCGGTGCTCCTGGAGGAGATCCGCTCCACCGAGGCCGCCCGGGCCCGCTCCAAGTAGCTCGATCTACCCCGGGACCGCCAGGCTCCAGCCTGGCTCTTCCTTCTTGGCTGCAAGGCGAAGGAAGAGGAGGAAGAGGAAGAAGAAGAAGCCAGGCTGGAGCCTGGCGGTCCCAGGGGGGGAAAGAACGGGCGGAAAGGTGCAGCGCTCGCGAGGGTGGGGGAGAGTAGGGGCCCGTGCTCGCTGCCCTCCTCCTCCCGGTGCTCGCCCTCGTCGGCGAGCGCTCACGCCAGGACCCGTCCCTGCCCGCCGCCGACGCGCGCAAGCTGCGCGCGGCCTTCACGGAGGCCCTGGCGTCGAGCGAACCGCGCGACTGGAAGGCATGCCTCACGCTGGTCGAGACGCTCGAGGCGAAGCACGGGCGCGCAGCGGTGCTGGCGCTCGTGGCCGAGGGCCCAGAGCTCCCGCGCGGCGAGCCGAAGCCGCGCAAGGTCGGCAAGAAGAAGGAGGAGTACACGAAGATCGACCAGGTCACGGTCGGCTTCGCCTTCGAGCACGACGGGCGCGTCTTCCGCTACGCCCTGGACCTGCCGCGCGGGTACGACGCGGAGAAGCGCCACGCGCTCCTGATCGACCCCGGCCACGGCACCGGCAAGGACCAGGACGACCGCGGCAAGGCCGATTTCCTGCCCTTCTTTCGCGGCCAGGTCGAGGCGGCCGGGCTCGCGGACTGGATCGTCGCGCGCACCGAGATCGTCGAGCAGGTCGGGGCCGACGGGAAGCTCGGCGCGCGGCCGGAGGACGAGGTCGCCGCGCTCTTCGACGCCTTCCGGCGCGACGTCCTGACGCGCTTCGCGGTCGACCCGGCGCAGGTCTACGTGGCCGGGCTCTCGCAGACCGGCTTCTGGTCCTGGTACCTCGGCCGCGAGCTGGCGGACCGCCTGGCGGGCATCGTGCCGATGGGGGCGGTCACCTGGGAGATCGATCCGGCCCTCGGCAACCTGCTGAACCTGCCGACCTTCGTGATCCACGGCGCGAACGACCCGATCTGCAAGGTCGAGCCCGTGCGCGCGACGACGAAGCGCATGCAGGAGCTGGGCCTGCCGGTGAAGTACCTCGAGCTGGAGGGCGCCGCGCACGACGTCGGCACCTGGGGTCGCCTGAACCAGGGCCTGGCCTGGGTCGCCGCGCAGCCGCGCGAGCGCGCGCCGAGGCACGTGATGAAGTCGCTCGGGACGCTGGCGAACCCGTGGGCCGTCTGGGTGCGCGTCGAGGAGCTCGACAAGACCACCGACGGCCGCGCCTCGACCCCGCCCACGGGCCACCTCGAGGGGCGCATCGAGGGCCAGCGCATCACGCTCGAGAGCCGCGGCGTCGAGGCGCTCTCGCTGTGGCTGGCGCCCGAGCTGGTCGACCTCGAGCAGGAGCTCGAGGTGCGCTGGAACGGCAAGGAGGTCCACCGGGGCAAGCCGGTGCGCAGCGCCCGGACGGCGACCGAGGCCGCGCTCGAGCGCTGCGACTGGCTGTACTTGCCCGAAGCGCGCGTCGAGCTGCGCTGAGCTACTTCCTCCAGGAGTCTTCGCGGGCCGCAACGATTCTGCGGGAGGTAGTAGCTCACCGCGTCCGGCGCAGCCGGACGCCACCAGCAACCCTTCCGGA
>Ga0315910_10004026_pt1 | contig 12365 bp, 12 predicted proteins | sample EdamamesoilMG_FD_204470 | JGI IMG/M metagenome (GOLD analysis project Ga0315910, IMG submission 204470) | Garden soil microbial communities collected in Santa Monica, California, United States - Edamame soil | ecosystem: Environmental > Terrestrial > Soil > Garden | place: USA: California... | reverse complement strand
GCACTACTTCGTCGCCGGCTGGCTGCCGGCGGCCGGCGTGACCCGCGAATACGCGATGGAAAAGCGCGCCGATGGCGTCTACACGGGGCGCACGCTGATCGCGGCCGGTACCATCGCGCCCGGCGGCGGCGCGACGGTTTCGGTACCGCTTTATGCCGGCCCGCAGGAGCAGTACCGCCTGGCCGCAGTCGCCCCGGGATTCGACCTGGTGGTCGATTACGGCTGGCTCACGATCATCGCCTGGCCGCTGTTCTGGCTGCTGGAGAAGTTCCATGGCCTGAGCGGCAACTGGGGCGTGGCAATCATCCTGCTGACGATCCTGATCAAGGTTGTGTTTTTCCCACTGTCCGCCGCCAGCTACCGGTCGATGGCGAAGATGAAGCTGATCACGCCCAGGATGCAGAAGATCCGGGAAATGTACGAGCACGATCGCCAGAAGATGAACCAGGCAATGATGGAGCTCTACAAGACCGAGAAGATCAATCCGCTGGGCGGCTGCTTTCCGATCCTGGTGCAGATCCCGGTGTTCATCGCGTTGTACTGGGTGCTGCTGGCGGCGATCGAGTTGCGGCACGCGCCGTTTATTCTCTGGATCAAGGACCTGTCGGCGCTCGATCCGTATTACGTGCTGCCGGTGCTGATGACGGTGACCATGGTGATCCAGACCAAGCTCAACCCGGTGCCGCCGGATCCGGTGCAGGCCAAGGTCATGCAGTTCATGCCGTTCGTTTTCAGCATTTTCTTCTTTTTCTTTCCGGCCGGCCTGGTGCTGTACTGGCTGGTTAACAACATCCTATCGATTGCTCAACAATGGCAGATCCAGCGCATGTTCGATCGCGACAAACCTGCCCATGCCAAGCGGTGAACGTCGGGACACGGTCGCTGCGATAGCGACGCCGGCCGGACGCGGCGGCATTGGCATCGTCAGGGTTTCAGGTGCCGACGTGCCCCGCATCGCCACCGCCGTGCTTGGGCGGCTCCCGGCAGCGCGGCAGGCAACGCTGTCGATCTTCGCCGATGCGCTTGGCGAGCGCCTGGACGAGGGCATCGCGCTTTTCTTTCCGGCGCCGCATTCGTACACCGGCGAACCCGTGCTCGAGTTGCAGGGTCATGGCGGGGCGGTCGTCACTCACCTGGTGCTGAGTGCGGTGCTGGACGCCGGTGCTCGCCTGGCCGAGCCGGGCGAATTCACGCGCAGGGCCTTTCTCAACGGCAAACTCGACCTGGCGCAGGCCGAGGCGGTGGCCGACCTGATCGACGCGGCGAGCCAGGAAGCGGCCCGGTCGGCGCTTCGTTCCCTCGCCGGGGAATTTTCCGCGGCCATTTGCAGGCTCGTCGACCAACTCACCGAACTGCGCGCGCTCACCGAGGCAATGCTCGATTTCCCGGAGGAGCAGGTCGACGGCCCGCATCGCATAGACGCCGCGCAGCGGCTCGCGCAGCTGCGCGCGGTGCTCGAGGACGTGCTGGCGAAGAGCCGGCAGGGCAGTTTGCTTCGTGCCGGTGTGCACATCGTTCTCGCGGGACGCCCGAACGTCGGTAAATCGAGCCTGCTGAACAGGCTTGCCGGGGCAGAGCGCGCCATCGTCACGGCGCAGCCGGGAACCACGCGCGATGCGCTGCGCGAGGCGATCCACATCGAGGGCGTGCCGATCATGGTGGTGGATACGGCCGGGCTGCGTGAATCCCAGGATGAGGCGGAGCAGCTTGGCATGGCAAGGACCCGCGCCGAACTTGCCCAAGCCGACGTGGTGCTGGTCGTGGTGGAAGCCGGTCGCGCGCAAACGCCAGATGCGCCGCTGCCCGAGGGCGCGCCACGCATCACCGTGGTCAACAAGATCGACCTGGTTGAAGGGGTAGCGCCGGGTCGAGAGGGCGCGTCGGTCCGCGTTTCGGCGAAGACGGGTGCCGGCCTGGACGCATTGCGCGGCGCGATCCTCGAAGCAGCGGGCTGGAGCGCGCGCGGCGAAACAGTGTTCCTGGCTCGCGAGCGCCACCTGCGCGCGCTGCACGAGGCGCGCGTGCGCCTCGAAGCGGCGGCGGCGCAGGATGCGCAGTGGGAACTCTTCGCCGAGGAATTGCGTCTCGCGCAGGAAGCGCTTGGCGCGATCACCGGCCGCGTCAGCGCTGACGACCTTTTGGGAGAGATCTTCGCGCGTTTCTGCATCGGCAAGTGATGTCCGTGCGCGCCCAGTCGCACGCAGGCTGACTATCATTCTGGAAATAAAGGGAAAACTCATCTTGCCGCCGACCCCGTATTGGGCACGGTAAAATCCCTCTGTAACAGGAACCCATCGGCCCGATCTACCCAGGGCCGTTTTGCTTTTCAGGAGCTTGTTTGATGAACGACCGCCGCGACCCCCGGGGAGATGCTTTGCAGGCGCCCGATTGGGTGCGCCACAGGAAGCTGCTCGACTGGGTCGCCGAAATGGCGCGCCTCGCCAAGCCCGACCGCGTGGTGTGGTGCGATGGGTCGCAGGCTGAATACGACCGCCTGTGCGGCGAGCTGGTCGCCGGTGGAACTTTCGTCCGCCTGAACGAGAAGCTGCGTCCCGGCAGCTACCTCGCGCGCTCCAATCCGACGGACGTGGCGCGCATGGAAGACCGCACCTTCATCTGTTCGGCGCGCAAGGACGACGCCGGCCCGACCAACAACTGGATCGATCCGGGCGAGATGCGCGGCACGCTCGGGCGCCTGTTCGACGGCTGCATGCGCGGCCGCGCCATGTACGTCGTGCCGTTCTCGATGGGACCCATCGGCTCGCACATCGCGCAGATCGGCGTCGAATTGTCCGACTCCGCCTACGTCGCGGTCAACATGAAGCTGATGACGCGCATGGGCCGCGCGGTGGTCGAGCACCTGGGCGCCGACGGCGGTTTCGTGCCTTGCGTACACTCGGTAGGCGCGCCGCTCGCGGCGGGCGCGAAGGACGTGCCCTGGCCCTGCAACGAGAAGGAGAAGTGGATCGTCCACTTCCCCGAGACGCGCGAAATCTGGTCCTATGGTTCGGGCTACGGGGGCAACGCGCTGCTGGGCAAGAAGTGTCTCGCGCTGCGCATCGCATCGGTCATGGCGCGCGACGAGGGCTGGCTCGCCGAGCACATGCTGATCCTCGGCCTCGAATCGCCGCAGGGAGAGAAGCACTACGTTTCCGCAGCGTTCCCGAGCGCCTGCGGCAAGACCAACTTCGCGATGATGATTCCGCCGGTCGCGTTTGTCGGCTGGAAGGTGACGACGATTGGCGAGGACATCGCCTGGATCAAACCGGGCGCGGACGGACGCTTCTATGCCATCAATCCGGAGGCCGGCCTGTTCGGCGTCGCGCCGGGCACTTCGGAAGCGACCAATCCGAATGCGATGAAGACGCTGCGCGCCAATGTCATTTTCACCAACGTGGCGCTCACGCCCGAGGGCGATGTGTGGTGGGAGGACATGACCAAAGTGCCGCCTGCGCAGCTCACCGACTGGCAGGGCAAGGACTGGGTACCGGGCTGCGGGCGCCCGGCCGCGCATCCGAACGCGCGCTTCACGGTCGCCGCCACGCAATGTCCCTCGATGGATGCGAACTGGGAAGATCCGAAGGGCGTGCCGATTTCCGCGTTCATCTTCGGCGGCCGTCGTTCCTCGACGGTGCCGCTGGTGGTCGAGGCGCCCAGCTGGGAGGACGGCGTGTACATGGGCGCGACGCTGGGTTCGGAAACGACCGCGGCGATCACCGGCAAGGTGGGCGTGGTGCGGCGCGACCCGATGGCAATGCTCGCGTTCTGCGGGTATCACATCGGCGACTATTTCGCGCACTGGCTGAAGATGGGCAAATCGGTGGCGCGGCCGCCGCGGATTTTCCGCGTCAACTGGTTCCGCAAGGATGCCAGCGGCAAGTTCATCTGGCCCGGTTTCTCCGAGAACATGCGTGTGCTGAAGTGGATCGTCGACCGCTGCGGCGGGCGCGGCCAGGGCGTTGAAACCGCGCTCGGCACGATCCCGCGCTATGAGGATCTCAACTGGGCCGGCCTGGAGCGCTTCGACCGGGCGCGCTACGAGGAAATTGCGCGCGTGGACGACAAGGCCTGGGGTGAAGAGCTGAAATCGCACGACGAGCTCTTCGGTAAGCTCGCCAGCCACCTGCCGCAGGCGCTGGAAACACGCCGCGGCAGCATGCATCAAAAGCTCGCTGCTTAGCTTTTAAGCCTTACCAAGAGTAGCGCGAGCCCGCTCGCGGCGAGCGAGAGCACGGCAGCCGCAGCGAACACCGCCGGCGACTTCGCGAATTCCAGCAGCGCACCGCCGGCCGTCAGCCCCAGTCCCACGCCGGCGAGCAAGCCGGTCGCCGACCAGGTAAAGGCTTCCGTCGCATGTTCGGGCCGCGCACTCTTGGCAACCAGCATCGATTGCATGATCAGCGCCGGCGCCATGGCGATCCCGGAGATTAGGCACCACAGGGCAAACGGCCAGGTCGCCGACAACAGCGCCAGCGGAGCGATGCCCAGGCCCATGATCGCGAGCATCAGCGCGAACTGGCGCGCGAGCGGGAGGCGCCAGCTGCGGCTGCCGTAGACCAGCCCGCCAGCGGCGCTGCCGATGCTCATCATACCGAGCAGCACGCCCGCGAATGCGGGGCTGCCCGATTCCGTCGCATATGCGGTGGTGCCGATTTCCACCAGGCCGAACGCGGAGGCATAGCACACGATCACACCGAGTAGCGGCACGAAGCCGGGATCTTCGAGCGGGCCGAACAGGCTTGCCTCGCCGCGCGGTTCGATGCGCCAGTGCGCAAGCGCGCGCGAACGCTGGAACAGCAAGGTCCCCGCGCAGCCGCAGGCGGCCGCGAACAGCACCGCCGCCGCGGGCGAGGCAAGGGCGACGAAGATCGCGACGATCACCGGACCGAGAATGAAAATCATCTCGATGACAACGGACTCGAGCGAGTACGCGGTCGCGAGAAGCATGTCCTCGCGCAGTTGCTGTTTGAAGAAGGTGCGCATGCACACGGTGATCGGCGGGAAGCAGGCACCGGTTGCGGCAGCGAGCGCGAAGGCCAGCCAAAGCGGCGTCGCGGAGGTGAGGGCGACGACCAGCGCGGCCAGCGCTGCGGGAAACGCGAACGCGCACGCGAGCAGCGTGGAGCGCGGACCGTAACGGTCGATCACGCGCCCGAACAACGGCGCGAAGGTCGCGAGGCCGGCGACGTAACAGGCCGCCACTGCGCCGCCGAGCCCGAACGAACCGCTGCTGTCCTGCGCCAGCATCAGGATCGCGAGGCCAGTGATGCCAATCGGCAGGCGGCCGAGTACCGACGCGGCAATGGCTGAGCGCAGCGCCGGTTGCGCCAGCAAATCGGAATAGCGGGTGAGGGAGATCACGGGGGGCCGGATTGTCGCACGCGAAGCCAGATTGCTGCGTCGCAGCAATACGCTAAGTTGCCGCTGTTCCACGTGAAACATTGCGGTTCCACGCCGCGTCTATGGTTCCACGTGGAACATTGACGTATCATTCGGCGCCTGCCCCCCCATGCAATATCCCAGCGAATTCGACGTCATCGTAGTCGGCGGTGGCCATGCCGGCACCGAGGCCGCACTGGCTGCAGCCCGCCTCGGCTGCCGTACCCTGTTGCTGACGCATAGCATCGAGACCTTGGGCCAGATGTCCTGCAATCCCTCCATTGGCGGGATCGGCAAGGGGCACCTGGTAAAGGAAGTAGATGCGCTGGGTGGCGCCATGGCCCTCGCGACCGACGAGGCCGGCATCCAGTTCCGCACCCTCAATTCCTCCAAAGGGCCGGCCGTGCGCGCGACGCGGGCACAGGCCGACCGGCTGCTCTACAAGCAGGCGATCCGCACCCGGCTGGAACGCCAGCCGAACCTCACCTTGTTCCAGCAGGCGGTAGACGACATCCTGCTTGAAGGCGATCGCGTGGCCGGCGTGGCCACCCAGATCGGCATTCGATTTCGCGGGCGCACGGTCGTGCTCACCGCTGGCACCTTCCTCGCTGGCCTGGTCCACGTCGGTCTGCAGAGCTACCAGGCCGGGCGCGCCGGCGACCCGGCCGCCGTTACCCTGGCTGCGCGGCTGCGGGAGATGAAGTTGCCGGTTGGACGTCTGAAGACTGGCACGCCACCGCGCTTGGACGGCAACAGCATCGACTTTTCGGTGATGGAGATCCAGCCCGGGGACACGCCCGAACCCGTGTTTTCGTTCCTGGGCGCGCGCGCGATGCATCCGCGCCAGTTGCCGTGCTGGGTGACGCATACCAACGAACGCACCCACGAGATCGTGCGCCAGGGCTTGGATCGGTCGCCGATGTTTACCGGCGTGATCCAGGGCGTCGGTCCCCGCTATTGCCCGTCCATCGAGGACAAGATCCACCGCTTTGCCGGCAAGCCAGCGCACCAGATCTTCCTCGAGCCCGAAGGCCTGACCACGAGCGAGATCTACCCCAACGGCATCTCGACCAGCCTGCCGTTCGATGTCCAGCTGGCGCTGGTGCGCTCGATGCGCGGCTTGGAGAACGCGCATTTACTGCGGCCCGGCTATGCCATCGAATACGACTACTTCGATCCGCGCGGCCTGAAATCCTCGCTCGAGACCAAGTCCATCCGCGGGCTCTTTTTCGCCGGTCAGATTAACGGCACCACGGGCTACGAGGAAGCTGCCGCCCAGGGTCTGCTCGCGGGCTTGAACGCGAGCAGGCTGGCACTGGAGCAGGAAGCCTGGTGCCCGCGTCGCGACCAAGCCTACTTGGGCGTGCTGGTCGACGACCTCATCACGCGCGGGGTGAGCGAGCCTTACCGCATGTTCACCAGTCGGGCCGAATACCGCCTGATGCTGCGCGAGGACAACGCCGACCTGCGCCTTACCGAGACCGGCCGCAAGCTGGGCCTGGTCGACGATGCGCGCTGGGATGTGTTCAGCCGCAAGCGCGACGCGGTGGCACGTGAAACCGAGCGCCTGAAGGCTACCTGGGTCAATCCGCGCACGCTGCCGCCGGAGGCTGCGGTGCCGGTGCTGGGCCAGCCGATCGAGCGCGAATACAGCCTGCACGAACTTCTGCGTCGACCTGATGTTAGTTATCGCTCGCTTTCTTTAATATCTGCTCCTGATATAGAGATACAGGATGAATTGGTAAAGGAACAGGTCGAGATCCAGGCCAAGTACCAAGGCTACATCGCGCGCCAGCAGGACGAAGTTGAGCGGCGCGAAGGCCAGGAATCGCTGCCGCTGCCGGCGGACCTGGACTATGCCGAGGTGCGCGGCCTGTCGACCGAAGTGCGCCAGGCGTTGTCCCGTCAGCGCCCGGAAACGATCGGGCAGGCGGCACGCATCTCGGGGATCACACCCGCTGCGATATCACTATTACTGGTGCATCTGCGACACCGGAAAAAGCAGGCGTCGCCGCAAAAGAAAAGCGCATGACATCGCGCGCCGAGCGCACGACGCCGCAAGCGGCGTTGCAGCGCGGTCTGGGCGAGCTCGCGTTCACGCTGCCCGCCGGCGCGAGCGACAAACTGCTCGCCTACCTGGAGCTGCTCGCCAAATGGAACCGGACCTACAACCTGACCGCAATCCGCGATCCGCTGCACGCGGTCACCCACCACCTACTCGATTCGCTGGCGGTGCTGCGTGAATTGCCGGGGCGCACCGGCGCGCTCGCCGACGTCGGCTCGGGCGGCGGCCTGCCGGGAATTCCGCTGGCGATCGCCGAACCCACGCGGCGCGTGACGCTGAATGAAGCGAACGAGAAAAAAGGCGCCTTCCTGCGCCAGGCGGTGATCGAACTCGGGCTGCGCAACGCCGACGTCCACGTCGGCCGCGCGGAACACTGGCGGCCGGCCGAACGCTTCGCGGTGGTCGTGTCGCGCGGTTTCGCGAGCGTGGTGGATTTTCTCGCCGCCTGCCGGCATCTGGCCGCGCCGGGCGGCGTGCTGGCGGCCATGAAGGGCGCCTATCCGGAGGCGGAGCTGGCGCAGGTGCCGGCCGATTGCGATTGCAGCGACGTGCGCCGCCTCAAGGTCCCGCTGCTCGACGCCGAGCGCCATCTCGTGTTGTGCCGCGTGGGCGCCTGAGCATGGTGCGCATTCTCGCGGTCGCAAACCAGAAGGGCGGCGTCGGCAAGACGACCACCAGCGTCAACCTGGCGGCCGGCCTCGCGCAGTCGGGCCAGCGCGTGCTTCTGGTGGATCTCGACCCGCAGGGGAACGCCACCATGGGCAGCGGCGTCAACAAGAACAAACTGGAGCGCACCATCTATCACGTGTTGCTTGGGCTGGGCGACGCGGCAAACATCCGCCAGCGCGTGGAGAGCGGCTACGACCTGATTCCGGCCAACCGCGAGCTTGCCGGCGCCGAAGTGGAGCTGGTGAACCTCGACCACCGCGAAGCGCGTCTGCGCGCGGCGCTCGAGCGCATCGGTGGCGACTACGATTTCATCCTCATCGACTGCCCGCCCTCGCTCAGCCTGCTCACTGTGAATGCGTTCACGGCCGCCGAAGAGGTGCTGATCCCGATGCAGTGCGAGTACTACGCGCTCGAAGGGCTTTCGGACCTGGTCGGCACGATCAAGCGGGTGCGCTCCAGCCTGAACCCGCGCCTGGAAATCGCCGGCCTGCTGCGCACCATGTTCGACCCGCGCAATACGCTCGCCAACCAGGTTTCGGCGCAACTGGTGCAGCACTTCGGCGACAAGGTCTACCGCACGCTGGTACCGCGCAATGTGCGGCTTGCGGAGGCGCCCAGCTACGGCGCGCCGGCGGTGGTGTGGGACAAAACCTCCAAGGGGGCGCAGGCCTATGTCGCCCTCACCGAAGAAATCCTGAAAGGCAGCGTATGAACAAACCCAAGGGACTGGGGCGCGGACTCGATGCGCTGCTGGGCAGCGACGCCGAGGCGCCGCGCAGTGCCAGGGACGCCGCCGGTACGCTGCCGGTCGCCGCGATCCGCCCCGGCAAGTATCAGCCGCGCACGCACATGAATGAGCAGGCCCTGAACGAACTTGCAGCGTCGATCCGGGAGCAGGGCCTGATGCAGCCTCTGCTGGTGCGTCCCGTAGGTAACCTGCAGGGGCCGGACCAGTACGAACTGATCGCCGGCGAACGGCGCTGGCGCGCCGCTCAGATCGCGGGGCTGAAGGAGGTCCCGGCACTGATCCGCGAGGTGCCCGACAAGGCCGCCCTGGCGATGGCGCTGATCGAGAACATCCAGCGCGAGGACCTGAATCCGATCGAGGAAGCCGCCGGGCTGGGACGCCTGATCGAAGAGTTCCGCATGACCCACGAACAGGCCGCCGAGGCTGTGGGCCGCTCGAGGAGCGCCACCACGAACCTGCTGCGGCTGCTGAAGCTGGCCAAGCCGGTCCAGGCCATGCTCATGCAGGGCACGCTGGAAATGGGCCATGCGCGCGCGCTGCTGGGGCTCGATGGCGCGCGCCAGATCGAAGCCGCCAATCGAATCGCCGCGCGCGGGATGTCGGTGCGCGAAAGCGAAGCGCTGGCCGCCCGCCTGCAGCGCAGCTCGGTTGCGCGGCGCAAGCAACGGACCGACCGGGACCTGGCGCGACTCGAGGAGGAAATCTCCGCGCGCCTTGGCACGACGGTGCAGATCCGGCCGGGCCGCAAGGGCAGCGGAACGATTCTCGTCAGTTACTCCGGCCTGGACCATCTCGATCAGCTATTGAAGAAGTTGCGCTGAGTGGAAATGGCCCATTTTTGCGTTGCAACACGTTGACCCGAAGTGCGTGAAGCAAATATAATTTCGCCGCTTCGCACCGTACTGCGGTGGCAGATGCTTGCCACCGCCGCCCTGACACTGTTGGCCGGGGCCCTGGCCGGGGCGCACGGCGCAGTATCCGCTGCATTGGGCGGCGCGATCAGCGTCAGCGCCGGGTGGGCGTCGGGCAAGGTTGCGTCAAGGGGTAAGTCGGACTCCGCAGGGGGGGTTCTGGTGACTGCGCTCACGGCCGAGGGCGTCAAGCTCGGCGTGATCGCAATCCTGCTTGGGCTGGTACTCGCGGCCTACCCTGACGTGGTGGTGACGGCGTTCCTGGGATCGTTCATGGCGACGGTCCTAATTTTTTCGATGGCTCTTTTCGTTCGCGAACACAAACAGCCTGGATCCTGATGGCCGCAGGTAAAGAGTTCAATGCCACCGAGTACATCGGTCATCACCTGACCCATGATGTGCGCCCGTTCCTGGGCGACGGCGGCTTCTGGGCGCTGAATTTGGACTCGGTGCTGGTGTCGATCCTGCTCGGCTTCGTCGGCATCGGTTTCCTCTGGTGGGTGGTGCGCGGCGCCACCTCCGGGGTACCGGACAAGCGCCAGGCGTTTGTCGAGTTGCTGGTCGGTTTCGTCGACGAGCAGGCCAAGGGCATCTTCCGCCACGGCGACCGCAACGCTTTCGTGGCTCCGGCCGCGCTCACCGTGTTCGTCTGGGTGCTGCTGATGAATGCGATGGACTTCCTGCCGGTGGACATCATCGCGATGGGCACGCACCACATCTCCGAGCGCGGTTTTCGCATCGTGCCCACCGCCGACGTCAACACCACCTTCGCGCTGGCGCTGTCGGTGTGGATCCTGATGCTGGTGTTCTCGGTGCAGGCCAAGGGCCTCGGCGGGTTCCTGCACGAAATCTTCTGCGCACCCTTCGGCGCGAAGCTCTTTCCGCTCAACGTGCTTTTCAACGCGATCGAGTACCTGTCCAAGCCGCTGTCGCACTCTCTGCGGCTGTACGGCAACATGTACGCGGGCGAGATCATCTTCCTGCTGCTGTGGCTACTGGCCGCGGCGGGCCTCGGCTGGGCGGGGCTTGCGTTCCTGCTCGGCCTGGGCTGGGCCATCTTCCACATCCTGATCGTCGCCCTGCAGGCCTATGTCTTCATGATGCTGACCATCGTCTATTTCTCGATGGCGCACGAGCACCACTAACCACACGATTTTTCGCACAGAGAGGAAGCCACAATGGAAAAACTGCAACTCATCGCCATGGTCCAGGCCTACACCGGGATCGGCATCGGCCTGATGATCGGCCTGGGCGCGGCGGGCGCCTGCATCGGCGTCGGCATCATGTGCTCGCGCTTTCTCGAGGCGGCCGCGCGCCAGCCCGAGCTCACCGACTCGTTGCAGGCGAAGGTGTTCCTCCTGCTGGGCCTGATCGATGCCTCGTTCATCATCGGCGTGGGCCTGGCGCTGTGGTTCGCCACCGGCAACCCGCTGCTCGCGAGGCTCGGCTGAGGCTGGACGCTCCGCGGGAGGACGCATGAACTTCAATCTCACGCTCATCACGCAGGCGCTCGTCTTCGCCGCGTTCATCTGGTTCACGGTCAAGTTCGTCTGGCCGCCGCTGCTGCGCGCCATCGAGGCGCGCCAGAAGCAGATCGCCGACGGCCTCGCCGCCGCCGAGCAGGGCAAGAAATCGCTCGAGGTGTCGGCCAAGCAGGCCGACCAGGCGATCCAGGAGGCGCGCGGGCGCGCCGCCGAGATCGTCGTGCAGGCGGAAAAGCGCGGCGTGCAGCTGGTGGACGAGGCGAAGTCGGCTGCGAAAGCCGAGGGCGACCGCGAGAAGGCCGCCGCCAAGGCCGACATTCAGCAGGAGGCGCAGCGCGCGCGCGAACAGTTGCGCGAGCAGGTCGCGGCGCTCGCCGTCGCTGGAGCGGAAAAAATCCTGCGCCGCGAAGTCGACGCCAAGGCGCACGCCGAGCTGCTCGACGGCATCAAGAAGCAGCTCTAGGCAGCGTGGCCGAGCCGAGCACCATTGCACGTCCCTACGCCGAGGCGGCCTACAGGCTTGCCGATGCGCAGGGCAAGCTCGCCGAGTGGTCGGCGGCGCTCGGCAACCTTGCCGCGGTGGCGGACGACGCGCGCGTGCGCACGGCGATCGGTGATCCGAACAATCCGGCCGCCAAGGTGGCGGGCCTGTTCATATCGATCCTGCAGGGCAAGCTGACCGGGGAGACCGAGAATTTCGTCCGGGTATTGGCCGAGAACGGCCGCCTCGAAGTGCTGGGCGAGATCCGCACGCAGTACGAGGCGCTCAAGAACGCGCGCGAAGGCGTGGTCGAGGCCGATGTCTACAGCGCGTTCGAGATGGACGCGGCGCAGACCGCCGACCTGGTGGCGCGGCTGGAAAAGAAGACCGGGCGCAAGGTCCGGGCGAAAGTGAGCGTGGACAAGTCTCTGATCGGCGGCGTCAAGATCGTGATCGGCGACAAGGTTATCGACGGTTCCGCGCGCGCGCAGCTGAGCGCGCTCGAAACCGCCTTGAAGGCATAGAAGCAGGACGCTTAAGGAGCAGTTATGCAACTCAATCCCTCCGAAATTTCGGAACTCATCAAGAGCCGCATCCAGAACCTCGACGCCGCGGTGCAGATGCGCAC
>Ga0315910_10004025_pt1 | contig 12369 bp, 11 predicted proteins | sample EdamamesoilMG_FD_204470 | JGI IMG/M metagenome (GOLD analysis project Ga0315910, IMG submission 204470) | Garden soil microbial communities collected in Santa Monica, California, United States - Edamame soil | ecosystem: Environmental > Terrestrial > Soil > Garden | place: USA: California... | reverse complement strand
TGGTGTTCATCTACCTGATCCTCGCCTCGCAGTTCGGCAGCTTCATCCAGCCGATCGCGCTCATGATGTCGCTGCCCCTGTCGCTGATCGGCGTCGTGCTGGCACTGATCATCGCGCGCTCGACGCTGAACATTTTCTCCATCATCGGTTTCATTATGTTGATGGGCCTGGTGACCAAGAACGCGATCCTGCTCGTGGACTTCGTGAACCAGGAAAGGCGCGCGGGCAAGCCGCGCCGTGAAGCGGTGCTGTCGGCCGGCCGGATCCGCCTCAGGCCGATCCTGATGACCACGCTGGCGATGATCTTCGGCATGATCCCGCTCGCGCTGGGCCTGGGCGAAGGCGGCGAGCAACGCTCCCCGATGGGTCAGGCGGTGATTGGCGGGGTCATCACCTCCGGCCTGCTGACGCTCGTGGTCGTGCCGGTGATTTACACCTATCTGGATGATCTCGCCTCGTGGGCCAAGGGCTTTGGTAAGATTGCAGCCCCGCCCGGCACCCGCGCGAAGACAAATCCTGAATGAACCTGGAACAGGCCCGCACCAACATGGTCGAGCAGCAGATCCGCACTTGGGAGGTGCTCGACCAGGATGTGCTCGACCTGCTCTACACGGTGCCGCGCGAGGACTTCGTTCCCGCGGCCTGCCGCAATCTCGCGTTCACCGACATGGAAATTCCAATCGGCGAAGGCGAAAGGATGTGGGCGCCGAAACTGGAGGCGCGTGTGCTGCAGGAACTCGCGCCCAGGCGCAGCGACCTGGTGCTCGAAATCGGCACCGGCAGCGGCTACCTGACCGCGCTGCTCGCGCATCGTGCGGCGCGGGTCACGTCGGTGGAGATCAAGCCGGGCCTGGCAGCCTTCGGCAGAGCGAACATCGCGCGCCACGGCGTGGACAACGTCACACTAGAAGTCGGCGACGGCGCGCGCGGTTTTGCAAAGGGAGGGCCCTACGACATCGTAGTCCTGACCGGATCCGTCCCCATGCTGCCCAGCACGTTGCTCGAATCGCTTGCGCCCGGCGGCCGCGCATTCGCAGTGATCGGAGAATCCCCGCTGATGGTGGCGAGCATTGTCAGCCGTTCCGCGCGCGGCACCGCCCCCTTGTTCCGCACTACGGCCCTGTTCGAGACCTTGATCGCGCCGCTCGCCAATTGCGAGCAGCCCCCGCGGTTCGCGTTCTGAGATGCGCACGACCGGTCCGGTGAGAGTGACGTCGTTGCTGCGCGTCGCGCTGATTGTGCTTGCCTGCTCGGCGCCGCCGGCCCTTGGCCAGCAACCCATGCGTATCTTCGGCCCGGGCCCGCAGCCCGCCGTTTCCGGACCGAACCTGCTGCAGGTCTACGAGGATGCGAAGGGCTACGACGCGCAATACGCGGCGGCACGCAATACGCTGCAGGCCAACCTGGAAAAACTCCCGCAGGGCCGCGCCTTGCTGCTGCCGTCGGTCAACCTCAACAGCAACGCAACCAGCACGCGAATCGATACCTACACCCGCAACAGCATCAACCCGCCCAACCTGCGCGACATACACAGCTACGGCTATTCGATTGTGCTTTCGCAGCCGATTTTCCGGATGCAGAACATGCTGCAGTATGACCAGGCGGAATATCAGGTAAAGCAGGCCGAGGCGACCTTCGGCCAATCCTCGCAGGACCTGATCCTGCGCGTGGCGCAGGCGTACTTCGACGTGCTGGCGGCGGTCGACAACCTGACGCTGGTGAAAGCGCAGAAAGCCTCCATCGCCGAGCAGTTGGCGCAGGCCAAGCGCAATTTCGAAGTCGGCACGGCGACGATTACCGATACGCACGAGGCGCAGGCGCGCTTCGACCTGGTCGTGGCGCAGGAGATCGTCGCGGACAACGCCGTGGAGACCAAACAGCGCGAACTTCAGCAGATCTCCGGCAAGCTCTATCCGGGGCTGAAACCCCTGCGCCCTGGCGTCAAGCATGAGCCGCCCGTTCCGGCCAGGATGCAGGACTGGGTGGAACTCGCGGAGAACCAGGGCTTTCCGGTGCTCGCACAGGACGCCGCCACCGAGATCGCGGCGCTGGAGTCCCGGCGCGCGGCCGCGGCGCATCTTCCGACGCTGGACGTCGTCGGCAGCTACGGCACGACCTCGGCGACAGGGTCGACGGTGATCGCCACGTCGGGCTCCACGAAGATCACCCGCGGTGAACTGGGCCTGCAGCTGGGCATTCCCATCTATTCGGGCGGTGCGCTCAATTCCAAGGAGCGCGAGGCAGCAGCGCTCTACGAGAAGGCCAAGCAGGACCAGAAGGGCGTGCGTCGCAGCCAGGCGCTCGCGGCGCGGCAGAACTATCTGCTGGTGGTCAACGGCATCTCGACGATCAACGCTCTGGAGCAGGCGGTCATCTCGTCGCGCAGCTCCTACGAGTCGAACAAGCTGGGTTACGAAGTGGGCGTGCGCATCAGCATCGACGTGTTGAACGCGGAGCAACAGGTGTATCAGACCAGCCGCGACCTCCTGGTGGCGCGCTACGGCACCATCATGAACCATCTGAAATTGAAAGCCACGACCGGCAGCCTGAACGAGCAGGATCTCGAAGTGGTCAACCGCGCGCTGGAGCCCTAAGAAACTCGCTGCAGAGCTCCAGGTGCCGGCGCATCGCACCGCGATGCGCTTCGCAAAGTTTCCGCCCCGCCTCACCCATTGCGACACGCGCGCTCGCGTCAGCGAGCAGTGCCGCAGCCTCCTGCATCGCCACTGACGGGGTGCCCGCCTGACGTGCCGCGCCCGTTGCCAGCGCGAGGCGCGCGGCTTCGGCAAAATTGAACATGCTGGGACCGAACACCACCGCCACACCGGCGGCGCAAGCTTCGATCAGGTTCTGCCCGCCGCGCGGCACGAACGAGCCGCCGATCACCGCGACGTCCGCCGCAGCGTAGTAGAAATCCATCTCTCCCATCGAATCGCCGAGGTGCACGCGGTCTTCCGGCGCCGGATCCGGGCTGCGGCTGCGGCGCGACTGGGCAAGCGCGGCAACCTCCTCGAACCGCCGGGCGTGCCTGGGAACGACGAGCACGAGCAGCTTTCCGTCCCAGGCCGGCAGCGCCTCCAGCAGCGGCTTTTCTTCGCCCTCGCGCGTGCTTGCCAACAGCAGGACCGGCCGCGCCAGGCGCGCGCGCCAGGCCCTTCCCGCAGCCTGCTTTAACTCGTCGGGCATAGCGTCGAATTTGAGGTTGCCTGTGACTTCGACGCGGCGTGCGCCCAGCGCACGCAGCCGCGCCGCGTCATCTTCGGTCTGCGCGCAGGCCAGCGCGAGAGTGGCGATGGCGGGCCGCGCCAGGCCCGGCCAGCGCGCGTAGGCGTGCGCCGAACGTTCCGACATTCGTCCGTTCGCCAGGACGACCGGCATGCCGCTGCGCCGGCAGCCCGCGAGCAAATTCGGCCAGATTTCCGTCTCCACCAGCAGCCCACAGAGCGGCCGGAAATGCTCGAGGAAGCGGCGCACCGAACAAGGATCGTCGTAAGGCAGCCAGGCGATGGCCACCGAACTGCCGTGCAGTTCCTCCAGGGTTGCACGGCCTGCCGCGGTCGAGCAGGTCAGCAGCAGGCCGTATTCAGGATGCTCGGCGGCGAGACTCTTCACCAACGCGGCGCTCGCACGCGCCTCGCCGACGGAGACCGCGTGCACCCACACCAGCGGCCGCGCACCCTGATTCTCGTGGTAATAGCCAAAGCGTTCACCGATGTGCCGGCGATAACCCGGCTCACGGATGCCGCGCCACCCAAGCCGCACGAGGATCAGCGGCAGGGCCAAGTACAGCGCGAGCGTATAAGCCGCGCGCCACATCAGCGTTGCTCCAGCAGTCCGGCAAGCGCGCGCTGCACGTCGGCAACTTCGGGCGGCCGGCCAGCCACACCGAGGTTCTGCAGCCAACCGTTGCCGTACAAGCCCGTCAGCGCGGGGTTCGAGCTGCAATACAGGCCCACCGCGGGGACTTCCAGCGCCGCCATCAGGTGGGTAAGGCCGGTGTCCACGCCGACCACGCAGCGCGCGCCACGCGCCAGGCGGGCGAGGTCGGCAAGCGGCATGCGTGGAAGGACTACTGCGCCCGGAATCGCCGTTGCGAGCCGTGCGCACCGCCGCTGTTCCTCGCCCGTGCCCCAAGGCAGCACGCAACGCACGCCTTTTCCGAGCAGCCAAGTGCCCAGCGCACGCCAGCGCTCCTCCGGCCAAAGCTTGTCGTCGCGGCTGGTCATCGTCAGCAATATCGCGTACGGGATTGGCGCATGCGCGCGCAACTGCACCGGCAATTCGCCTTTGACGCGCAGGCCGTAGTCGCAGGCGCGGTCCGGCACGTAACCGAGCGCCATGCCCGCCAGCCGGCGGTTGCGCTCGACTGCATGCAGATCGGCTGGGACCGCGTGCACGACGTCGTAGAAACGCGCGGCGAGGGGTTCGCGCGCGCTGGCGCGATCGTGGCCGTGCCTGCGGCCGCGCGCGAGCGCGCACACGAGAGCGCTTTTAGCCAAGCCTTGGCTGTCGACAATGGCGTCGTAATGCTCGCCGCGCAGCGCAGCGCGGAACGCGGCCGCTTCCGACCACGACGACGGCGACAAGGGTGTGGCGCGCCAGCGGCGCAACGCGATCGGAATCACTCGCCGGACCGATGCATGCAAGGCGGCGATCCCGACAAACGCTTCGTCGACGACCCAGTCGATCGCGGCGTCCGGCAGGTGGCGCGCGGCGTCGCTGACGGCCGGACAATTGTGGACGACGTCGCCCAGCGAGGAAGTCTTGACGAAGAGGATGCGCGGCAAGGGAAAGGGGCCGTCAGGGCCTGGGCTAGAATACCGCGTTGATTTCATGCGATTTTACCTCCTAACGCGCACGGGTTTGCCTTGCCTCTGTCGGTCGTCCTGATCACGCTGAACGCGGCGGCGCAACTGCCCGATTGCCTTGCCAGCGTCGCGTTCGCCGACGAAGTGCTGGTGGTCGACTCGGGTAGCAGCGACGGCACGGCGGACCTCGCCGCTCGCTATGGCGCGCGCGTCGTCATCAAAGAATGGCTCGGCTTCGGCCGGCAGAAACAGTATGCCGTCGAGCAAGCGGCGCACGACTGGGTGCTGTGCCTCGATGCCGACGAGCGCGTCTCCCCCGAACTCGCAGCCAGTGTGGTGCGCGCGTTGCATGCACCCACGGCGCCGGTCTATCGCATGGCGCGACGCAACCGCTTCCTTGGCCGCTGGCTGCGCCACGGCGATGGCTACCCGGACTGGAGCGCGCGGCTCTTCGACCGCCGCCAGGCGCGCTGGAGCGACGACGCGGTGCACGAGAAGGTCCTCGGCGCGCCGGTCGCCCCGCTCGAAGGCGACCTGCTGCACGAGTCGGCGCAAGACCTAGGCCGCTACCTCGAGAAGCAGAATCGGTACACCACACTCGCCGCGCAGGAGCTGCACCGGCGCGGACAGCACGCCAGCATGGCCGACCTCGCGTTCGCGCCGCTCGCGCGATTTCTCAAGGCCTACCTGCTGCGCCTGGGCTTCCTGGATGGCTTGCCGGGCCTGGTGCATATCGCCATCGGCTGCATGAACAGCTTCATGAAGTACGCGAAATTGATGGAATTGCACAAGGACGAAGGCAGATGATGGAACCGCTGGCGCGCGCGGTCATGGAATTTCATGATGGCGACGGTGCCGCAGCACCGGCGTCCGCGCTTTGGACCGCCATCGCGGAAAACCACCGCCACAACCGGCTGCTTTGGGCCGAGGAGGATCTGGCGCGCCGCAGGAACGTGGCGGATGCGGAAATTGCCGGCAACAAACGTAGCATCGACCGCTACAACCAGATGCGCAACGATGCGATCGAGCAGGTTGACGAACAACTCCTGCGCCTCTTCTCCGCGGTCCTGCCCGGTCCGGAGGCCAGGCTCAACAGCGAAACGCCCGGTGCGATGGTCGACCGCCTGTCGATCCTGTCGCTCAGGATCCGCGCGATGAAACTGCAGGCCGAGCGCAAGGACGCGGATCGCGCGCACGTCGACAGTTGCATGGCGAAACTGGCGCGCCTGCATGAGCAAAGGTCGGATTTGGCGTCCTGCCTCGACCAGCTACTCGCCGACTGCGCGCAAGGCGTCAGCCGTTTCAAGATCTACCGCCAGTTCAAGATGTACAACGACCCGGCGCTCAATCCGGCGATTTACGGCGAGAGCAAGCGCTCCAGCTGAGCGTAGACCGCGTCGTCGGACAGCTCGCTGACGCTGTCCGGTGCTTCCAGCCACGCCACCTTCGCGCCGCGCGGCGCCCACTGCGCCGGCGCCGGCGATACCCCGGTGTCGGCGAAGAAACCGAGGACGCCCCCGGGGCTTGCGGCGGCGAAATGCATCAGGCCGGAATCCGGGAACAGGCTCGTGCGCGCGCCCCAAATGAGGCCGAGCGCTTCGGCGATAGGTCCGCGAAACGGATATAGGTGCGGCGTCAATCCCCGGGACGCCGCATCGAGCACCGGCTGCGCCGCGGCGTCGTCGCCCGGATAGAGGGGGTCGCCGGACCCGCCCGGCGTCCACATGAACACGGTATCGAGGCCCCAGCGTTGCCTGACATGGGAACTCCAGCGAATAACCTGTTCGCTTGACGGCTGCTTCTTCTGCCGGCGCGCGCCCAGGCCAAGCACGACATAGTTGTCCCGCTCCAGGCCGTGCTCGGCGAGCCAGCGCGTCGCGAACAATGCCGAGGCCGCGGGCAGCACGTAGTTTGGAATCCCGGTCGGCTGCTTCCCCGGAACTCCAAGCGGCGCGAGCAAGCCCAGCAAACGGTCAATCTCATGGCCGGCCGCATCCAGGGGCAGCGGATCGGTCAGCCCCGGGTACTTCGAAGCATCGGCGCAGCGCGCGGCAATGCGAATCCCGCGCAGCGCAAGCCCGCGCCGGATCGCGCGCGGCGATTCGTCCCCGTTGGCGACAATCACCCAGTCGTAGCGCTCGCGGCGCAATTCACGCCTCTGCCAGAGCCAATCCCACGCGGCGCCGACGTTGACGCGGCCGCGATCCCGCACCCGGCGGTAGACCCACAGGCGATCGACATGCGGATTGGCGTGCGCCACCCACGCGTTGTAGTCGTTGGCCAGCAAGTGCGTTTCGACACCCGGCAAGGCCGCCTTCAGTCGCGCCAATAGCGGCGTGCTCAGCAGCAGGTCGCCGATCTTGTCGCGCTTCAGGACGAGGACTTTCATCGCAGGGCCAACCGGGAGGCGGCGATTATAATCGCCGCCTGCTGTCGATGATTCACATTCACCACGTCAATCTGCACCAGTTCGTTGGCGGCGGGGAAATCTACACGCGCGCGCTGACGCAGGCGCTGCTCGACGCGGGGGCGCGCGTCACTCTGTATGCACATCCGGCGGCAAGGTTGTGGGACAGCCTGCAAGGAGCGGATCTGACGATCGCGCGCGCGGAAAACGAAAGCCAGCTGTTCGAGCGCCTGCCCGCCAGGGACGCCATCATCGTCACGCAAAGCCCGCTCTCGGAACCTTTCGTTGCGCGACTCGCGCAAGACCACAAGCTCACCGGCTTTGCACACATGCCCGCCTACCAGCGCAGCGCCGAGGAGTTCCGCGCATACCGGCTTGTGTTCACGGTGTCGCGTTACTGCATCGGCCTGTTGCAGCGCGCGGAATTGAGCCAGGTGTACCCGAACCCTGTCTACGGATCGGCTGACCTCGCGCGCGCGCAGGAACCGGTCGTGCTGCGCTCTCCCTATGTCGTGGACCGGAGGAAATTACGCGACATCCTGCTTGGCCATCTCGAAACCGTCGTTGGCACGCGCGACGCGGGCACGCCATTCGCGAAGGCGCCGGGACTCACGCTCGGCGTCGTCTCCCTGATCTCGCCCATCAAGCAGTTTCCGGCGCTGTTCAACCTTCTCGCGCCCGCGCTTGCGCAAAGACCCGCGCTACGCCTGGAAATCTTCGGCAACGGCGGCTATGCGCAGCTGCGCGACCTGCGGCGCGCCCTCGCCCCCCTCGGGCGGCGTGTGCGCTTCTGGGGCTACCAGGCGAACGTTGCCGAGGTGTATCCGCAGCTCGACTACCTGATGACCGGCCTGCCGGAAAAGGAAGCGCTGGGTCTGAACGCGATCGAAGCCCAGGCCTGCGGCACGCCGGTGCTTGCCCCGGATGCCCCACCGTTCACCGAAACCGTACTCGAGGGCGCGAGCGGTTTTCGCTACCGCGACCCGCGCCAGGACGGCGGCGCGCATTTCGCGGAAATTCTCGACGCGATTCTTGCCGGCCGGCCGCGGCCCGATCCGCGCGTTGCCGCGCGGGAGCATCTTCTGCAATTCACGCACGCGGCATTGGTGGCGAGGACGCGCGGAATGATCCAGGCGCTTTCAGACCTAAAATAGCCCATGCCAAGAAACATCGTTCCGGTCATCCTGTGCGGCGGCGCAGGCAGCCGGCTCTGGCCGGTGTCGCGTCAGCTGCTGCCCAAGCAGTTCCTGCCGCTGGTCACCGGCCGCACGTTGTTGCAGGACACGGCGCTGCGCGCCCGCGATGCGGCGGGGCTAGAGCAGCCCATCGTGATCTGCAATGAAGCGCACCGTTTCCTGGTGCGAGACCAGCTCGCGGAGATCGGAATTGCAGCGCGCATCGTGCTCGAGCCCGCGGGTCGCAGCACCGCGGCTGCGGTCGCGATCGCCGCTCTCATGTGCGAGAAAGACGACCCGGTGCTGCTGGTACTCGCATCCGACCACGCAATTCGCGGCACTCAGGAGTTCAACGATGCCGTGGCGCGCGCCGCCGAGGCCGCCGCGGCAGGCGAGTTGGCGACCTTCGGCATTGCACCGGCGCGCCCAGACAGCGGTTTCGGCTACATCGAGCGCGGCGACCTGTTACCGGGAGAGGCTCGCGCGTACAGAATTGACCGATTCGTCGAGAAACCGCCGGAAGCCGAAGCGCGCCGCCTCATTGCGACCGGCCGCGCGTACTGGAACAGCGGCATGTTCGCCTTCACCGCCAGGCGCTTGCTCGAGGAACTCGGCCGCTACCGCAAGGACATCCTGGATGCGGCGCGCAAAGCCTATGCCGGCGCGAGCGACGACTTGGGTTTCCTGAGGCTCGGCAGGGAGGCCTTCCTCGCCTGTCCGGCTGAAGCCATCGACCGGGCGGTGATGGAGCGCACTGCGCGCGCCGCGGTGATCCCGGCCGAATTCGAGTGGAGCGACGTGGGCTCCTGGGATGCGCTGTGGGACCTGGCGCAGAAGGACGCCGATGGCAATGCGGCGCGCGGCGACGTCCAGCTGCAGGATACCAAGCGCTCGCTCGTATTCGGCGAGCGGCGCCTGGTCGCCACGCTCGGCGTCGAAGACCTGATCATCGTCGATACGGTCGATGCGGTCCTGGTGGCGGACCGCGCGCGCAGCCAGGACGTGCGCGAAGTGGTCGAGGACCTCAAGCGCGCCAATCGCTCCGAGCAAATGAGCCACACGCGCGTCTATCGCCCCTGGGGTTATTACGAATCGGTCGATGCCGGAGAGCGCTTCCAGGTCAAGCGCCTGCTGGTGAAGCCGGGCGCCGCGCTTTCCCTGCAGCTGCACCGCAAGCGCGCCGAGCACTGGGTGGTGGTCTCCGGGACAGCGCGCGTCACGCGCGGCGAAGAGGTGTTCGATCTGCAGGAAAACCAGTCCACCTATATCCCTGTCGAGACCCGGCACCGCCTGGAGAACCCCGGCAGCGAGCCGCTCCTGATCATCGAGGTGCAGTCCGGCAGCTACCTCGGCGAGGACGACATCGAGCGCTTCGAGGACCGCTACAACCGGCGCTGAGCAATAAGCTGGTCGCGCTCGGCCTCGCGCAGGTCCGCGCGCGCCATTTCCGCCACCAGCTTTTTGAACGTGATTTTCGGCTTCCAGCCGAGCAGGCGCCTGGCCTTGTCCGGCTTGCCCAGCAGTGTTTCAACCTCCGAGGGCCGGTAGTAGCGCGGGTCGACCGCGACGATGGCCCGGCCGGCGGCGTCGTAGCCCTTTTCATTCTCTCCTTTGCCGCGCCAGGTGATTTTCATGCCCAGTTCGGCTGCCGTCGCCTCGACGAATTCGCGCACGTTGTGCTGCACGCCGGTGGCGATGACGAAGTCCTCGGGCTTCGCCAGCTGCAGCATTCTCCACATCGCCTCGACAAAGTCCTTCGCGTGGCCCCAGTCGCGCCGGGCAGACAGATTGCCCAGGTACAGGCAGTCCTGCATGCCGAGCTTGATGCGCGCCAGGGCGCGCGTGATCTTGCGCGTGACGAAGGTTTCGCCGCGCACCGGCGATTCATGGTTGAACAGGATCCCGTTGCAGGCAAACAGGCCGTAGGCCTCGCGATAGTTCACCGTGATCCAGTAGGCGTAGAGCTTCGCCACGCCGTACGGCGAGCGCGGGTAGAACGGCGTCGTCTCGGTCTGCGGCGTTTCCTGTACCAGGCCATACAGTTCGGACGTCGAGGCCTGGTAAAAGCGCGTTTTCTTCTCCAGTCCGAGGATGCGGATCGCTTCGAGCAGGCGTAGCGCACCGAGCGCATCGGAATCCGCCGTGTATTCCGGTTCTTCGAAGGACACCGCGACGTGGCTTTGCGCCGCCAGGTTGTAGATTTCGTCGGGCCGGACCTCCTGGATGACGCGCACCAGGCTGGACGAATCGGTCATGTCGCCGTAGTGCAGGACAAAGCGATGGTTCTCGACGTGGGGATCCTCGTAGATGTGGTCAATGCGCTGCGTGTTGATGAGCGAGGTGCGGCGCTTGATGCCGTGCACCACGTACCCCTTGCCGAGCAGAAGCTCCGCGAGATAGGCGCCGTCCTGTCCGGTGATGCCGGTAATCAGCGCGACCTTGTTCGCGGCTTTCGCCTTTTTCATCGTCACACTCCTAGAGTTTCCAGTAGGCCTTGTACCAGGCAATGAAGCGCGCCACGCCCGCCGCTACCGGCGTCGCGGGTGCATAGCCGATTTCGGCGCGCAGCTTGTCCGTCGAAGCGCAGGTCGCCTGCACGTCCCCCGGCTGCATGGGCGCAAGCTCGATCTGCGCTGTAACGCCCAGTTCGCGCTCGATCGCGCGCAGGAAATCCATCAGATTCATCAATGCGCCGAGCCCGATATTGAACAGGCGCGTCTTTTCGCCGCCACCAGCGGCCGGATGCGGCCGCTCGACGAGCTGCGCCACCGCTTCGACGACGTCGTCGATATAGGTGAAGTCGCGCCCCATGTCGCCGCCATTGAACACCCGGATCGGCTTCCCCTCGAGCATCGCGCGCGCGAAAATGAACGGCGCCATGTCCGGCCGGCCCCAGGGACCGTAGACGGTGAAAAAGCGCAGTCCGGTGCAGGCCATGCCATAGAGCCGGCCGTAGCTTTCGGCCATCAGTTCGTTGGCGCGCTTGGTTGCGGCATAGAGGCTGACCGGAGAGTCCACCCGGTGCTCCTCGCGGAACGGCAACTCCGTATTGGCGCCATAAACGCTTGAACTGCTCGCATAGCAGAGATGGGCGATGCCGGCCTTGCGGCAGCCTTCGAGGACGTTCAGGAAACCGGCGACGTTGCTGGCGACATACGCCATCGGGTTTTCGAGCGAATAGCGCACTCCGACCTGCGCGGCAAGGTGCAGTACCGCATCAAATGAGCCGGCGCCGAACAGCGCCGCCATCGCCTTCTCGTCCGCGATATCGAGCTTCTGAAAGGAGAATTTCGGTTGCGGCCGCAGTTGCTCGAGGCGTGCGCGCTTGAGGGCCGGATCGTAGTAGGCGTTGAGATTGTCGACGCCGAGCACTTCATGCCCGCGCTCAAGCAGGCGCTTGCACGAATGCATGCCGATAAACCCCGCCGCGCCCGTCACCAAGACCTTCACGACTTGTTTTCGCTTTATCCCGGAAGGATTCGATTTTACTGGATGCCTGTGTTGTCAGAGGGCGCGAAGCGACGCACAGCGGCGACAATGCGCTGCTGCGTCTCTTCGTCGAGGTCGGCGTGCATGGGCAGGCTGATGACTTCGCGCGCGAGACGTTCCGCGACGGGAAACGACCGGCCCGCCCAGCCCGCGGCGTAGGCCGGCTGCTGGTGCAGGGAAAGAGGATAGTGGACCGCGGTCGGAATTCCGCTCGCGCGCATGTGCTGCTCGAACGCGGCGCGACGCGCGACACGCACGGTGTACTGCGCATACACGCTGGTCCGGTCCGGCATGATCCTGAGCGGCGCCACCGATGACGCGGCCAGCAGCGCGTCGTAGCGCGCACCGATCGCGCTGCGCCGCTGCAGTTCCCAGTCGAAGCGCTCGAGTTTGGCGAGCACCACCGCGCACTGGATCGAATCCATCCGCCCGCCCACGCCGATGCGCGTGTGCCGGTAGCGTCCCTCCTGGCCGTGGACGCGGATCTCGC
>Ga0315910_10004024_pt1 | contig 12374 bp, 8 predicted proteins | sample EdamamesoilMG_FD_204470 | JGI IMG/M metagenome (GOLD analysis project Ga0315910, IMG submission 204470) | Garden soil microbial communities collected in Santa Monica, California, United States - Edamame soil | ecosystem: Environmental > Terrestrial > Soil > Garden | place: USA: California... | reverse complement strand
CGGCCCTCCAGGAAACGCGGAGCGCGAAGGCTGGACGCGTGGGCTCATCCCATGAACCCGAGATCGCGCGTGGCGAAGTTGCCGATGTTCGGGAAGATCGTCGGCAGTTCCGAATCGGATACGCCGAACCAGCGGGCGAGCGTGGCCGAGTACTGGTCGACCGAGGTCGTCGGGATCCAGCGGCCGTAGCCGGTGTCGTCGGGCCCGTCGACCACGAGCTCGGGCACGCTGCCGTAGATACGGCCGCCGCGCACGGCGCCGCCGAGCACGAGGTGGTGGTTGCCCCAGCCGTGATCCGAGCCCTTGCCGTTCGTCGTGAACGTGCGCCCGAAGTCGGAGGCGGTGAACGTCGTCACCTGGTTCGCCATGCCGTAGTCGACCGTCGCCTGGTGGAAGGCGGCGAGCGCCTGGCTGAACTCGGCGAGCAGTTCGGCGTGCGCCGTGAGCTGCGCGTCGTGTGTATCCCATCCGCCGAGACTGGCGAAGAAGATCTGCCGGCGGAACCCGAGCGCCGGGCCGGCCGCGATCAGGCGCGAGATCATGCGCAGCTGGTTGCCAAGCTCGGTGTCGGCGAACGGCGCGGTGGGCGCGGGCACGGCCGCGAGCGCGGCGTTGACCAGGCGCTCGTTGGTGATGGCCCGCTTGGTGTTGGTCGCGATCGTCTGCTCGAAGAGATTGCGGCGCTCGAGATCGAGCAGGCCGGTGAAGGTGTCCTTGCGGACCTGCGGCGTCCACTCCTGCGCGAGCATGTCGATGCCGACCGCGCCCTCGTCGCTCATCTGATACTGGATGGTCGAGTTGCCCGTCTGCCAGGTGTTGATGCCGGCGAGGCTGATCGACATCGAGATCTCGTCGTTTTCGTTGAGGGCGGTGAGCAGGTCGGCGACGCGTCCGCCCCAGCCGAGCTTGCGGGGATTGTCCGGCAGCGCGGCCTGCCACTGCACGCTCTGGTCGCTGTGGGAGAAGAGCTGCGCGGGCAGGGCGGTCGTGCCCGAGCGGTAGTCGGCTTTGGTGACCGGGGCGATGAGCGTGCCGACGTTGGCGAGGATGGCGAGGCGCTGCTGCTGGAAGAGCGCCTGGAGCGGGCCGGCGGAGGGATGAAGCGCGTAGCTGCCGCCGTTGAGCGGCGAGATCGGCAGGAGCTGGGCGCGCGGCAGGGCGAGGATCGAGCGCGACTGGGCGTAGTTGTTGTAGGCCTGCTGTTGATACGGGATGAGCAGGTTGTTGGCGTCGTTGCCGCCGTAGAGGAAGACGCAGACCAGGGCCTTGTACTCGCTGGCCGGGACGGCGAGGTCGCTCTGCTGGGCGACGCCGGCGGCGAGCACGCGCAGCTGGGCGAGGGTGGAGAGCAGCCCGGTCGTGCCGAGGGCGGCGCAGGCGCCGCGGCGGAGGAACGCGCGGCGGGAGACATTGCGTGAGGATGAGCTCATGGTGGCGGGGGCGTCGGCGGCTATTTCTGCACGGCGTAGTCGGGCGAGGTGCAGATCGTGAAGATCGTGTAGCGCACGCGGTCGGCGGCGGACACCCACGAGGGCAGGGTGGTGAGCTGGGTGCGCAGGCGCGTGCGCAGCGCGGCCGACATCTGGCCGTTGAGCAGGAGCAGGTCGAGCCGGTCGATGAGCGCGTCGGGCGTGGGCACGAGCGCGGTCTCGGCGGTGATGTTGAGCACGGCGTCGTCGGTCCACTCCGTCGTGCGCAGCGCGAACCAGTCGATCACGTTGGTGATGTTGGCGATGCCGCTGTCGGTCGCGACCTGGAACTCCGGCGCGACCAGTCCGGCGGTGGCGGCCGGGCCGGGGGCGATGTAGTCGGGCTGGAAGAAGTTGAAGACGGTCGGCGACTGGAGCGGCTCCTGGCCGAGCCACGACTGGAACCAGGCGAAGCCGTGGATGCCGCTCTGACTCGTGGCGTCGAACGCGCGCCAGAGGTGCGCGATGCGGATGACCGGCTCGCGGAGCTTGCCGTAGCCGGGAAGGGCGGCGGCGTCGCTGCTGCGCGCCTCCCAGTCGGTCAGGATCGCGCGGACCACGGCGGCGAGGTCGCCGCGCACGCCCTGACCATTGTCGGCGAAACGCTGCGCGACGCGGTAGACGTATCCGGGACTCGGATTCGCCGTGACCAGCCGCTGGATGAGCAGGCGGCTGATGAACGGACCGGTGTTCGGGTGCTGGAAGAGCATGTCGATGACATGGTCGAGGTCGGCCGCGCCGGTGCCGCCGGCCGGGAGCACCTCGCCGTCGAGCAGGAGTTTCGCATGCTCATCGTGATACTCCGGCCAGAGCTGCATCGGCTCGTAGAAGTTGGGTTCGCCCCAGAGGTAGTAGTACTCCGGGTCATTCGAGGCGAAGGTCCAGCCGGTGAAGACGTGGGCGAGACCGACGATCGTGGCCTGGTCGTAGGTGGGAATCGGCAGCCCGTGTGCGTCGAGGATGAGCGAGCCGTCGGGGTGGAGCTTGTTCAGGCCGATGGAGAAGAGCTGCATCACCTCGCGCGCGTAGTTCTCGTCGGGGAAGATGCCCTCGGCGGGGATGGGCTTGCGGTTGCGCAGCATGCTCAGGTACGTGCCCATCGCCGGGCTGAGCGTGACGGCGCGGAGCAGGTCGCGGTAGTTGCCGAAGGCGTGCTCCGAGAGGAGGTCGTAGTAGACGGCGAGGCCGTCGATCTCGCCGCCGAGCGCGCTGTTCTCGGACACGACGAGGATCTCGCTCAGGGCGAAGGCCACGCGCTGCCGCAGCTGGTCGGGCCCGTCGACGGCGGCGCGCCACCAGGACTCGGTGAGCACGTCGGTCCAGACGCCGGCCTCGGGGTCGATGGCGCGGCGCGCGGCGCGCACCTGCTGGATGTAGGGCAGGAGCCGCGTGCGCGGCGCCGCGAGTTGCTCGGTGAACCACGCGTCGTAGCCGATCTGCTGGAGTCGCGCGATCTCCGGCAGCGTCGGTCCAAACGTCGCCTGAGTCAGGAAGCGCGCGGCCTCGGGCGCGGTCGGCAGGCCGTCGGGCGACGCCGGCGGGGCGGGGGGCGGCTGGAATTCCGCGGAGCCGAGCGCCGGGCCGAACTGGCCGCGGATCTCGCCGGTGGGATTCTGTGCGGTCTGGATGAGCACGAAGAGATTTCCGGTGCGCAGCGCCGCGACGAGGTCGGCCGCGCTCAGACCGGCGACCGGCGCGAGCGTCCACGTGTGGTTGTCGAAGCTCGACCGCGGCAGGCCGCGCACCGGCGTGTTGGGTCCGGCGTCAGGGCCGCCATGATACACCTGGATGTTCGTCGCGTCGGAACTCAAGCCGCTGAAACGCAGCGCGAGCGTGGCGCTGGTCTGGTCGGCCGAGAGCGCAAGCGAGGCCACGCCGGAGGCGGCCGAGCCGATCCCCGCCGGCGGGCGCAGCGCGGCGAGATAGACCGTGCTGCCGTCGGCCGCAGCCGTCTCCGCCACGAAGGGCGAGAGCACCGGGCCGGGCACGATCTCGAAGGGCCGCATGCCGGTCTGGCCGGGCTGGAGCCAGCCCAGCGCGACATGACCGTCCGCGGTCGACTGCGCGCGCACGATCTCGAAGTAGTAGCGCTCTCCGGCCTCCAGCCGGAGAAACGGTGACATCTGGCCGGGCTCGCGCGTCCATTCCTGCGCGGCGGTCGTATTCACCACGCGGGCACGGACGATCTTGTCGCCCGGCTGGTCGCTGTCGGCGAAGCGAAACTCCGCCGGGCCGCTCGCCGCCAGCCAGAAGCGGTACTCGCCCGAGGCCGGCGCGGTGATGTAGCCGCGGATACGCTCGGTGAACGGGCCTCCGCCGGTCGAGAGGCTGAGCTGGGAGGTGCCCGCGGAGGATGTCGGCGCGACGCCGAACGGCACGGCCAGGCCGGCCGGCGCGCCCGCGAAGGTCTCGCGCGTGGCGTTGCCGCCCGGGGCGATGACGCGCAGCAGCACCACGGTCGATCCTCCGCCGTTGGCGTCGAGCGCGCTCAGCCACACCGCATACTCGCCCGCCGCGGTCGGCGTGCCGCTGATCACACCGGAGGTCGGATGGACCGCCAGGCCCGGCGGCAGCCCGTGCGCCACATAGGACGTGGGGATGCCGGTCGACTCGATGAAGCCGACGTAGGGCTCGCCCACGATCGCGACCGTGCGGCTCAGGCCCGTGGCGGTGGGCCCGATGGCCGATGGCGCCGCGACCTCCGCGAGCGGCCGCGCGGACATGCCGTTGGCCGACCACCAGACCTTGCATGAGGCCCAGCCCCAGAATTCGCGCAGCTCGACCTTCACGAAGTGCGGCACGCCGCCGGTGAGCGGGAGGGTGACCGAGGAGTCGCGCCAGTCGTAGCCGCGGTCGACCACGAGCTGGCCGTCGATCCACATGCGCATCGAGTCGTCGCAATTGACGATGAAGGTGTAGTCCTTGGTCGCGGGCGGCACGATCACGCCGGTCCAGCGCACGGAGAAGTTCTCGGCATTGATCCCGGTGGCCGGTGCGGCGGCCTGCCACTCGAAGTCGATCTGCGCGTCGGTGCGGACGAGGGCGGGCGTGCCGGTGTGGTTGTTGTTGTTGAAGTATTCGGCCGTCCAGCCGGTCGCGCCCGCGTAGGGTCCGTCGGCGATGAGCACGCCGGCCTGGTTGAGGGCGGTGATCGCGTAGGTCGCACCCGTTTGGAGCGAGGCGATGACCGATTCGGGCGCCTCGAGCAGCGCGTCGGCCAGCGGGACGATGTCGACGGCGGCCTGCGAGGCCCCTGCCGGGATCGTGACCTGCGCGGGCAGGGCGGTGTAGTCGGTCCCTGGAGTCGCGGTGCCGAGCCACTGCACGCCCACCGTGAGGGCCGAGGTCGTCGGTCCGGAGCGATAGAAGACGACACGGCCCGTGCCGCCCGTCTCGGAGGCCTCGGCGTCGTCGGTATAGACAATCACCTGCGGCAATCCCGGGGCCGGTGTCGTGTCGACCGCGGGCGGAGCGAGGACCGGGTCGGCCCCGTACATCTCGACCAGCACCACGCCCGCGGCCTCGGGATCGGGCGACGAGATGTGGAGCGTGTACGTCCCGGGTTGGAGGCTGGTGAGGATGGCGGCGTCCTTCGAGTCGCGCGAGAGGGTGAAGGCACCGGCGTTGCGCGCGGCGTCGGAAATCTCGTCGGAGTTTTCCGCGTCGCTCCAGTCGTCGTTGAGCGCGACGTCGGTCGAGGCGGTGAAGAGGCGGATGCGCGGGTCGGGATGTGCGGTGGTGATTCCGAAGCGCTCGAGCGTCGGGCCGACCGCGCGCACGAGCAGGCGCTTGGGCGACGGGCCGGTGATGGCGAATCCGGTGATCATCGTCCCGCCGGCCGGCAGGTCGGCGCGCAGCGAGAGGTTGCTGATCGCGGGCGCGGGGGCGGTGCCCTCGCGCGCGTCGTAGACCTCGAGCAGCATCTCGCCGGTGGCGCCGGACTTGCCCGAGGCCACGGCCGTGTAGACGCCCTCCGTGAGCGAGGCGAGGAGCGCGGCGTCGCGCGAGGACGCCGGCAGGGAGAACGCCCCGACGCGTTGCGCGGCCGCGAGCACGTCGGCGTTTCCGGCCCAGTCGTCGTTGGCCTGGATCTCGGCGTTGCTCCGGAAGATGCGCACGACGGGGTCGCCGAGCGTACCGGGCACGCCGAAGTTGCCCAGCGTGGGACCGACGCCGCGGACGAGCAGCGGTCGTGTCCCGGATCCGGATACGACGAAACCCGCGACGAGCACGCCGTCCCCGGTGCCGACCCGCGTGCGCACCGAGATGTTGACCAGTTCACCGGGGGCCGCCGGCAGCGAGAGGCCCAGGACGAGCGCGACAGCGAGAGAAACCGCGAGGAGACGTGCGCCGACAGAGCGGAGGATCGGGGGGATCATGGGCTGGGCGGGTGGTGGACGATGCACGGCAGGCGGCGATGGGACAATGATCGTTCTCGCCGGTGCCGGGGTGTCCTATGGTCCCTCGGCATCCGCCGCGACCAATTGACCGTGCGGCGGTAAAGCCGCGGTCAAAGCCCGACCGGGTTGCGTGGAAGCGCAGCGAGGACGGGTGTTTCTACCCAGTCCGGGCGCCGCGTTGCGTCGGACCATCGCCGCCGTGTCGCCCGGACAGACCGGCGGACCGTGCGGCGTGCGGTGCACGGTGCTCGGCGCGGCACCGCCGGTGCGGGCCGGCGGCGCGGGTGTATCCGCCAGCTGGACGCGGGCAAAAAAAACACCGGCCGTCCAGAGGGACGGCCGGCGGAGTATGCTCGGAAAAGAGGTGACGGACTCCCGCGGTCAGACCGCGATCGCCAGTTCGGGCGACCAGAGCGGACGCCACGCGATCGGGGCGACCTCGCGGTCTTCGCTCCACCAGCGCGATCCGGTCCACACGGCGCGACGCACCGAGCGGTCGTGCAGTTGGACTTCGAGGGGCTGCAGACGGTCGGCGGGAATGGCGAGGGACATCCAGGGGGCGGTAGTCGTAGAGTTCATGGTGGCCAGAGTATGCCAGATCGCCGCGTCGGCGTACAGCGGTGCGGCTCCGGGACGAAACGAGGGGGTTTCCCCTAGAGGGCACGAAGTCCGGCCCGATGCCCCGGGGCGTGGTTCCGCGACGAACCTGTGTCGGCTCCGAGGGGCGTCCCGCGGAACGGTCGTCGCGGCCGGCCGGCATGCCGACAGCGTCGTCGCACGACGCGTGGCCGGCGCGGGCCAGTGGGCTCGAGGCGCCAATATCAACCCTCGGCCGGAGGAGCATGCGGGGAGCGATTTGATATAGCCTGATATTACGTTTGCTCCACCCCGCGATATGTGAAGCATGCCCCGCGTATGCTCTCATCCAAAATCAAGGAACTCGCGGATTATAAGGCCAAAATCGTGGAACTGGAAAAGGTGGTCCTGGAGGAGCGGGAGGCGGCACTCGCACGTGCCCACGCGGATCTCGGATTCGCCAGCCGCGCCGATTTGATCAAAGCCCTCAAGGCCCTCGAGAAGGCGGGCCCGAAGCGTGGACGCAAGAAGAGCGCCAAGCCCGCCGCCCCGGCGGCGAAGAAGGCGCGTCGCAAGCGCACGACCATCACGCCGGAGCTGCGCGACAGCATTCTCGCGGCGGTGAAGGGGGGCGGCACCGGCTCGGCCGTCGCCAAGAAGTTCGGCGTCTCGCTCCCGACCGTGCAGAATATCAAGCGCGCCGCCGGTCTCACCCGCGGCGCCGCCGGGGACAACGACTCGGGCGGCGCAGCCGGCTCCTGACATCCACCCATCGAATCGTTCATCGATTGCGAGCCCGTCGCGCGAGCGGCGGGCTTTTTTGTTGTTGGCGCGGTTCGGATGGCGGATGACCGGCACCGGCCGATTTCGATATGGGCGACTACATCCAAGCCAACACGCACGGACGATTGCACGACGCCGCGGAGCCTTCGCTCTCGCCGCTCAATCGCGGTTTCCTCTACGGCGACGCCATCTACGAGGTCTGGCGCACGTATCACGGCGTCATTTTCGGTTTCGAGGAACACTGGCTGCGCCTCGAGCGCTCGGCGCGCGCGCTGCACTTGGAGCACGGGCTCACGCGGGAGTCGCTCGCCGCGGAAATCCGGCGCACGGTTGCCGCCTGGCGCGCGCGCACCGGCGACACCGGCGAGGTCTATGTGCGCCTCCAGGTCACGCGCGGGGCCGGTCCGATCGGTCTCGATATAGCTCTCGCCGATCTGCCGCAATGGGTGCTGCTCGTGCAGAAACTCAAGATCGGCGCCCCGAAGGCCGGGCGCGCGGGCCTGCACCTGAGCGTGGCCACGGCGCTGCATCGCAACGCGCCCGATACGCTCAATCCCGCGTGGAAGACCGGAAATTATCTCAACAACCTCCTCTGCCTGCGCGAGGCGAAGACCCGTGGCGCCGACGAGGTCGTGATCCTCAGCCAGGACGGCGCGATCACCGAGGCCGCGGTCTGCAATATATTCTTCGTGCGGCGTGGCGTGCTGTCCACGCCGCCGCTTTCCGCCGGCATTCTTGAAGGGATCACACGCGAGTTGATCGTGCGCGAGATCGCGGCGCGCGCGGGCCTCGAGGTGCGCGAAGAGACAATCCGGCCGGCCGATCTCGGCACCTTCGAGGAGTGTTTTCTCACGTCGTCGACGCGTGATATAGGCCCGGTCGAGGCGATCGATGCCCGCCTCTATCAGGTGCGCGACTACTCGGTCACGGCGCGGCTGAAGGCGGAGTTTGCCCGTTATGCCGCGGAGTATGCGGCGCGGCATCCGCACTTGCGCGTGTAGCCTCCCGGTCGCGCCTCGACCCGACGGGCCGCGCCTTTCTTCTTGCGGCACCGTGCGCGCGTCGGGGAAATCTCCCGGGTGAACAAGCTCGCGCTCCTCTCCGTCAGCGACAAGACCGGCCTCCTCGAATTCGCCACCGCGCTCGTGCAGCGCCACGGGTTCAAGCTCCTCTCCACCGGCGGCACCGCGAAGTTGCTGCGCGACGCCGGCCTGCCCGTGACCGACGTGAGCGCGCACACCGGTTTTCCCGAGATGATGGAAGGCCGCGTGAAGACCCTGCACCCGAAGGTCCATGGCGGACTCCTCTGCCGCCGCGATAGCCACGAGCATCTCGAGCAGGCGAAGCAGCACGGCATCGACCTGATCGAACTCGTCGTGGTGAATCTCTATCCCTTCGAGGCCACGGTCGCAAAGCCCGACGTGACGCGCGAACTCGCGATCGAAAACATCGACATCGGTGGCCCGTCCATGCTGCGCAGCGCGGCGAAAAACCACGAGGCCGTCACGGTCGTGTGCGACCCGGCCGACTACACCTCCGTGCTCGAGGCCCAGGCCGAGCCCGCGAAACTCGCGGCGCTTCGCCGCCGCCTCGCGCTCAAGGTCTTCCAGCGCACCGCGACCTACGATGCCGCCATCGCGCGTTATCTCGAGTCCCAGGCCGACGAACCCGATCTCGACGCGATCAGCGGTTTTCCCGCCACCGTCTCGCTCACCTACAAGAAGGCGCAGTCCCTCCGCTACGGCGAGAATCCCCATCAAAAGGCCGCGCTCTACGGCACGTTCCACGAGCACTTCGAGCAGCTCCAGGGCAAGGAACTCAGCTATAATAACATCCTCGATATAACATCCGCGACCTACCTGATCGGCGAATTCGAGAAGCCGACGGTCGCGATCCTCAAGCACACCAACCCCTGTGGCGTGGGCAGCGCCGGCACGCTCAAGGACGCGTGGGATCTCGCCTTCGCGACCGATCGCCAGGCGCCCTTCGGCGGCATCGTGGTGGTGAACCAGACGCTCGACGCCGCGCTCGCCCATGAGATCAAGGACATCTTCACCGAGGTGATCATCGCCCCGCGCTTCAGCGACGAGGCGCGCGAGATCTTCGCGAAGAAGAAAAACCTGCGGCTCATGATCGCGAAGCAGGGCCTCGGCGCCGATTCGATGCGTGAGGTGCGCTCGGTCGTCGGCGGCGTGCTCGTGCAGGACCGCGACGCGATCCTGGGCAATCCCGCCGAGTTCAAGGTCGTGACCAAGCGGCAGCCCACGGCCGACGAGTGGGCCTCGATGATGTTCGGCTGGCGCGTGTGCAAGCACGTGAAGTCAAACGCCATCGTCTACTGCCGCGGCGAGCGCACACTCGGCATCGGCGCCGGCCAGATGGCGCGCGTCGACAGCTCGCGCATCGCGGTGTGGAAGGCCGGCGAGGCAAAGCTCGACCTGAAGGGCTCCGTCGTGGTCTCCGAGGCGCTCTTCCCGTTCCCCGACGGCCTGATCGCCGCGGCCGACGCCGGCGCGACCTCAGCCATCCAGCCGGGAGGCTCGGTGCGCGACGCCGAGGTCATCGCCGCCGCCGATGAGCGCGGCATGGCGATGGTGTTCACCGGCATCCGGCATTTCAAACACTGAGGCGCTTCCGAGGCCGGCCGGGCATCGCTCGCTTGCGCCGCGCCCAAGCCATGGTTCATTCACGCGCATGACCTCCCGTCTGCTTCTCGCCGCCGCCCTGGTCGCGGCCCTCCTCGCGGGCTGCTACACCGTTCCCGAAACCGGCCGGAAATCATTCATGCTCGTGCCGCTCGGGCAGGAGACCGAGCTCGGTGCGACGTCGTTTGCCGACATCAAGACGCAGCGCAAGGTCTCGAACGACCCGCAGATGAACGCCACGGTCCAGCGCGTGGGTACACGCATCGCCAGGGTCGTGGGCGACGCGCTGCCGAACGCGCAGTGGGAGTTTGTCGTGTTCGACGACGACTCGGTGAATGCGTTCGCGCTGCCGGGTGGCAAGGTCGGCGTGCACACCGGCCTGTTCCGCGTGGCGCACACCGATGACGAACTTGCGACGGTGATGGGCCACGAGATCGCGCACGTCATCGCGCGCCACGGCTCCGAGCGCATGTCCCACAGCATCGCCCTGGCTGCGGGCGGGATCGCGCTTGGCGTGGCCCTCGACGACAAGGACAGCGCCGAGCGCAACGCCTGGCTCGCCGCCTACGGGGCCGGAGCGACCTTCGGCGTGCTCATGCCCTTCTCGCGGGCGAACGAGAGCGAGGCCGACGAGATCGGCCTGCGCTACGCGGCGCGCGCCGGCTACGATCCGCGCGCGGCCCTCGATTTCTGGACGCGCATGAAGCAGGAGTCGGAGGGCAAGGCCAAGCCGCCCGAGTGGATGTCGACGCATCCGTCCGACGATACGCGCATCAAAAAGCTCGAGCAGTTCATGCCGATCGCGCTCGAGGAGTACGAGCTGTCGAAGACGAAGCAGTGAGCGGTTTGAGGAACAGGTAGGGCGAGGCCTCCGGCCGAGCCGTCACCCTGCCTACGCCCAAGGTGGACGCGGCTCGACCCGAGGCCTCGGCCTGCCTTTTGAGTCGCATCACCCCTCTCGTCTCGCGACCCTCGGCGCATGTTCGATCACGTCGCGAAACTGAAGGAATACATCCGCTGCGAGAGCGTTTCGGCGGACCCGGCGTTCTCGTCCGGCATGGCGCGCTGCCGCGAATTCGTGGCCGGCATGCTGCGTGAACTCGGGCTGGCCGTGGAGATCGTGCCGACTGCGAAACAGCCGATCGTGCTGGCCCGCCGCGCCGGCCCGGCCTCGTGGCCGCACGTGATCATCTACGGCCACTACGATGTGCAGCCGCCCGATCCGCTCGACCTGTGGACCTCGAAACCCTTCGAGCCCGAGCTTCGCGGCGAGCGCCTCTACGGCCGCGGCTCGGCCGACAACAAGGGCCCGTTTCTTGTGCACGTCGCCGCGCTCGCCCGCCTGCTCGCGGAGCAGCCGGACCTTCCGCTGCGCGTGACGATGGTCGTCGAGGGCGAGGAGGAGATCGGCAGCCCGAGTTTCCACGGCTTCCTCGAGACGCATCGCGCGCAGCTGCAGGGCGATCTCTTCCTCGTTTCCGACACCGGCATCCCGTCGCCCGACCAGATCGTGATCACCTGCGGCCTGCGCGGCATCGTCACCGGCGACGTCGAGATCGTCGGCCCGAAGTCCGACCTTCACTCCGGGCTGCACGGCGGCGTGCTGCTCAATCCGATCCAGGCACTCACGGAGGTGCTGGCCTCGCTGCACACGCCGGACGGGCGCGTCGCCATCCCCGGCTACTACGACGACGTGCGCGACGTCGAGCCGTGGGAACGCGAGGAACTCCGCCGGCTCGGCACGAGCGTCGCGCAGTACCAGGAGTTTCTCGGTATCCCGGGTTTCCATACGCCGCCGGGCTTCGATCCGTTCGAGGCCACGCGCTTCCAGCCCACGCTGGAGTTCAACGGCATCGGCGGCGGCTACCAGGGCGCGGGGAGCAAGACGGTGATTCCGTCGCGCGCCTTCGCCAAGATCTCCTGCCGGCTCGTCTCGGACCAGGACCCGGACCGGATCTGGGCGCTGGTCGAGCGGGCCCTGCGCGAGCGTTGCCCCAAGGGCGTGTCCATGACGGTGACGCGCGGCCACCAGGGCCCGCCCTACGTCGTGGTGCCGCCGGGGCGCAGCAACACGCCGAAGGATCCGTCGCCGGTGCTGGCCACCGCGTTCGCCGCGGCCGAGGAGGGTGTGGCGAAGGTTTTTGGCAGACCGCCGCTCTTCCTGCGCGAGGGCGGGAGCATCCCGATCATCGCCGACATCAAGCGCGTGCTCGGGCTTGACTCCGTGCTCATGGGCATGTTCCTGCCGGAGGACAACCTCCACGCGCCGAACGAGAGCTTCAACCTCACGGTGATGGCGAAGGGCATCGAGGTGTCGCAGCACATCCTGCGACGCCTGGCGGGGCTGGCACGCTGAACAGACTCATGCCGTCGGGGTCGGGATCGGAGTGAAACAACCTGCGCCGAAAGCCGGACGCGCCTGTCCCCAGGCGCGTGATGTGGGCGCCGCACCGCGATGCGGACGCGGACGACGCGCTCCAGATCGGCCGTGGGACACGGCC
>Ga0315910_10004023_pt1 | contig 12376 bp, 11 predicted proteins | sample EdamamesoilMG_FD_204470 | JGI IMG/M metagenome (GOLD analysis project Ga0315910, IMG submission 204470) | Garden soil microbial communities collected in Santa Monica, California, United States - Edamame soil | ecosystem: Environmental > Terrestrial > Soil > Garden | place: USA: California... | reverse complement strand
CCCAGGCCTTCGCTCCTATATTCCTGAGCTTCTCCTTTAAATAAAGAAACAATTCGAACAGCAAGATTCGTCAATTGCGGCTAGTGACATCGCCGTGATGGGGAAATCTATTGCTTAAATCAAAAAGCTATGAAATCGTTTATTAAACTCTTACCAATACTATTACTTGTTATATGTATTAACGCCTGCTCTGATGATGAATCAACCTTTAATCCCACAGAAGGGCTTACCAGGATCGGTGATGCCTACGCCCTTGGCGCCGGTACAAAAGTCGAACTGTGGGCCAAAGAAGATTTATTCGCTGGCTATAATAACGTATTTGTTGCACTCTATGATTCGGTCGGCGGCGAACGGATCACTGAAGCCCATGTACACTTTGATCCAGTCATGACCATGACAGGCGGAATGAAGCATGCCTGTCCCGTTATTAATCCGGAAGATGAAAATGCGGTTTTGGAACTCTTCCCCGGGACTGTCGTATTTATAATGCCTAGCAGCGATATGGGAGCATGGAAAATGGGAATACGTATCCACAACCATCGCTCAGAAAAAGAGGGAACAGCTTCCTTTGATATTATAGTTGCTAATCCGTCTGTTACGCAGCTTAAGTCATTTGTAACCGGAACAGGAGAGAAGATGTATGTATCCTATACGTTTCCTGAAGATAAAAAAGTTGGCGTGAATGACTTTGAAGTGATCGTGTATCGGATGGTAAATGGAATGGAATTCGTTCCGGTAGAAGATTACACCATTTTATTGGAACCGGAAATGCCCGCAATGGGACATGGATCACCCAATAACGTTAACCCAGCGCATATATCCGGCGGACGGTATAATGGCAAGGTAAATTTTACCATGACGGGCGACTGGCGATTAAACCTGACACTGAACCGGGGCGATGAAACAACACAGGCTTTGTTCTTTGATGTAACACTAAACTAAGAAGGATTATTTCGTAATAAAAAAACAGCTATGAAGCGGTTTCTGTTATTTATAATTCTATTTCCATCATGGACATTTGCGCAAGAGTCCACTCCCTACGACTCCTTGCCCATCCATCTACTTTCTGAAATTACCATTCAATCCACTTCGGCAGAAATTGACACTTTACAGAATTTTTACAGGGCGAACAAGTCCGCAACCACAGAAGACATTCTTGCGCGGCTTCAAGGTGTTTATCTGATCAGACGTGGAAGTTACGGACAAGAACCAATGCTGCAGGGAATGAGTGCCGGTCAGATTAATGTGACCATTGACGGAATGAAAATGTTTGGTGCCTGCACCGACAAAATGGATCCTGTAACCATCTACGTGGAACCTCAGAATCTTGAGGGGATACAAATAATGAGGGGTCTGGGCGGTTCAAAAATGGGTTCCACCGTAGGTGGCACCATCGATATGCAACTGGCACAGCCCCAACTCTCGTCACAGCGATTCTTTGGAAAGGCGGGGCTGGGATTTCAGGGGATATCAAAGGGTATTACTTCCTATTTCAGCGGAAATTATGCCACGAATCACAGTGCCTATAATTTCGGATTCAACTACCGGAAAGCACACAACTACCGGGATGGTCATGGACAGGAGGTGCTCTATTCCCAATATGAAAAAATAAACTTCTCCGGAGGTGCGAAATGGCATATCGGATCCGACACCCTTATCGCCAATGTTCTGATCGATAACGGATGGAATATTGGCTACCCGGCCCTTCCTATGGATGTCGGCTCTGCAAAAGCAAAAATCTTCGCGCTGACTTATGAACGAGACCGCTGTCATGGTCTTGTGGAAATGTTTCGGATCAAAACGTATTATAACAGTATCGATCACACCATGGATGACACGCACCGCCCGGACGTAGCCATGCACATGGACATGCCTGGAGAAAGTAGGACCACGGGCATTTTTGGCGAAGGGAATCTCCGGCGAACAGGCCATCACGTTATTTCTTTCCGAACGGATTTCTACTATAACCATGTTCTCGCGGAGATGACCATGTATCCGGTTGGTGAATCTCCTATGTATATGCAGACCTGGCCTTCCTCCGGTAGAGCTGTGGGTGGACTTTATATCGCGGATACCTACTCACTATCCACATCCACCAAGATCAAAGCCGACGTACGTATCGATCTTTCGTCCAGTTCCCTTGATGAAGGAACAGGAAAAGACCAGTTGGAAGTTTTTTATCCCAACGCACGTTCAACAACAACTCAGTTAGCTAAGTCATTCAACTTTAGTCTTCAGCATCTATTGGGGCAATCGCTGATCACGGAAATTCATGGGGGATACAGTGAGCGTCTACCCACGCTAAGTGAAACCTTCGGATTCTACCTTTTTAACCAAAATGACGCATACGACTATATTGGTAACATAAATCTAAAAACGGAAAAGAGTTGGTCCGGCGATTTGTCATTTTCCTATTTTACGAAAGTGTTGCAGATGAGTTTAACGGGGTTCTACAAATTCCTTCCTGATTATATTTTTGCCAGCGTGGATGAGCGTATCATTCCTATGACTCCAGGTGCTAACGGTGTTAAGGTCTACGAAAATATTCCTTATGCTACATTTGCCGGTGCAGATTTTACTATCCTGGCCAACCTCACCCCTGCACTACGATTTGTAAATGCCACGAAGTACACCGTTGCGACGGACAACACGGGCACACCATTACCACTAATTCCACCGCTATCAAGTATTACAACTTTGCAGTATTTCAGAGGCAACTGGAACATCCAACTGGAATACGAAGGGGCTTTTCGTCAGGAAAAGATCAATGCAGGTTTTGGCGAGGACACAACGCCCGGGTATGCCGTGATGAATATACGCGGCGGCTATACCTTTATAAAACAGAAACTCCTTGTAAATGGTGGAATTGAAAATTTATTTGATACTTACTATCACGCGCATCTGGATTGGGGCAATATCCCCAGACCTGGACGAAACATCTATTGCTCACTCACCTTTAACTTCTGATTTTTGCCTAGACCTTACCAGGGTTCTCCTTCGAAATCCTCTTTTCGAGGTCTACATTAAAGAATGTGCCGCGGTTCTCCCTTCGTTCGAGCGACTGGCGGGTAATCAGAAACGCGATCGTAATGAGATTTCTGAGCTCACAAAGCTGCGGGGAGAGCACTGCCTCATCATAAAGTCGTTCTGTCTCATGATAGAGAATTTCAATTCGTTTGGATGCGCGTTGTAGTCTTTCGTACGACCTGACGATCGCCACATAATCGCTCATGAGATCGCGGAGTTCTTTTCGGGTATGCGTGATGAGGATTTGCTCGCGTGGTACCGTAGTACCTTCTGCATTCCAATCCGGTATATTTTGAGGAATCGCGATGGTTTCCAATTTTATTTCGACGTCGGCAAAGCAACGGTGCGCAAACACAATCGCCTCCAGAAGGGAATTTGATGCTAGCCGGTTAGCCCCATGTAAGCCTGTGCAGGCACACTCACCGCAGGCATAAAGGTTTGTTATGGATGTGCGCCCGTAAACATCGACCTCGATTCCTCCGCATTGATAGTGTGCTGCGGGAACAACCGGTATCCATTGGGTGGCAGTGTCAATCCCCTTTCTCAAACATTTCTCATAAATATTCGGAAAGTGACTCACAAACTCATCCTTGGGAATATGTGTGCAATCGAGGTAAACACAGTCATCGCCGCTCGTAATTAATTCATTATCGATTGCCTGCGCAACAATATCCCGTGAAGCCAGTTCGCCGCGGCCGTCATACCTAAACATAAAACGATCGCCATTCTTTGTGCGTAAAAAAGCACCATGGCCGCGGATCGCTTCTGTAATCAGAAAAGATGGGTTATCGTCCTGGGCAAACAAAGCCGTTGGATGGAATTGAATGAATTCCATATCCTTCACCTTTGCCATCGCCCGATAAGCCATGGCCACACCGTCGCCCGTGGCAATTAATGGATTCGTGGTGGTCCGGTAAACCTGCCCGGATCCGCCAGTCGCGAGCAACGTGACTTTGGAAACATACTTATCTACCTTACATGTCCGCTGATCCATCACATACGCTCCATAGCAAGAGATGCCAGGTTCCGGTTGTGATATCTTATGTTTGAAGTGATGTTCTGTAATAAGGTCGATGGAAAAGTGATGTGACAAAAGGTTAATGTTCGGCAACGTACTCACCTGCCATAACAGGCTCTTCTCGATCTGGAGGCCGGTAACATCCTTGTAGTGTATGATTCTTTTGGCAGTATGACCTCCCTCACGACCCAATGCGAGATTGCCCTGTGCATCCTGATCAAATTCAACGCCCCATTCGATAATCTCCTCCAGTCTTCTGGGGCCTTCACGCACCACCAGTTCAACCACTTCACGATCACACAACCCGTCCCCTGCGCGCAAAGTGTCGTCGATGTGTTTCTGGAAGGAGTCGCTGAGTTCGTCAAGCACTACCGCAATACCGCCTTGCGCATACTTTGTGTTTGATTCACTGTCATCTGCCTTGGTGATAACCGTAATGGATTGATCGGGAAAACGTTTTGCCAACTTAATTGCAAACGAAAGTCCGGCAATACCTGACCCAATGATAAGAACGTCAGTCTGCGGCATACTTGGTATGGGAGATTTCGAGCATCCGCTGAATAGGGATCAGCGCCTTCCGCTGTATTTCCTGGGGAACGGTAATCTCAGGCAATTCGTACTTCAGGCACAGATATAGTTTTTCCAACGTATTCAACCGCATAAAAGCACATTCGCTGCAGGCACAGGTATTATCTTCATGACTTGGCGCCGGAATCAACATTTTGTGAGGTACTTCTTTCGACATCTGATGCAGAATACCAGCTTCTGTAGCAATAATAAATTCATCGCCGGGATCATTCTTTACGTAATTGATCATTCCAGTAGTTGACCCTATGTAGTGTGCTACTTTTAACAGATGTGTTTCCGATTCAGGGTGTGCAACGATCCTGGCGCGGGGATGTTTCTTATGGAGTTCCAGCAGTTTATCAATCGCGAACGCTTCATGAACAATACAGGCCCCATCCCACAAAACCATATCTCTGCCGGTTTTATTGATCAGGTACTTGCCTAAATTTTTATCGGGTGCAAAAATGATCGGTTTATCCAGAGGAACAGAGTTTACTATTTTTTCGGCATTCGCGGATGTACAAATAATATCACTCATCGCCTTGATCTCTGCCGTGCAGTTGATGTAGGTGATCACGATGTGTCCCGGGTGCCTGTCAAGAAAGGCTCTGAAAAGACCGGACGGCGCCGATTCTGCAAGTGAACATCCGGCTTTAAGATCAGGAAGTACAACCTTTTTAGTGGGGTTTAGAATTTTGGCCGTCTCACCCATAAAATGTACACCGGCAAATACAATCAGATCAGCTGTGGTTTTGGCAGCTTGCTGTGAAAGGCCAAGGCTATCCCCGACATAATCTGCAATATCCTGAATTTCAGGGCGCTGATAGTAATGCGCCAGAATAACAGCATTCTTCTCTTTCTTTAACCGGCTGATCTCCTTTACAAGATCAATTCCCTTATCGACCGGTAGTTTCAGAAAGCCTTCCTGCTGAAGCTTACTGGCTGCATTTTCCAGAATTGTATCCATTTACGTAACCACGGCTTTCGAGTGGAGCACGAAATTAATAGCTATCGGACTCATTACGCACCCTGAAGTCGATTTTAATGATGAAAATTCCGGATAATTTCTGTCTAAGCACATTTACATGTGACCAAAAGAAATACCGGGCTGGAAACCCGGTATTTTATGAAGCAATAATTCTAACACAAACCTGTCAAACGCGGTTTGTATGAGCCCAAAAGTTATTTCTTACCAATTATCGGAAGTCCAACTGTTAATTGAAGGGACCTGTTACACGTCTGGGTGTTCAAATCTCGTTTTTCCTGTATGTCGTTTAAGCCAAGTCCATACCGGAGATCAATAGTGATAACGCTGACTTTCACACCGGCTCCTATTTGGACACCGAAGTCAAATGCATTGATGTATTCATTAGAACCGCTATAGTTATCAGGCTCCTTACCAAACTTAACTTTGCCTTCGTGCTGTACGGTGGGAAGACCCTGAAGTGTATTACTCCCTTTATACTTCCCACTAACTCCAAGCCCAAAGTAAGTACCTGCTCCGGCATAAAATTTTCCAAAATTTACTCTCGCCAAAACTGGTGCTTCTAAATAGTTCAACGTTGTCGTATAGGAGCTTGACACTTCACTACTTTCATATTTGGAAGTGTAACCTTTTTGATGGAACAATAGCTCCGGTGGCAAGGAAAACCTATCACCACCCAGCGAAATATTGGTTGCTAATCCAACGATCGCTCCTGCCTTTTGACCATAGTCAAAATCACCCGGAAAATTGGTCGTTGATATCCTCATTAAAAGAAACGCTACTCCAGGAAACACCCCCTTTGAACGTAAATGTGACCTGGGAGAATGATGAAGTTGCGAGTGCAAGGCTCATCATGAATACAGTAATAAACATTTTCATAACCTATGATTTAAGGCTTGAACGAATTACCGGCTCTGAGTATTAAATATCCTCAAAATAACCTAAATCTTCTCCCTTAAATGCGGGTACTTGGCAGGGGCCATGACACAAATCTTTCGCGTTCCGGTCTGAAAGAATCCGGATTTTACTTGCCCTGGCCTTTCTTCAAATATAATATGGACGCGTATGTAATCGGAACGATAACAGCCGGAATAATAACTGCCATAGGAAGATCAAAGGTTCCGGCGATAAAGCCAGCTAAAGCTCCTAAAAAAATACCAAGTGCTATTCCCATCAGTAATACACGGAGTCTTGATTTATTGTTCACATCCATAGGTTAGCGAAGGTTTAAAGATTTGATACCCGATACGTTACTCTCCGCTGTTCCAGGTAATCCAGTATAAATAAAAAATCATGCTCCGCTTCACCCAAAAACTCAGGAGGATTAATACCTTTCCTGGTAAAGTTTCCATTCAACACCAGGTTCACTGCAGCCGTACAGGTATAACCGGTAGTTCTGGCCATTGACAATGTGCCTGTTGCGTTGTCGGTTCGGTCCAGCAAACTGTATTCAACCAATTTTGTTTTTCCGTTCTCTTCACCATGGATCCGGATGCGCATCACGGTGAATTCTTCTTCTCCCGGCTTTAACTTCCATTTTGGAAAAAGCAGTTTAGCCGTAACATCAATCGGGCGGATGAAAACTCCATTAACCTCTAAAGGTTCATAGGAGAAGAACCCGGATTCGCGCAATACCTTCAGGTACTCAATACACCCCGGATAACGCAGTGTCTTTTCAATCATGTTTGGAATATCGGGCATCGTTTTTATCAGCGTACGCAAACCATCGGAATTCCAGGATTCAATCGTACCCACTCCAGGGAAATGTATCAGTTCAGGATCGGACAACGCTTCGCGTGTAACAATCGCTCCGTGCTGTACATAACGTGCAGGCCGGAGGTACTCTTCGATGACATCAATCGGCGAGAATACCGCTTTATATTCAAAGGGCCATTCACGAATCAATGGCAATCCACCTACAAGACATTCATAGTGATCAATTTTCATTCGCTTATGGTGATAGCCCAGAATAATGTTTCCCATCCCCGGAGCAACACCGCAATCGGTCACCACCGTCACATTATTTCGTCTGGCCAGTTCATCCAGCAGAAATGGGTCTTCCGGAAAAAATGAAATATCAACCATGTTCTTCCCTGCTTCTATTACGGTACGCACCGTTTGAAGACCCAGAAATCCTGGAACTGCTCCCACTACAATATCAAATGGCTGAATGGCTTTGGTGAGTAATGACGGGTCCGAGAAATCCAGCTGACGAATTTTAATTCCGTGTACTTCTAATGGTTTCAAAGCATCTTCATGCAGGTCGCAGGAGGTAACTTCAAAGCTGTTCGCCAGATCGATCGCGATTGCTTTGCCTACCAGGCCTGCACCAAGCACAACTATCTTTTTCATCATCCGGGCATTTAAAACGTCCACTTAATTTCCATCATCTGTTAATGGCTAAATTCCCTTACTCCTTACTCCCTATACCTTATTCCCCTATTCCCCTTATTTCCCTAACTTCCGGACCAAATTCCCATTATGAATGTAAGCAAACTAATCGAACGGGCCCGTCACTCCGCTTTCTATCTTTGGCTACTGAATGTGGGGCTTCAGTTCAAAATCCCCTTTAACAAACCGCATGGGTTCCGCATTGTTAAAATTGGAGAATACGAAGTTAAAATTCTAATCCCTTACAAGCGAAAAAACCTCAACCACATCCGCGGATTACATGCCTGCGCACTGGCGACGGTGTCTGAATACACCACGGGATTACTTTTGATTTCAAATTTGGGATTCGATACCTATCGGCTGATCATGCAACGCCTCGAAGTGGACTATCATTATCAGGGGAAATCAGATTCGGTTGCGGAATTTCAGATTTCACCGGAATGGCTTAAAGACACTATTATCGAACCTTTACAAACTTTGGAATCGGTGGTTGTGCCCTGCGAAGTAAAAATCCATGATAAGCAGGGCAACCACCTCACCACCGCAAGAATCTACTGGCAAATCAAGAAGTGGGCCAGCGTGCGGACGAAAGTGTCTTCATAACCAACTCGTTTGAAGATTGTTATTTAATGCCGTAAATTAGATCAATAACTCCATGAGCTATGCGCAAGATTGATTTGCTTTTGTCAGAATACGGTGAGAGCCATCAGAACGCTACCAACAAAGCCATTCACTGGATTTGCGTACCCCTGATTTTCTTAAGTGTAGTGGGATTGATTGCGTCGATTCCATCCGGTGTCGTTCAGAAGATTTTGGGAGATAATAATCCCTATGCAAATTGGGCAGCTATCGTGTTGGTGCTGGTTCTGATTTATTACGTTTCATTGTCCATTCCGCTGAGCATCGGGATGATGCTGTTTGGCGCCTTCTGCCTTATCGTTGTCAATTTTATTACCCGTTTAGAAATCGCGCCACTCTGGATTGTTTCACTGGTGATCTTTTTTGTCGCCTGGGTAGGACAGTTTTACGGACACAAGGTGGAAGGAAAGAAACCCTCTTTCTTTAAAGACGTTCAGTTCTTGCTCATTGGCCCTGCTTGGTTAATGCATTTCATTTATAAACGTATCGGAATACCTTATTGATTGGAAGATTTCATTTTAAATGCTGCCAGGTTGGAGACACCAACACGTTCGATTTGACATTTGAAAAACTTGTGGCATGCGACGCAGGAGTTTCCCGACCGCTACCTCCTGTTTGGTGTTTTTCATGGTGATATGTATTGCCAACAATATGGAATAACTCCTCTGGATATCAGAACGTCAGAACGGAATGGTCAGCCAAACTTTCGGCTCCTGAATTTCAAACATCGGCTTGGTGCAAAACCATCCCGCAAACTTATCTTTGCAAGAATACTTACCTGAATGCTCACACGATGGAGCCACCTTTAGTCTCAGTAATCTGCCTATGCTACAACCATGCCCGTTTTGTTCGTGAGGCAGTAGTGTCGGTCGTTGGGCAGACTTACAAAAACCTGCAGATTATTGTTGCCGATGATAGCAGCAAAGATGATAGTGTCTCAGAAATTCAAAAACTGAAAGTGGAATATCCATTTCTTGAGATTCTAATCCTGCCAAAAAACGTGGGAAACTGTAAGGCATTTAATGAAGCCTACAAACTCGCCAAAGGCAAATTCATCATTGATTTCGCCACCGATGATGTAATGATGCCTACCAGAATTGACAAACAGATTTCATATTTCAAACAGTGTGACCAAAATGTAGGTGTTGTTTTTACCGACGCCATGTATATCAATGAGGAGGGTGAATTCCTTCGTTATCATTTCGAGCATCTGTTTAAAAAGAATTTGATCTCACATATTCCTCAGGGAGATGTTTACAGAGATGTTTTGGCCACCTATTTTATTCCTGGTCCCACTATGATGGTTCGGCGGGAAGTTTTAGATTACCTGAATGGTTATGACGAAACATTAACCTACGAAGATTTCGACTTCTGGGTAAGGTCCGCACGCGTTTATCAATATCGGTATATCGACGAAAAACTAACCAGCATCCGGAAGCTTCGGCAATCGATGTCAACCGGATGGTATGTACCGGGCGACCGACAGTTGTACTCAACTTATTTGGTCTGCCGCAAGGCTCAACAGCTGATTCAGAATGAAGGCGATCGCGAGGCTCTGATAAAACGCATCCGGTATGAATTCAGGCAATCTGTTCTTTCAGGCAACTATACAGAAGCCAAACTCTTTGAATCCCTTCTGGAAGAACTGCACGGTGTACAGGTCGGTGATAGAATCCTGTCCCTTGCCAATCACTTGCGCATACCTCTCTCCGCATTGCGAAAGTGGTATCATCTCGTGCGCTACTCCTGACTCGTCAGAAATTCCAGGAGCCGTCTGCGCTCCTCCTTATATTCAAAAATTACAACATCGTCTGTATACAGCTCTTCTACAACCGAGAAGTCATCTGAATCATAGTATGACCGGTAGTCATACTTTTTCGGTTGTCTGTTGAAGTGGGGAAGCTGCGCACTGTCGCTGCTCTTTAAGGGTATTGAATCGGGCGGCAGAGAAGGATCGAGAATAGTATTGCGATTTTTTTTCAAAATTCAGTACCATCTCGAAACAATAACAATAGAAATTGTACCAGTTTCATTTTTTCCAGAGTCTCATTTCAATGGACACTCTTGTCTTATCGGTATTGAGATTAATGGCACCACCATGAATAAGGTAGGGAGAAAAAACCAGTACCTGATTCGGCAGTGGGTTTGGCCTTTCAAATGTGTAACTACCCTTCAGGGCTGTCACTGCAGGAACATTAAATTTTACACCGTCAATTACTGCTCCTGAACCGGTTTTTTCAATCCTGGATTCAGGCCACTGATGGCTACCGGGAATAATAATCAAAGATGACTTCTCATTACTTCCTGCCAGGGGAATGTAAAGGTTAATACAATTATCATAATCTTCCAGCCAAACATCGCGATGCAAGGGGTTGTTATCAGACAACATCGGACGTATAACGCGGAAATGAAAAATCGATTGGCCATCGAACGGGTTCCTGGCAACCAGAGATACTTTACAAATTTCAGAAATCCTCTCCTCGATTTGTCGAACCGGAACAGGAAAATCACTTACCTGAAGTAACTTCGTCTTCTCCACCGCTTTCAGGTGGACCTGATAATCCTTCGTTAATGTATGATATTGATCGGGGTTGAAACTGTTATCAACAATAAGCCCCGCATTTTTCCAGCTATTTATCAGGAGAGATCTTGAATGTTCAGAAAAAGTCTCATAGGATCCCGAATCAAAGAGTTGCTCAATGGTAAAACCCGATTCATGCCAATGTGTAGGCGCCGTAAGATCACGCCCTTCGTGGAGTAATGTACGATCCTCACCCCAATGCCTTGGACCGGACACCTCATATTTCAGATTGAACTCGTTGACACAATATTCCATACTTGTTCAGGAATTGAATATCACTTCCGGTTGTCTTCTCCTGCCACCATACTCAAATAACTTTCATACCGGCTTAATGCTATGGCACCAGAATGTACGGCGTCCAAAACTGCACATTTAGGTTCATTGATATGAATACAACGGGATTGAAATTTACATCCCAGACGAAGTTCGCGCATTTCCGGAAAATAATCTGAGATCTCCTGCGGGATCATATCCACCAGGCCCAATTCTTTAACGCCGGGCGTATCTATTACAAATGATTTTTCATCCAGTTGAAACATTTCAGCAAACGTTGTGGTATGCGTACCTTTTTCGGAGAAATCTGAAATGTCACCTATCGATTGTGTTATTGCGGGCGAAATCTTATTGAGTAACGTAGACTTTCCCACGCCTGAATGGCCGGCAATCAGCGTTGTTTTATTGCTCAGAATATTCCGTATTGGCATAAGATCATCCTTAAGCGCCGAAACCTGGAAACAAGTAACCCCAATACTCGTGTACAGGTCACATAACGAATTCAGCAACTGTAATCCCTTCTCATCCAGCAGATCTTTCTTGTTAAATACAATAATCTGGGGAATCCGAAAAGCTTCTGCACTTACCAGGAACCTGTCAATAAATCCCAGTGATGTTCTGGGGAAAGAGATCGTAACCACCAGCATCGCCTGGTCTATATTAGCCGCAAGGACATGTGAATGTCCGGTTTTCTTGACTGACTGACGGAGAATGTGATTCCTCCGGGGAAGAACCTCCAGGATGGATCCGATAGCATGTTCAAGTTCTACTGAAACGATATCCCCTACAGCAACCGGATTTGTTTCCTTGCTATCATCCAGTCGCAACTTTCCGCGTACACGGCAATTATACTTCTTCCCGTCTTCCATGAGTACATCATAGAATGAACCGGTAG
>Ga0315910_10004022_pt1 | contig 12376 bp, 8 predicted proteins | sample EdamamesoilMG_FD_204470 | JGI IMG/M metagenome (GOLD analysis project Ga0315910, IMG submission 204470) | Garden soil microbial communities collected in Santa Monica, California, United States - Edamame soil | ecosystem: Environmental > Terrestrial > Soil > Garden | place: USA: California... | reverse complement strand
GCACAGCTCGACTTTTACGGCGGGACCATCGCGCTCGAGCTCGGCACCGTCTTCGGCATCTACGCCAAGAACGACAAGCCATTTGCCAAGCCCAGGGGGCTCAGGTTCGCCACGACCATCGCCTTTTCCTACGCCATGGGCGCCGGTAGCGTGATGCAAGCACAGGTGGCCGGGGCCCCCGACGGTGGCGTCGTGCGACAAGACGTGCTCGAGGACGTGATCGCCCACGAATTCACGCTTCACCTCGGGCAAACCGTGACGGAGTGACGATGGGAGTTTCCTACCAAGAGGTCGAGGCCGACTACTTCGAGAAACGGGGACTGCGCCGCTACGCTCGCGTGTGGTCGCTTTGGGCGCTCGGTGTGGGAGCCGTGATCTCGGGTAACTTCTTCGGCTGGAACTTCGGCCTGGCCGCTGGTGGCTTCGGCGGCCTTCTGATCGCGACCGTCATCATGACCGTCCTCTACATGGGGCTCTGCTTTTCGATCGCCGAGATGAGCCCTGCGTTGCCCCACACGGGAGGCGCCTATTCGTTCGCGCGCAGCGCGCTCGGACCCTTCGGTGGCTACGTCACCGGCTTGGCCGAGAACATGGAGTACCTGCTGACTCCACCGGTGATCGTGGTCGGTGTCGGCGGCTACCTGGGAGCCATTTTCGGCACCCCGGAGGCAGTCGAGCCGCTCTGGTGGCTCGGCGTCTACGTGCTCTTCGTGGGCCTGAACGTGCTCGGCGTCGAGGCGAGCTTTCGCTTCACGGTGTTCATCACCGTGGTTGCCCTCGCCATCCTGGCTCTTTTCTACATCGGCTCCGTCGGCCGCCTCGACCTCGCCCGCTTCGCTTTCGATATCGCTCCCGATCCCGGCGCCTCCACCTTTCTGCCCCACGGCACGCGAGGCATCCTGGCAGCGCTGCCGTTCGCGATGTGGTTCTACCTGGCCATCGAACAGCTCCCGCTCGCGGCCGAAGAAGCCCACGATCCCGTCCGCGACCTGCCTCGGGGGCTGCTCTGGGGCCTTGGCACACTGGTGGTCTGCGCCTTCTCCACACTGGTGCTCTCCGCCGGCACGGCGCCCGGTGCCGCGCGCTTGGGTGTCACGGACGAGCCGCTTTTCTGGGGATTTCGAGCGCTGCTGGGCGAAGGCGCGGGCGCCGTCGTGCTGCCACTCTTGGCTACGAGCGGCCTCTTGGCGAGCTTCCACGGCATCGTGTTCGCGTACGGTCGGCAGGTCTACTCACTCTCGCGTGCCGGCTACTTTCCGCGCGTGCTCTCGCTCACGCATGCCAAGCGGAAGACGCCTCACGTTGCGCTCGTCTCGGGCGCAGTGCTCGGCTACGCGGTCGCACTCTGCATCCACTTCGCTGGCAGCGACCACCCGGTGGGCGCAACGCTGCTCAACATGGCCGTGTTCGGCGCAGTGATCAGCTACGTGCTGCAAATGGCGAGCTTCATCGCGCTCCGACTGCGCCGACCGGATTTGCCGCGCCCGTATCGCAGCCCGCTCGGCATCCCGGGGGCCGCGCTTTCGCTCTGCATCGCGCTGGTCACCTTGGTCAGCTTGTTCCTGGCCGACCCGATCTACCGCCGGGTAGTGTGGGCCGCTGCCGCCTGGTTTGCCGCCGGACTCGCCTACTTCTGGCTGTTTGCTCGGCACCGCCTGGTTCTGGCGCCCGAGGAAGTCGTGGCTCGGGGCCCGGCCAGCGGCGCTGACTAGGCCAGACGAACCACGCGAGACGACACGCCTGGGCGCGATCACCACTCGGGCGTTTGTGTGATGCGCCAGCCGGCGGGGAAGCGCTCGACGTCGTAGAAGGTCGTCGAGCCTCCGTCGGCGCCCTGCCCGCGGGTCGCCAGCACCCGAGCAGTCGGGTAATTGCGCGTGCCCGTCGGGTAGATGCGCAAAATCTGGGTCTCGACCTCGGCCAGCGCCTGCGTCATGTCCGAGGCAACTCCGAGCCGCGCTTCGTCGTCGAGGTCCTCGCAGTAGAACCCGTCCATCACTGCTCGGTATGCGTTCGCGTCATCGCCGTTCAGGGCTGCGTCCGCGACGCCAACCAAGTTGACGATGGCATCCCGGTCGTCACCGGTGACTTCGGGCAAGGGGGCGCTCAGGGTCGCCTGCACCTGGTCCTGCCAGGCAGCGCGGAGCTCTTCCCACGACTCGCCCATGGCCGCGGGCACCATGTCCGCGAGCAGGCCCGTGAGGCTCTCCAGTGTGTCCACGTAGCCAGCATCCGAGTGGTAGTAGGCTTCGTCTTGCCAGGTCATGGCGGTCGCTTGAATCAGATCCATGACCTGAGCCTGGCTGTGGCGCTCCACCATGAACGAGACCAGCGAACCGGCGGAGGAGAAATTGTTGCCCCACACGTCGTCCTCGGATAGCTCGCCAGGAATCACCGCTCCATCGGCGGCTGTCACGATGTCGTAGGCATAGGCGAGGTGCAGGTCGCGCCCCGATTGGTCCAAGTGCTCACCCAGGCCCGTCGCAAGCACCGGCAAAGCATAGTGCTCAGCCGATAAGACGTGACCGAGCAGAGACTGGGTCACCAGGTAGCCCGGGTGCTGCTTGAGGTAGGCGTAGGGGGCGCCGTCGTAGATGGCTTCGATCCTGCCTCCGCCCGGAATAGCGAAGCCGAAGTCCAGCCCGCGCTCGGCTGCGGCGGCCCGGTTAGGACTCACAAACAGATCGATGTGCGGTGTCGCGGTGAGCCCGATGGCATCCGCCACGACCTCGTAGGCGGCTTCGTGCCGATCGAGGAGGAGCGGCCCGTCAGTCAATGCCTCGGTGCCGGCCAGCGCGTAGAGCGTGACGTGGGAGCCCGCGATGCTGACCCACTCAGCACCCTCGTAGAGTAGCTCGTCACAGAAATCGACGTCGGGCGTGACGAGGGAGGCTGCACCGTCTTCTTCACCGAGGCCCGCGCCTTCGACCCCGAACTCGGATAACGTGGAGGCCCCCGTGGAGCCTTCCTGCCCGGGCACTGGGTCACAGGTCACGACGTAGCCGCTCAGCGTACGGCTGGCCTCACAATGCTCGGGCAAGTCGAACTGTAGCTCCAAGTCCATCGGGGGCGGCAGCGCGCCGTCCTCCGTCATGTAGGTACAAGCCGTGGCACCCGCAAAGGCCATCCCAAACAGTGCCAATCGACTGATCGCGTTCACTTCGTCCCATCCGTTCGTCATGTCTCACATCCTCCGAACGGGGTCTTAGCAACCGACATGCCAGTCCGGTCTCACAGCAAGCCAGCCATTTTTGGCCGCAAATTCACGTCTGGCAGCCGCTGGTCGAGGGTTGAAGGGACCCGCCTGGGTCTCCCGAACTCAGTGTGATGTTGACCGCCAGCGGGAGCGCAAGGACACTGCTTCGAGGACATGCACGCTTCGGGGGAGCGACCGTCCATCCTGCCGCCGGCTCGGATCACCGTCTTCGTCATCGAGGACGACGCACCATTGCGCCCGGGTACGCTCCTGCTCAACTACGACTGACTCGGCAACGTGCGAGAGCTCGAAAACGTGATCGAGCGTGCTCTGATCCTGGCGCGTGGCGCAGAAATCGGTATTGGCTGCTTGCCAACGGAGCTCCGCGAATCGTCGCGCCCCACGAAGTTCGGCTTGGGCGACCTACCCATGGCCGACGCACGAGAAGCATTCGAGCGACGCTACGTCGAGGGCCTACTCGACCGGAGCGGCGGGGAGGCGTCGATCGCAGCAATCTGCGGCGTCTGCTGAAGCGTCATGGCTTGGCCGGCAAGGTAGGCGGCTGAAGGCCCCGAAGTCATCGAGCACCAAATTTCCTGCCGGCGATTAGCGGTGGGAGGCCTGACAGTCGGACGACAGGCGGGATCGAGTTCGGCCGGAAGGGACTGCGCGGCCTCGCGCACGAGCTCCATCGAGGGACTCCAGCGCGGCTGGCGCTGGGATGCGACATCGAGCTTCGACTGCAGGGCCCGATATCCCTCTTGCCAGGCCGCCAGCGAGCGCTTGCTGCCATCGGTGATCTCGATGCCAATGCCGACCGGGAAGGGAGAGCTTTCCGCGCGAGTCACCGGGGTACGCCAGGCAACCCGCCCCTCCAGCCTCACGCGCTGCATGGAACCCGGAGGCACGATCTCGATCCACACCTTCTCGCTCGCAGGCATCGCGGTGGTGCGAACGTAGATTCCGCCAGCGCTTACGTTGTAGGTGTAGCCGACCTGGTCGGAATCGCCGCCAGCTTCCCGGAAGCAGACGAGGGTCGAGAACAGGAGCCGCTGGGTCGTCCGCCGGTTGGTTGGCTGCGCCTTCAACTGATTGGCGGCGAGCACCACGGCGTCCGCGGAAGAGAAGCAGTCTAGGACGATCAACCGATTGCTGCTCTGCTCGTAGCGCTTCGTCAGCTGACCTAGCTGCTGCGGCAGGCAGGCCAGAACCACCCCAGCGCAGGAATCCTGCGTCAGGGCCCCATCGACGAAGTCGAGCGCTCCCGGCATGCGCGCGTCAATCACCAAGCGGATGTCGCGGCCAACCGCAAGGCGTGTCGCGGCGTCCTCCAACGTGTTGACGACTACGGCATGGTTCCCGGCTTGCTCGATGACCGACACGCTTGCGGCCACCTCCGACTTTTCCGGAGCCACTACCAGAAAGCGGCCATCCTCACGGGGCTGCGGAATGGTGCGCGTGACGCCTGCCTCGATCAGGTCGGTCCGAATCGTGCGAAAGCGGGCGCAGAGGGCGCGCTTCGAGTCGACCTGGATGAGGTCGTCGCCGCCCCAGCCCACGAACTCACTGAAGGCGACGCCTTCGACCTGCCGCGTGATCCCGAGGATCACCACCTGTTTGCCGACGAGCCGGCGAACGGCTGCGCAGACCTCGGCTGCCTTGACGCTTTCCGCGCTCATGACGACCACGTTGGCGCCCTTCGCGCTGAGCTCCCGGAGCAGATCGGTCGGCTTCTGATAGAGGCGCGCGTCGACACGACAGGCCCCGATCGCGGACTCGATAACCCCCACCTGGGACGGCTGGAGGTCCTCCAGGAGCACGAGGGTACGGAGCGGTTGCATGTCCTGAACGTATTGGATGCTGGCGGCAGTCGATTGGTTCATGTTTGATCCCCTTTGCCTCACTGTTATGCACGCCTCGGGCCAACCCTGCGCCCGCCAGGAGTCCCGCTTTTCTCGCCCGTTCTCGGCGTGACCACCCGAGCGGTCCGGGTCGTTGGCACCCACCCCGAGCGGGGCGAACCCAGGGCAAGCCGGTTCCCCGGCTCCAGGAAGGAGCCTCTCTCGCGCGGAGCAGAACATGACGCATCGACCCGCGGCGGCGTTCAAGACCTGGATGCTTCGAAGGCAATGCCGGGGCGCACGAAGCACCTTCACGGCAAAATTCGAGCTTCCTCGCCTCCGCCCCCGGGCACGCTCGCGGACAGCACAGGAAAAAACCCGCTCCGCGCTTGAAGGCGGCTCTGTCGCCTTTGGCGGTCCGTCTCATCGGAGACGAGAAGGACGTCGCGGCTTCATTTCGGACCACGGATGCCCGACATGATCGGGGATGAGCCGATGACGAGCTTCGCCGACACGTCCGACGAAAATCGTATGACGGTGATGGGGTAGTGAGCGCGGTCGTTCGCGGCGTGAGCGGCGCCCGCACCACCGCTTCCAGAGGCTCGGCACGGGGCTGCGACGTTCAGCGCCAACCGGGCGAATGCCGGAGTGGGCTGTGGGTCTTCGGCTCTCGAACGCCCTTTTCGGGACACCTCGAGGGGATGACCATCGCGTGAAATATTTCGAAACACGAAGAACGGAGCCACTTCCTGCCGAGATCCGATGAGTATCACGACAGATCCCATGGGAATTGACTTCCACGGCGCCACAAGGACCATTTTCGGGCAAGGGGTACGCCTCGCTTCCCTCGATGGTCGGGAGGCTGGGCGCTGCGTCGCACGGCGCGCTCCGGGTCGGGGGGAATGAATACACTAGCTAGACAGCCTGTCTTGGTCGTCGACGACGAGCCGCAAGTCTTGGTCGCACTCGAAGACCTGCTGAGCGAGAAGTTCATCGTCCGCCGGGCCACGTCGGCGGCGCAGGCGTTGGAAATCGTGGACTCCGAGCGCGATATCGCCGTGGTGGTCACCGATCAGCGCATGCCTGGCATGACGGGGGACCAGCTGTTGGCCGAGCTCGGGACGCGCACCAGCGCCCCTGGCATTCTCGTGACGGGATTCGCCGATCTCACGGCGGTCGTCCGCGCGGTCAACGACGGACAGCTCTTCGCCTATGTGACCAAACCATGGGACGGGGGCGATCTCCTGCAAAAAGTGGGCAAAGCTGCCGAGCAATACCGCCTGACCCAAGAGCTGGCCAAGGAGCGAAAGCTTCTGGTCGAGCTCATCAACAGCTCCCCCGACGGCATCTGCGTGAAGGACCTGGACCTGCGTTTCATCCGCGTCAACCAGGCCTATGCGAGCACACTCGGCCGCGAGCCAGCCGATCTGGTCGGCAAACGCCTGAGCGAGCTGCAGCCGGTGAGCACCGAAGCGCTCGAAACGGAGGTTGCCGAGCGGACTCTGCTCGCCCATGCCAGCGCGGTGCTCGACCAGGTGAAGCCGGCGCACTCACCGACCGGCTCCCGCTGGTACTCAGCCGCAAAAGCGCCCCTCCGCGATCTGAGCGGCGAGGTGTCCGGCCTGGTCGAGATCAAGCGTGACGTCACCGATCGCATCGCCATCAGCGAGGCGCTCATGGAGAGTGAGGAGCGATCGCGGGAGAAATCGCGCCTTCTGCACTCAATCCTGGACAGCATGAACGACGGGGTAGTCGTGGCCGACACGCAGGGAGAATTCCTCCTCGTCAATCCGAACGCCAAGCGGATCCTGGGCGTCGAGGCATGGGATATGAAGCTCGGCAACTGGACCACGCGGGGCGGGATCAACGCGGAACGCGGCGGAGTCCTGCAGAAGCACGAAGATCCGCTACTCCTGGCCACGCAAAGCCTCGAGCCTACGGAAATCGAAGTGATCGTGAACAACGACTTCCAGAAGGACACGCGCGTCGCTCTGAAAGCGACGCCTCTGCGCGACGGACGACGTGTGGTCGGTGGGATCGCCGTATTGCGCGATGTCACCGAGCAGAGAAATCTCGAGCGGCAGCTCTTGCAGTCGCAGAAGATGGACGCGGTTGGTCAGCTAGCCGGTGGTGTGGCCCACGACTTCAACAACGCGCTGGCCGTGATGTCGATCTATGCTGGGCTGGTCACGCGCGGCTTGCCGGCGGATGACCCAAAGCGAGCGGACATGGCCGAGCTGCTGCGTGCGATCGACCGCGCCAGCGCGCTGACGAGGCAGCTACTCGCCTTCGGGCGCGTCCAGTCGATGCAGATCACCTCGGTTGACTTGAATGAAATCGTGATGGGGCTCGAGAAAATGCTGCGCCGCCTGATCGGTGAAGGCATTCGCCTCACGAGCTCGCTGGACGCCAAAGCACCGCACATTCGCGCCGACGTGGGCCAGGTGGAGCAGGTGATCATGAACCTGGTCATCAACGCCAGGGACGCGATGCCAAAAGGGGGGGAGCTGCTCATCCAGACTTCGGTTGCACCGCCAGCCCACCCGGGGGCCGGACCAATGGTCGTGCTGACGGTCAGCGACAGCGGAACTGGGATGACGGAGGAGGTGCGAAGTCGCATCTTCGAGCCGTTCTTCACCACCAAGGCGGTTGGGAAGGGGACGGGTCTCGGACTTTCCACGGTGCACGGCATCGTGAAGCAGAACCACGGTCGGATCGACGTACACACCGAGCTCGGAGAAGGGACGCGTTTCGACGTCCATTTCCAGCCATGGGCGGGTGACGTGCCCTTCGCGATGGCAGTGTCCCTGCCGCCGACCTCGGAACCCGGTGGGGAGACGATCCTCCTGGTCGAGGACGACGAGGCCGTGCGCCGGGCCGCCGGGCGCATCCTGGCCGAGCACGGCTACATCGTGATCGAAGCCCCCTCGGCCGCCGAGGCGGCCGAGGCGGCCGCACAACACGGTGCCGAGATCGACTTGCTCGTGACCGACATGGTGCTGGGCGCGGCGAGTGGCGCCGAGGTCGCCTCGTCCGTGATGCAGTTCGCCCCCGAAGCGCGCCGACTGTTCATGTCCGGCTACATGGGTGCCGACATGAGTGCGGTGCGTGCGTTTCAGGAGGGGATCCACCTGCCCAAGCCATTCACCCCGACGGATCTCGTCAATGCGGTCCGCAAGGCCCTTTCGGGCTAGGACTGCTGCGACAGCGACGAAACGTGGCGGCTTCCGACCCGGCCCCGGTCTGAGCATCCCGCGCGCCAACGGGTACGCGCCCTGGGTCACCTTGCATCACCAGGGTCGATTGGACCCCGCGTGGTTCGGCGTCCATGGGTCGACATCGCCGTATTCCCGGCGGATCCGAGGTGGAGCGCGCTTGGCACGAGCGTTGCTGTGCATTTGGTCAACAGGGAAAGGGAGGATGACGATGACGAGACTCAATGACCGCACCGACCCACTCGCACGCGCTTGGGGGTGCGGTGCGTTCTTGGCAATGGCTGTCGCGGGCTGGGGGTGCACGGCGAGGCCGGCAGGCTGGGAGGTGGCACAGTCCGAGGCCGCCGAGACGTCCGAGGCCGGAGTAGACGCCGAGGCCGTGGCCTCAGACTCCGCCAGCACGGGAAGCGCCCAAGCCAAGATCGTGCCCAGTGTGGCAGTGGACTGGTCCAAGCGCGCTCCGGCGTGCTCGCCAATCTCGGAGGGCGACAGCGCCATCGTGCGTTGCGTCTCGCGCGGCCAGGATCTCCTGGCGGAGCAGACTCCGCCCGAGGCTTTCGGGTTTGACGCACCAGTCCCAGCGCCGACGGCGGTACAGACGGTCGAGTGTACCCAGGATGGACAGATCGACGCTCCGTGGGTGGCGGCGCGTGGACCCCACATCACCGTCTACGGCCTCAATCAAACGGCAGCACACGGGGAGTCCGGGCAGCTCGCGCTCCGCTTCGAGGCCCTGTACGACACCTTGCGTGCGAGGTTCGAGGTTGCCTCGGAGCTCGAGGTCGACCTGTTCTTCAGCCCCGATCCAGCGTCGGCTGCCAGTCACGACCGCCAGCTGCGCGCGGCATTCCCGACCGAGCGACGCGCCGAGGGCCTGTACAGCCGCTCCCAAGACGAGTTCGTCCAGCTGCACCCGGGCTGGTTCCTGAGTCAGGTTTTCGTGGGCCAGGCCGTCGCGAGCGATCAGGTGGTCCTGCCCCTGTTGTCGACCGGCCTGAGCGAGGTCTTCGACCAGTCGGGGCGCGATCTCCACCTCGCCTACGCTGCGCAGCTGGTTTCAGGCCGAGTGGCGCACGGCGCCGCAGTCGGCGAGTTCAGCGACGACGACCTGAACGGCGCTGACCGCGCCGCCAGTGGCTCGTTCCTCGAGTATCTCGTCGATCGCTACGGTATGCACGCGGTCATGAACATGGTCCGGGCCTCGGGCCTGAAGTGCACGGCGGATGGTTGCTCGAGCACAACCTACGGTGCGGTGCACGCGGTCGGGGCGCTCCAAGCGCTGGTCGCGAACCTCATCCAAGACGTGACCGGTGACGACTGGGAGGACGTGCGCACTGGTTGGCGCAGCGTAGTCCTTGATACCCTGAAGGCACCCGTGGCACCGCCCGCCACGGGCGACCAGACCGAGATCGAAAACCTGGTTCGAGTGGCCGATCAGGCCATCACCGCGAACGATGCGGCTCAGTACCGGAGCACCATGGAGGGCTTCTACTGCCAGACCCAGGGCGACAGGGGGCGCCTGGCCATGGCCCGGGATGTCGTCTCCGCCTTCGGTAGCGTCAGCACGCGCGTCGTTGAGATCCTGCCGGCCCCGACCAAGAGCTTTCGCTCGGCACGCGTCGTGGCTGTGCGGAGGACGGACGATGGACTCGGCTTGGTTTACTACGACCTCGAGCGGTTCCCCGAGGGCTGGCGTTTTAGCGGAGGATCTGACTGGTGACCATCATGAACACTCTCCGTTCACTCGCCCGCGCCCTCGCCCCACGGTCGGACGATGAGGCGGTCTTCGGGTCCGAAACCCGGAACGCAGCTGGGGTCGAGGGTCCCGTTGGCGAAGCACTCCTGCTAGCCGCGCTCGAGGCTCAGTCACTCCCCGAACCGTGGTCCGTGCGCGACGGGCTGGACAGGTCCGGATCCTGGATTGGCTTGCAAGGCGAAGACGAGCGCCTCGACGTAGTTCGATGTGTCCTCGAGAGCTTGCGACCGAACGTCGACCGCGTTTCGGACGTCTACCTGCGGCACGCCATGACGCTGGTCGTCAGAGAAAGCGAACCTCGGGGTGGCGTCAGTGAGCGCCAGTACCTGATCGGGGTCCCCGCCAAGGACACGCGTCCCATCGAGTGACGGTCGTCGGCCAGGACGTGATTGAGAGGCTTGCCAATGTCCCTCATGCCTCCCGCAACTGCCCAAACAAGCGTAGCGATCCAGTTCGGTGGCGCTCTTTCGCAGTGCGTGCGCGCCCACCGCCTGCGGGCTAGCGCGAAATAGTGTGAAATACCCAGCAAATTAGCCCGTCTGGCCGGCCAGGGTCCCCAGAGGGGCCGGAGTGGGTTCATGATGGAGGTGAGGGCGCCGGGGAGTATCGGGCCCGAGCTCTGCCATGACCATCATTCGCTACGCGGCAGCGTCGCCGCACCGAGTTACGCCCAGCCTCCCGCCACCTTCCTCCTCGGCAGGCCTCGGTCGCGCCAACATCCTCATCGTGGACGATGACCGACTGAGCTCGAACGTCGTCGCTGCAATGGTGCAGAGGGAAGGTCACGTGACCTTCAGCGCCAACACCTGGACAGAAGCCGTCGAGGTCTTCTCCAAGGAAGAGATCGACCTGGTCCTGATGGATGCCGTCATGCCGACGGTCGATGGCTTCAAGCTGACCGGTATCCTGCGTCAGCGCACGGCAACCTACGTACCCGTCGTGTTCATCACGGGCCTCGCCGACTCGAAGAGTCGCCTCAAGGGAGTCGAGAGCGGCGCCGACGACTACTTGGTCAAGCCGATCGAGGCGATCGAGCTCCGCATTCGCCTGATGGCAATGCTGCGCATCCGACGCCTGACGCGGGCGCTCGAGGTGCGCACGCACCGCCTGGCGCAGCTCGCCAACATCGACAACCTGACGGGCCTATTGAACCGCCGCAGCCTGGAAGAACGGCTGAACGACGAAGTCAGCCAGGCCATCCTGTCCGAGACCTCGCTGGCGGCCTTGATGATCGACGTCGATCACTTCAAGGCCATCAACGACCGCCACGGCCACGCGGTGGGGGACGTCGTCCTTGCCTCGGTCGGGCAGGTGCTGGACGAGACCGTCCGCGCCACGGACCTGGCCTTCCGCTACGGCGGCGAGGAGTTCATCGTGCTCTGTCCGGAGACCACCGCCAGACACGCGGGCGAGCTGGCGGAGCGTATCCGCGTCCTCTTCCGCCAGCGCACCGAGGCGCTCTCCCCCGCGGGCCTGCAGACCATCAGCATCGGCGTCGCCAGCACGACGGACCTTGGCCTTTCCAAGTTCAGTCGCACCACGGAGTTCGAGACGGGCCTTCTGCAAGCTGCCGACCGAGCGCTCTACCAGGCCAAGAACGGGGGGCGAGACTGCATCGTGGTGGCGGGGGCGCCAACGGCGGCGGGGTGAGTGCGAGCGGGACCGCAGCAACGGTGCTGAAGCAGCGGGCGCAATCATTCCGGCGCCGGGGCGGGCGGCTCGACTGGCGGCGCCTCTTCCGCTGGCGCGGCCGGGGGCGCTTCCTCGGCCGTGTCCGCCTCCTCGGCGGCCGCGCGCGGAGTGTTGCCACCGAGCTTCTGCCAAGCGCGACGATCACCCGGTGCGACGCGGGTCACCCTTTCGTAGTGGGCGCGCGCCGTCTTGCGGTCCCCCTTGGACAGCGCCAGATCGCCCTGCGCCAAGAGGCACGACGGCTCGTCGGCACCGAGCTCCATGCAGCGGGCGGTCCAGCGTGCCGCGAGCTCCCCCTGCTGTGCGGCGAGCAGCACGGCTGCCATGGTGCCGGCGGCGCGGGAGCTCGTCATGTCGAGCCCGGCAGCGCGGCGGACGAGCTGCTCGGCGCGCGGGAGGTCGCCGCTGCGCAGGGCCTTGTCGGCCTCGTCCGTGAGGTTCCTCGACAAGAGCTGGACGGCTTTTTCGCTGCCCTCCGGCATGCCGAGCCCCTTGAGCCACGCCTTCCTCGCGTCTGCTTCGCGACCGAGCATGACGAGCACGTCGCCATAGAGCTCGAGGGTTTTCGCGCGCTCGGGCCTGACTCCGAGCGCCTGCTCCACCCAGCGCAGCGACTCGCTCGGGGTGCGCAAGGTGAGGTAGAGAGCCGCGAGCCCTTCCAGTGCGAGGCTTTGCG
>Ga0315910_10004019_pt1 | contig 12380 bp, 6 predicted proteins | sample EdamamesoilMG_FD_204470 | JGI IMG/M metagenome (GOLD analysis project Ga0315910, IMG submission 204470) | Garden soil microbial communities collected in Santa Monica, California, United States - Edamame soil | ecosystem: Environmental > Terrestrial > Soil > Garden | place: USA: California... | reverse complement strand
CGAAGGTCTCGTAGGTGCCTTGGAGGATGCCCTGCGTGCCGATGTAGATCCACGAGCCCGCGGTCATCTGCCCGTACATCATTTTCCCGTCGGCCTCGAGCTGGCGGAAGTGCTCCCACGTCGCCCAGCGCCCGACGAGATTCGAGTTGGCGATCAGCACGCGCGGCGCGCTGCGCTGCGTCTTGAAAACGCCCACCGGCTTGCCGGATTGCACGAGCAGGGTCTCGTCGGGCGCAAGCCGCCGCAGCGTCGCCACGATCGCCTGGAAGCTCGGCCAGTCGCGCGCGGCCTTGCCGCTGCCGCCGTAGACGATCAGGTTGGCGGGATCCTCGGCCACCTCGGGATCGAGGTTGTTCATCAGCATGCGCAGCGCGGCCTCGGCGGCCCAGGTCTGGCAGGTGCGCTCGCTGCCGCGCGGCGCGCGCTGCGGACCGGTCGGGATCGAGGCCAGCTTCGGATCGCCCGCGCGCGGGCTCTTGGGAACGGTCGGCATGGCGGTGAGGGGCTCCCGGTTCGGGCAGCGCCGGATTCTAGCGCGCGCTCACCAGCCGGCCGAGAACTCCGTCTCCTTCGCCGCCTTCACTTGCACACTCTGACGTTGGCGTGCCTCGACGATCCTGTCGGCCTCGTCGAGCGCGAACACCATGACCCACCACGGCCCCGGCGCCAGCTCCTCGAAGACTGCCTGCGACTGCTCGTCGAAGTGCCGCGCCTCGAGGCCGAGGCCCGGAGGCTGCTCGAGTCCCACGATGCGAACGCCGTAGTGCTGCCCGGGTTCGGGCAGCGGCGCGCTGAGCACGATTCTCAGGCTGCCCGCGTCGGGCAGCCGCGCGTCGAGGCGCTCGAGCGTGCGCCCTTCCGCGACCTGGATGCGCGGCCTCGAGGCAGTGCGCTTGCCCAGGGAAAAGACCAACTGCAGGCTCGTGCCGGGCGGGACGGCACGCAGCAGATACTGCCCGTCGGCGTCGGTGCTGGTCTCGCTCGCCGGGATTCGCGGATCGACGGCAGGGATCAGGAAATCGCCCACGCTCGGCCGCAGGTCTTCCTTCCAGCTGCGCCGGTCCGAGTAGAGCCGCACGCTGGCACCCGCGATTGGCTCACCCTTCGAGTCCAGCACCCGGCCGGTGATCGAGGTGTCGTCCAGGTCCAGGATCAGGTGCGTCGCCACCCGCTCGACGTGGATCACGCGGCGCGTGGTCAGGCCGAAGGCCTCGTGCTCGATCAGCAGCGAATACTCGCCCGCACCGAGTTGGATCGGACCGAAGCCGCCGCGCTCGTCCGAGCGCACGCTGGGCGAGCTGGAGAACTTCTGCATGTCGCTCCCGAGATCCTCGAAGCCGCGCCGGCCCGATTCGACCGAGATCGTCGCGCCGCCCAGCGGATCTCGTCCAAGCCACAGCTCGCCGGTGAGACGCGAGAGGTCGGCGACCGTGATCGTCAGCTCCAGCGATTCGCCGCCTTCGATCAAGAGCTGGCGCACACTGCCCTGGTCCCCGGCTCCGGATGCGTGGTTCGCCAGACCGTCGACGCGGTGCGCCGTCAGCCTGCAGGGCCCGCGCGGAACCTCGGTGAAGAGCACCAGGCCCCGCGAATCCGCCAGCAGCGTGCGTGAATAGCCTGGAGAGTCGGGGCCGGATTCCTGGGATAGGCGCACCACCGAGCCCGGCGCGATCGAGTCGCTGGGGTCGCGCACGCTGACCTGCACTCTCGCGCCGCGGTTGAGCTCCACCACGAAGGCCGGCGCTCCGGGCGTCGCTTCGGCGGGCAGCGGCAGCTCCCGCGGCTCCCAACCGGCGCACGAGACCGAGAGGCTCGCCGCACCTGGGGGGAGGCTGGTCAAGCGCGCGAATCCCTCGCTCGAGGTGATCGAGATCGAGTGCGTGCGCCCCTTCGGGTGCTGCATCCCGACCGCGTGCAAATGGACGCGCGCGCCTCCGATCGGATTCAGCGTCGAAGCCTCGACGACACGGACTTCGAGCACGGGCAACGCGTTGAGCGCGACGCTTCCCAGCTGCAGCAGGCTGCCGCTGGACATGCGCAGCGGCTCCAGCCAGACCACGTCGTAGCCCGGCGCCTCGATGCGCAGCGAGGTCTCGCAGTTCCTGTCGTACTCCGGATCGATCGACAGCTTGTCCGCGCGCAGATCGTGCAGCAGGACCCTGCCCTGCGGGAAAAGGGTGCGCACGCGGCCCAGTTCATCCAGCGGCTCGGGTGGGAAGACGCCGTGCATCTGCAGGCGCAAGCGTTCGATCGGCTCGCCGCTGGACCGCGCGACCGCCTGGAACTCGAGGCTGGTGCCGGCCTGGTAGCGCAGTCCCACGTCGGCGTCGCCCGCGCTCGCCTGCACCCAGGGCGCCCACGGATCCTCGCGATCCAGGTTCGCAGGCTCGACCGCCGCCTGCTTGTGTTGCACGCGCAGTCCCACGCGCATGCCCAGAGGCAGGCCTTCGACGCGGAATCTTCCGATCTCGTCGATCTCCGCCCGGCGCACGCCGCCGAGCCATTCCAGGCTCGCGCCTGGGGGTCTGGATTCCTGGAACAGCGCCGCGCCTTCGGTGGGCACGGCGATCACCTCCAGGTCCGGCGTGCGTCGCGCGTCGTACTCCTGCACTTCGCCGCTGAGGCTCACGCCGTTCTGCAGCACCAGTTCCAGGTCGTCACTGCGCAGCTTCGGCGCGAGGCACTCACCGGAGAACAGGGCCTGCGGGAAGCGCGGATGGTGCACCAGGAGCGTCCATGCGCCGGGCGCGACGGCATCGAGCTCGAAGCGTCCCGCGGAGTCGCTGGTGCCCAGCAGCGAGGCGGCCATCGGCCCCAGGCGGTGCACCGGGCCGAACAGCGGCGCGCTCACGCCGAAGATCTGCGCCTCGTCCACCGGTCGCAGCTGCGCGTCGAGCACGCGGCCAGCGAGGCGCGCGCCACGCTCGAGGCGCAGCTCGCCCAGATCCAGGCTCTCGCCGGGCGGCAAGGGCTGCTCGCTCAGGTCGAGCGGAGCCCAGCCCTGCGCGCGTATCGCGATGCGCACGACGCCCGCGTCCAGCTTGTGCAGCCGGAAGCAGCCGGCCTCATCGCTGAGGTCTTCGCGCACGCGCCCCTGGTTGGCGGGAGCGTCGAGGCAGGCCCCGCGGTGCGAGCTGAGGAGCGAAGCCAGAACGCGCGCACCTTGGACCGGCTTGCCGTCCGCGTCGAGCACGCGACCGTGGGCGCTGGCGCGCGTCTGCGACGCGGCCTTCGTCTCGAGCTCGTCCTCGGCGAGCAGGGTGTCGACCGACTCGGCGCCCGCGGGCGCCGGGGCCGCGTCGCGCAGCGGTTCCGCGAGCGCCTCGCCGCCCGCCTCGGCGGCGGAACCCGGCTGCACCTCCGCGCGCTCCGGCACGGTCGCGAGATCGGGCGTCGAGCCCAACTCGATCAAAGGCCGCGCGGGCGCGTCCTCGCGAAGCAGGAACCAGACGCCGACTCCTGCCGCCAGGGCAAGGGCCGACAAGCACAGCAACAGGCCGCGGGCGGACATGGGGCTATTGGGACCCACGGACGCCCCGGCGCGCCAGGGCTTCCCCCGGATTCATGCCGCCGCGAGGCCGCTACCTGTCGCCGTCGAGCAGGTTCCCCAAGCCGAAGGCCTTGTCCAGGATCGAGCCCTCCTCCTTGCGGCTGCCGTTCTTCGGCGCGGCCTTGTAAATCCGGTCAGCCAGGCGCGAGAGCGGCAGGGACTGCAGCCAGACCTTGCCCGGGCCGGTGAGCTTGACGAAGAACACGCCCTCGCCGCCGAACAGCGCGGTCTTGATCTTGCCGACGTATTGCACGTCGTAGTCGACGCTGGGCTGGAGCGCGACCAGACAGCCGGTGTCGACGCGCAGCGTCTCGCCGGGCGCGAGTTCCAAGGCATGCACGGTGCCGCCGGCGTGCACGAAGCACAGCCCGTCGCCGTCGAGCCGCTGCATGATGAAACCCTCGCCGCCGAACAGGCCGACGCCCAGGCGCTTCTGGAAGGCGATCGAGAGCGCGACGCCGCGCGCCGCGCACAGGAAGGAGTCCTTCTGGCAGATCAGCGAGCCGCCGAGCGCGCGCAGGTCCATCGGCAGGATGTGGCCGGCGTAGGGGGCGGCGAAGGCGACCCGCTCCTGGCGCTGGCCGGCGTTGGTGAAGACGGTCATGAACAGGCTCTCGCCCGTGAGCAGGCGCTTGCCCGCACCGAGCACCGCATCCATCAAACCCGTCTTGGGCTTGCTGCCGTCGCCGAAGATCGTCTCCAGCTCGATCCCCTGCGTCATGTACATCATCGTGCCCGCCTCGGCGAGCGCGCTTTCGCCCGGGTCGAGCGCGACTTCGACGAACTGCATTTCCTGCCCGTGGAGTTCGAAGTCGATCTCGTGCGCGCGACGGCCCGGCAGGTCCGGCCGCGCGACTCCCGCGGCGCCGCGCAGGTGCTGGGCGAATTGCGGCACCTTCGACAGCGGCGTCCACTGCGACATGCCGGCGCTGAACACCAGCGTGTCGGCGTCGATGCTGCCGTTCTTGACGTTGGAGATGATTTCGGCGGCGGTCACGGGGCCGACCTGGTGGCCTCCGATCGCCATGTACCACGCGGATTCGTCGGGCATGGGTGCGTGCGTTGGAAAAAGGACGTGAGGGAAGTTCAGACGGTCTGGTCGATGCGGCGCGCGGTCTCGCCCTCGATCGCGGCGACCTGCTCCTTGGACAAGTTCAGGCGCGCGGCGAGACCTGCAAGGAAGACGCGTTCGGCGCCGCTGACTTGCTCGTCGGCGCGCAGCACGGCGTAGGCGAGCACGTAGAGGTCGCGCTTCTGCGCGGGATCGCTGACCCCGGCGCAGATCTCGGCCAGCGGTCGCGGCTCCTGCCATTCGGCGCGCATGCGCTGCTCGAGTCCTCCGTCCCTGGCGTGCGATACCAGGCGGCCCAGCTCTTCCTCGCCGAGCTGTCCGTCGCAGCGCGCGGCGGCGATCATGATCCGCACCGCGCGCAGCGGCATGTCGTCGACGGGTGCGACGCGTTCCGCGTCCGTGGGCAGCGGCGGCGCGCCGCGCTCGGCAAAATCGTCCAGCGGACGGCCGGCGCTGTCGACCACCCGCGTGCCAGGCACGAGCGGCTGCGGCGCGGGCGCGCTGGAGGCGGACTTGTCCTTGAAGATCTGGTAGGCGCCGACGGCCAGCCCGGCCAGGCCGAGCAGGCTCGACGTATTGAGGAAGGAGCGCTGGCCCCCGCCCAAGAAACCGCGCGCGCGCCGACCGCGCTTGCGGCGCAGGCCGATCGCGTCGCCGGCGACGGAGCTCAGCAGGTGGGAGAGGTCGAACATGGGGATGGGTGCTTGGCCGGAACCGAGCGAGGCACAGATTACTCGTTCCCGCGGCCACTATTCGGCGCCGGCACGCGGCGCGCGGAGGCGGCGCTGGCCTGGAGCACGCGTGGGCTGCATGATGGGCTCGCGAATCGCCGCCATGGAATCCAAGCTCAGCTCTTCGCTCGCCGCTGTGCTGCTCGGGCTCGCGGGGGCCGCGGGATGCTCGCCGGTGCCCCCGCCGGCAGGCGCCGCGGAGGCCGCGGCGCAGGCGCCGATCCCTGAATTCCGCGTCGCCGAGGCCGCCGAGGCGACCTGGGAGCTGGTGCTGCGCCTGACCGGCCAGCTCCTGCCCTTCGAGGAGGCCATCGTCGCCGCCAAGGTCGCCGGGCGCGTGCAGAGCCTGGAGGTCGACGTCGGCGCGCGGCTGAAACCGGGCGAGACGCTCGCCGTCCTCGAGGCGCGCGACTACGAGCTGCGTCGCGACCAGGCGCGCGCCAGCCTCGAGGCTGCGCGCGCCTTGCTGGGTTTTGCGCCGGGGAGCGATGTCGCGAAGTTCGACGTCGAGCAGGCCGCGATGGTGCGCGAGGCGGCGGCCGTGCTGCTGCAGTCGCGGCGCGAGGTCGAACGCCAGACCAGCCTGCTCAATCAGGGCGCGGCCACGCAGGCGGCGATGGACGTGGCCCAGACCGAGCTGAGCGCGGCGGAGAGCCGGCTGCAGGTCGCGCGCGAAGCGGTGGCCAATCGGCTGGCGACGATCGCGCAGCGCGAAGTCGAGCTCGCGATCGCGGAGCAGCAGCTGGCCGACACGCGCATCAGCGCGCCCTTCGAGTGCGTGGTCGCCGAGCGCCGCGTGGGGACCGGCGACTACCTGAGCGTCGGCACGCCGATCGTGCGCCTGCAGCGCAACCAGCCGCTGCGGCTGCGGCTGAGCGTGCCCGAGCAGGCGGTCAGCCGCGTGCAGCTGGGCCAGGAGCTGCGCGCCAGCTTCGACTCCGGCGCGCCCGCGGTGGTCGCGCGCCTGGTGCGTTCCGCGCCGGAGCTGAGCGCGGGCGACCGCAGCCTGAGCGTCGAGGCCGACCTGCCCAATCCCCAGTACCTGCTGCGACCGGGCTCCTTCGCGCGCGCCGAGCTGGTGCTCGATCCCGCGGCGCGCACGCTGGTGCTCCCGCCCGCTGCCCTGGTGCGCTTCGCGGGCGTCGACAAGGTCTTCGTGGTCGAGGGCGAGAGCGCCAAGGAGCGCCGCATCGTGGTCGGCCGCGTCGAGGCCGCGCGCATCGAGGTGCTCGGCGGCCTGAACGCCGGCGATCTCGTCGTGCTCGAGCCCGGCCGGCTGCAGAGCGGGACGCGCATCCGCGTGCGCAGCGCGGACTGAAAGCCAGCATGCGCGGCCTGATCGAGCTGTTCGTCAAGCGGCCCGTCTTCGCCAGCATGGTGGTCGCGACCCTGGTGGTCGTCGGCAGCTTCAGCTACTTCCGCTTGCGCGTCGACCGCTTCCCCTCGGTCGACCTGCCGACGGTCAGCGTGCGCACCACGTTGCCCGGCGCCTCGACCGAGGAAGTCGAGACCCTGGTCAGCGAACGCATCGAGGAGGCGATCAACACGGTCGAGGGCATCGACCAGCTGCGCTCGATCACCACCAACGGCTCCTCGCTGGTGATGATCACCTTTGCGCTGGAACGCAACATCGAGGCCGCGGCCCAGGACGTGCGCGAGCGCGTGGCCGCCGTGCTCCGCGACCTGCCCGAGGACATCGAGGCGCCGATCATCTCCAAGTTCGACAACGACCAGTCGCCGGTGCTGAGCTTCGCGCTGGCCTCGGACCGGCCGTTGCGCGAGCTGGCCGAGATCGCCGACAAGCTGATCAAGCCGCAGATCGAGAACTCGGTCGGCGTCGGCGAGGTGCGCGTGGTCGGCGCCCCCGAGCGCGCGATCAACGTCTGGGTCGACGCGGCGCGGCTGGTGGCGCTGCAGCTGCCGATCACCGCGGTGCGCGACGCCCTGGCGCGCCAGAACGTCGAGGTGCCCGGCGGCAACGTGACCAACGCGCAAACCGAGAGCGTGCTGCGCACGATGGGCCAGCTCGAGCGCCCCTCCGACTTCGAGGAGCTGGTGGTGACCAGCGTCGGCGGCCGGCCGGTGCTGCTGCGCGACGTCGCGCGCGTCGAGGACGGCACCAAGGAAGTTCGCTCCTTCGCGCGCCTGGACGGCGAGCCCTGCGTCACGCTCGAGGTGCGCCGCCAGTCCGGCGCCAACACGGTCGAGGTGATCGACGGCGTCAAGCAGCGCCTGGAACGGCTGCAGCAGGACCTGCCCGCCGACCTGCGCATCCTGGTGATCCGCGACCAGTCGCGCTACATCCGCTCGGCGCTGCACGAGATCCAGGTGCACCTGATCCTGGGCAGCGTGCTGGCCAGCCTGGTCGTGCTCGTGTTCATGCGCTCGTGGCGCGCCACCTGGATCGCGGCGATCGCGATCCCCTGCTCGACGATCGCCAGCTTCGGCGTCATGGACGCCTTCGGATTCACGCTCAACAGCGTCACGATGCTGGCGCTGGTACTGATGGTCGGCATCGTGATCGACGACGCGATCGTGGTGCTCGAGAACATCTTCCGTTTCGTCGAGGAAAAGGGCATGGCGCCTTTCGACGCGGCGCGCGAGGGCACGGCGGAGATCGCGCTGGCGGTCATGGCGACCACGCTCTCGCTGGCGGTGATCTTCGTGCCGGTCTCGTTCATGTCGAGCATCTCCGGGCGCTTCCTGTACCAGTTCGGGATCACCGCGGCTTCGGCCGTGCTGGTCAGCATGCTCGTCTCGTTCACGCTGACGCCGATGATGAGCGCGCGGCTCCTGCGCGTGCGTGGCGACGGCGCGCACGGCAAGGCGAGATCGCGCGGCGGCGTCTATGCCTTCGTCGAGCGGTTCTACCTGTTCCTGCTGCGCGGCGCGATGCGCTTCCGCGCCGTGGTCGCGCTGCTGGCGCTGGCCGTGATCGCCAGCGCCTGGCCCCTGTACGCGGGCGTGAAGCAGGAGTACACGCCGACCGACGTCGACGAAGCCGAGTTCGAGGTCAACGTGACCGGTCCCGAGGGCGCCAGCGTGAGCGCGATGGACGGCGCGATGCGCGAGGTCGAGCAGATCCTGCGCAACACGCGCGGCGTGACCACGGTGCTCGCCACCACCGGCGGCAGCTTCCTCGGCCAGACTTCGCGCGGCGAAGTCTTCGTGCGCATCACGCCGCACGAGCAACGGCGCTTCTCGCTCGGACGCTTGTGGAAGGCGCTGCAGCGCGGCGAGCCCTCCGCCGCCTTCGCCGGCAATTTCACGCAGCGCGACGTGATGCTCGACGTGCGCAGGCGCCTGGCGCAGATCCCCCAGCTGCGCAGCTCGGTGCGCAACGCTCCCTCGTTCAACATCGGCGGTGGAAACTTCGAGATCGACTTCTCGATCCTGGGGCCGGACCTGGTCGCGCTGGAGGCCTACGGCGAGGAGCTGCGCACGCGCGCGCTCGCCTTGGGCGGCATCGTCGACGCGGACACGACGCTGCGGCTCAACAAACCCGAGTTGCGCACGATCATCGACCGCGAGCGCGCCGCCGATCTGGGCGTCGACGTGATGGACGTGGCCGGCGCGCTGCGCCTGATGGTCGGCGGCGAGGAACGCGTGACGCGCTACCGCGACCGCGTGCTGGGCGAGGACTACGACGTGCAGCTGCGCCTGGAGGGCGTCGACCGCGACGCGCAGGAGCGCATCGGCGAGTTGTTCGTGCCTGCGCGCGCCGGAGCAGGCCTGGTGCGCCTGGACAGCCTGGCGAGCTTCGAACTCGCGACCAGCCCCTCGCGCGTCGACCGCCTCGACCGCCAGCGCCAGGTTTCGCTGCGCGCCTCGATCGGGCCGGGATTCGCCCTGGCCGACCGCCTGGCGGCGCTGCAGCAGGCCGCGAACGAGATGAACCTGCCTTCGACCTACACCACGCGCGTGTCCGGCCGCGGCCGCGAACTCGAACGCACCTTCGAGGAGTTCTTGTGGGCCTTCCTGCTCTCGCTGGTGCTCATGTACGTGATCCTGGCCAGCCAGTTCGAGAGCCTGGTGCACCCGCTGACGATCCTGCTCTCCCTGCCGCTGTCCGTGCCCTTCGCGCTGATCGCGCTGGACGTCAGCGGCAACACGCTCAACCTTTATTCGGCGCTGGGCATCCTGGTCCTGTTCGGCGTGGTCAAGAAGAACTCGATCCTGCAGATCGACCACACCAATCAGCTGCGCGAACGCGGCCTCGATCGGCGGCAGGCGATTCTCGACGCCAACCGCGACCGCCTGCGGCCGATCCTGATGACGACACTGGCCCTGGTGGCGGGCATGCTGCCGCTGGCGCTGGGCAGCGGTCCAGGCGCCGAGGAGCGCCGCGCGGTCGCGGTGGTCGTGATCGGCGGGCAGCTGCTGTCGCTGTTCTTGACCTTGCTGGTCACGCCGGTCGCGTACAGCTACTTCGACGACCTGGGCCGGCTCTTCCGCCGCAAGCACGCGCGGCCCTGAGTTCGGGCCGTGGCGGCTGGGCCGCGGCTGCATCTTCCAGTACGCTGGAGAGTGCACGCTCCGACCGCCTGCAGGCAGCAGGCCGGCAGGCCTGCCCTTTCCTCGCTACCTATCCGAAGCACCGATGATCCACCGCTCCATCGCCCTCGCGGCCGCCTGCGTGGCCACCGCCCTGCTGACAATCACCCCGGCGCTCGCCCAGCAGGCCGCGCCCAGCCCGGCGCCCAAGCCGGTCACGCGCACCTACGACGTCACGCAGACCGTGACCTTGAAGTCGATCCCCAAGGACGCCAAGCAGGTGCGGCTGTGGATCGCCCTGCCCGACGATGCGCCGCAGCAGAAGGTGCTCGACATCCAGGTCAAGAACGCCCCGGCTGGCGCGCGCATGGAGCGCGACGCGGAGTTCGGCAATCGCTTCCTGTACGCCGAGTACAACGCGCCCAAGACCGATTCGGTCTCGGTCACGGTCGACTTCAGCGTGCGCCGCGATCCGGTCCACATCGAACTCGACGCGGCGAGTGCGCTGCCGCTGACCGACGCCCACCGCGCCTTGCTCGCCGAGTACCTGCGCGCCGACGTGCCCTTGATGGAAGTCACGCCGGACATCCAGCAGCGCGCCGATGCCGCCTGCGGCAGCGACACCAACATCGTCGTGCAGTCGCGCAAGCTCTTCGATCACGTCGCCGACTTCGCCGACCATTACTCGAAGGATCCGACCAAGCCCACCTGCGGCCGCGGCGCGGCGGAGGACTGCATCGTCAACCAGGGCGGCTGCTGCACGGACCTGCATTCGATGTTCATCGCCATGGCGCGAGCGCGCGGCATCCCGACGCGGCTGCAATTCGGCCTGCGCCTGCAGGCCAAGAACGCCGGCAAGGACGTCGATCCCGGCTACCGCTGCTGGGTCGAGTTCTTCGTGCCCGGCTACGGCTGGGCCCCGACCGACATCGTCGCCGCCGATGCCGGCGACGCCGCAGGGCGCAACGCCTACTTCGCCGGCCTCGACGAACGCCGCCTGTGGTACTGCGAGGGCCGCAACTTCGACCTGGTGCCGCGCCAGACGGGGCCGAAGGTCAACACGATGATCATCGGCCTGGCCGAGATCGACGGGGTGCGCGTGCCGGTGCTGCCCGCGGAGGACGGCACGCCCTCGCCGCTTTCGCGCACGGTGAAGTTCACCGAGCGCTGAGCGGGTCGGAGCGGCTTTGAGCGCGATCGCGCCGGCCCTCGGGCTGGCGCGATTTCGTTGGCGGTCCATGGTGCGGCGTGCTCCGCGGCTGCGGAAATCGGGCCTGGCGTTGGAAGCACGGGTGTAAGGCCCAGGGTCGGGTTGCGTCAGCCGGGCAGGAACCGGGCCCGTGGTGGGCCTGGCCCGTGCGAAGGCGAGGCAACCATGGCATCGACGACTCAGACGAATCTCCGGGCTCCTGAAACTGCGGGCGCAGCGCTCGAACTCGAGCTGGCGGGCCTGACCTGCGCCTCCTGCGTGCGGCGCATCGACAAGGCGCTGCGCGCGGTGCCCGGCGTGCGCGACGCCGATGTCAACCTGGTGACCCAGCGCGCGACGGTGCGCGTGGATCCCGCCCTCGCGGGCGTGGCCGAACTCTCCGCCGCCGTCGAGCAGGCGGGCTACGAGGTGCTGGCCGCGGGCGCGGCCGCCGCGCCGGCGCAGGAGATCGCCAACGCCGTAGCGCAGTCCGCCGCGGCCCCCGCGGCTCAGGCGACGCTTCGGGATCCCAGCGTCGAGCGCGCCGCCGCTCGCGATCGCGCCGATGCCCGCGAGCGCGCCGGCTTGCGTCGCGATCTGTGGCTCGCCGCGCTCTTGACCGCTCCGCTCGTCGCGCTGGCGATGTCGCACGGCGCCTGGTCCGAGAGCACGACGGGCCGCTGGATGCAATTGGCTCTGGCCACCCCGGTGGTCTTCGGGCCGGGAGCGCGCTTCTTCCGCCTCGCCTTCAAGGCGGCGCGCGCGCGCAGCGCGGACATGAACACGCTGGTGGCGATCGGGGCGCTCGCGGCCTGGTCGTACTCGGCCGCCGGCCTGCTGCTGCCCGGCCTGTTCCCGCACGCAGAACACGGCGCGCAACCGCACCTCTACTTCGAGGCCGCGGCGACCATCGTGAGCTTCGTGCTGCTGGGCAAGTGGCTGGAGGCGCGCGCGCGCCGCCATCTGGGCGATGCGGTGCGCGGGCTGCAGGCGCTGGTGCCGGCGACCGCGCGCCGGCGCACGGGCGCGCAGGAGGAGGACGTCGCCATCGAACAGCTGCGCGCCGGCGACCTGGTGCTCGTCCGGCCCGGCGAGCGCGTGCCCAGCGACGGTTTCGTCACCGAAGGCCGCTCGGCCGTGGACGAGTCGCTGCTCAGCGGTGAGAGCCTGCCGGTCGAAAAATCGGCTGGCGCCGAGGTCTTCGGCGGCACGCTCAACCACTCCGGCGCGCTGCTGGTGCGCATCGCCCGCACCGGCGCGGACACGGCGCTGGCGCGCATCGCCGCGGCGGTCGAGGCGGCGCAGGGCTCGCGCGCTCCGATCGCGCGCCTGGCCGATCGCGTC
>Ga0315910_10004018_pt1 | contig 12382 bp, 10 predicted proteins | sample EdamamesoilMG_FD_204470 | JGI IMG/M metagenome (GOLD analysis project Ga0315910, IMG submission 204470) | Garden soil microbial communities collected in Santa Monica, California, United States - Edamame soil | ecosystem: Environmental > Terrestrial > Soil > Garden | place: USA: California... | reverse complement strand
GGGCGAGCGGCTGCGGATCTACTTCCACAACGTCGGGCCGTCGGACGGCTCGAGCTTCCACGTCGTCGGCACGATCTTCGACCGCGTCTTCTACGAGGGCAACCCGCGCAACGACTGGGCGGGCATGCAGACGGTGGCCTTCGGGGCCAGCAACGGCGGCATCGTGGAATTCATCGCGCCCGAGGAGGGCCGCTACATCATGGTCGACCACGAGTTCGCCGACGCGCAGCGCGGTGCCGTCGGGTACATCGACGTGCGGTCGAAGGACGGACGGCTCACGCTGAATCTGCCGGCGATGCGGCACTGACGGGCCACATGACCACGCTCGAGACCGCCGTTCCACTGCTCGTCAGCGCGCTCGGTGGAGCGGCGGTCGGCGTCGAGCGCCAGCGATCGGGTCACGCTGACGGCGACCGCGCGCACTTCGCGGGACTCCGCACGTTCACGCTCATCGGCCTCCTCGGAGGACTCACCGGGCAGATGACGATGGCCGGCCTGCTCTGGCCCGCGACCGGCCTGCTGTCGGCCGCGGCGGCGCTGGTCGTCGCGGCCTACGCCGCCGCCAGCCGTCGCGACATCGACGGCACGACCGAGGTCGCCGCGCTGGTGGTGCTGGCGGCCGGGGTGATGGCGGGCCGACGCGACCTCGCGCTTGCCAGCGGCGTGATCGCCTTCACGGTCCTGCTGCTCGTGGAGAAGACGCGGCTCCACGGCCTGGTGCGGTTGCTCGACGATCGCGGCTTCGTCGCCGGCGCCCGTTTCGCGGTGCTGGCTCTGGTGATCCTGCCACTGCTGCCCGAGGGACCGTTCGGGCCGTACGGGGGCATCCGGCCGCGCGCGCTCTGGGCGCTCGTGCTCTTCTTCTCAGGCTTGAGCTTTGCGGGCTACATCGCGCGCACGCTTGTCGGCGATCGCTACGGCTATCCGATGGCCGGCCTGCTCGGAGGCGTCGTCTCGTCGACGAGCGTGACGCTCACGTACTCGAGGTTGAGCCGCGATCCGGCCTATTCGGCGCTGCCGCTGGCATCCGGCGCCGTTGCCGCGTGCTCGGTGCTGTTCGTGCGCGTCACCGTGGCCGTCGCGGTGCTCAACCCGCCGATGCTGCCGTCCCTTCTGCCGCTGATGGTCGCGCCGTTTGTGAGCGGAGCGCTCATCGCCTGGATGCTCGTGCGCCGCGCCTCGGGCGAGGCGTCGGCCACGACGGCGCCCGGCAACCCGCTGCAGCTTGGCGCGGCGCTCCAAATGGCGCTCGCCTTTCAGGTCGTGCTCGTGGTCCTCGACGTGGTCGGACGCCGGTTCGGCGACACGGGCCTGCTCGCCTCGGCCGCCGTGCTCGGCCTGACGGACGTGGACGCGCTGACGGCGTCGATGACCCAGAAGGTGGCTGGCGGCCTGGCGGGGTCGACCGGCGCGCTGGCAATCGCCGTCGGCATCCTGTCGAACTCGGTGACCAAGCTGGGCATCGCGCTCGTCGTGGGCCGGGGCCGGTTCCGGCTCGCCACCGCAGCCGGTCTCGTCGTCCTGACGATTGCCGGCCTGCTCGGTCTCGCCCTGAGATGACCGCGGAATTTCCCGCCGAGAAGTGGGGATTTCTTCACGTTCCAGCCTGCGATGCCCGTCCTTCAGTGAGGAATGGCCGCAGTTTCCCGACGTCTTGAGGTGGCAGTGCGGTTGCACCACTCGTCGTCGACGCCATGACCACGCCGCACTCAGCCGTCTCCGAAACTGCCCCGTATACTGGCCGCATGCCCCACGCGACGATCCTCGTCGTGGACGACGAGCAGCTCATACGCTGGTCGCTCGTCGAGCGACTGCGGCCCGAGGGCTACACCATCGTCGAGGCGGCCACCGGTGCCGACGCGCTCGATCGCGTGCGGGACGGGGTCGACCTCGTGCTGCTCGACTACAAGCTGCCCGACACCGACGGGCTGGCCGTGCTGCGCCGCATCAAGGAGTTCGATCCCGACATCCTCGTCATCCTGCTGACGGCCTATGCGACGGTCGAGACGGCTGTCGAGGCGATGAAGGTCGGCGCGTACCACTTCGCGAACAAGCCGTTCAACCTCGACGACGTCGCCGCGACCGTGGCCAACGCGCTCGAGACGACAAGGCTCAGGCGCGAGGTGCGTCGCCTGCGGGCCAGCCAGGCGCAGCCGTACGAGTTCGATCGGATCGTCGGCGAGTCGCCGCAGATGGCCTCGCTCAGGCAGCTGCTCCGGAAGGTGGCGACCAGCCCCGCATCGACGGTGCTGCTGACCGGCGAGAGCGGCACCGGCAAGGACCTGGCGGCGAAAGTGCTGCACTTCAACAGCGACCGCGCCAACCGGCCCTTCATGAACATCACCTGCTCGGCGATTCCCGAGACGCTGCTCGAGAGCGAGCTCTTCGGCCACGAGCGCGGTGCGTTCACCGATGCGCGCCAGCAGAAGCGCGGGCTGCTCGAGTCGGCCGATGGCGGCACGGTGTTCCTCGACGAGATCGGCGAGATGGTGCCGGGCCTCCAGGCCAAGCTCCTGCGGTTCCTCGAGGACAAGACGTTCAAGCGCGTCGGGGGCCAGCACGACATCCGCGTCGACGTGCGGGTCATCGGCGCGACCAACCGCGATCTCGAAGAGCAGGTCCGCATCGGCAAGTTCCGCGAAGACCTGTACTACCGCCTCAACGTGCTGCCCGTCCGACTGCCGCCGCTCCGGTCGCACCTCGAGGACTTGCCGGCGCTGGTCTCGTTCTACATCGACCTGTTCAACCGCGAGTTCCGAAAGTCGGTGAAGGGGGTGTCGGCCGACGGCATGCGTCGCCTGCAGAGCTACGGATGGCCCGGCAACGTGCGCGAGGTGCGCAATGCCGTCGAGCGCGCGATGCTGCTGTCGGATGGCCCGACCCTCGATGCCGGCGACTTCCCGCTGCTCGGCGCCCGCGCCGAGAACTCGCAGGGGATTGGCCTGCCTGCCGAGGGCGTCAACCTCGAGGAGCTCGAGCGAAGCCTCGTCGTCCAGGCGCTCGAACGGTCGGGCGGCAACCAGACGCGTGCGGCGACGCTGCTCGGGCTGAACCGCGATCAGATTCGCTATCGGATCGAGAAGTTCGGTCTGGTCAAGCCGGTGCGGTGATGCCGCGCGCCGGTCCCGGCTCGATGGGCAGCCTCACCACCACGGTCGTGCCCTGCCCCGGGGAAGACTCGAGCGACACGCTCCCGTACTGAAGCTCGACGAGCCGCCTGACGATCGACAGGCCGAGCCCCGTGCCCGCGCCTTTCGTGGTGAAGAACGGCTCGAACACCTTGGCGTGCAGATCGTGTGGAATCCCGGCGCCCCGGTCGACTACGCGCACCACCGCCTCGGCGCCGCCTTCGATGTCGACGCGGATGACGCCGCTGCCGTCCATCGCCTGGGCTGCGTTCATCAGCAGGTTCAGGAACGCCTCCCGGAGCATCTCCACGTCGCCGCTGGCGGCGACGTCGCCGCCGGCAATGACGACATCGACCCCGCTCATCGCGGGATCGCGTCCGAGCACTTCGGCCGTCGCCCCGATGAGCGCGCCGAGCGGCACGCGCGTCAGCTGGGGCGTGCGGGGCTTGGCGTAGCGCAGCAGGTCCGTGACGCGCTCGTTGAGCGTGTCGAGCCGCTTGATCATCTCGCCGATGACGGCGTGCTCGGCACGCTCTCCGCCCAGCCGCTGCGAGAGGATCTGCAGCGCCCCGCGGAGCCCTGCCAGCGGGTTGCGGACTTCGTGCGCGACGACAGCCGCCATCTCGCCCAGCCGCGTGAGCGAGGCCTGATCGACCAGCCGCTGCTCGGCCAGCTTGCGAGCCGTGATGTCGTAGCGCAGCGCGACGTACTGATAGGGCTTTCCGCGGTCGTCGAGAAACGGGACGATGGTCGTGTCCACCCAGTAGAAGCTGCCGTCCTTGGCCCTGTTGCGCAGCTCGCCTCGCCAGACGCGACCCGACGCAATCGTGTGCCAGAGGTCGCGGATGAACGTCTTGGGGTGGTAGCCCGAGTTGATCAGCCGGTGGTCCTGGCCGATCAGCTCGTCGCGCGAGTAGCCGGAGATCTCGCAGAACTTGTCGTTCACGAACCGGATACGCCCCGTCACGTCCGTCGTCGCGACGATGGCGGTCTGGTCGAGGGCGTAGCGGAAGTCCTCGAGCTCCTTGAGGGAATGGTCCACGGCGTCTGCCGTCATGCTACGGCAAACATGGCCACCTTCGCCGCAAACGCCTCCGCGAGCCCATCCAGGTCGGCCCAATCCGTGAACACGTAGTCCCGGGTCATATCCGTCGGCCCCTTCGCCTTCGCCACTATGCGGCGCATCAGGCGACGCTTGACCCAGCCGTACCGCGTGTAGAGAACGGCGCCGGCGACCGATCGCGTGACCGTGGGGCGCCAGCCCACGTCATCCAGGAACCGCTCGACGATGGCGGCGACCTCACGCTGCACCCCGGGCTCCTTCTGCAGGACCCCCAGCGACACCGACACGAACGCGGTCGGCATGTCATTGAGCAGCGCCGAGTAGCGGCGGACCCACAGCCGGACTTCCGGCTGGTACGTGCCCGTGTGAACCGAGGCCGCGACGATGACGCCGTCGTATCCCGACGGCCCCATGTGCGTCTCACGCGCGTTGACGACGTCGACGATGGCGTCGCGGTCCGAGAGCCGGTCGCCAAGCCGGCGGGCGATGCGGGCCGTGTGACCGTCGGTGGTGGCGTAGACGACAAGGATGCGGGTCATCGGGCGACCTCCACTCAACCGAGAGGCAGGATCGATGCCGGGGCAGGCCGTGCCTGCGCGTGCGATCCCGGCCTGAACGTGACGGTCCGCCCGCCTCGTGCGATCGGGCGCAGGGAATTCCCCCGCGCGGTCGCGGAATAACTCACGGCCTTTCACGACCGCCAGACCCGGACTCCGCGCCAGTCCGGCACAGACCGTGGGGCACGTCCCTTGCACCGACGAGAGGCGTCAGGAGGCTGCCATGGCCCGTCGCCAATCGCTTCTGTGCCCCATCGATTTCTCGAACCCGTCGCGGGCTGCCCTGCGATATGCCACCGCAATTGCCGAGCGGTTCGGGCTGCGCCTCACGCTGCTCACGGTCAACGACCCGCTGCTGGCCGAGGCGGCTGCGCTCCGAGCGGGTCCCGAATGGCTGCCTGGCGACAGCGAGCGCGAGCTCCGGCGATTTTTCGACCAGACCTTCGAGCACCGCGTGCTCTTCCCGACCGAGGTCGACGTGCTGGTCACCCAGGGCCAGCCGGCGCAGGAGATCCTGCGCGTCGCCCGCGAGCAGCGGTCGGATCTGATCGTGATGAGCACGCACGGCCTGACGGGCGTCCGCAAGCTGTTCTTCGGCGCGACGACCGAGCGCGTGCTGCGCGAGACCGACATCCCCGTGCTGGTGACGCCGGCCGTCGAGCCCGGCCCGCTCTTCCTCGAAGACGTCCGGCACCTGGTGTCGCGCGTGCTCGCGCCGGTCGACCTCACGGGTGCATCGAGGCATCAGGTGCAGGTCGCCGCGGCGCTGGCATCGGCCGTGGACGTGCCGCTGCTTGTCGCGCACGTGATCGAGCCGCTGCGGTTCCCGAGCCCGCCTGGGGTCCGGCGGCCCAATATCGACGCCGAGCGGCGCACGCGCGCCGAGGAAGCGCTCGAGCGCCTGGTCGACGAGGTGCCCAGATCGGTCAAGTGCGAGAGCCTCACGGCATTCGGTGATCCCGCAGAGGAGATCGCGAAGATCGCGCGCGACCGGCACGCCGGCCTGCTGGTGATTGGGCTGCACGCGTCGGCCGTCGCCGGGCCGCGCATGGGATCAGTGACGTATCGCGTCCTGTGCCTGACGCAGGTGCCGGTTCTGGCGCTGCCGCCGGCGGTGGCCGAGGCCAGGGCGCTTGCGACGATTCCGCTGGCCGCCGAGACGGGGTGTTCCGCGGCGACCGGCTCCGTGTGAGGAGGACCATCATGTATCCGCGATTCGCGACGATCCTTGCCGCCACCGACTTCAGCGCGGCATCGGAACAGGCCGTCACCTACGCCGCGTCGCTCGCGCTCGAGTTCGGCGCGACACTTCACCTGCTGCACGTGGTGCCCGACCCGATCCTGGCCGCTGCGTGGTCGGAGGCGTATGCCTACGACCTCGACAAGCTGGGCGAACGACTGCGCCGCGACGCGGAGCGCCAACTGGCCGAGCGCGCCGCCCGCATCGAGGGCATCGTCGTCACGCGCGACGCCCTGATCGGCAGGCCCGCGAGCACCATCACCGCGATTGCCGCCGATCGCGACGTCGACCTGATCGTGATGGGGACCCATGGGCGCAGCGGCGTCTCGCACCTGTTCATGGGAAGCGTGGCCGAGCGCGTCGTGCGCACCGCGCCGTGTCCCGTGCTGACCGTCCGCGAGGGCGCGCATGTGACGACGGCCACAGTGCCCGTCCATGCCGAACTGCCGGTGCCGCTGCCGGTGCGGTGACGTCGGCCGCTCGTCAGCGGGGGACGTGGTCCAGCCGTCTGAGGTAGACGAGAAGGCCGAGGTTGAGCAGAAGGCACGCCAGGCTGGCACCGGCGGCGGGCCAGATGACCGAGTCATCGCCTCCGAGATAGGCGTTCATCGTCGCGGTGAGCAGCCACAGCTGCAGGATCACGAGGATCAGCACGAACGACAGCATGCCGTAGATGACGGTCGTGCGCTGATCGCGGGTGAACGGGCGCCGGAGCCCGGGCATGTCAGGTGGTCCTCCACTCGACGCCCGTGGCAAAGATCTCGCGGCCGCGGAACTCGAGCACGATGCGGGCGAGCGGACGACGCGGGGGACCCGCCGTCGGGCGTCCCGATCGCAGGTCGAAGTAGCCGTCGTGACAGGGGCAGTGCAGGACCCCCTGCTCGGGCCGCGGGATGACGGCGCACGACAGGTGCGTGCACTTCTGGCTGTAGGCGACGAACTCCGAATCGGAGAGCCGCACGAGGACGCACGGGTCGTGTTGGCCGGGATAGCGGAAATCGACCGTCTGGCCGACGGCGATGGCATCGATGGACGCCACGCGACGGACCGGATCCAGGCCACGATGGGAGCGCCACCAGTTCTGGCCGGCAATCCAGAACTGGCCGCCCGTGAACGCACCGGACATCAGGACCAGGAACTTCATGAAGTCGCGGCGCTCGACGTAGCGGTCCTGCGGCCAGTCGATTGGAAAGTCCTGGCGCCAGGCCGGCTGCACGTCGGCCGGGCGGAAGTCCGGCGCGATGCTCATCTGATCCGTGTCGGCCCGCCGTGCGTAGAGCTCGGCCGGGGCGGTGCCGGCCAGCCCTTCGCGGCCCGGCGAGTCGATCTGCACGTCGAGGCGTGCCCGAGGATCGCGGTGCGGCTCACGCACGTCAGACCTCCACGTCGCTGAACGGGTCCCAGGCGTCGGGCGCGACGGCTGCGCCGCCGGGGTCGCCGGGATGCGGCAGAAGCTTCAGCGAAACGGCGCGACTCTGAGGCTCTTCGGCCATGGCGGCGGTCACGTCGATCCAGGGCGCGCGACGGGCGATCTCGCGCGGCACCATCGTGAAGACCTGCGTGGTGATGGTCTGGTTGCCGAACTGGAACTGGTTCACCGGCTCGGAGGCGGGCCGCAGCTGCTCGATCTGCTCGCGTGTCCCGAAGAAAAGTGCCTGGCTGGGACAGACCGTGGCGCACATGGGCTTGCGGCCGACGCTCGATCGGTCGTAGCACATGTCGCACTTCATCATGATCTTGCGGTCCTCGTAGATCTCGGGGACGCCGAAGGGGCACGCGACCACGCAGTTGCCGCACGCGATGCATCGCGGGCGCCGGGCCGACTGCACGATGCCGTCGTCGGTGCGTTTGATCGCGTCGGCCGGACACACCTCGGCGCAGGTCGGCTGGTCGCAGTGCATGCAGACCACGGGGACCGTCTGGACGCTCTGCCCGCGATCGACGTACTCGAGGTGAATCATCGACTCGCCCTTGTGCGTGTCGCACTCGGTGCAGGCCTGCACGCAGGCCTGGCATCCGATGCAGCGCCGGGGGTCCACGAACATGTGCAGGAAGTCGGGCTTGGCCATGGATGGTCGCTCGCTGCCTGGGCCTACTGCTGCGGCTCCAGCACCGCCGCGTAGTCCGGCGGTCCGTCCGCCTTCCGCACGCGGCAGCCACATACCTTGTATTGAGGAATCTTGCTGATCGGGTCCTGTGCCGCGACGGTCAGGTGGTTCGCGCTCTTCTTCCCCGCCCAATGGTACGGGATGAAGATCGTGTCGGGCCTGATGGTCGTCACCACCATCGCCTTCAGCGTGATTGCACCGCGCCGCGTCTCGGCAGTCGCCCAGTCCCCGTCCGCGATCCCGAGCTTCGCCGCCAGCCGCGGGTGCATCTCGATTCGCGGCTCCGGGTACTGCTTCACGAGCGGACCGATGCGGCGGGTCTGCGTGCCCGACAGGAACTGGCTGACCACACGTCCCGTCGTCAGGTAGATCGGATACTCGTCGCCGGCATCGTCGACCGGAGGGCGGTAGTCCGCAACGTTGAAGCGCGCCCTGCCGTCAGGGAAATAGAACGGGCCCGCGCCCCTGGCCACCGGGTTGTAACTGCCGGGCTCGAAGAGGCGTGGCGTGCCGGGATGGTCGGGAACCGGTGCGCCGGTCCGAGGGTCCTCGCTGTAGCACGGCCAGAAGACGCCGAACTGGCGTTCGACCTTCTCGTACGTCACGCCGGAGTAGTCGGCGACCCCGCCCTTGCTCGCAACGCGAAGTTCCTCGAAGATCTCCCGCGGGCTGGCGAAGGTGAAGCCCTGCGGCCGGCCCAGCGCCGCCGCCAGGTCCTGGATGATGCGCCAGTCCTCGCGCGCCTCGCCCGGACATTCGACGGCCTTGTTGATCCTGATGATGCGGCCCTCGACCTGCGTGACGGTGCCTTCGTCTTCTTCGTGCAGGCTGCCTGGCAGCACGACGTCGGCATGCCAGGCGGTGTCGTTGAGGAAGAAGTCGATCGCGGCGTAGAACTCGAGCTTGTCGAGGCACCGCGTGACAAACGCGGTGTCGGGCAGCGAGATCTTCGGATTGAAGCAGATCGACAGCAGGCCCTTGATCTCGCCGGCGTCGATCTTCCTGAACATCTCGTACGCGTCCACGCCGGGGCCTGGCATCTCGCGCTCGTCGATGCCCCAGACGCCCGCGATGTACTGCCGGTGCTCGGGGTTGGCGATGTCTCGCCAGCCTGGAAGCTGGTCGCACTTCTGGCCGTGCTCGCGGCCGCCCTGCCCGTTGGCCTGGCCCACGATGGTCCCGTAGCCGCTCTTCGGCCTGCCGATCCGGCCGGAGGCGAGCACCAGGTTGATGGCCCCGAGCGAGTTCTGCACGCCGTTGGAGTGGTGCTCGATGCCGCGGGCGTGGAAGAAGAAGCTTGAACGAGCCGTGCCCCACCATTCGGCCGCCTGCTCGATGGCGCGCGCGGGGACGCCCGTCACCTCGGCCGCGTGCGCCAGCGGCCACTGGCTGCAGTACTCTGCCACCTGGTCGAAGCCGGTGGTGTGCGCGTCGATGAAGGCGCGGTCGAGCCAGCCGCGCTCGATCATGATCCGCAGCACGCCGGCAAAGAGGGCGGCATCGCGCCCGGGCTTGACCGGCAGGTACAGATCGCAGGTGCGCGCGACGGGCGTGATGCGCGGGTCCTGCACGATGATCTTCGCGCCCTGCTCGCGGGCCTGCCAGATGTAGTTGGTCGTGATCGGCGAGCACTCGGCGACGTTCGACCCGGCGACCCAGATCACCTCCGTGCCGACCATGTCGGACCAGGGGCTGGTCGTGCGGTCGACGCCGAACGCCTTCTTGTTGGCCGCGCCCGCGCTCACCATGCACAGCCGCCCGTTGTAGTCGATGAACGGCGTCTTCAGGCAGACGCGGGCGAACTTGCCCAGCAGGTAGGTCTTCTCCGTCGTCAGGCTGGCGCCCCCGAGCACGCCAACCGCGCCGGCGCCATGGGCCGACTGGATCCGGCCGATGGCGCCCGCCACGCGCGCGATGGCCTGATCGTAGGGAAGGGCGCTGAACCCGGCGGGGGCCTGCGGGTCTCGCGCGAGGGCGTGCGTCAGCCGATCGGGATGCGAGCCCTGGAGGTAGCGCTTGACGCCCTTGGGGCACAGCATGCCGCGGTTGAACGGGAACTCCTCCCACGGCTCGAAGCCGATGACCTCGTTGCCCCGCACCTTCAGCTGGATGCCGCACTGCTGCCCGCAGAAGCAGCAGTGCGTCTTGACGAGGCGCTCGGGCTCGACGCTGGTCGACAGGCGAAGACCGGTCATGGTCGAGACGTGCGGGCCGTATCGGCCGATGATCGCGAGCTCGTCTGCGGGAATCGTCGCCATGTGCGTCGGTCTCAGGCCGTCTCGCCGCGCGGCGCCGGCACCGCCTCGCGCCACAGCGTGCCCTGCGCGAGCCCGAAGAGCGCCCTGCGGCACTTCGGACAGATCTGCTGATAGTGGGCGCCGCCCGGAAGCTCGTAGGTGAAGCCCAGCTGCCGCTCGACCGTCGTCAGGTCGTCGACCATCATGCGGGGCGCATAGGCCGCCCCGCAACGCAGACAGCGGGCCTGCTCGCCCCGCTCGCCGGCGTCCTTGTAGAAGCTGACGCCGAGCTGGGCGGGCCGCTGGAAGATGTGAAAGAGCTTGCCGAAGGGCAGCCACACCAGCGTGACGATGACGGTCGCTGCGTGCAGGATCGCCAGGAAGTCGTAGGCGTAGCCCTTCATCCAGGTGTAGCTGGCCGTCAACATCAGCCCGGTGACGCTGATGGCGAAGAGCAGCAGCAGCGGCAGGATGTCCTGGCCGAACTGCTGCACCGCCACCGCGCCGTGATCCGTCATCCGGCGGCGGAACGCGAGCATCACACCGGCAATCACCAGGAACGACGACCACACCAGGCCGTGGAAGACGACGAACGCGAATACCGACTCCACGGGAAAATCCTGCATGGGCACGCCGAAGACGAACGCCCGGTACCGCTCGAGATCGCCGGGCACGGTCTCGAAGTGCACCCAGCCCCAGACCAGCGGGAACGTGATCGCCCCGGCGAGCAGACAACCCCACATGATCAGCATGTGCGCGGCGCCACGCAGCCGCGCACGGCGGAAGATGAAGCGGTTGACGGCAAACTCCTGTACGGCGCGCTGTCCCAGCGTGGCGAGATTGCGAGCCACGACGCCGCGTGTGAAAAACGCCTGCCACCCGCGCCGCCAGTAGAGGCGCGTGGGGGGACGGTCGATCCACATCGTGTACCGGTAGACGGTGCCGAAGGTGGCAAACAGCGTCGCGAAGGTGTAGCTCACGAGCGCGGCGTCGAAGTTCTGCAGCTTGCGTGACCCGACGACGATCGCCGCGCAGAGCAGCAGCGTGACCAGCGCGGCGCGCGCCGACGCCGCGATGCGCGTGACGGCCTGCTGGGCGGCGATCGGCAGTCCCTCGCGCCAGGCGACGTCAGCCGGGCGGAACACCCGCCGGTTCGCGTAGCCGAGCAGCAGCGAGGTCGCCGACAGCAGCGCGAAGCCCGGCCACGTCACGCCCCAGTTGTCCCTGAACACGCCGAGCAGCAGCGGCGGGAAGAACCCACCCAGGCCGCCCAGCGCGCCGACCAGTCCCGTGACCGTGCCGGTGTCGCGCGGGAAGCGCTCGGGCACGAGCTTGAAGACGGCGCCATTGCCCAGCCCCAGCAGCGTCGCGCAACCCAGCGCGCCGATGGTGAAAGGCAACATCGCCGGCCACGACAGCAGCAGGGCGAAGAGCGCCGTGCCGGTGAACACCCACGAGAGGACCTGCGCGCCGCCGATGCGGTCGGCCAGCCAGCCTCCGACCGGCCGCATCGCGGTGGCCAGCACGACGAAGCCCGCGGCGCGGAACCCCGCGTCGGCCGGGCTGAGGGCGAACTGCGCCCGCAGGAGCGTCGGCAGGTAGATCGAGAAGGCGACGAAGCCGCCGAAGGTGAGGAAGTAGAACGCACCGAGCAGCCACGCCACCGGCGAGCGGCGGAGCACGGCGATCATGGCGCCGACGCCGCCCGGCGTCGCCGGCCGCGGCGGATTCCTGGCAAGGACCGCAAAGCCGCCGGCCCACGCGATCAGGACGACGCCGGTCGCGTAGAACACCATCTTCCAGCCGAGCGCCGACGCGATGACGGGGCCCCCGAAGACCGCAAGCGACTGCCCCAGCGTTCCGAGCCCGTAAACACCGAGGGCCGTGCCTTGACGCGCCGGCGGCGTCCAGCGCGAGACAAACGCCGCGCCGACGGCAAACGACGACCCGGCGATGCCGAGACAGAACGCCGATGCGACCAGCGCGCGATAGCTGCCGGTCAGCGGCACCAGCCATGCGGCGATGGCCGATACCGCGAGCAGCAGCGAG
>Ga0315910_10004016_pt1 | contig 12384 bp, 15 predicted proteins | sample EdamamesoilMG_FD_204470 | JGI IMG/M metagenome (GOLD analysis project Ga0315910, IMG submission 204470) | Garden soil microbial communities collected in Santa Monica, California, United States - Edamame soil | ecosystem: Environmental > Terrestrial > Soil > Garden | place: USA: California... | reverse complement strand
GGGCTTGGCGGGCCAACTTCAGCAAAATTGCTCACAGCGAACTAGTGAGATTGTCGCTGGCACAGATGGGCGCGTGTAGGAAAGCGGATAGTTGTCTTGGCCCGCGCAGGCGCATACCGCAGCGGTATGACTGCCCACGCCGATCTCACCGCCCATCCCTGGTTCTTCTGCGGCATCGGCGGCTCGGGAATGCTGCCGCTGGCGACGATCCTCGGGGGCGTCGGCGCAGAGGTCGCGGGCTCTGACCGGAGCTACGACCAAGGCCGCACGCCGGAGAAATTCGCCTGGCTGCAGCGGCAGGGCTTCACCCTCTTCCCGCAGGACGGCAGCGGAGTAACCTCGGCCACGCAGACCCTGGTCGCCTCGGCCGCCATCGAGGACACCGTGCCGGAAGTCGTGCGCGCCGCCGAACTTGGCTGCCCGCGGATGACGCGTGCCGAACTCCTCGCCACGCTGTTCAACGCCGCGCCGATGGGCGTGGCGGTCGCCGGCACCAGCGGCAAGTCAACTGTCACCGGCATGCTCGGCTGGATAATGCACGAGGCGGGTCGCGACCCCACGATCATGAACGGCGCGGTGATGAAGAACTTCGTTTCCGACGAGGTGCCCTTCGCCAGCGCCCGTGTCGGCGACGGACCGGTGTTCGTCTCCGAAGTTGACGAAAGCGACGGCTCGATCGCGCTCTACCGGCCCGAAGTTTCGGTGCTGCTCAACGTAAGCCTCGACCACAAGAGCATCGAGGAGCTGCGGGTGCTGTTCCGCAACTTCCTCGCCGCCGCCCCGCGCGCGGCGGTCAATTTCGATAACGAGGAGGCCCGCTTCCTCGCTGAGCACGCGAACGACGTGATCTCCTTCGGCATCGATCATCCCGAGGCGATGTTCGGCATCGAGCCGGGCACGATCGAGGACCGCCCCACGAACATTGCCGCGCTGCTTGTCGACCGGCGGGAGGACGTGGCGCATGGCCTCAAGATCAACATGCCCGGCCGGCACAACCTCGCCAACGCGCTGGCTGCGGTGGCTGGCGCAGTCGCGGCCGGTGTTCCGGTCGAGGAAGCCGTACTGGCGCTTTCGACCTTCAAGGGCCTTGCCCGCCGCTTCGACGTGATCGGCACCAGCCCGTCCAGCATGACGGTGATCGACGACTTCGGCCACAACCCGGAGAAATGCCGCGCCACCCTGCGCACCCTGAAGGCGCATCCGGGCCGGGTGATCGCGTTCTTCCAGCCGCACGGCTACGGCCCGCTGCGGCAGATGGGGCACGAGCTGGCGGAAACCTTCGCCGAGGAGCTCGGGTCCGAGGACGTCACGCTGATGTGCGACCCGGTCTATTTCGGCGGCACTGTCGACCGATCCGAAGGCAGCGAACGGATCGTCGGGCTGATCGAGCAAGACGGAGGCCGCGCCGAATACATCCCCACGCGCGAGGCCTGCGGCGACCGCATCGTCGAGATCGCCCGCCCCGGCGACCGGGTAGTCGTCATGGGCGCACGCGACGACACGCTCACCGCCTTCGCGAAAGACGTGCTGGCGCGGCTGCCCTAGTCGTCCAGCCCGGCGAACGGATCGTCCGCGCTGCCCAGGTCCATCGACGGCCGCCCGTCGGCGTCGGCCCCGTCACGGTTGTTCTCCTGGCAGACGTACTCGCGGATCTCCCAGTCGGGCTGCAGCGTGTAGTTCTGCACCATGACGTAGGGCTCGGCGAACAGGTCGGGATCGATGAGCGTGATCTCGTCCACCAGCCGGTCGTGCGCGACGCGGGTGATACGCTCTTGGAAACGCGTCTTCTCGGTCGCCCGAATACCCGAAACCACGCTGACCATCGGGCTGATGCCGATCGTGTCGATCACCAACGTGTCGCCTTCCCAACGGCCCACGGAATGGCCGTTGAAGAACGGATCCGGGTCCTCGGGCAACGGGCGCCCGTCGACGTAGATGCGGCGAATATCGCTGTAAGTCTCGATGAGGATGTTCACGCGCCCCGGCGAGTAGGTGAACTCGATCGGATAGGGCAGTCGCATGATCCCCGGCATGCCGTTGGGCACGCAGTTGGCCGCCGGATTCTGCAGGTTGCGGCCCTCGGCCTTGCCGGCCTCGAACTCGTCGAGCAGCTTCTGCCCGGCGGGCGTGAGCTTCGGCGGCGTCGCGGTAGTGCGCGAACCGGCGCCGACGCCGGGCGACCACACGCCGCTCCAGTCCGGCCAGCTCGTAAGCTCGCCATAGGCGGTGGCCCGCGGCGTCTCCTGCGAAAACGAAGGACTCGAAACCAACACCAGCGCCGCCCCGCACGCGAGCAGCGGCAGCCTCATCTTCACGAAACGCATAACCTCTCCGGAAATCGACCCTTTCCGGCTCGCTACGCGATTCTGCCGCTCACTAAAAGGCCTCGCCGAGCCCCAGGTAGATGCCGTGGTCGTCCTTGCCGATGGCGGCATCGAGGCGAAGCTGCATGTCGTTGTCCTTGAACGGCCGGTAGCGCACGCCGACCCCGCCCGAGGGAAGCATGTTGCCGTCAAAGATATCGCCGACAGACGGGGCAATGCCGCCAACGCCGGCGAACACCACGCCGCCCCAGCGCGTCGAGAACTGGCGGCGGTATTCGCCCTGCAAGGCCCAGCTCGCGCGGTCGCGGTAGCGGCCTGTGTCGTACCCGCGCAGGTCCGCACTCGCGCCGAACAGGCACAGGTCGTAGTACGGCACTTCGCCGCTCGCCGAGCAACCCGCGGCGCTCACCGCGACGATCGCACTCTCCGAGATCGAGAAATAGCCGTGGGCCTCGGCCATCAGCTTGTCGTGATCGTAGCTGTCGAGAAGTTCGTCGAACCCGAACAGCCAGGCGGCCATCAGGTCGATCCCGCTCCTCGGCTGGTCATGGTTGTCGCGCGTATCGTATTCGATCGAGGGGCCGATCATCGACAGCGTGCTCTTGAGCTCGTCCGCAGGCGGGGGTGGCGTCAGTGAGGGGACCTCGCCCTCCTCCAGGTGCTCGTCCGGCACGGCATTGTTGGTGGTGAGGCGGTAGCGCACGCCGGCGTAGAAGTTCGAGGCCACCCGGAAAGTGACGTTGGCCTTGATGCCGAAACTCTTGTTGTCGAGCGGCAGCGGGTCGTTCCGATCGCCGTCGGCATCGCCGATGCCGTAGAACTTGATATCCTGGTTCGAATAGTTGGCGTTGGCGCTGAGCCGGAAGTGGTCGCTGGCCGACGACATCCGGTGAAACACGGCGACGGCCTTGGTCCCGCGCGTGGTGAAGGCGAGCCCGCCACCAGTGACCCACTGGTTCGGCGAGCCGTTCGGATTGTAGAGCGCAACCACACCGCCCGCGAGGCCAAAGCCCGTGGTGGGGCTGGAGAACGGCGCTGGCGCATAGAGGATCTCGGCCTTCTTCTTGCCGTCCTCCTCCTCGGGCGGCAGCTCGGATTGGGCGCTGGCAACCGAGGTTACCTGCTCCGACTCCCCTTCGGGCTCACCCTGCGCGAGGGCCACGGACATGGGAGCGCCGGCAAATGCGAGCGCACAGGGGCCTGCCCAAAGTGACCCGGACAATCGCAAGCGACCTGCTCCTCAACCCATCTCGACAGGAACAAGCTAGGGCCAGATACCTACCGTCCCATCGGGGCTTTCCCCGAATGGAGCGGCGATTGACCCTTCATTTCACACGGTAGAACCGGATCACCACTGCCGGGCCGGCATCGGCCGGAGCGGGCTGCAGCGTCCCGACGAAGGCATTCTTGGACAGCCATTCGTACTTGCCGCGCGGGGCCTCGAACACCGGGTGGGTACGGACGGGCAGCAGCGAACCGTCCCGCGCGGTGCAGATCACCCCCTTATTGACGACGTTGATCACCACGCCGTCGTCCGTGTTGAGGAAGTAGTCCGCTTCGACATCGGTGCAGCCATCGGCCCTACGCAGCTGCCAGTCCCACCCGCCCGGAACAATCGTGCCGCGAATGTCCGGTCCCTCGAAGGTGCCGCCGGTGATCGGAATGATGACCCGTCCGCCGCGCGCGGTATCTCCCGGCAATACGACCTGGCCGAGCGTGACCGTCTCCTCGAACACGAACTCGAGTGTCGGCGCCTCCTGCGCAGCGGCCGGCAAAGCCAGCCCGATTGCCGCCGCGAAGGTCATAATTCGAATGGTCATGCGCCCTCCCCTAATCAGGGATCAGGCTAGCAGCGCGGCACCGCCGGGCAAGGTCAGACCGCAGCTCCGGCAGTCGCGGCAATGGCGACCGCCGGCAGGAAGCCGAGCAACGTCGCCACGAGGAAGCTGCGCGCGCGGATCGCGGAAAGGGCACAGGCGGCGGTCACCGGCAAGTGAGGCACGCCGACCAGGCGCAAACCGAGAAGGTACACGAACCCGCGCTTTTCGATGTTGCGGTCGAACCCTTCGAGACGACCTTCCCAGCGGCGGCGTAATCGCCCGGCAAGCCACTTGCGGGAGACGACGAAGAAGGCGTGGCTGCCGAGCGTCGCTCCTAAGACCACGGCGAGAATCCCGAGCCAGCCGCCGAGCAGCGCGCCCGAGGAAAACGAGATCGGCACCAGCATGCCCGGCGTGCCCGAAGCCATCACCACCGCAGTCAGGGTCAGGAAAAGGAGGCTGAGCAACAGCTCGCTGTCCAGCAGCACTGCAAGGAAGGGAACCTGCTCGAAAAGCCAGCCGACGATATCCACGTGCCTCAGACTACTCCTGCCGCCGGTTGGTTCCGGGCCGATGCGGCGATCCGTGCGGATCGTGCGAAGAAGATCGAAGCCGATCATCGGGCGGCGCGCTATCGGGGATTGTACGGGGGGCTGCGCAATGCTTGCAATCGAGGCGTAAACCTGTATGTGCGCCGCTTCCCGACGGACCCGGTCCGTGGGGAAACCCCAAGAAAGCCGGAGGGGCCCCGCCATGTGGCGGATCAGCCAGCGATCGGCATGAAGTGAAAGGAACGCGCGCATGCCGCTGTACGAGCATGTTTTCCTGGCGCGCCAGGATCTGAGCCAGGCTCAGGTTGATGCGCTCGCCGCCACCGCCACCGAGATTGTCGAACAGGGCGGCGGCAAGGTCTCCAAGACCGAAACCTGGGGCCTCAAGAGCCTCGCTTACAAGATCGATCGCAACCGCAAGGCGCATTTCGTGCTGCTCAACCTCGAGTGCCCGGGCGCCACGGTTGCCGAGCTCGAGCGGCAGAACCGCATCAACGAGGACGTGATCCGCTGGCTCACCGTCGCCGTCGACGAGCATGAAGAGGGTCCCTCGGCGCAGATGCGCAAGAACGAGCGCGACCGTAAGCGCCGTGAGCGCGATGGGGAGCGTATCTGATGGGCCGCCCGTTTTTCCGCCGCCGCAAGTCCTGCCCGTTCTCGGCCAAGGACGCCCCGGTCATCGACTACAAGGACGTGCGCCTGCTGCAGGGCTTCATGTCCGAGCGTGGCAAGATCGTGCCGAGCCGCATCACCGCCGTTTCCGCCAAGAAGCAGCGTGAGCTGGCCAAGGCGATCAAGCGCGCCCGCCACCTGGGCCTGCTGCCCTACATCGTGAAGTAAGGAGCCAGGGTCATGGAAATCATCCTGCTCGAACGCATCGAGAAGCTCGGCACCATCGGCGACGTCGTGAACGTCAAGGACGGCTATGCCCGCAACTTCCTGCTGCCGAACAAGAAGGCGCTCCGCGCCAACGAGGCCAACCGCAAGGTGTTCGAGGCCAACCGTGAACGGCTCGAGGCTGAGAACGCCAAGCGCCGTGACGAGGCTGCCAAGTCCGGTGCGACCGTCGACGGGGCCGAGATCATCCTGATCCGCGCTTCGTCAAACTCGGGCCAGCTCTACGGCTCGGTCAGCGTTCGCGACATCGCCGACGCGCTCAAGGAACAGGGTCACGACGTCAACAAGTCGCAGATCATCCTCGAGCGGCCAATCAAGACGCTCGGCCTGTTCGACGTGAAGGTCGCGCTGCACCCCGAGGTTCACGTCAACGTCAAGGCGAACGTCGCCCGTTCGGACGACGAGGCCGAGCTGCAGCGCCAGGGCGTCGACGTCCTCGGCCAGATCGCCGAAGAGGATCGCGGCGAGACCGAAGGCTTCACCGAAGCGTTCGACCCCAACGCGGAGCCGGGCGAACTGCCCGTGGCCGAGGAAGCCCCCGCTGAAGGCGAAGAAGCCGCCGAAGGCTAACTTCCCGTCCTTGCAAGACAATCTGAGGGCGCGATCCGCGAGGATCGCGCCCTTAACTTTTCTTGGGAACTGGCGCGATTCGCAGGGGTTAACACGGAGCCTCGACAGCCCATTCCGGGTGCGTTCCAAGGCGTAACCGTCCGCGTGGAATGTGCAAAATGCGTCAGATGAACGGGCGCAGGAATCCCCGGATAAAACTCGGGTTTCCCCCTATTCCTTTGCGGCCCGAATGCTGGCGAATGAGCCCGTCGCGCACATCATGGTGCGACTTGCGAAGCTCCAGCAGGGGGAGTGAAGAAGATGATGACAAGAAAGCTAGCCACAGCCGCCCTCATCGTGCTGGGTGGAACGAGCCTCGGCGGATGTGCGACCACGGATTACGTGGACGAGCAGATCGCTTTGGTGAATGGCCGTATCGACGGCGTTGAATCCCGTCTGCAGCAGACCGACAGCACCGCGCAGTCCGCGCTGTCGCAAGCCCAGGCGGCCAACACTGCGGCCACGAACGCGAATCGGCGCATCGACCAGCTCACCGGCCGGGTCGACAGCATCGAACAGCGCATGGCCCAGGCGCCCCGCGCACCGCGGAACTGACCGCAGCCTGCGACGCTCGCCGCAGTCTGTAACTTTAGACGGCCCAGTCACTCGACTGGGCCGGGTCTAATGGGGTAACCGGCGTCTCGATGCGGTACGACGTTCGAACGGTCCTGGCGACGTTAGCGCTCGGGAGCGTTGGGCTTGCCTCCGCGGGCCTCGCCCAGGGGGTCATGCGACCACCGGCGGGCGTCGCCGACAAGCCGAAACCGGCGCCCACGCCGTCGTCCACCGCGCCGGCCGCTAAGCCGACGCCAACGGCGACACCTGGGCCAACGACCGTGCGAACGGCGCCTGCGCCAACAGCGACGCCTACACCTACGCCTGCCCGCACGGTGCCGGCACCGGCTGCAACACCTAGCCCTACTCCCGCACGCACGACGCCAGCACCGACGGCCACCCCCACGTCTACGCCCGCGCGCGCGACGCCGGCCCCCACACCTGCGCCGACGACCGCACGCACGGCACCGGCGCCGACACCAACGCCTGCGCCGGCCCCGCAGACCTTTGCGCAGACCGAGCTATCGGAGGCTGCCGCCCGCATCACCCAGTGGATCATCGCCTCACGCGACAACGGCAACCTGCCCTTCATCGTCATCGACAAGAAGGCTGCGATGGTGTTCGTGTACGACGCCAAGGGCAAGCTGCTGGGCGAGACCCCTGCGCTGATCGGCATCACCGCCGGTGACGATTCCACACCGGGCGTGGGGAACAAGACGCTCGCGGAAATGGGACCGGCCGAGAAGACGACACCCGCCGGCCGTTTCCCGTCCAAGATCGGCCCCGCCACCACTGGCCAGGACGTCCTCTGGGTCGATTACGGCACCGCCGTCGCGTTGCACGCGGTGGTGACGGGCAACAAGCGCGAGCGAAGACTCGAACGCCTGCTTTCGCCGACGGTAAGCGACAACCGGATCACCTTCGGCTGCATCAACGTACCGACGAACTTCTTCGCCCAGCGCATCAAGCCGATCTTCGAGAAGACCGGCGGTGTGACCTACGTCCTGCCGGACGCCAAACCGCTGGAGGTGGTCTTCCCGCAGGTCCCGCGCCTGCCTGGCCAAAGGACCACGCAGACGCGGGCAGCCTCCTAGCCCCGAGCCTACCAGCCCTGCGGCTTGCCGCGGTTCTGCTGGTCCAGCCACGCCTTCAGCGGAGCGAAGTACTCGGCCATCGCCTTGCCGCTGATCTCGCGCGTGCCGGTGAAGGCTTCCAGTGCGTCGGGCCAGGGTTTGCTGGCGCCCATCTCGAGCATCGCGTTCAAACGCCGGCCGACTTCCTCGTTGCCGTAAAAGCTGCAGCGGTGCAGCGGTCCGGTCCATCCGGCCTGGTCGCAGGCGGACTTGTAGAACTGGAACTGCAGCACGCGCGCCAGGAAGTAGCGCATGTAGGGCACGCTCGCCGGGATGTGGTACTTGGCACCTGGATCGAACGCGTTGGCCGGCCGCTCGACCGGCGGGACGATGCCCTGGTACTCACGCTTCAGGTCGACCCACGCGGTGTTGTACTCCTCCGGGGTGATCGACCCGTCGAACACGCCCCAGCGGTACTTGTCGACCAGCAGGCCGAACGGCAGGAACGCGACCTTGTCCATCGCCTGGCGCAGCAGCAGGCCAATGTCCTTGTCGGCGCTTGGCACCTGGGCACGGTCGAGCAGGCCGATCTGCACGAGGTATTCCGGGGTGATCGAGAGCGCGACCATGTCACCGATCGCCTCGTGGAACCCATCGTTGGCGCCGTTGAGGTGCAGGTAGGACTGCTCGTTGTAGGCGCGCTGATAGTAGTTGTGGCCGAGCTCGTGGTGGATGGTCACGAAGTCGTCGGCGTTCTTCTTGATGCACATCTTGATGCGCAGATCGTCGACGTTGTCGACGTCCCAGGCACTCGCGTGGCACTGCACCTCGCGATCTGCGGGCTTGAGGAACAGCGAGCGGGTCCAGAAGGACTCTGGCAGAGCCTCGAAGCCGAGCGAGGAGAAGAAGCCTTCGCCCGCCTTGACCATGTCGATCTCGCTCATGCCCTTGGCTTCAATGAGCTGGGTCAGGTCGTAGCCGATGTCGCCGGCAGCGGGGGGCGCGACCAGCGGGTAGATGTTGCCCCACTCCTGCGCCCACATGTTGCCGAGCAAGTCGGCGCGGATCGGGCCGGTCGCCGGCTGCACCTCGTTGCCATACTTCTCGTTCAGCCGGGTACGCACATAGGTATGCAGCGCGAGGTAGAGCGGCTTCAGGTCGTCCCAGATGCCATCGACCATCGTGGCGAACTCGTCGGGCGGCATGTCATAGTTGGAACGCCACATTGCACCCGCGTCGGCGAAGCCGAGGCCCTTGGCACCCTCGTTGGCGATCTCGATCAGGCGCGCGTAGTCCTCCCGCATCGGGGCCCCGACATTGTCGTGCCAGCTGGACCACATCTCGGCGTACTCGGCCGGGGTGTGGTCGAGCTCGCCCATCTCGGCCTCGATGTCGGAACCAGAGATCGGCTGGCCGTTCAGTATGCCCTTGCCCCTGCCGTATTGCGATTGCAGCTCGGTCGAGATGTTGTTGAGTTCGGTCGCCGCACCGGGCGTGGTCGGCGACGGCAGGACGATACTGACACGCAGGATGTCGAGCTTGCGCGCGACCACCGGGTCGAGGCCCTGCACTTGCGCATAACGGGCCGCGTCGAGCGCGTACTTGACCTGCTTCTCGGTGTTGATGGCGCCGTAACGGGCCGCGAGCGCGTCAGTGTCGTCGATGATGTAGGTGGCGTTGACCCAATCGATCAGGTTCTTCTCATTGGAGAATTCGAGCAGGTCCTTCTCGGCGGCAGCGACGAAGTCGGCCGCGCCTTGCGCCGTCATCGGATAAGTAGCGGCGACCGTGGTCGACGGGACGGTGTCCTGGGCCGCGGCGGGCGCGGCAAGGCCGGCAGCAATGGCCAGCAGGGCAGCGGAAGCGAGAAACTTCATGGGCGGGAAATCCTCTCGGATGGAAAACTGGTTTCAGCCGCTACCGGTCTTAACCTGCAGGAGCGCTTAATCAAGCCGACAGGAACTCGGCGATTGCCTCCCCCAGCTCGGGTTCCGTCACCGAGCTCATATGCGTGCCGGGCACTTCGTGCAGCCGGGCATTCGGCAGAGCGTCGACCAGCTTCTGCGGAGAGCCGTTATCGCTGTCCTCAACGCCCGCAACGACCAGGGTCGGCATGGTCACGGCATCTAGGTCGGATGGTTTGGTCTCAACGCCCGCATGCAGCAGCAGCCGGGCCGCCACGCGGTCGACCTTCATCGTCTTCATGAACTGGACCGCGAAATACGCGGGATCGCCCTGCTTGATCTCATCGAAGCGGTCGATCGCGTCGACGAAGAACGACCCTCGCCCAACCCATCCGGTCAGTCCTTCGAGGCCCATTCCGCCAAGTACGAGACGCCGCGGCACCAACCCGTTCATGACGGCGCGCGCTGCCGTCCTCGCGCCAAGCGAGAACCCGGCGAGGTCGAAGTCGGTTAGCCCCAGTTCCTCGACGATCGCCATGACGTCGCGCCGCAGCACGTCTGGCGGATAGGCAGCCGGGTCATGCGGGGCATCGCTTTCGCCGTGCGCGCGCAGGTCCGGCATGATCGCCTCCAGGCCTGCCTCGGCCAGCTTTGCTGCGTGACCGAAGCGGATCCAGTTCATCTGCGCGCTCGAAAACAGGCCGTGCAGCAGCAGCACCGGGCGCCCCGCTCCGAGGCGATGGACGGCCAGTTCGACCCCGTCGAACGACTTTATGCGCTCGCTGCGAAGATCGCTCACTCGGGAACCTCCAGCCCGGCCTCGGCCCACCGCATGATCACGCTATCGGTCTCGGTGACCTTGTGGCTCGGCAGGTGGCTGGTGTCCTCCCAAGCGGCGTGCCGGCTTTCGATTCCGTAATTGGCAGTCGGGTAGAAGGACGAAGGATCGTCGAACGAGCCGACGGTCAGGTCGATGTTGTCGCTGGTATTGAACGCGAAGCCGAACGGCGTTCCGCATTCGCGGCAGAACGGCCGCTTGGCGACCGGCGAAGAGGCATACCACTCGGGCTCTCGCTGCCAGGCCACATCGGACCGCTTGAAGTTCTTGAAGGCAATCGACACGCCGCCCGTCGCCCGCTGGCACATACGGCAGTGGCATAGATAAGCTTCGTCGTCCGCCACTTGTGCGGTGTACCGCACGCGCCCACATTGGCAGCCGCCGGCCATCTCCCGCATGATGCTGGTCCTTTCATTAAGGCCTTGAACGCATTGTTCCGGGTCCGCCGCTAGCCTATGAGGCGGGCAGCACGGAGTTACTAGTACAAGTCCCGATGGCCGAAGCCGATCCGCAGATTGCCGAAAGCGAAGCGCCCGTGGTTGCTGACGCTCGGTCGCGCCGCAAGTGGGGCAAGCGGGCGCTGATGTTCTCGCTGCCGCTGGTCCTGGCTATCGGCGGGTTGGTTTACTGGCAGAGCTTGCAGGGCAAGGTCACGACCGACAACGCCTACCTTAAGCAGGACAAGGTCGGCGTCAGCGCCGAAATCGTCGGCAAGATCGTCGAGGTCAACGTGCGCGAGGGGCAGCTGGTCAAGGCCGGCGACCTCCTGTTCCGTGTCGATCCCGAGCCCTACCGGCTGCAGATTGCCGAGGCCGATGCCTCGATCGCCATGGCGCAGGCCAGCGTCACTGCCATGTCCAACGCCAGCGAGCTGACCGGCGCCGACATCGCCGCGGCGCGCGAGGACATCGCGTTCGCGCAGGCGACGCTGAACCGCCAGGAAGCGCTGTGGGAGCGGGGCTTCACCACCAAGGCCGATTACGAGGCGGCGCAGCATGCCGTTGCCCAAGCGCGCGAGCGTTTGCGGCTCGCGCAGGCCGACCAGCAGGAAGCCCGCGCCAAACTCGCGCACGGCAGCGCCGTGCCGGGCGAGAACCCGCAGATCGCTTCGGCCGAGGCGCGCAGGGCCGAATCCCAGCTCGCGCTCCGCCGCACGACGATCCGCGCGCCGATCTCTGGCCGCGTGGCGCAGGCGGACCGGTTGCAGCTCGGCCAGCAGGCAATCACCAGCCTGCCGCTGCTGACGATCGTCGCCGACAACAGCTCCTACGTCGAAGCCAACTTCAAGGAGACCGAGCTGGACGAGATGCGGGTGGGGCAACCGGCGGAAGTACGCTTCGACGCCTATCCCGACCTCGTCCTGAGGGGCCACGTCAGCTCGATCGGCGCGGGCACGGGGTCCGAGTTCTCGGTCCTCCCGGCGCAAAACGCCACCGGCAACTGGGTCAAGGTCACCCAGCGCGTGCCGGTGCGCATCGCGATCGACGAGAAGAGCCCGCGCAACCTGATCGCCGGCCTCTCGACCGACGTGACCGTCTTCACCGACGGCCGCGAAAGGTAGCTGGTGGCCACGGCCGCCTCGGGTCGCGGGGCGCGCGCACGCCCGGAACCTATCGAAGACGTCGCCCACCTCCCGGTCGACAATCCGCTGATCCTCATCGTCGGCGTGATGGCCGCGACCTTGCTGCAGGTGCTCGACATCACGATCGCCAACGTGGCGATCCCGCACATGCAATCTTCGCTCGGGGCGACGCCGGACACGATCAGCTGGGTCCTGACGAGCTACATCATTGCTTCGGCCGTCGCGATGCCG
>Ga0315910_10004015_pt1 | contig 12385 bp, 11 predicted proteins | sample EdamamesoilMG_FD_204470 | JGI IMG/M metagenome (GOLD analysis project Ga0315910, IMG submission 204470) | Garden soil microbial communities collected in Santa Monica, California, United States - Edamame soil | ecosystem: Environmental > Terrestrial > Soil > Garden | place: USA: California... | reverse complement strand
CGAAGTAAATTTTGCATCATCCAGTATCGTTACACGCATATCACTATTCATTGCCAGAGCCTTGATACTCTCACCCGAAACAAAGTTCAAAGGGTTAACCGACTTATTAAATTTGAGAAGTTTTACGGAGAAAAACTCAGTCAGTTGTGTACCCTTGTGCCGTTCCTTCATGTCGGCATTTCCCTCGCGGATAATCAACTTGCCTCCCGGGTTCAGCGCTCCGAAACATCGCTTCAATAAAAGCTCCTGATCGGTTGCCTTAAGATAATGCAGTACATCGCTCAGGATGATCGCATCATACTTATCCAGGGGAAATTGTGTTACATCGGCACAAAAAAATTGCAGTTTTTCCGTTTTCAGATATCCGTGGTTTGCCGTTTCAATTTTTTGTTCATCGTAGTCGACACCGGTAACGATCCGATCCGCCGAAAGTAGTTGGAGCATATAACAGAGAAACCCGTAGCCACATCCCAAATCAAGGATAGTTCCCTGTGTTGGCACCAGTTTATGAAAGACATCATAATTATTTTCAAGTCTCAATTTTATCCGCATATACCACTCCAGCACGGGGCCTTTGTACAGGTAGTTTGAAATGAGCCTGTGTTTGAAGTATTCAGGGGTTTCATTTTCGATAGCCAATGCCTTATACTCTTGCTTAAAGTACCGGCTGATCGCCTTGGTCCTATCTGCATAACCACTTCCAAACCTGTTATCATTTACATCAATAACGGGTAAGAACTTGAGGGTAAGCTGTCCCCGGTTCAGGTAAAACGTTCCCTTTGGTATGGCGTCACCGGCGCCGTGTATCAACAACGGTCGAATCGGCATCTTCAACGTCTCGGCCAGATAAAAGGCCCCCTTATGAAAGCGGCCCGGTTTTCCGTCCTCTGACCTTTTGCCCTCCGGAAATACAACAATCGAATAACCCTCCTGTACACGTTCCGACAGGTGCGCTACTCCACCCTCTGCACCTTCCGTTATCGGGTAATAATCAGCTAATCGGGCAACACCACCAAGAATTGGAGAATTCCAGACCCACTTGTTTGTTAACAGGATGATCTTTGGATGGAGCATCGAAGTGAGCAGAATGTCAAGGAATGAAGTATGGTTGGCTATTAAAACCGAAGGACTGGCAAAAGTGTCTGCAGTTTTTCCAATAATCCTCTTTTTTAAGCCAGGTTCCGTATAAATCAAAACCCATGTTATCGCACTAATAAAACGATGATAAAGAAGTCTGACCGGCACTTTTTTGAAAGGAAACAACTTGAAAATCAGCCCAATGATGGTCATGGTCATGGCGCCAGTCACAAAAAAGAAATACGTTAGGAAGGTCCGAAGAATTCCACCCCAGGTCATCGGCGCGAATCCCTTCCGCGTGCGATTACTGATCAAGGCATGGAACAGGAACGGTTCGATAGTTTGTGACATGATAAAGACACAGATTATCCCGATGATGGCAATTGAAGCAATTGAACGGAGAGCCGGGTGCTGGGCAAAGATCAGGACACCCAGCCCTGCTATGGTGGTAACGGCAGACAAAAATATGGATGAGCGGATAGTCGGCAGGTTCTTCTTTCCGGCGCGGTATTCCTGTTGTAACCCATCCATTACAAAAATACTGTAGTCATCACCAAGTCCAAAGATGAACGTCGATACCATCACGTTCACGATATTGAACTCAATTCCCATAAAACCCATTATTCCCAGTATCCAGATCCATGTAATAAACATGGGCGCAAAAGTGATAAATGTCAATTCGATCCGGCCATAGGAAATGAACAAGGCGACGAATACCAGTATAGCTGTAAACGTGACGATAAAACTAAAGTCCGCATTGATGTACTCCACAAAAAGATTCGTGAGCATCTGACGGTCAAAAGACTGCGCCGGCGCATCCTCCAACGCCTGGTATACTGCTGATTTCCGCGAAGGGTCTACATTTGCCAATGACATTACGGTCACCATCGTATCCCTTTCGATAATGTAGTCGTCAAAGAATGCAGTACGAATCAGATTCATTGAATTTGCGTTAACCGTTTCGTATCGTCGGCTTATTAATCTTTCGAAATTATCCAACACCTGATTTGAAAATCCCAGGGCCTTTCCCTCTTCTCTAACAGCGGAAACGACGAGCGATCTTCTCTCCTCAGTCCAGAAGCCATTCCACTTATTAAGCCGCACCTGCTGTAAAGAATCAGAGATCAAAAATGTCGAAACCGCTGAATAGCGGGTTATGTCTTTTGATTCTTTCAACCGTTGCAGGAACGGGGTTACCTGCTCGGTTTTTCGCAACGCCATTTCCAGGTTCCTCCCCGTTGACACCACATATACCGAACTCAGGGATGCTTTGTTAATGGATTCCAGCCGAAGTTGCGCGGCGCGCGTTTTTTCACTCATAAAATTCAGCTTGCTCATATCGCTGTTAAACGTCACCTGTCGGGCGAAGAAGAAAAACACAGGTGTTACAAGCAGAATACCCCAGACTACGAATTTTCCTGATGATGGTGAAAGGAAATTTATCCGTTCTATCCAATTCTCCTTGCGCGCATCCCTTAAGAACATTTCCTGTTTAATAAAATGCGGAAGAAAGATCAGGGAACAAAGTGCAGCACCGATCAGGCTGAATCCTGCAAACAAACCAAGATCGCGGAGAACCTTTGCATTTACGAACTGCAGACAGAAGAAAGCAAGTACGGTTGTGGCACTGCCCAGCGTCAGCGGACCAACCAGATCCTCAATCACATGCTTTATATCATGCGTGTGTTTCAAGTGCACCAGAAAGTGTAACGAATAGTTCACCGCTATTCCCAGAACTACCGACCCCGCGGCGATTGCCAGAATGGACACGGATCCTTTCATTAGATAAATACAACACAACGAAAACACGCCGCCGAAAATCACCGGAACTAAAATGAGAAATATTACACGTTTCTTTCGGAAGAACCCAATCAGAAACACAGCCAACAGAATCACCATCAGACTTACCGTTAGTGCGGTATCACGCCTGAGTTGATTGGCATTACCCACGGCTACTGCTGCTGCCCCAAAGTAGGAGGCGTTAACCTGAGCGTGCCTGCCTGCAGTTCCTTTTACAATAGCATCAAGTCCCTCAACAAAAATCGAATTGTTTCCGGTCTCACTGGGGGGATAGGTGGGCTGAACAAAGAAAATAAGGTTCCTTCGGTCCTTTGTCAGAATATAGCCGTCATACAATTCGAAACCTTCATCATATTGAAGTTGCTGTAACTTGCTTATTGCGAGGAAAGCAAGACCAAGCGGATCTTTGACGAGCACCTTCTTCAGGGCAATACCGGAGGGAGAAATTAGTTGTGCGTAATTTTCCCTCAAAACACGCTTCGCCACTTCCGGATTTGTTATGGAATCAAGGTGAACATAATCACTTTCATTAAGAAAAACGGGAAGGTACTCCTGCACCACATCAATAAATTCACCTATTCGTTCTTCCTCTACCCTTCTTGTAATTTTCTTAACATACGGTTTAAGATCCAGGCTAATCCGGTCGGCCAATTCCTCAGCCAACACGATGAGGCTATCGGGCTCAACCTGAACTGAATCACTGGCAGAGACCATAATAACCATTCGTTCTACAAATTTTGAGTTTTGAAAAACATAGTTCAGTCTTTCTACTCGTTCATCGTCGGGAAAGAACTTCGTGATATCCTCCTCTAGTTTAATCCTGGACGCTCCGAATGACAGCAGCAATAGCGTAACGACAAACACTGACCAGAAGACTGATTTGCGCTTCCTGAAAAACTCGTATACCGCCAGAAATAACTGTGTCATGGATCAGGCTTTTGACCGATTAAAAAGTTTTAACCCCAAATAGGTTATTCCTGAAAAAAAGATTCCCGCCAGCACTGCCAGGGTAATGGCTCCCAACGCATATTGTACAAAATTGGTTTGTACCAGTTCAAGGGTAATCTCGTTGCTAAATGATATTTTTTGTGCCTTCTCTCCCATCCAATATGACCCGGTATAGTGACTGAGAAACAAAATTAAGGGGATCATCGGTGGGATACTGATGTTGGCCGCAATAATAACAAGGGCTTTGTTGAGCCTGAAAAGAAAGGAAAGGGCTATGGCAATGGCCAGTTGAAACCCCCATACCGGTACAATTCCCATAAAGACTCCAAACCCCACGGAAAGCGCCTTTACGAAGTCGGATTCTGCCGGGTTAAAGAGTTGTTCATTAAGGATATCCCTGAAGTTTTTTTTTTAAGTCCAAAGAATAAGTCCCGGGGCTTTATGTAAAAAAGAGCTATGGTGACCAGAAAGGTGTTTAATATACTGATCCGTGTAAAGTCCTTAAAAGGTCGAAAATGTGACACCCGTTTTCCTTTTTCGGCATAAAAGACACGAACAGGAACGTGTGTTAATTCTATTCCGTTCCATGCGCTCCGTACCATCACTTCGATTTCGAACTCGAATTTCTTCGTCATGAAACGTATTGCCTGCAATAGTTTTACCGGATACAAACGATAGCCACTTTGTGTATCCGGCATGGTTATTCCTGTTTCTACCCAGAACCAGAAATTTGAAAACTTATGTCCAAAACTGCTTTTGCCAGGAACGCTTGATTGCTCCATGTTCCGTGCTCCAACGATTATAGCGGCCGGGTGGGTTTCCAGTTTAGTAATAAACTTAGGGAGATCCTCCGCGAAATGTTGTCCATCAGAATCAATTGTGATCGCATAGTCATAACCATTATCCACGGCTGTTTCAAAACCCTTCCGCAAGGCATACCCCTTGCCCTGGTTAAGAGGGTAGTTCACTCGAATAATCTGAGGGAATTTTTGGAGGATTTCACGCGTCGAATCAGTCGACCCATCATTCACCACGATTACCTGATCGGTAAATTCCAGTACATCCGTCAGCACTTTCTCCAACGTCTGTTCATTGTTATAGGTTGGCACCAGAACACAGACTTTGAAATCTTTAAATCGTGAGCGAACTTCTACCATCAGGAAATTTTCAGTGTAGCTTTTATCTTGAAAAAAGTAACTTCACCTGAAAACAGGGTTGCATTGATTAAGAACTTATCATCCGCCTCCGTATACGTAACCGCCACATCGACTTCCTGGTTTTGATTGGGATTAATTACTGAAAGGAATTTCATGGTGTCAGCCGAAATCAGGCTTAGTGATTTTTTTGTCATTACCTCCATCACTTCACGAACGATCTGCATCATGCACACGCCGGGCACAATGGGTAACCCGGGAAAGTGTCCTTTCAGAATTTTATGATCTTTGTTAATCGAAATTTTTGCCTTCACCGAACCGGGTGCCGGTTCGTGGTACAGGAATGTGTAAAAATTCTCCAGGAGAATCATTCTCGTTGTATTCGGGTCAGTTTAATCTGCATATCGAAATTGAGGTGCACCAACGCAATAGTCTCCGGTGAAGGATAACCTGAGCCAGGAGTCGTAATCGATACCATCCTTTTACGAGCCGTACCCCATTCCAATCTTTGTAAAGAAGCACAATCTTTGCTGGTAATAAAATAGGCCGTTTCACTTTTTTGCTTTACCCCAAAATAAACTTCATCTCCGGCTACAAACCGATCGTACAATCTGTTTCTGAACGGTAAACAAAGGATTAATTCGAAGTCTTTTCGAAGGGTTGCAATTACCGCCTTCCTGTTCAATTGGCTCACCACATTATACACCTTAAAATCTCCTTGCCCCGCGAATCCGAAATCAAAAAAAGTTACTCCAACTTCATTTGTAAATACCACACGTTTTGAGCTGTCGGGCATGTTTTTAATAAGCAGCAGCCCACTTAAGTGTTTGCCTACTACATCCACACTGGCATTGTACCATGACGTTGTGATGTAGAGGGGTGCAATCTTGTCTGTACACGTTGGATCCGGACCAACTGCCTGAAGGTGTCTGTAATCAGAAGCGCAGCCCATCAGTAACACCAACACAAGACTAGAGGGCAAAAACCGCATCGGATAGTTGTAAGTTTAGTTTTTTATCAGTAAAGGTTATCGTCGTCTTATCGCCTGCCGGCTCGTTCATCACGATCGAAATTGCCGAGTAATCCTTTTTATCCACGACCAGCACAATGGTCTGGAAAAATTCACGCAAGGTTTTTGATGCCGGCGTCATTTCCAGCAAGTACGTATTCCGGTCCTCAAATACCTTCGATGAAAAGTCTTTGCTGTCGAGGATAGTACCCTGAACACAGTCAACCATGATCCGATTAACCTGTTGAAACAACCGGTTAGCTTTTACATTGATCCGGCTTTCTTTCTGCTCATCGCGAATGAGCATTTTGTCACCGTTCAAAACCATCAGATAAACAAAAGGTTTGAGATACTCAATACGCACCTTATTGCTTCGCTTAAAAGAGAACTTTCCCGAAGACGTGATTTTCTCGGTTAGCGCCGAAAGGATTTTTTCCTGGGTGAAGTTGCTGCTTATGGATTCGATCTTAAGCGATTCCTCATTAAACCTCTTCCTAAACGATGGCACATCCGCAACAGCGGAATAGCCGGTATACTGAGCAATGGCAGGATCACCAAACCCAATAAAAGTAATCAGGAGTATAAACCGAACGATACGAAGTACACATGGGCTAAAACGATCAACCATAAGCTTTCTGATTCAATAACTCATCAACCCTTACAATTTTTAGTCCAATTGACGCAATATGATCCAGAAGTGCCGGCAATATTTCCAGTGTAGTGTTGCTATAGTCGTGTAACAAGATCACGTCTCCAGCTTTAAGAGATCGCGTAATACGTCTTTTTAATACTTCGCCATCCTTTATAACCGTATCAAAGGAACGCACACTCCATCCAATGGTAGTATAACCACCTTTCTTAACGGCCCTCGCGACCATCGGATTCGTGACACCATACGGAGGTCTGAAGAGGTTGGGTTTTCTACCAATCGCCTGCCGAATGGCTTCGTCTGTATCCCTTAATTCCTTGCCAATTTTCCCAGCTGTCTGCAAGTCAAATGTTGCCCGGTGCCAGTAGCTATGATTGCCGATCAAATGGCCTGCATCAAATACACGTTTTGTAAGTTCGGGATTGTCTGCAACGCGGTTACCAATGCAGAAAAATGCCGCACGAATGTTGCGTGATTCAAGAATTTTAAGAATGGTTTCGGTGCTGCCCGGGACTGGTCCATCGTCAAAAGTAAGCGCAATACTGTCGGAGGAATCACCTTTAAATTTTGCCGGCATGAAGAACTGGGCTGACATGACAATGGTACCATAAGCCTGGACAACAAGGTAACTCAGGACTACCAGCCCGTAATACCATACGGGCAAATCCAAACTGCGATCCAGCAGCAACAGCACCCCAATAAAAACGATAAACAAAAAATTAGTCGCCCGGAATTTCAGCATGCGCGCAAAAGAATGAAGGAATGGTAATTGCTAAAATACGGATTATAGATTAAACAATTTTTTAATGGCCTATTTGCATCTCGCTCCAAAACTATCGCCGGGATTTGTTGCTCTTCAATGATCCTGGCACCCAGCCAGAAAGCAAAGGCACTGGCAGACGGATGTTCGCCGCAAAGGTGTTTAAAAAGTGCCCTTGAACTATTTGGGAATAATGAAGATGAAATCAACTCCGCTTCGTGATCCGGGCTGAAGTCCCCGGATTTACCGATCAGCACCAGATCATCATCACCGCATTCCAGCGAGCAAGATTTCAAAAACGACTCTATATCGGACCGCAGGTTATTACCGGGTTTATAAAACGTAGCAACAGAAACCAAACTGACTTTACAATGACTTGTCTTTTCTCCCGATAAAACAAAATAGGCAGCACCTTCGCCCTGCAGGGTCCCTTTTTTATTAGACTTAAAAAGTGCCAGGCTGCTGAGTGAGTCTTGCCTATAAATTCCAAAACGTTCCTGGATGGTATGACTGACGTCGGTGATTTCATCCACACCGCCGGCAAGGATGGATTGAGCGGGATTATCCTTCAACTCAAGGATGGAATCCAGTAGCACGTTCTCAAAAGAGAAAGCTCGTTGCGTATAGGTTTGGTTATAACCCTGGCACTGCATTAACAAGGCGATCTGAGAACCAATAGTATTGTGGGTGGATTGAATAAAGGGGGTGGGGTTCAAGGCGCTTTCATAACTCTCCACCATTTTTGTAAGGAACGTTCCTGTATCCTCCAGACATCCATACCCCGTACCCGTGATGATCCCATCCGGGACGCTGATGCCAGCCTTGCGGAGCGCCATTGTTCCTGCCGCTACGCCCATCTTAATGATCCGGCTCATTCTACGCAACTGGCGAACGTCAACGAACTCGGTATAATCCGGCTGCACACAGGTGAGTTTATTTCCCACATAATCAAGTGGTGATAAAAGCAATGGCTCATCACCCCAGGTTTTCTGTGGTGAGATGTTTCCTTTACCATTGATATATACAGCCATTCTTGTTTTTATAAAAAATTGTCCCGAATAAAATCCTGAAGCATCAATCCTTTGAAAAAATCATCGAAGAACAGTTTCCGCCAAATCCAAAAGAGTTACTCATCACATGCGAGATTTTAATTCCTGCTTCGAATTGTTGCTGTGGTATCAAACCAATTTCAGGGATAGGTTTTTCAAATCGAAGATTCGGAAAGACACATTGATGCCGGATAGCCATAATTGAAAATACGGCTTCAATCCCTCCGCTTGCACCCAGTGTATGCCCTGTTGATGCTTTGGTGGAACTGAGTCTCGGATATCGTTCTCCGAACAATCGGGCTACCGCCGTGCCTTCGGAAAGGTCATTGTTTAATGTTCCTGTACCATGCAGGTTGATGTAGTCAATATCGGATGGGTTAAGTCCACTCATTGCCAAAGCTTTTTGCATCGCTGAAAAGGATCCACGGCCTTCCGGAGAGGAGGCAGTTTGATGAAATGCATCATTTGTATTTGCATACCCGCTCACATACCCTATTGTCTGCACGTTACCTTCTTTCTTCACGCGGTCCGATATAATCACCAGAAATCCAGCACCCTCGCCGAGATTGAGACCGCTGCGACTGGCATCAAAGGGCCTGCATTCCTTTTGATCGAGGATCATAAGGCTATTAAATCCATTAAGAGTAAATTTTGTGAGTGCGTCGGCGCCTCCGGCGATCACGATGTCCAGCAGGCCATGGTTTATTAGCCTGGCGCCAAAGGCAATCGCATTGACGGAAGAGGAGCACGCGGTATTGATGGTCGAAATAAAACCTCTTACACCAAGGTCATCCGCAATGACTTCTGTGGTTCTCCCACATTCGTGGTTTACCACTTTGCGGAGCCTTCCTTTTTTTGGATCGCTGTTGAAGTCATCAAAGAATTCTTCCGTCTTGTCCATGCCTCCAACTGTGGTGGCTGAAATCAGTCCGGTGCGCCATTTACTCAAATCGATCCCAGAAGCCTTCACGGCTTCGCGAGCAGCGTGGATTCCCAGCAACGCCGTGCGTGTCAAATCTTGTTTAGCACCAAGCCTAACTTCCAGTTCCTTATTCGACAACTTTACTTCACCCACGGGAAGAGCATCCTTGTGAACCGAATCAAACAGGGTGATACTTCCAATACCGGAAAGATTATTTCTAAATGAATGCAGGGTTTCCTCGACTGAATTCCCTATGGCCGATATTACACCGGCCCCGGCTACATGAATGCGGCCCGCCAAGGTCATTAAGCAGGTTGGTTGGCTCTGATATATTCAGCCATAGTTTTGACGGATTTGAAGATCTGAGGACCATCCTGAGGATTAGCCATCTTAATGTTATACTGCTGCTGAAGCAATACAATCAGTTCCAGCGCATCAATGGAATCCAGGCCTAGTCCTTCCACGAACAAAGATTGTTCATCTCCGATATCTTCAGGTTTTAGATGTTTTAAATTCAACGCCTCAATGATCTGTTTCTTAAGATCGGCCATCAACTGTTCCATATTTCAACTGATAAAGTTTTTGAAGTTGTTCTGCACTGTGCTCCAGTGAACTGATTTTCTTCTGTTTTTCCACCAAATATAGGAAAACATCGTGTTGATCCCCCATCACATCTACCCATCCGGCGACACAAGCCTGCGTTTTTTCGGATGCCATCACCATATTTACGTAGTCGCAAAGCAAAACAGAATCAAATTTGGGAAAAACAAAGAACGCATTTTCACCTTTTATTCCGTGTCGGATGCAGAGCTCACCGGTCACAATATTCGTTAATGTATAGACAAACAATGCCGGACTCGCCATTGTTTTGGTGGTCTTAAAATAAACCTTGTCGGTGTCTAGGCTCGCATTGGCATTAGACAATACCAGGGCAACTTGCTCCGAAACGTATCGGCGCATCACCTGACTTTCTCGGGCCAATACCTCCATGGCCAAAAAACCAAGCTGTGAGAGGTGATCCATCTTATAAAATTTCGGATAAACTACGGAAAGGGAAGTCAATGCGCCCTCAAGGAAATCGCTAAACGAACCTTTATTCTTCCCATAGATAACGTTTCCCTGATCAACCAGGAGGCGATCTGTTATTCGACTGTATCGGGAGATATAGAACATTCTTACTTACTGAAGGAACTACTTCTGACTTTGAACTGCGATTAATTTTGCCAATCCCTTCAATGCCTTATCATGGGCTCTGACAAAAGGATTCTTGTCATCCCATACATAACCTGCAAGCACGGAACAAATCTGCCGTTTGATGACTGGGTTCGGATTTTCTGAATAAAATATTTTCTCCAGTGTTCCATCGTACCAGGCGATCACAAACGATCGAAACGTATCCACACCCTGGCGTATAAAATTGGTGTAATTGTTATCCCAATCCACTTGTTCTCCTTTCAATTTCCGGATTACCAGCAGGCTGGCCAGATGACTTGAAACCGATGCAAACATAACACCAGAGGAGAATATCGGATCGAGGAATTCCGTAACATTGCCGGTCAGCACATAACCATTTCCATAAAACTTATCTGTAGTTGTCGACCATGCCTCCAGTTTGCGGGGCTCAAATACCCAGGGAACATCACTAAACCTACTCCGCATATACTTATCCCCTTCAATACAACCCCTGAACTGTTGCGTTTGGTCTTCGCCCTTCCCATCGAAGAATTCGTAATTACTTACAAACCCCAGTGATGTGTTGCCGTTCGAAAACGGAATCACCCAACTCCACGCTCCGGGGGCATAACTATGGATTATAATTCGATTTGGCTCACCAAATGTATCTCTATGGATATCCTGTACATGAGCAAAGACTGCCTTTCGCGGTACAAGATTCGAGGGTTTGTCCAGGTCAAATAATCTGGGAATAACCCTGCCATAACCACTGGCATCAATTATAAAACGGGCGGATATTTCAAGCAGTGAACCATCCTTTCGTTCAGCGGTGGTTACGGAAGTTTCGTCATCAAAGAATTGTATTCCGGTGACAGTAGTTTCGAAATCTACCGGCACACCCTTGCGCTGAACCTCCGTTATCAGCGCGAGATCAAAGTCTGCCCGTTCTACCTGCCATGTCCAGCCCCATCCGCTGGAAAACTGATCTGCAAAATTAAAATCCATAACGAGGTCATCCATTATAAACTTTGCACCAAACTTTTCCTGAAATCCTCTCGCTTTTATTGCATCCAGTAATCCTGCATCCTCAAGAGCCTCCATACATTTCGGAAGCAAGCTTTCTCCTATTACAAAACGGGGAAACCTTTCACGCTCGACCACTCTTACAGAGAGGCCATGCTTATGGATCATCGCCGCAGCGATGGATCCTGCTGGTCCAGCGCCAATCACCAATACATCTACTTTGTCGCTCATCGTCTGATATTAATTCTACGGCCCTATTGACTATTTGGTGACCGGCTTGCAGGCCAGTAGCGTATGGCTCACCCCTATATCGTCCTTTTCCTCCACCACTTCCAAACCCGCATTCTTTATACATCGGATAAAAACTTTGGAGTCGTACATCTGGCTATTGCCATTGGCCATCGCGGTGAAGTACAGTGAAGTTTGCTGAAGCGAGAATGCAGAACCCTCAAACCGCTGACGGTCCCAGAACGCTTCGAGAATATAAATACTTCCACCGGGAGAAAGTGCCTGTTTGCACCTGTTGAGGATGGAAACGATTTGTGCTTCGGAAAAACAATCAAGGAATTGGCTCATCCAGATCGCATCAAACCCCGTAGGTAACTTTTGTGATTCGCTAAGGATGTTGCATGGATAAAAGGCTACGCGATCGCCGAACCCTCTGTCGTGGATCTTTTCTTTCGCGGTCTCGACATGTCCCGGCAAATCCAGAATAGTAATCTTTACATCAGGGTCATATTCAAAACTCGCCATAGACCATTTCCCTGTATTACCACCGATGTCCAGCAAATTCTTCGGCTTTTTGTCATATACGTACGACA
>Ga0315910_10004014_pt1 | contig 12385 bp, 8 predicted proteins | sample EdamamesoilMG_FD_204470 | JGI IMG/M metagenome (GOLD analysis project Ga0315910, IMG submission 204470) | Garden soil microbial communities collected in Santa Monica, California, United States - Edamame soil | ecosystem: Environmental > Terrestrial > Soil > Garden | place: USA: California... | reverse complement strand
CCAGATTTTATAGTCGATTGAGTTTAATTCTGTAAGTGGCTGACCTGCAAAGGGACTCCGCGTGTTACTTAAAGCAAAAGCCCGCCCATTACTGGGGCTAGACATTACGACCTCCTCGGTCAAGCTGATTGAGCTTAGTCTCAGCGGCGGACAGTACCGAGTGGAATCCTATGCGGCCGAACCTACGCCGCCCAACTCCATTAACGAGAAAGCCATCGTTGATGCGGCAGCGGTTGGCGAGGCGATTAAGCGCGCCGTCAAGCGTGCCGGTGCCCGGGCCAAAGAGGCGGCGGTGGCCATCAGCGGCGACGCGGCTATTACCAAAGTCATTCAAATGCCCAAGTCGCTCAGCGAGAGCGAGCTTGAAGCGCAAGTTGAAATGCAGGCCGATCAATACATCCCCTTCCCAATGGAAGAGGTCAGTTACGACTTCGAGGTTATCGGCCCGTCCGAGAAAGATCCCGAAACGCTCGATGTGTTGCTGGTTGCTACACGTAGCGAAAACGTCGAACAACGCATTGCCGCTTGCACGGCGGCCGGATTAACGGCGCGGATTGTCGATGTCGAAGCATTCGCATTGGAAAACTCCTGCCGTTTGCTTACACATCAGATGCCTGACGGTGGTCTGGGTCGCGTCATCGCGGTTGTCGACTTCGGCGCTAGCAGTACGACTTTCAGCGTGCTTCGCGATCTCAAAGTGATCTATACGCGTGACTTTGCATTTGGCGGTCAACAGTTGACCGAGGAAATAATGCGCACTTACGGCTTGAGCATGGAAGAAGCGGGTCGCGTCAAAAAAGAAGGCGGCTTGCCCGGCAACTATCAAACTGAAGTGTTGGATCCGTTTATCGATGACATGTGTCAACAAGTCAGCCGCTCGCTGCAATTCTTCCTCGCTTCCGGCGCGGGCCGCGAGCAACCGGAACAGATTTTGGTTTGCGGCGGTTGCGCCAATATTCCGGGCGCTGCTGAAGTAATCAAGAGCCGCGTCGGCATCGACGCCGAGAAAGGCGATCCACTGGGTCAAATGAAGCTGAGCTCCAAAGCTAAAAATCAATCGGTGAAGCGTGATGCCACCGCATTGTTAACGGCTTGCGGTCTCGCGTTGAGGAGCTTCGACTGATATGCCACGTATAAATCTACTTCCGTGGCGCGACGCCGAGCGTAAGCGCAAACGTCAAGAGTTTACCGCCGGCGTGGTCGGCGCTTTGGTGATTGCATTGCTTTTTGGCTTGATTGCCAGTTGGCGGTTTGAAGCCGCCATCGATTACCAGAACGAACGCAATCAATTACTCAAGGACACTATTGTAGAAGTCGATAAACAAATTACCGAGGTGCTCGATCTAGAGCAGAAGGAACAGCGATTGCTCGCTCGAATGGACGTCATCGAGCAATTGCAACGCAGCCGCCCGGAAGTGGTTCGCTTATTCGATCAAATCGTTCGGATCGTGCCGGACGGCGTTTATTTGACCGCGCTGAACCAGGCTGGCACGCAGATCAAAATGCGCGGTATGGCTCAGTCAAGCACGCGCGTTGCGACTTTCATGCGCAATATCGAGGGTTCGGAATGGATGGGCGATCCGGCATTGGAAAATCTCGAGAACAAGAGCGCCGCCGTCGATGGAGGCTCGGAATTCAGTCTGTCTGCGAAGCAGACGGGGACATCCGGTGCGCCTGTGGTCGCCGCGCCGCCTAAATCGGCTAAGCGCAAGTGAGCAATGCATATGAATAATTTCTTAGAGCAACTTCGCAATCTAGATCCCAGCGACCCTGGCCGTTGGCCGTTCGCCGCGCGCATTGTGACTATCGCGATGATATTGGTCGTTGCGAGTGGTTTTGCCGTGTACTTCCTTGCTTGGAGCCCCCAGCAGCCGTTGCTGGAGCAAGCTAAAGCGGAGGAGCTAACGCTGCTCGATACCTTGAAGCAAAAGGCAGGCAAGGCGGCGAATCTAGAAGCGTATAAAGCGCGCCTCAAAGAGATGGAGCAATCCTTCGGTGCGATGTTGCGTCAGCTGCCTAACAAGACCGAAATTCCAAGCTTGCTGGTCGATATCGCGCAGACCGGGTTGGCGGCAGGTTTAGAGGAAAAACTCTTTCAGCCGACCGGCCAAGTGAATAAGGATTTCTACGCGGAAGTGCCCATCAAGATTCGATTGACGGGTAGCTATCATTCCATCGGCGCGTTTGTGAGCGGCATTGCAGCGTTACCGCGCATTGTGACGCTTCACGATATTCAAATCACTCCGCTCGGCGCCAAAGGTGGCAGTGACCAATTGCAATTGGATGTGGTTGCAAAAACGTACAAGTATCTCGACGACGCCGCTTAATCTGACAGTATCGATATTTTTATGTCGTTAAGAAAACTCTCAATAGTGCTGACGATCGCAACCCTGCTAACTGGTTGCTCGTCGGAGATGGACGAACTGAAACAACAGATTGCGACTATTCGCAATAGTCCGGGCGAGCGGATTAAGCCGTTGCGTGAAATCAAACCTTACGAGGCTTTTGTTTACAACGCGACAGCCATGCGTTCGCCCTTTGTTCCTAGCGCACCTGCGCGAGCGGATATCTCCAGCGCCTTGCGACCCGACGTGAAGCGCTCGCGCGAATTCCTCGAACAATTTCCGCTCGATACGCTCCGCATGGTCGGCACACTGGATTTGCAAGGTCGCAAATTCGGCTTGGTGCAGGGCCGTGACGGATTGGTACACCGTGTTCTGCCCGGTAATTACATCGGTCAGAACGACGGACGGATCACGAGTGTGACAGCTTCCAAAATTAACTTGATTCAAATCGTACCCGACAGCTTGGGCGGCTATATCGAGCGACCTGCCGCGCTTGCGCTCGCTGAGTGATTGCCCACGGAGTAATGAGAATGTCTGCTTTATACAGTCAAGTCCTTAGTCAGGCCTTTCATCGCTTGAGCCGAGTAGCGGTAGTGGCAACGCTGGTTTCCGCGTTCTACATACCGCAACTCGCCTTGGCGCAAGGCAGCAATCGCTTAGAGCGAATCGAAGCCACTGCGCTACCCGGCGACAAGGTGGAATTGCGACTACACATGAGCGATCGTGCACCGCAGCCATTGGCGTTTACGGTGGATAACCCAGCGCGCATCTCCCTTGACTTGCCCGACACGTCGATTGCATTACCCGCACGTCGCATCGACGTGAAGCGCGGCGTTCTCGATACCGTTACTGCAGCGGAAGCCAATGGGCGCACGCGCGTGGTCTTGAATTTGGACTCCATGGTTCCGTACGAAACATTCGTAGAAGGAAATATCGTGCGTGTGTTGGTCGGTGGAGGACAATCAGTTTCAAGCAGTTCGCCTGCTTCGCGTAATGTCGCATCCGCAACCACCCCTGCAGCAGGTCGGCAAGCCGGCGGCGCAGAACCGCGCAGCGTGCGCAATATAGATTTTCGCCGAGGCAGCGATGGTTCGGCGCGCATCATTGTCGAGCTAAGCGACGCGCGCGTGCCGGCGGACCTCCGCCAGGAAGGCGGCAAGGTATTGGTTACCTTTGCCAAGACCGCCTTGCCGGATTCACAAATGAAGCGCCTCGACGTGATCGATTTTGCGACGCCAGTAAGCACTGTTGATGCCGTGCGTGTTCCGGACGGCGCGCGACTGGTGATTTCCGCCAGCGGTGATTGGGAGCAACTCGCTTATCAATCCGACAATATTTACACCATCGAAGTGAAGCCTGTGGCTAAGTTGCCACCCGAACTGCAGGACAAAAAAGCTTACGTCGGCGAAAAGCTAACGCTTAATTTCCAGGATATCGAGACAAGAGCCGTGTTGCAGTTGCTGGCAGATACCAGCGGCCAGAACATGGTCATCAGCGATAGCGTCCGCGGCAACGTGACCTTGCGGTTGCAAGACGTGCCTTGGGACCAGGCACTCGATGTGGTTCTGCGCACTAAAGGTTTGGACATGCGCCGAGACGGCAATGTCGTCACGGTCGGTCCCGCTGCGGAGCTCGCAGCCCGGGAGAAAGAACTGCTTTCGGCTCGAAAGGAAATTACTCAGTTGGCGCCGTTGCGAACCGAGTATCTGCAAGTCAACTATGCCAAGGCCCAGGATCTCGCAACGCTAATTAAATCGGGCAAGGGCAACACGCTTCTATCCGAGCGCGGCAACGTTTCCATCGACGAAAGAACCAATACCCTGTTGTTGCAGGACACCTCCGATCGCTTGGCCGATATCCGACGCCTTGTTAGTACTCTCGATATCCCGGTACGGCAGGTTCTGATCGAGGCGCGTATCGTCATCGTTAACGACGATTTCAGCAGAGAGTTGGGCGTGCGATGGGGATATTCGAGTGTTGAAACCATCCGCAGCAATTACTATTCCATCAGCGGTAGCGCCGCTGCGGTCGAAAACACGATCGGTTCGGTCCTTGATAGTTTGAATAGCCCACCGCCACGACCTCCGGTTGACCTAGCAACCGGCGCGGGCGCTTACTTGGTCAATCTGCCAGCCGCTAATCCTGCCGGCCGCGTGGCGATGGCACTCCTAAACGACGACTACATCGTCGATCTTGAGCTGTCGGCCGCGGAAACAGAAGGCAGAGGCGAGATCATCTCGTCACCTCGCGTAATTACTTCCAATCAAAAGGAAGCGAGCATCGAGCAAGGTATCGAAATTCCGTATCAGGAAGCGTCGTCGAGCGGCGCTACCAGCGTGCAGTTCAAAAAGGCTGTGTTGAGCTTAAAGGTAACGCCTCAGATCACACCCGACAATCGCATCATTCTGGATCTGGCTGTGAACAAGGACAGCCGTGGCGTCGACGTGCCAGTGGGTCAAAATGGCTTCGTTCCTAGTATCGACACACGCAAAATCAACACTCAGGTTCTGGTGAATGACGGCCAGACTGTTGTCTTGGGCGGTATTTTGGAAACTGAGAAAGTCGACTCGGTGGGTAAAGTCCCATTCCTCGGCGATATCCCGGTCCTCGGTTACTTGTTTAGACAGACCAATACTGCGAACCGCAAGCGCGAGCTGCTGATTTTCGTTACGCCGAAGGTATTGCGCGAGAGCGCAAGCTTTCACTAACCCGCAGTACGGCAAGCCAGTGTCCGGCCGCCCAGGTTAATTACCTGGGCGGCCGTTTCTTTTACAATGACCGCATGCGGAACATTTTTCTAGTTGGGCCCATGGGCTCGGGCAAGACGGCTGTGGGAAAGCAGCTTGCCAAGACACTTAATCTTAAGTTTTATGACAGCGATGCCGAAATCGAGCAGCGCACCGGTGTAAATATTCCCTATATCTTCGAGCGCGAGGGCGAGTCCGGATTTCGCGAGCGTGAATGCGAGGCGATTGATGCGCTGACCAGGCTCAGTTCTGTTGTGATTGCGACGGGCGGGGGGGCGGTCATCTCACCCGCCAATCGAGAACACTTGGCCGCCCGTGGATGCGTTGTGTATCTCAAGACGTCCGTTGGCCAGCAGCTGGAGCGCACCAAGCACAGCAAGCAGCGCCCTCTGCTCAATACACCCGATCCTGAGGCTAAACTTCGCGCACTAATGGAGTTTCGAGCGCCGCTCTACGAAGGCGTCGCGGACATTACGGTGTCCACCGATGGTCAGCGCGTCAGCGCGGTGTGCGATACGATCGTGGCGCAATTTAGGCAACGAATGGCATCGAGTCCCGGCGTGGAAAGAATACAAATCGATTTAGGCGAACGTAGCTACCCGATCTCTATCGGCGCCAACTTGCTGGATGACAAAAAACTGCTGACGGAAGCTGTGCCTGCGCGCGATGTCTTTGTTGTCACCAACGACCTTGTGGGCCCTCTGTATTTAAAGCGATTGCTTAATTCGCTTGGCGATAAGCGCACCGCTTCGATACAACTGCCGGACGGCGAAGCGTACAAGACACTGGCAACGGTGGGCACCATCTTCGACGCGCTGGTGGCGGCCCGCATGAACCGTGACGCGGCAATTGTCGCGCTGGGCGGAGGCGTCGTCGGCGACATGGCTGGCTTTGCGGCTGCTTGCTATCAGCGCGGCATCGATTACGTACAGATTCCGACAACGCTATTGGCGCAAGTGGACTCGTCCGTCGGCGGAAAAACAGCCGTCGATCATTCTGGCGGCAAAAACCTCATCGGTGCGTTCCACCAACCACGTGCCGTGATTGCCGACACGTCGACATTGAACACTCTGCCGGACCGGGAGCTGCGTGCAGGTCTCGCTGAAGTAGTGAAATACGGCTTCATACGCGATCGCGCCTTCCTGGATTGGATCGAAGCGCATAGTCGCGAGCTGTTAAATAAAGATCCGCAGGCACTGACGTACGCAATTAGACGTTCTTGTGAGATCAAGGCCGAGGTCGTTGCAATCGATGAACGCGAACACGGGTTGCGCGCCATTCTTAATTTTGGCCATACGTTTGGTCATGCCATCGAAACCGCCACAGGCTACGGCGAATGGTTGCATGGCGAGGCAATTGCAGCGGGTATGGTGCTAGCGGCGGATATGTCGGCGCGGCTGGGCTGGATCTCCGCCGACGAGAGCCGGCGGGTCGCACGTATCGTCAACCAACTCGAACTGCCCATCGAAGCGCCCAAGATCGGTACGCAAAAGGCGTTGGAGCTAATGGGCATGGATAAGAAAGTCCTCGGTGGCAAGATCCGGCTGGTGTTATTGAAGTCGCTAGGCGAAGCCGTCGTTACAGGCGACTATGATCCGGCCGCATTGCAGGCGACCCTGCAGCACGCAACTGCATAAGAGTATCGCCCGTGACCGAAACCACCGATCTTGCCGCGTACGCCGCTCATGATAATCAGTCGCGCGGTCGGCTGCATGCCGAGGCGGCGCCGGGATTTCGCGGTGAGTTTCAGCGCGACCGCGACCGCATCATTCATTCCACGGCTTTCCGGCGGCTGGTTTACAAAACGCAAGTATTCGTCAATCACGAAGGCGATTTGTATCGAACGCGGCTAACGCACACCATTGAGGTCGCCCAAATCGCACGTACGGTCGCACGCGCTCTCAAACTAAATGAGCCACTAACCGAAGGCATTTGTCTGGCTCATGATTTGGGGCACACGCCCTTCGGTCATGCGGGACAAGATGCGTTGAACGAATGCATGCGCGAATACGGCGGCTTCGAGCACAACATGCAGTCCCTGCGCGTAGTCGATGAGCTCGAAGAACGCTACGCCGAATTTCCGGGGCTGAATCTCACCTTCGAGACCCGCGAGGGCATTCTTAAGCACTGCTCGTTAAATAACGCCAGAAATCTCGGTCCCCTTGGGGAGCGCTTTATTCAACGTCAGCAACCATCGCTCGAAGCGCAAATTTCCAACCTTGCAGACGAGATTGCCTATAACAATCACGATGTCGATGACGGTTTACGCGCCGGGTTGATAACAATTGAACAGCTTCGCAGCGTGACGCTGTTTCGTCGCGAGTACGACCATGTTATGCAGGCGTACCCGGCGTTAAGCGGTCGTCGTTTGATTCATGAAATAGTGCGCCGGATGATTAATCATGTCGTAGCCGATTTAATCAGGACATCAGCAAAGACGATTCATGATGCCACGCCTAAAAACATAGACGACGTGCGAGCATTGCAGTATTCGCTAATAGGGTTAAGCGAAGTTGTTGCTGCCGAACACTTGGAGCTTAAGCGCTATCTGCGGCAGGAGGTGTACAAGCACTATCGCGTCCTGCGCATGACCACCAAGGCTCGCAAAGTGGTTCACTCGCTGTTCACGGCGTTCTTCGAGACACCCGAATTATTGCCTACCGAGCATCAGCGGGCAGCTGCGCTAAAGCGCGACAAAGCGGGCACCAGCGGATTTGCACGTGCTGTAGCGGACTACATTGCCGGGATGACCGATCGCTACGCCATTATTGAATATGAGCGCATCTTCGATCCGGCCGAGCGAAGCTAATCTTAACGCGGACACCATCTTGTTCGATCCACTCAAGAACGATTGCCTACTACGCGCTTTGCTGCGCCAACCTACCGACCGCACACCCGTTTGGATGATGCGCCAGGCAGGGCGGTACTTGCCCGAATACCGGGCAACTCGCGCGCGAGCCGGTAGTTTCTTGCAGCTTTGCATGACACCGGAGTTGGCCTGTGAGGTCACTCTGCAACCGCTCGACCGCTTTCCGCTCGACGCTGCGATTCTATTCTCCGATATCTTGACCATACCGCATGCAATGGGACTGGGATTGGAGTTTGAGACTGGCGAAGGTCCTGTCATTCGCAATCCGGTGCGACGTGCAAGTGATGTCGCCCGCTTGCGTGTGCCCGATCCTCACGTCGATCTGCGCTATGTCGTTGACGCCGTGGGCTTGATCCGCCGTGAGCTGCACGGACGCGTTCCGCTAATTGGCTTTGCTGGCAGCCCCTGGACTGTCGGCACCTACATCGTTGAAGGCGGTAGTAGCAAACAGTTCGATCGCATCAAAGGAATGATGTACGCCGAACCCACGGCCTTGCATCAATTGCTCGACATTTTGGCGCAAGCAACGGTGCTCTACCTAAACGCGCAAATTGCGGCCGGGGCACAGGCGGTGATGATCTTCGATACCTGGGGTGGTGTGTTGACACCATCGTTGTATCGCCAATTTTCACTGCGTTACATGGAGCAAATTCTCGATGGCTTGACGCGTGAGGCGAATGGCCACGTCGTACCACGTATTCTCTTCACAAAGGGTGGCGGTGCATGGCTCGCCGAAATGGCGAAAGCCAATTGCGATGCGCTGGGCGTCGATTGGACGACCGATCTCGCCGTCGCCCGCACCGCGATAAACGATACGAAAGCTTTGCAAGGCAATCTAGATCCCAACGTGCTGTATGCGTCACCGGAAAAAATCCGCGAGCAAGTTGCGGCGGTGCTGGCAAGCTTCGGCAAGGGCAACGGCCATGTTTTCAATCTCGGCCATGGCATTCACCCCGATGTCCAACCCGCGCACGCAGCCGCAATGATTGCCGCGGTGCACGAGCTAAGCCCGCAGTATCACAAACCGTAATCAATACTCGGCAGGCTTGTACTGTTTGCGAAACTGCATAAACGCAACGTTTATTGCAGTCGACAGCTAAGCGACAACAGGAATATCGTCGCCTCACGTTTTCGATAGCTCAACGTGACTAAACAACATGAGCTTCCGCCAAGGACGGTATTGCACTAAGCGACACTGTCTTGCGGGAAGCAGTGAGATCAGGATGATGACGCATAAAACCTTCACCGCCATTGCGTTGGCAATTTGCTCTTTTTTGGTCATCGCACCGACATTCGCGCAACAACAATGTTTTGTATGGGGCGTCGGAGAACGTGCGAACCCCGATGGGCCCACGATCTGGCACCTCGCAGCGACGCTTGAGGATGCAGGTCCAATAGCGGACGAAGTTAAAACGAGGGGAATGGTTAGGGGAGGCAATGGCCACTGTTTAATCGATCATGGTGTAGCTATCGCTAGGGGCGGACCACCCGTTAACGGTCTTTATGGGGAAGTTCGCCTCTGGCAACGAATAAATCAAAGATGTGCCTTCGGTAATCCGAACTATCCAACAGATTCCTATCACGAGGCCGACTTTCGGATCTATTCATTCGTAGCCGCGTCTTGCCCGCAGTTTTTTGTGATGGCGGAGCCGGAAGAGTTGGCGGAACCAATTGACTCGAAGGATTGTCCCAACGCGGATAAAGTGACGAAGGCTCCATCGGAGCAGGTAGCCGATCCTATCAACCCTGCCACGGGTGCGGTGACGAAAGTCGAAGGCGACTGCGGCATCGACAGCGGCTCAAAGTCGATTGGACTGCGACGGTTTTACAGCAGCAAGAATAGTAACGATGGCTCCATGGGCAAGGGGTGGCGGCATAGCTTCAGTCGCCGTGTAAAGAAAACCTCCCGGCCCTCGATTCCGAGTACGCACTCCGTAGCCAATCCAAACGCCTCGCCGTTATACAGCTCGGCGGCTACTGCGTGTACGAGCGGCTTTTCCCACATTCAAGCGCGCATCGCGCGCTACGCCGGCGCCACGGTCGTGTACGCAGACAACCTGTGCAAGGTGATTAAGAACGGCAACCTGATTGGCTTCGTGCCGATTCGGAGCACCGGCAGCTTGCCGATCCCCACGCCCACCCCGCTGGGCTACGACGTGACGCGCGACGATGGACAGCTGATCCGCTTTCGCAAAGTCGGCGGTGCCTTCATCGCGCCCGCCGACGTGACCTTGACGCTCACCGAAACGCCGACCGGCGTCACGCTGGTCGATGGCCACCGCACCACCGAAACCTATGACGGTGAAGGCAAGCTGACGTCGGTGGTGACGCGCACGGGTCTCACACAGAATTTCACTTACGACGGCGCAGATCGCTTAACGCAGATCACGAACAACTTTGGTCATACGCTCACGCTCGCTTACAACGGCACGTGGGTGGCCGCCGCCGTCGACGCCGCATCGCGCGTTACGTTGTACGGCTACGACACGCAGGGTCGTCTATCGACGGTGAAGCAGCCCGACAACACGGTGAGGACGTACCTCTACGAGAACACGTCGTTTCCTGTTGCCCTTACCGGGGTGCTCGACGAGAACAACAGCCGGTATTCCACGTGGGTGTACGACACGCAAGGCCGTGCAACGGCCACGTACGAAGCCGGCAACGCGAACCGCGTCGACCTGGTCTACAACAGCGACGGCAGCGTGCAGGTCACCGATGCGTTGGGCGCGGTGCGCACCTTTACCTTCGGTCGCGTCGGCGACCGGAACGTGACACTCGGCATCTCCGGCTCGCAATGTCCGACGTGCAGCGTCGGCAAGGCCATTACCTATAACGACGCCGGGCACGTCACGAGTCGCACCGACTACAACAATGTCGTGACCACGTACGTGCCCGATCCCGTGCGCGGTCTTGAATCTTCACGCACCGAGGCGGATGGCACGCCGCGCGCGCGCACGATCACGACGCAGTGGCATTCGACCTATCGGCTGCCCACGCAGATCGACGCACCCGGTCGACGTACGACGTTCACGCACGATGCGAACGGCAACGTATTGACCAACACGGTGCTCGATACCGCATTGGGCACTTCACGTACCTGGACCTACACTTACAACAACGTCGGCCAAATATTGACCGCCGACGGTCCGCGCACGGACGTGTCGGACATCACGACGTACACCTACTACCCGTGCACGACGGGGTATCACTGCGGTCAGGTTAATACGATCACGAATGCCTTGGGTCAAATCACCACGTTCAACACCTACAACGATCATGGTCTGCCGTTAACCGTTACCGATCCGAACGGCGTCGTGACCACGCTGGTCTATGACAGCCGCCAGCGATTGACATCTCGCACCGTGGCGGGCGAGGTCACGAGCATCACCTATTGGCCAATCGGGAAGGTAAAGCGAGTGACGCTGCCCGATACATCGTATGTGGAGTACAGCTACGACGCGGCACATCGGTTAACGCAGATTCAAGACAGCGCGGGCAATAAGATCGTCTACACCCTCGATCTGATGGGCAATCGTACCAAGACGGATACCTACGACCCGTCCAATGCGCTGACCACCACGCGTACGCAGGTGTTTAACCAACTGAGTCGGTTGTATCAAACGCTCGGTGCGGCGGGCACGCCCGCGGTAACGACGACGTTCGGCTATGACGCCAACGGCAATCCGACCACCGTGAATGCGCCGCTCGGTCGCAACTCGACGAATGCGTACGATGAGTTCAATCGACTAAAGCAAGTTACCGATTCGAACAACGGTATCACTCAGTACGGCTATGATGCCCTCGATCAACTGATCTCCGTCATCGATCCGCGTAACGTTCAAACAACGTACGCGTACAACGCGTTGGGCGATCTTTTAACCCAAGTCAGTCCCGACACCGGCACGACCACGAATACCTACGACTCGGCAGGTAATCTAAAAACCAGCATCGACGCCAGAAGCAGAACATCGATCTACACCTACGATGCGATAAATCGCGTCACGCAAACCGCATATCCCGATCAGACGATCAACTACACCTATGACATGGGTTGGTCGTGCACATACAGCAAGGGCCGGCTGTGTTCGATTGTGGACGGCAGTGGCTATACCGGCTTTGGGTACAACGCCCGGGGCTACGTGGTGTACAAGACGCAAAATTCCGGCGCTAATTTGGAAGTGCGATACGGCTACAACCCACAAGGCCGGCTGCGCACGGTGTTTTTACCGTCTGGCAACTTCTATCGCTATACCTACCAGCACGGTCGGATTGTTAGTATCCGGCTTAACGACACGACCGACATTCTGACTGCGGCCACCTATCAACCCTTCGGCACCATCAAGGGCTGGGCGTGGGGCAACGGCACGCAATCGCTCCGCACGTACGATCAGGACGCACGCATTGCTTCCATTTACGGTGCCGAC
>Ga0315910_10004013_pt1 | contig 12388 bp, 10 predicted proteins | sample EdamamesoilMG_FD_204470 | JGI IMG/M metagenome (GOLD analysis project Ga0315910, IMG submission 204470) | Garden soil microbial communities collected in Santa Monica, California, United States - Edamame soil | ecosystem: Environmental > Terrestrial > Soil > Garden | place: USA: California... | reverse complement strand
GGCCGTCCTGCTCGACCAGCGTGTTGTTGGCGCGTCCCTCCATGCCGCCGGTGAAGGTGCCGAGCCACTTCTCCCACCGCTCCTTCGGCAGCGGCGCGCCGTCGGTCCACGGCTTCCGCTCGCGCCACTCGCCCAGCAGCGCGTCGAAGACGAGGCGCTGGATCCCCTCCTGGAGCTGCGTCGCGCTCGTGTTGCAGAGCATCACGAGGCCGAGCTCCTGGTCGGGCAGGAACGCCACTTCCGCCGCGTAGCCCGGCACGTTGCCGCCGTGCTCGACGACGCGGTGGCGGACGCCGGCGGGATCGCGCCACGCGAGCGGATCGCGGCCGTCGGCGGGATGGACGAACCAGCCCATGCCGTAGCCGGGCAGGAGCTCGTCGTCGTCGCGCCAGAGCTCGTCGTGCTGCGCGACGCTGATCAGCGGCTTGCCGTCCCGTTCGCCGCGGCGCAGGTGGAGGCGGAGCCACTGCGCCATGTCGAGGACGTCGGCGTAGATGCCGCCGGCGGGCGCCATGCAGTCGAGCGAGAGCCACGGGACCGGCTCGAAGTCGTGCTTCGCGGCGTCCCAGTCGTAGCGCTTCGAGAGCATCGGATCGGCGAGCGCGACCGCCGCCTTGCTGGTGGCGCGCGTCATGCCGAGCGGCTCGAAGATGCGCTCGGCGAGCAGCTCGTCCCACGACGGCTTGCCGGCGACGGCGGCGGCCGCCTCGCCCGCGACGAGGAACATGCAGTTGTTGTATTGCCACGCCTTGCGGAACGGCTGGAACGTCTCCGTCCGCGCGATCAGCCGCATCAGCTCCTCGCGCGTCGCCGACGCGCCGAGCCACGCGACATCGGTGCGCGTCAAGCCCGTGCGGTGCGAGAGGAGGTCGCGCAGCGTCGCGTTCGCGTTCGCCTCGGGATCCTTGAAGGCGAACCACGGCAGCCACTGCGCGGGGCGGCCGTCCCACGCGAGCTTCCCCTCGTCGACCATCATCGCGCAGAGCGCGGAGGTGAACGCCTTCGTGGTGGAGCCGATGCCGTAGCGCGTCCGCTCGTCGGCGGGGAGCTTCGCGTCGCGGTCGCGCAGGCCGAAGCCGCCGGCGAAGACGATCTCGTCGTGCCAGACGACGGCGAGCGAGAGGCCGGAGATGTGGAGCAGCTCGCGGCGCTGGTCCAGCGACTCCTTCATCCGCTCGATCCGCTGCGCGAGCGTCGGTTCGGCAGCTTTCGAAGCAGGTGCCGCCTCGGCCGCTTTCGAAGCAGCCTCCTGCACCCCCACCACCGCGACCACGAGCGCCAACGAATCAAGCACGGGAACCTCCTGCCGACTGCCGCCGATTCGAATCGGGTTTGAAACTGCGGCCGCAGATTTGAACCCGCTTCGAATCTGCGGGATGGGAAGCGTACGCGGCGGGGGGCGCGGCGGTTTCAGACCGCGGCGGTCGGGAGGGCGAAGTAGAGGCCGGCGATGCCGACGGCGAGGGCGAAGCAGAGGGCGGCGACGAAGCGGTCGGCGCGGAGGGTGCCCTGCGGCGGGTGGAGCGCGGCGCGGCCGGAGGTCGCGATGCCGACGCCGAGGACGATCCAGAGCGGCCAGCGATGCTCGGCGAGACCCGGCTGCTTCGACCACCACTCGAGCCAGCCGAACGTCGCCAACGCGCAGAGGACGACGCCGACGAGCGCGCGGCCGGTCGCCTTCATCGCCCGCGTCTCACCGCTTCGGCGCCATGAAGTGGATCGCGCGGCCGTGGACCGCCTCGGCCGCCTCCATCAGCGCCTCGGGCAGCGTCGGGTGGGCGTGGATCGTGTCGGCGAGGTCGCGCACCGTCGCCCCCATCTCGAGCGCGAGCCCCGCCTCGGCGATCAGCTCGCTCACGTCGGGGCCGACCATGTGGACGCCGAGCACGACGTCGCTCTTCGCGTCGGCGACCACCTTCACGAATCCGTCGGTCTCGCCGCGCGTCATCGCGCGCCCCGACGCGCCGAACGGGAACTTGCCCGTCACGACCGCGTGCCCCTTCTCCTTCGCCTGCGCCTCGGTCAGTCCGACCGACGCGATCTCGGGATCGGTGAAGATCACGGCGGGCACCGCGACCGGGTCGTAGAGCGCCGCCTTGTCGCCGGCGATCGCGGCCGCCGCCACGAGACCTTCGTGGCTCGCCTTGTGGGCGAGCATCGGCTGGCCGGCGAGGTCGCCGATCGCGAAGACGTGCGCCGCCTTCGTGCGCCGCTGCGCGTCGACCTCGAGGAAGCCGCGCGCGTCGGGCGCGAGGCCGACCGTCTCGAGGCCGAGGTTCTCGTGGTTCGGCCGCCGTCCGACCGTCGAGAGGATCTGGTCGACCTCGACCGTCTCCTTCTTGCCGTCGTGCTCCAGCGCGACGTGGAGCGCGCCGCCCTTCCGCTCGTAGCCGAGCGCCTTGGTCGCGAGCTTCACCTTCACGCCGCGCTTCTGCAGGTTGCGCGCGACGACGGCGGAGAGGTCGGGATCGGTGCCGGGCAGGATCCCGCCGGTCATCTCGACGACGGTCACCTCGCTCCCGACCTTCGCGTAGAAGATCCCGAGCTCGAGGCCGATGTAGCCGCCGCCGATCACGAGCAGGCGCTTCGGCAGCTTCTGCGGCGCGAGCGCGCCGCTGCTCGACCAGACGTCCTTCTCGTCGAACTTGAAGCCGGGGATCTCGATCGGGCGCGAGCCGGTGGCCAGCACGACGTCGTCGCAGCGGAGCGTCGTCGTGCCGTCCTTGCCCTTCACCTCGACCTTGCCCGGCCCCGCGAGGCGCGCCTCGCCGGCGACCGTCTCGACGCCGTGCGCCTTGAAGAGCTGCGCCACGCCGCCCGTCAGCTTCTTGACGATCCCCGCCTTCCACGCGACGAGCGCGGCGAGGTCGACCTCGATCGAGCCCTTGAGCTTCAGCCCCATCGCGGCGCCGTGCTCGACCTTCTCCTTGAGCCCGCCGGCCGCGATGAGCGCCTTGCTCGGGATGCAGCCGACGTTGAGGCAGACGCCGCCGACCGCGTCGCGCTCGACGACGACGACCTTCTTGCCGAGCTGCGCGAGCCGGATGGCGCAGACGTAGCCGCCCGGACCCGATCCGACCACCACCACCTGCGTCGACTTCTCGGCCATCGTGCTCGTTCCCTTCGTTTCAGCGCCCGTGCGGCTTCGGCGGCTCGCGTCCGGCGAAGCTGGCGATCGTCGCGTCGCGCTGCTCGCGCAGCTGCGGGGTCATCTCGGCGTGGACGTCGGCGAAGAGCGACTCGAGCGGCGGCTCGCCCCCCGCTTCCGCGGCGCGGATCCCGTCCGAGATCTGCGCCTGCAGCTCCTCCTCGATCGACTCCTCCTTCGCGGCGTCGAGCAGCCCGACTCCGCGCAGGTGGTTGCGCAACCGGTCGATCGGGTCGAGCGCCTCCCACTTCGCCACCTCGCCCGCCTCGCGGTAGCGCGTCGGGTCGTCGGACGAGGAGTGGCCGAGGCGGCGGTAGGTGAGCGCCTCGATCAGCGTCGGCCCGCCGCCGGCGCGCGCCCGCTCGACGGCGCGCGAGGTCTCGGCCAGCACGGCCAGCACGTCGTTGCCGTCGACCAGCACGCCCGGCATCCCGTACGCCTTCGCCTTCACGGCGATGTTGCGCGACGCCGTCTGCTTCGCGAACGGTACCGAGATCGCCCACTGGTTGTTCTGGCAGAAGAAGACGACGGGCGCGCTGCGCACGCCGGCGAGGTTGAGCGCGCAGTGGAAGTCGTTCTCCGACGTCGCGCCGTCGCCGAGGTAGGCCATCGCGACGATCGCGTCCTTCTTCAGCTGCGCCGCCATCGCGATGCCGACGGCATGGAGGAGCTGCGTCGCGATCACGCTCGACATCGCGACGAAGCGGCCGGCGCGGTAGCTGTGGTGGCAGGGCATCTGGCGCCCCTGGCTCACCTCGCTCCCCTTGCCCATGCACTGCGCGATGAGGCGCTCGATCGGATAGCCGCGCCAGAGCGCGACGCCCGCCTCGCGCAGCGCCGGCGCGACCCAGTCCTCGGCGCGCAACGCGGCGGCGCTGCCGACGATCGCCGCCTCCTGGCCGGTCGACTGGCCGAAGAAGCCGATGCGCCCCTGCCGCTGCAGGTTGAGCATGCGGGAGTCGAGCAGCCGGATCCGCAGCATCCCGCGGAAGAGGTCGAGCAGTTGCGACGGCGCGAACGGGCTGCCGCCGGCGCCGCCGATCCACTTGCCGTCGGGCGCGAGCAGGCGCGCCGGCGTCACGTCGGACTCGGCCGCGGCCGCGGGCGGAGGCGCGCGGTCGACGACGGCGTTCTTCGGGGTGCGGCCGGCCACGTCGCGCGGGCTCACAGGCTGCCGAGCAGGAGGCGGCGGGGATCCTCGAGCAGGCGGATGATCTCGTTCATGAAGCGGGCGCCGTCGGCGCCGTCGACGATGCGGTGATCGATCGAGATCGAGAGGTTCATCATCTTGCGGACGACGATCGAGCCGTTCCGCACGACGGCACGGTCGGCGATCTTGTGGACGCCGAGGATCGCGACCTCCGGGTAGTTGATGACCGGCGTCGCGAGGATGCCGCCGATATTGCCGGCGTTCGTGATGGTGAAGGTCGAGCCCGTGACCTCGTCGAGGGCGAGCTTCCCTTCGCGCGCGCGCGCGGAGAGGTCCTGCAGCGCGGCGCCGAGGTTCAGCACCGAGCGCGAGTCGGCGTCCTTGATGACCGGCACGACGAGCCCCTGCTCCGTGTCGCAGGCGAAGCCCATGTGGCAGTACTTCTTGACGACGATCTCCTGCTTCTCCTCGTCGAGCATCGAGTTCAGCATCGGGAAGTGCTTCAGCGCCGCGCACGTCGCCTGGATCACGAACGGCATGTAGGTGAGCTTGACGCCCTGCTCCGCCGCGGCCGCCTTGAGCGACTCGCGCGTCTCGACGAGGTTCGTGACGTCGACCTCGTCGACGTAGGTGAAGTGGGCGGCGGTGCGCTTGCTCTTCTGCATCCGCTCGGCGATGCGCTTGCGGATGCCTCGCAGCGGGACGCGCTCCTCGATCGCGGCGCCGGCGACCGGCGCGCTCGGGCGCGCGAGCGGACGGGCGGGCGCGGCCGCGGGCGAAGCAGCGGGCGCAGCAGCCGGAGCGGGGGCGCGCGACGGCGACGCGATCGGCGCGTGCGACGGCGCCGACGGACGCTGCTGCGTGAACTGCTCGAGGTCGCCGCGGCTCACGCGGCCGGCGGGCCCGGTGCCGGGGACGGTGCGCAGGTCGATGCCGAGCTCGCGCGCGCGGCGACGCACGGCCGGCGCGGCGAGGACGCGACCGCCGACGCCGTTCGCGGCGGCGCGACCGCTGGCCGCGGCCGCCATCGCGGCAGCCGGTGCGGCGACCGGCGCGGGAGCGGCGGCGCGCGCCGTCGCCGGCGCGTGCGACGCGGCGGCGGGCGCAGCAACAGGAGCAGCGGCAGGAGCAGCGGCCGCGCCGCCCGCCGTCTCGATCACCGCGATGACGGAGCCGACCGGCACGGTCGAGCCGCCGGGGAACTTGATCGACACGACCTTGCCGGTCGCGGGCGCGGTGATCTCCACCGTCGCCTTGTCGGTCATCACCTCGACGAAGGGGTCGTTCTCCTGGACCGACTGCCCCTCCTTCACGAGCCAGCGGGTGATCTCGCCCTCCGCCAGCCCCTCGCCGATGTCCGGCAGCTTGAACTCGAGCGCCACGTTCGACTCCTCTTCTTCGACCCGTCCTGTTTCGTCGCTCTTCGCCGCGCGCCGCGCCGCCGCTCGGCGGCCGCGACCCCGATCAGAACCGGACCACCTTCAGCACCGCCTCGCGGATGCGGCCCGGCTCGGGCAAGTAGACGCTCTCGAGCGTGTAGGGGAACGGCGTGTCGAATCCGGTCACGCGGACGATCGGCGCCTCGAGCCACTCGATCGCCTTCTCCGCGAGGATCGCGCTGATCTCGCCGCCGAAGCCGCCGGTGCGCGGCGCCTCGTAGACGATCACCGCGCGCCCCGTCTTCTTCACCGACTCGAGGATCGTGGCCTCGTCGAGCGGGACGATCGTCCGCACGTCGACGATCTCGCAGTCGATCCCCTCCTCGGCGCACTTCGCCGCCGCCTTCTCGCACATCCCGACCATCCCGCCCCACGCGATCAGCGTGACGTCCTTGCCCGGCCGCACGAGGCGCGCCTTGCCGAGCTCGACGGTGAAGTCGCCCTCGGGCACCTCTTCCTTGAGCGACCGGTAGACGAGCTTCGGCTCCATGAAGAGCACGGGATCGGGATCGCGGATCGACGCGAGGAGCAGCCCCTTCGCGTCGCGCGGCGTCGACGGGACGACGACCTTGAGGCCGGGCGTGTGGGCGAAGTAGGCCTCGGGGCTCTGCGAGTGGTAGTGGCCGCCGCGGATGCCGCCGCCGATGGGCGTGCGGATCGTCATCGGGACGGTGTACTCGCCGCCGCTGCGGTAGCGCATCTTCGCGGCCTCCGACACGATCTGGTCGAAGGCGGGATAGATGAAGTCGCCGAACTGGATCTCGGCGATCGGCACGAGACCGTAGAGCGCCATGCCGATGGCGGCGCCGACGATGCCCGACTCGGCCAGCGGCGTGTCCATCACGCGGTCGCCGCCGAACTCCTTCCAGAGCCCCGCCGAGCAGCCGAAGACGCCGCCCTTCACGCCGACGTCCTCGCCGAGCAGCACCACCCGCGGATCGCGGCGCATCTCGACGCGCATCGCGTCGTTGACCGCCTCGACCATCGTCATCACTGGCATCGCCGAACCCCTCTCACCTTCGCGTCCATCACCTTCGCGTCCATCCGCGGACCACCGCGATCAGCACGCGCTACGACGCGCGTCGCGCGTCGTGCCGACATCACAGCGGGAACTCGCCGTGGTGGCCCTTCGCCACCACGCCGCGCTGGAGCGCGTCCTTCAGCTCGCTCCACTGCTCCTCGAGCTGCGGCGTGCGCGCCGCGTAGACGTCGTCGAACATCGTGGAGACGGCGGGCGGGCCGACCTTCTCGGCCGCGTCGATCGCCTCCTTCAGCTCCGTCTCGCAGCGGTCGCGGATCGCCTGCTCCTGCTTCGCGGAGAGGAGCTTCTTGCCCTCGAGCCACGCCTTGAAGCGGTCGACCGGATCGCGCGTCTTCCAGACCTCGCAGACCGCCGGGTCGCGGTAGCGGCTGGCGTCGTCGGACGACGAGTGGCCGCCCATCCGGAAGGTGACCGTCTCGATCAGCGTCGGGCCATGGCCGGCGCGCGCCCGCTCGACCGCCTGCTTGGTCGCGGCGTAGACGGCCAGCACGTCGTTGCCGTCGACGCGCACGCCCGGCATCCCGTACGCCTCGGCCTTCGCGGCCATCGTCGCCGACGCCGTCTGCCCCTCGAGCGGGACCGAGATCGCCCAGCCGTTGTTCTCGCAGACGAAGATGCAGGGCGCCGAGTAGACGCCGGCGAAGTTCATCCCGGTGTGGAAGTCGTTCGACGAGGTCGAGCCGTCGCCGAACCAGGTCATCGCGACGAGCGGCTCCTTGCGGAGCCGCATCGCCATCGCGGCGCCGACCGCCTGGATGATCTGCGTGCCGATCGGGCTCGAGATCGATACGAAGCGGATCTTCTTCAGGCTGTAGTGGACCGGCATCTGGCGGCCGCGCGTGTGGTCGGCCGCGTTGCCGTAGCACTGATGGAGCAGCTCGACGACCGGGACGCCGCGCAGCAGCGCGATGCCCGGATCGCGGTACGACGGGAAGACCCAGTCTTCGGGCGCGAGCGCGGCGGCCGTGCCGATGTGCGACGCCTCCTGCCCCATGGCCGGCACGTAGAAGCCGATGCGCCCCTGGCGCTGCAGCTTCATCGCGCGGTCGTCGAGGAGGCGCGTCAGCAGCATGACGCGGTAGAGCTCGAGCAGGCGATCGGGCGGCAGCGGGGGCGGCGGCGCGCTGGCGGCGATGCCGGTTCCTCCCATGACCGAGACGAGCTCCGGACTCATGCGGGCGCTCCAGGTGCGAGCGGAAGGGTCGAGGTGAAGGGGCGCGACGCGGCGGCGCGCGCGCGCAGGTGCGACTCCGCGAAGAGCTCGCCCGCCTTGTAGGAGCTGCGGACGAAGGGGCCCGACGCGACGTGGAGGAAGCCGTGCGCCTCGGCGGCGCGGCCGAGCGCGGTGAAGCGGTCGGGCGCGACGTACTCGGCGACGGGCCGGTGCTTCTCGCTCGGCCGCAGGTACTGGCCGAGCGTGAGGAGCTCGACGCCGGCGGCGCGCAGGTCGCGGAAGCTCTCGTGGAGCTCCGCCTCGCTCTCGCCGTGGCCGACCATCAGCGACGACTTGGTGAGCGCGTCGGGCCGCAGCGCCTTCAGCCGCCGCAGCACGTGCAGCGACTGGTCGTAGGTGGCGCGCGGGTCGCGGACCGACGGCGTGAGCCGCCGCACCGTCTCGACGTTGTGGGCGAGGACGTCGGCGCCGCTGGCCGCGATCGTCGCCAGCGCCGCCTCGTCGCCGCGGAAGTCGGGGATCAGCGTCTCGATCAGCAGTCCCGGCGCATGGGCCTTGAGATGGGCGACGGTGCGCGCGAAGTGGCCGGCGCCCTGGTCGGCGAGGTCGTCGCGATCCACCGACGTGAGGACGATGTAGCGCAGCCCCATCTGCTCGACCGCTTCGAGCACCTTCTGCGGCTCCTCGACGTCGACCGGCTCGCCGCGCCGCGCCGTCTTGACCGAACAGAAAGAGCAACCGCGGGTGCACGTCTCGCCGAGCAACATGAAGGTCGCGGTGCCGCCGCTCCAGCACTCGGAGAGGTTGGGGCAGCGCGCTTCTTCGCAGACCGTCGTGAGGCGGAGCCCTTCGACCAGCGAGCGGAGGCGTTGGTACCGCTCGCCGGAGGGCGGTCGGATCTTCAGCCAGTCGGGAAGCGTCGCCTGCGTCGCCAGGGGTGCCTCGGATCGAGTCGTTGCCGCCACCCGAACCCATTGTCCTGCAAGGACTTACGGTTTCGTTGGTGGGCCTGGAAGGATACCGCCCGCCCCGGAGGATTCAAGGCGACGGGGCGGCGGTTGCACTGCGTAGCCAGCTACCCGGGGGGTGGGCGCGCTCAATCGAGCGTGCGGCGCTACGCACGATTCAACCCTCATTGAATCGGTGACTCTCCCGAGGCTTCCCCGGGAAGGTCGTTCCCATCGCGCCACCGTGACGCTCCCCCCGGTGGTACGGCATTCGTACAGACGGTTGAACGCAGCGCCGTGAGAGCGGCGCGGCGGAAGGGGAAGAGGAGAAGAATGGACTTCGAGAAGGAGAACGCCGTGGGTGCCCCGCGAGTCCGTCATGGGCTCAAGCCGGAGATCCGCGAACTGCTCGCAGCGGCCCGCGTGCGCGGGACGCTGAAGGAGCAGGAGCTCGACCGCATGCTGGCGTCGCTCGCGAACGAGACGTTCGAGCGCGACCTCGCGTTGCTGGTCGAGCAGACGGGGATCCTCCCGATCGAGCCCGCGTCCGACGACACCAACGCCGCCCATCCGCATGGCCTTCCGGGCAACGGCCGCGTGAGCCGTCGCTACCTGCGCGACGTCGAGCGTTACCCGCTGATGACGCGTGAGGACGAGATCGCCGCCGCGAAGCGGCTCGAGTTCACCTCCGAGCGGCTCGCCGCCGCCGAGTACCGCCCGGAAGCGGTCCGTGACGAGCGGCGCGCCGAGCACCAGCGCTACTTCAACGCCTTCATCCAGAACAACCTCCACATCGTCGTCTCCGAGATCTACGGCTACCGGACCTACCAGGTCGCGCTCGACGACCTCGTGCAGGAGGGCAACGCCGCCCTGATGCACGCGGTCGAGAAGTTCGACTGGCGCAAGGGCGTCCGTTTCCGGACGTACGTCGCGTGGTGGATCCGCCAGGCGGTCGAGCGCTACATGGCCGGCGCGAAGGGCGCGGTCCGGGTGCCTCACCACCTGCAGCAGAAGCTGCGGCGGCTGAAGCGCCAGGGCACGCTGCCGGACGGGTTCGGCCAGTCGACGACGGTCGGCGACGTCGCCAGCGCCTTCGAGTTCGACCGCGAGCACGCCGGTCACCTGATCGCGTCGAGCCGCGTGTCGCTCTCGCTGGAGCAGGAGGTCGACGACGGCGGGGAGCGGTTCCGCGACCTGCTGGCCGACGAATGGCAGCCGACCGACTCGGAGCGCGAGGGGACCTTGCGCAACCGGATCGGCCACCTGCTGGCGGATCTCGACGAGCGGGAGCGGACCGTGCTCGAGCTGCGCTTCGGCCTCGATGGCCACAAGGCGCAGACGCTCGAGGAGATCGGCTCGACGCTCCACCTGAGCCGCGAGCGGAGCCGCCAGATCCAGCAGCAGGCGCTCTCGAAGCTGCGCCGGATGGCCGGCTCGACGAGCCTCGAACTGGAGCTCTGAAAGACCAACTCTCACCAGGGATCGGCCGCCGGGCGGCGCGGGCTCGAAAAGCTCCGTGCCGCCCGGCATCGTGTCCGCCCCCGACGGGCGCGACGTCCGCGGGCCGCGGAGCGTCCGGCGTGCCCCTGACCCAGATCTCAGCCCGCTTCTTCCTCGAGCTGGCGCTCGGCCTCCTCGTTTCGCTGGCGCTCCTCGACCGCCGCGCCATCGGCGGCGGCTTCACGCGCTTGATGGCGGCCTTCGTGCTGGCGGCGCTGATTCCCGCGTGGCTCCTCGCGCGCGCCGGCGGCGTCGAGCTGCCGGGCGCGATGGCGTGGCAGGCGGGCGCGCTGCTGGGCGCGACGCTGCTGCTGCTCGTGGCGGCGGGACGGGTCGGGAAAGCGGGCGAGGCGCTGCTCCTCGCGCTCGGGATCGGCGGCGGCGGGCTCGCGCTCCTCGGCGCCGTCAGCCGTTCGCTCGCGCTCGATCCGGCGACGGCGTCGGGCGTCGTGCAGTTGGCGTCGGCCGGCGCGTCGATGGCGCTGCTCGGCCTCGTGACGGGCGCGATGATCCTCGGCCACTGGTACCTCGTGACGCCCGACCTGCCCGTGCTCCACCTCGGACGGCTGACGCGCGCCGCGACAATCGCCGCCTACGTGAAGCTCGCGCTCCTGGCGGCGACGATCGCGCTCCACCCGGACCGCTTCGGCGCCGCGGGCCGCTCGCTCGCCGCGATCTTCGGCTTCGGCGACGAGGCCGGCGGCACGGGGGCGCCGTTCGCGCTGAAGCTCGACTTCCTCTGGCTGATGGCGCGCGTCGCGATCGGCCTCGTCGGCACCGCGATCCTCGGCCACCTGACGTTGAAGACGATCGAGCTCAAGGCGACGCAGCCGGCGACCGGGATCCTCTACGCCGCCACCGTGATGGTGCTGATGGGCGAGCTCTTCGCGTTCGTCGGCGAGCGCAGCTTCGGCGTCGTCGTCTGAGGCGCGGCCGGGGCAAGTCGCGATGGACGCCACCGCCAGCTTCCCCTGCCCGCAATGCGCCGCGCCGCTCGAGCGGAGCCTCGCCGCGATCGCCGGCGGCGGCGAAGGAGGCGTCGCCGTCGAGCCGTGCGCGAAGTGCGGCCGCGCGATCGAGCTCCACGCCTCCGCGATCGAGGGCGGCGCCCTCGTCGGCTGCCCCGCGTGCGGCGCGAAGCTGCTCTACCAGCAGAAGGACTTCCGCCAGGCCGTCGGCTGCCTCGTCGTCCTCGTCGCCGCCGTGCTCGCCCCCTTCACCTACTACGTGAGCCTCGGCGTCGCCGCGCTGATCGACTGGCTCCTCTACCGCCTGTCCGGCGAAGTCGTGATCTGCTACCGCGTCGCCTGCCGCGCCCACCTCCGTGGCCTTCCCGCCGGCCCGAAGGTCGGCGCCTTCGACCTCTCGATCCACGACTACCACCGCATGCTCGCCCGCCGCGAAGCGCAGGGCCTCGCCGGCCCCGATGATTCCGCCGGCCCGCCGATGGACGCCATGTCGCACGGACCGCGTCACTGAATCTGCTGTTTCGTTCGTGGACCGAAGAAGCAGGCGTTCAGGCCATTCGTCGCCGTCGCCAGCATTCGCGCCCCGCCGCCGAATCGCGCCACGACCCGCACGACGGATCCGCTCGGCTTCGCGTGTCCCGCCATCGCGGGCGATTCGTTCCCGCGTCAGTACGCCCACTTCGGGTGACGCGAACGCGCCTCCCCAGCGTCTGGGCGATTCGTTCCCGCATCAGTACGCCCGTCACCATGTGCCTGTCTGCCGGCGGATCTTTCCCGCATCGGTATGCCGGCATCGGCGGACTGAAACGGCGCTCTCGCACGGCGGTCTCGCACCCCAGCGGTCAGTGAATGGGTCAGCTCCGCTGACCCATTCACGCCACCGCTCGCGCCGCCCCCCACCACCGTCGACCTCGCTCGCCCGCTTCGCCGGCGGCGCTTCATCACCGACCCGCGTCGCGCGCGGAGTGTCGCGATTCAGCTGCGAGTGCACGCCTTGGCGTGCACTCGTCAGCTGAAATC
>Ga0315910_10004011_pt1 | contig 12390 bp, 13 predicted proteins | sample EdamamesoilMG_FD_204470 | JGI IMG/M metagenome (GOLD analysis project Ga0315910, IMG submission 204470) | Garden soil microbial communities collected in Santa Monica, California, United States - Edamame soil | ecosystem: Environmental > Terrestrial > Soil > Garden | place: USA: California... | reverse complement strand
AAGGATTTCGCCGCGACCGCGCCAAAGGCGGCGCGCCAATGCGGGATCTTCTTCTTCTGCGGCCAGGACGAGGCCGGCGCGGCGGCGGCGGCGGACAAGCTCGTCGCGATGTTCGAGAATCCCGGCGAGAAGGTCGAGCTGCAGGGCGGCGACCTCAGGCGCGACCCGGTGCTGCTGGGCGACGAGGCGCGGTCGGCATCGTTGTTCGGCGATGCGCGGCATATCCATGTCAGGGCAAGTGGCGACGATGCGCACGACGCGCTGGAGATTTACCTCCAGTCGCTCGATGCCGGGGAGCCGCGGGGATGCCCGATCGTGGTTGTGGCGGTATCGGCCACCGACAAATCACGCACGGCGAAGTTGCTCGAGGGCCGCGCCGACGCGCTCGTGGCGATGTTCTACCCGCCCGACCTCAATGCGGTGGTCGGGGAAGTGCGGCGCATGGCCGATGCTGCGGGAGTGAAGCTTCCCGGCGACCTCGCCGAACGTATTGCGCGCGCCGCGGTGCTCGATGTGCGGCTGGCGCGCGCCGAAATCGAAAAGATCGCGCTCTATCTCGACGCCGACCCGCTCGAGCCCAAGACCGCCGATGCCGAGACGCTCGATGCGATCGGCGCGCGGACCGAAGACGATGGCTTCATGCCGATCGTCAACGCGGTGCTGGCGGGAGAGACCGGGCGGCTAACGGGAGAGCTGCGGCGGATGCGCGAGCTGTCGCTCAACCCGGTGGGCGTGCTGCTTGCCTTCGAACGCCGTGCCGCCCAGCTGGTCCAGCTCTCCGCGAAGCTCGGTCCGCGCGGCGACATCGATCGATTGCTCGAGTCCGAGAAACGCGCCAATCGCGTGTTCTTCCGCGACACGCGCGACCTTGGCAACCAGTTGCGCCGCTGGCGATCTGGGAAGGAACGGGGCGCGGACAACCGGCTCAACCGGCTGGTGGCGCGGCTGGTCGAGCTCCACCAGCAACTGCTTTCGAACAATCAGTCCGCAGAACTGCTGCTTTCGCAAGGCCTTACGGACATCGCGCGCGCCGCGGCGGCGAGCGGGCGCTGACCGGCGCCATCAGTTCCCTCCGATCGCGGTCAGGAACGTCTCCACCGCCGCCTCGAACGCGGCGGCTTCGGTGCTGTTCAGCCCCGCCCCGGCGAAGGCCATCGCCAGTCGCGCGGTTGTCGGGCTGGTCAGCGCCCCGTCATCGTTATAGCCGCACAGGAACATATTGCTGTTGGGCCGCGCGCCGGAGGCAGTGGTTCCCGATGCTACGGGAGACCCCTTCCGATAGGCGGCAATGGCATTCGATGCGGTGCGGCTGACGATGGACATCCCCAGTCGGTCGGCGGGTGCGCCGTTGAAGTTTGTTCCTGTGTCCTGGTTGGCGCGGCCAATCATAAGCGTGGTGGTGCTGCGGTTGTTGATGCGAACCCGCGCGGTCCCTGTCTCGCAACCCATTTCGACAAGGTTGCCGATCCCGGCATCGACATTCACCCAGCACCCGAGCGAGGCGCTGTCGAGCGTGAACAGCGAGGATGCCGCCGGGTTCCAGTTGGTGTCGAGATAGGAGGTCGATCCGTTCCCGGCATAGCCGCGATCGGCGGTGAAGGCCGGGGCGTTTACCGCGGCAAGGCCATGCGCGGACGAAACCCAGTTGAGCCGCGCGGCCTGGCTGTCATGCGCCGCCAGCAGCCACAGCGCGTCGAGCTTCGCCCAGATGCCGTCGGCTTTGAGCTGGACGATCAGATCGTCGATCAGCCCTTTGCGCGTGGCGTCGGGCTGGCTCGACATACGGGCGAACAGCGCGGTGGAGGCGGCGTCATAAGCCGCAAGCCTGCGCCGCCGTGCCGCCTGCTGCCAGGCGCGGGTGAAGGCAGTCATCTTCTAGACCGCGTAGCGCCCGGCGAGCGCCGCATAGGTGTGCGCGCCGTCGGAAAGGAAGGTGTAGAGCGCGACGATGTTGGCTGCGGCCTCAGGGTTCGGCGCGCTGCCGCCTTCCCACTTGATGCTGGTCCCGCCGGAGAACGACAAAGTGCGGGCGGCGTCGAACGCGACCAGCACCGAATAATTTTTGCCGGCAACGGCGGCGGGCAGGGTGACCGTGGCGTTGGCATTGGTCGGGCACTTGTGGAGCGTCCCGTCGGCGAGGTCGATGGTGAAGGCGCTGCCCGCAGAGTGCGCGTGGTAGGTGTCGTGGACCGAGCCGTCGGCGCCGTCATCGCCCGCCGCTCCGGTTGCTCCTTGCGGGCCGACCAGCGAGGCCAGCCATGCCGCCTCATCGCCGGTAAAACCGTTTGCGACCGCGACCTCGTAGGCCGAAAGCGCAACCGTTGCGAGCGCCTGCAAGGCCAGCGCGCGGGCGGCGAAGTCGGGCGCGCTCATTGGGCGATCCTGTATTCCACCTCGCCCGAGGCGAGCGTGATTTCGAGATAGAGTTCGGCACCGTCCTCGCTTTCCCACCACGCTGCTTCGCAGGCATTGGCGGTGTAGAGGCCCCAGGGCAGTCCCCCGGCGGTCAGCGGCAATCGGGTCACGCCCGAATCGGTCGACCGGGTGAGCTGCACCGTGCCTTCCCAGGCGCCAGCCAGCGCCAGCGTTACCGCGCGCCCGGCGACGGGAGCGAAGGGCCCGGCCAGCCCGCTGGTCGAGGCCGAGCCGGCAAGCGGCTCAGGGGGCGGCGCACTCTCGGCCAGCTGGACTTCGATCGAGCCCGATCCAAGCGCCACCGGCAGCGGGTCGGCAGTGCCGGCGAGGACGAGATTACCTTCGCCGTCGGAATAGCCGACCGCGAAAGCCGGCGCATAACCGGCAGGGAGCTTGACTTGCGATGGAGGCATTTCGGTTGGCTCCTAACTTGATAGGAACCAAATCGGTTATACATTTCGATCCGTGTAGGAAAACGAAAATCGCAGCTAGTTGTTCGGAACGGTGAAAGTCCCGCTGACCCTGCCGCCCGGTCGGCCCGTGGTTCCGCCGGCGCGGCCATCGACGCTCGAAATCCCGGTCCGCAAATCGATCACCAGCCGCCCGCCATCGAGCGAGTCGGCGCCGCGGCGCAGCGCCACTCCGCCAGACATGGTGATCAGCTTGCGGTTGAAATCGTACACCGCCACCGCGCCGCGCGCGACCTCGTTGCCGCGCGTGACCACCACGCCGCCGGTGGCATCGAGCCGCTGGAGTTCGAGCCGCCCGGCATCGGTGAAGGCCAGGGTCACGCGGGCAGCCTGCAAATTGAGGTTGCCCTGGCGAATCGCGACGTTGCCCGTCATCACCACGCGATCCTGGCGGTCCTGCAGCTCGATCCGGTCGGCGCTGACATCGACCGGGCCGCTGACATTGGTCGGCCCCGCCTGAGCGGCCAGTTGCTGCCATCCCGCGAACGCGATCGCGGTTACCGCGAAACCGGCAAGGGCGCTGCGCCAGGACTGGCTCAACCATGTCTTGGATCGTTTCATGGTATCCTCAATTCGCCGGGCACCATGCGCAGCCGGGCATTCCCGTCAAGAGTGATGGTCCGCTCTTCGAGGTCGGCGACAATGCGGTCGCCTGAGAAGGTTCCGGCGGGGATCGCCCCGTCGACCTTGCCATCGCCGACCAGCATCCGGTTCTCCAGTCCGATCGAAACGTCGCGGGCGGTCATCCGGTAGCCGTCGGCCGCGGTCAGGCGGACCAGCCCGTCGACTGCCACGACTTCCCTGTCGATATCGTAATGCCCGGCCCCGGCCGCCAGCAGCGCCGGGCCTTCGGCGAGCAATATGCGGGCTTCGAGATCGTGCATCTGGACCACAGGTTCGCGCACCGAACGCTGGACTGCCTCGCCCGCGGTGATCGAGAACGGCCGGCCTTTCCCGTCCTGCCCCCGGTACATCGCATTCTCGACCCGCAGCCGGTTTTCCGCGACCGCCACCTTGTTGCGATCGAGCAGGAAGCTCATTTCGTTGCGCGGGGTGAACGGCATCAGCACCATCAGCGCCACAACCATTCCGATTGCCGCCGGCAACAGGCGCGAAAGCCGCGCGACCAGCTTGTCGTGCGGCCCGCCGGGCGCGGCAATCGCGCGGCGCGTGAGGCGCAGTGTATCGGCGTCGACTGTCATGGTGAGGTCGTTAACACAGAAAGCGGCTTACTCGTGACTGAATATGTCCTTGTCGGCCCAGCCGGCGATATCGAGCCGGGCCCGGGCGGGCAGGAAATCGAAACAGGCCTGCGCAATCCCCATGCGGCCTTCGCGATCGAGCCGTTCGGCTAGGATATCGCGCAGCCGGTGCAGGTAACGCACGTCGGAGGCGGCATAATCGCGCTGGGCCTCGCTAAGCGCCTCGGCGCCCCAATCGGAACTCTGCTGCTGCTTGGAGATGTCGGTGCCGAGCAGTTCGAGGACGAGGTATTTGAGCCCGTGCCGGTCGGTATAGGTGCGGGTCAGCTTGCTGGCGATCTTGGTGCAGAACACCGGCGCCGCGGTGACGCCCAGATAATGCTCGATCGCGGCCAGGTCGAAACGCGCGAAATGGAACAATTTGAGGCGCGCCGGGTCCGCCAGCACCGCCTTGAGGTTGGGCGCGTCGTAGGCGCTGCCGTTGGCGAAACGGACCAGGTGCTCATCGCCCTGCCCGTCGCTGATCTGCAACAGGCACAAGCGGTCGCGCGGGGTGACCAGCCCCATGGTCTCGGTATCGACCGCGACCGGACCCGGCGCGAGCACCCCTTCGGGCAGGTCTTCTTCGTGAAAATGCACAGCCATATTCTTGCCTTAGGCCGATTGGGGAAAGAGGAAAAGGGGCGCTGGTGACTCGCTGCCGGCAGGGCTAGCAAGCAGCGATGGCCGATGCCGTTCCCGAAAGCTGGCGAGCCGCGCTCGAGCCCGCATTGCAGGCGCCGGAGGCGCGGCGGCTGGGCGGCTGGCTCAAGGCCGAGGAAGCCGGCGGCAAGACGATCTACCCGCCGCGAGGCACCCGACTGAGGGCGCTCGAACTGACTCCGCTCGATGCGGTCAGGGTCGTGATCCTCGGACAGGATCCCTATCATGGCCCGGGGCAGGCGCACGGCCTGTGCTTTTCAGTGCCCGAAGGGGTGCGGGTACCGCCTTCGCTGGTCAACATTCACAAGGAATTGCGCGACGATCTCGGGGCCGCGATCCCGCCGCACGGCAATCTCGAACACTGGGCGAAACAGGGCGTGCTGCTGCTCAACAATGCGCTCACGGTCGAGGCCGGGCAGGCAGGCTCGCACCAGGGGCGCGGGTGGGATGCGATCACCGACGCCGCGGTTGCGGCGGTAGCCCGGCGCGACGAGCCCTGCGTGTTCATCCTCTGGGGCAGCCATGCGCGCAAGAAGGCCGAACGCATTCCCGAACTGATGGGGAGCGGTCGGCACCTGGTACTCACCGCGCCGCATCCCAGCCCGCTTTCGGCTCATTCGGGGTTTTTCGGCTCGAAGCCGTTCAGCAAGGCCAACGCCTTCCTTGCGGCGCATGGCCGTGGCACGATCGACTGGTAGGACGCCCGAAGGGGCGGTGGTTAGCTCGGAATAACCGCCTGCGCTTCGCGGCCGTCGCCTTGCGGGGACGAAATGATGGTGCGCGTCACCGCGCCCTTGTCGACCGTATGGGTGTTGGGATCGCCAACCTGCGAGCGGATGCCGGGGGCGGCCGAGCCGGCCTGGTCGATCGCCGAGGTCTCGATTCCCGAGCGCGGTGCCGGCCCGCCGAACAGCGCATCGAGCGCTTGCTGGCTGGCGCTGCCTTCGGCCGGGCGCGGCGCGCCGGGCTCGGGCGGAAGGAGGTTGAAATCGGGCGGCACGACCAGCGGCGCCTGGCGCTGCACCGCGAATTCGTCCGGACGCTCCCGGTCAAGCAGTCCGCTCGAACCGCATCCGGCCAACGCGGCGGTACCGGCGGCGAGCAGGATCAGGTTGGATTTGCGCATCAATTGGTCTCCGCGGAGGCTTCTGCCTCATTCTCGTCGTCGCGCTTTTCGCGCAGGAAGATCGAACGGGCAAGGATTATCACGACGCCGATGGTGATCCACGCATCGGCAAGGTTGAAGATGTTGAAAACGCTGACCCCGAAGAAATGGAGGTCGAGGTAATCGATCACGAAGCCCTCGGCATAACGGTCCCAGATATTGCCCAAAGCCCCGCCCAGGATCATCGCCAGCCCGACGATATCGGGGAATTTCTTCTCGCGCAGCAGCCACACCAGCACCACCAGCGAGATCAGGCCGGTGATGCCGATCAGCAGGAACCGCCCTTCCATCGATTCCGCGGGGAACAGGCCGAACGAGACGCCCTTGTTCTCGGCATAATGGAAGCTGAAGAACGAGGTGATCTCGACCTCGATCTTCTGGCGCAGCTGGAACGGCCCGACCATGTACCACTTGACCCACTGGTCGAGCGCGACAATCGCGCCGGCGATCACGAGGCCGACAAGGTGGTTGCGGGTGAGGAAGCTCATGCCGGCTGATCCATGGAAGCGACAACATTGTCGCAACGTGAACAAAGCGCGCCATCTTCAGGCACTTCGGGGAGGTGGCGCCAGCAACGCCCGCATTTGTGGTGGGCGGTGGGGGTGACGTTCACGGCGTCTCCGGCAGCGCGGCTAACGGCGGCGGTGATGAACAATTCGGCCAGGTCGGCTTCGGGCGCATCTTGTGGGACCGCGACTTCGGCGGCGAGGCTCGATCCGATCACCTTGTCGCGCCGCAGCGGTTCGATCGCTTCGGTGACGCGGGTGCGCAACTCGCGCAAATGGAGCCACTTGACCATGTCGGCATGCGCCTCGGGCAGTTCGGGCCATTCGAGCAGGTGGACGCTGCTTCCGGGGTAGCGGTCCTGCCACACTTCCTCGGCGGTATAGACCAGCACCGGCGCGGCGTAGCGGATCAGGGCGTGGAACAAGGTGTCGAGCACCGTGCGATAGGCGCGGCGGCGCGGGTCCGAAGGCGCGTCGCAATAGAGGCAGTCCTTGCGGATATCGAAGAAGAACGCCGAGAGGTCCTCGTTGGCGAAGTCCGACAGCGCCCGGACATAGGTGTTGAAATCGAAATTGTCGGTCGCGACCCGCAGCCGATTGTCGAGATCGCGCAGCGCGGCGAGCATGTATTGCTCGAGCTCGGGCATTTCGTGGACCGGCACAAGCTCGGCCTCGTCGAAATCGGACAGTGCGCCGAGCAGATAGCGGAACGTGTTGCGCAATTTGCGGTACTGGTCGGCGACGCCCTTGAGGATCTCGTCGCCGATGCGGTGGTCCTCGGTGTAATCGACCGACAGCGCCCACAGGCGGATAATGTCGGCGCCGTATTGCTCCATCACCTTCAACGGATCGACCGTGTTGCCGAGCGACTTCGACATCTTCTTGCCGTCGCTGGCCATGGTGAAGCCGTGGGTGAGGACGGTGTTGTAAGGCGCGCGGCCGCGGGTGGCGCAGCTTTCGAGCAGCGAGGACTGGAACCAGCCGCGATGCTGGTCGGAGCCTTCGAGATAGAGATCGGCGGGCCATTGGAGGTCGGGCCAGCGCCCGGATTCGAGCACGAAGGAATGGGTGCTGCCCGAATCGAACCACACATCGAGGATGTCGGTGATGCGTTCGTAATCGGCGAGCTTGTATTCGTTGCCGAGCAGCGCCTGCGCGCCCTCGTCGTCCCACGCATCGACGCCCTTTTCGCGGATGGCGATCACGATGCGCTTGTTGACCTCGGGATCGACGAGGTATTCGCCACTCTTGCGGTCGACGAACAGGGTGATCGGCACCCCCCAGGCGCGCTGGCGGCTCAACACCCAGTCGGGGCGGCCTTCGACCATCGAACCGATACGGTTACGGCCCTTGTCCGGAATGAACCGGGTTTGCGCAATGGAATCGAGCGCCACATCGCGCAATGTCCCGCTATCGGCAGCGGTGGTCATCGCAATCGCCCCTTCGATGGTCCCACCGGGGGCAACAGGGAACTCCAAAGTGGCCAAAGGGGTGTCCATCGGCACAAACCACTGCGGGGTGCAGCGATAAATGACCTTGGCCTTGCTCCGCCAGCTATGTGGATAAGAATGTGGATAATTCTGTGCAGCCGAAAGCAAACCTCCAGATAACTTGAGGTCTTCGCAAATCTGTCCGTCCGGCGCATTAAACTTGCTGTTGATGACACTGCCTTGCCCGCCGAGCCAGGCCCAGTCGGCGCGGTATTTGCCGTCGCCCTCGACCGCGAAAACCGGCTCGATTCCGTGGCTTTTGCACAGGATGAAGTCGTCCTCGCCATGGTCGGGGGCCATGTGGACGAGGCCGGTGCCGCTGTCGGTGGTTACGAAATCGCCCGGCAGGAATGGGCGAGGCCTGGCGAAGAACCCGCCAAGATGGTGCATCGGGTGGCGGGCGATGGTTCCGGCGAGTTCGGAGCCTCTAAGCTGCATCATATCGAGCAAGCTTAGTCCGGTTCGCTTCTCGAATTCGGAGGCCAGCTCCGTCGCAATCACAATGCTAATTCCGAGACCGCCGACAGTGTAGAGCGAATACTCAACCTCCGGCCCATAGGCCAAAGCCTGGTTCACCGGGATCGTCCATGGCGTGGTCGTCCAGATCACCGCGTAGGCGCCGACCAGTTCCTTGATCGGGCTTTCGACAATCTCGAACGCCACGTCGACCTGGGTCGAGACGATATCCTCGTACTCGACCTCGGCCTCGGCCAGCGCGGTCTTCTCCACCGGCGACCACATCACCGGCTTCGATCCGCGATAGAGCAGCCCGGCCTCGGCAAACTTGAGCAGTTCGGCAACGATCGTCGCCTCGGACTCGAAATCCATCGTCAGGTATGGATGGTCCCAATCCCCGCCGATCCCCAGCCGCTTGAGCTGTTCGCGCTGCGTATCGACCCAGTGCTGCGCATAGGCGCGGCATTCGGCGCGGAATTCCCTGGCCGGGACCTGGTCCTTGTCGCGCTTCTGCTTGCGGTATTGCTCCTCAACCTTCCATTCGATCGGCAGGCCGTGGCAATCCCAGCCGGGCACGTAGGGCGCGTCCTTGCCGAGCAGGGTCTGGGTCCGCACCACCACGTCCTTGAGGATGTGGTTGAGCGCATGGCCGATATGCATGTCGCCATTGGCATAGGGCGGGCCATCGTGGAGGATGAACTTCTCGCGCCCCGCGCGGCTCTTGCGGACCTGTTCGTAGAGCCCGTCCGCCTGCCAGCGCGCGAGGATGCCCGGCTCCTTTTCGGGGAGTCCGGCCTTCATCGGGAAGTCGGTCTTCGGCAGGAAGACGGTGGGTCTATAGTCGCGCTGTTCGCTCATGGCCGGCGGGCCTTAGCGGGGGCGGAGCCGGTGCGCAATTTCTGGTTCACGCAGAGGCGCAGAGGCGCGGAGAAGGAAAAAGGGGAATTCGCGCAAAGACGCAAAGGCGCGAAGAAGTTTGAATGCCCGAAGGGCCTTTTCCCTCATCCCATGCCGCGTCGATCGGATTGGAAAGCGGCTTCGCCGCAAGAGCTATAGCTTCGCGCCTTCGCGTCTTCGCGCGAACCAAATCCCTCTGCGCCTCTGCGCCTCTGCGTGAACTATTTCAGAAGGTCCCGCGCCCTGTCGCAATCCCGGTTCATCTGTTCGACGAGGCCGTCGAGCGTGTCGAACCTGGCTTCGGGCCGCAGGAAATGACGCAGCGCGACCTCGATTTCGCACCCGTAGATGTCCTCGGCGAAGCCGAAGAAATGCGGTTCGAGCAGCTCGGCCGGAGGGTCGAAATGCGGGCGGATACCAAGGTTGGCCGCGCCTTTGAGATCGGCCCCATCGCCTACCACCCGCCCTGTCACCGCATAGATGCCGAAGCGCGGACGGAGGTACTGGCCAAGCTCGATATTGGCGGTCGGGAAGCCGATTTCGCGGCCGCGCTTGTCGCCGTGTTTCACGATGCCCCTGATCGCAAAGGGCCGAGTGAGGAGGCGCGCCGCGGTCTCGCAATCGCCGGCCTTGAGCGCATCGCGGATGCGGCTCGAGGAGACTACCAGCCCGCCTTCCAGCACCGGGCCGACCGCGCGCGCGGCGATCCCGTGCGCCGCGCCCAATTCGGCCAGCACCTGGCGGTTGCCGCCGCGATCCTTGCCGAAAGTGAAATCCTCGCCGGTGACGACGCCCCGCGCGCCGATCCGTTCGGCCAGCAGGTGACCCACAAAATCCTCGGCGCTGGTTCCCGCGAGTTCGCCGTCGAAATGGAACACCAGCATCGCATCGGCCCCGGCGGCGGCGAACAGTTCCTCGCGCTGGTCGAGCGTGGTCAGGCGAAACGGCGGCACATGCGGTGCGAAATGGCGCACCGGATGCGGATCGAAAGTCGCGACGATCGCCGGGCAGCCTTGCTCCATCGCCCATTCGACCGCCTCGCGCACCACCGCCTGGTGGCCGAGGTGGAAGCCGTCGAAGTTCCCCAGCGCGACAATCGCGCCGCGCAGCGCTTCGGGCACCGGCTGGCGGTGGTCGAGCCGCATCAGGCCTTCCGCCGCAAGGTGACGAAGGAATGAGGCGGCCAGCCATCGACCGCCGGGCGATCCTCGCGCGCCACTTCGACCCATTCGGGTCCGGGATAGGGCATCGTAACATCGCCCTCGGCATTCTCATGGACTTCGGTCAGCTCGATCCGGGTAGCGAGTTGCTCGAACAGCGCGAAGATCTCCGCCCCGCCGATCACCGAGACGTCGCCGTCTCCGGCAAGGTCGAGTGCTTCCTCGACCGTGTGCGCCACTTCCGCCCCATCGGCCCGCCACTCGCGGTCGCGGGTCAACACGATATGGCGCCGGTCCCTGAGCGGCGCCGGAAAGCTCTCGAAGGTCTTGCGGCCCATCACCATTGGCGTCCCCATCGTGTGGGAAACGAAGCGTTTGAGATCTTCCCTGATCCGCCACGGAACCTTCCCGTCGCGCGCGATCACGCCATTATCGGCGCGGGCGACGATGAAAGAAATGTCGCGCTTCGCCATCAGCCGAGCCGGGTTACATGGCCCATCTTGCGGCCATCGCGAACGTCCTTGCCGTAGAGATGGAGATGGTTGCGGGGATCGCTAAGCAGTTCATGCGCGGTGAGCGCATCGTTGCCGATGAGGTTGCGCATTTCGACCTTCTCGCTGGTCAGCGCCGTGTCGCCGAGCGGCAGCCCGCAGATCGCGCGGATATGGTTCTCGAACTGCGAGGTCAACGCGCCCTCGATCGTCCAGTGGCCCGAATTGTGCACTCGCGGCGCCATTTCGTTGAACACCGGGCCGTCAGAAGTGGCGAAGAATTCGAGCGCCAGCACGCCGACATAATCGAGCGCCTCGGCGACATCGCCGGCGAGCCTGCGCGCGGCGGCGACTTCCCCGGCGATGCGCTCGGCCGGCGGGAGGAACGAACGCGCGAGGATGCCGTGCTCATGGACGTTCTCGGGGGAATCCCAGAAACGCACCTCGCCGTTCCTTCCGCGCGCCATGATCACCGAGAACTCGGCTTCAAAGCGGACCAGCCCTTCATAGACGAAGCCGCCGGCACTGAGGTGCAGCCCCTCTGCCTCGTGCTCCGAGGAGATCCGAATTTGGCCCTTGCCGTCATAGCCTTCGCGGCGGGTCTTGAGGATGCCCGGCACGCCGATCCGCGCCATTGCCGCGTCGAGGTCCTCGCGCGAATCGATCTCGGCAAAAGGCGCGGGCCGCCCGCCGAGTTCCTCGATGAAGCGCTTTTCCGCCAGCCGGTCCTGCGCGATTTCGAGGGCGCTGGGATCGCAGGCCAGCTTGCCCGCCGGGATCGCCGCGAGCGGGGCGACCGGGACATTCTCGAATTCCCAGGTGATCACGTCAGAGGCGCGGACGAAAGCCGCCATCGCTTCGGCATCGTGCCAATCGGCGCAGGTGAATTGTGCGCTGACCTCGGCGGCGACGCTGTCGGCCTCGGGCGCGTAGATATGGCATTTATAGCCCAGTTGCGCCGCGGCAATCGCCAGCATCCGGCCCAGTTGCCCGCCGCCCAAAATGCCGATGGTGGCGCCGGGCGGGAGCCCCTCGCCCTGGCGCTTCGTTTCCCCCCGGATGATCGTGAAAGGTGCGGCCCTATCCATCGCCCGTCGGCTTTTCGGCGACCGCATCGCTCCGCGCCGCGCGCCACGCCTTGAGCCGCTCGGTGAGCGCGTCGTCGGACGTGGCGAGGATCGAGGCGGCGAAGATCCCGGCATTGGTCGCGCCCGGCTCGCCGATGGCGAAGGTTCCGGTCGGCACCCCCGCGGGCATCTGCACGATCGACAGCAAACTATCCATGCCTTTCAAGGCCTTGGACTGCACCGGCACGCCCAGCACCGGCAGATGCGTGAGCGAAGACAGCATCCCCGGCAGATGCGCCGCGCCGCCGGCCCCGGCGATGATCACCTTGATGCCGTCCGCCGCCGCCTTTTTGCCGAAAGCGAACATCC
>Ga0315910_10004010_pt1 | contig 12390 bp, 10 predicted proteins | sample EdamamesoilMG_FD_204470 | JGI IMG/M metagenome (GOLD analysis project Ga0315910, IMG submission 204470) | Garden soil microbial communities collected in Santa Monica, California, United States - Edamame soil | ecosystem: Environmental > Terrestrial > Soil > Garden | place: USA: California... | reverse complement strand
CTGATCGGACCAGAAGCCGGGGTCCCCGCCGACGTTCGCCTTGAAGCTCGAGTCGGTATGCGCCCAGAGCGAATCGATCTCGGCGTACAGGAACCACTGTGTCAGCTGCCGCCCGAATGCGAGCGAGTCGTAGTCCAGCTTGGGCGGCGGCGGCACACGGGCCGGTGCCGCCTGGGCAGTGAGTGGGCCGGCGAGACCGATCGTCAGGATCAGGGACCACAGGGACTTCCGCACCATCTCACCCTCCAAGGAATGGACTTGCCGTCTTGCCGTCAGTTCGGATCGACCGGAGGCACGCGGCTCAGCGGATTCATCCCGAGCCCGATGATCATCTTCCCCGGCCCGAGCGCCCACCGGAGCACCACCGGTTCGTCGGTGAAGTCCGAGGCGTTGAAGATCCGCCAGTACTGCCGGGCGTTGTTCCGCTTGACCCACCGCTCCTCGACCAGCGACACCTCGCTCCCCGCCCGCGAGGTGAGCTGCATATACATGTTCACCCACTCATCCTTCGTCTTCATGGCCTCCTTCATCCCCGAGTCGGTGTGGGCCCAGAGGGAGTCCACTTCGCCGGAGATGAACCAGGCATTGGCCTGGCGGCCGAAGGCGAGGGAGTCGTAGTCGAGCTTGACCATCGGCGCCGGGGCGGGGGCCGGGGCGGGGGTGGCCGCCGGAGCTGGGGCCGGAGTGGGGGCCGGGGTCGAACGGGGGGTCTGAGCGGTCGCCTGGGCGGCCAGAATGAGGCTCAGAAGGGCCGTGGCGCGCACGGTACGGGTCATCGGGTACATCCGTGGTTAAGGATGCCCCCCCGTACGGAAAGGGTTGCTTCAGGTTTCAGGTTGTAACAGCACCCCACCCCTCGAGGGGGGTGGTCCGGCGGAGGGCTTCGGGGTGCTTCCGAAACCAGGACATCACGACCAGCATCTCGTCCAGACGCTCCACCGGAAGGAGGGTCCCGGTCTCCTCCCGCGCCACTTCTTCCCGCACCGCGCCGCCGAATGCCTCGATCTCGATCGGGGTGGTGGGATTCGGGAAGGCGGCCCGGACGGTCCCGCGGCGGATGATGTACGCCCGGTCGTCGCCGTGGGAACCGGGATCCCGGTACACGAAGCTCAGCAGATCGACCGCGGCCCGCGCCCGCACATTGGCCGAGAGGAGCCACTCCAGCGCCTCGAACTTCTCCCGCCACCGCGCTGCCCCCTCGAAGTCCGCCTCCGCGGCCGCCTTCTCCATCGCGTCCACCACCCGGTCCACCGGCCGGATGGCGCGGGCCTCGAGGAATGCCACGGCGTCCATCGCTGCCGCCCGATACCGCTCCTGCGTCACCAGCGCGGCGCAGGGCCCCAGGCACTGTCCGATGTCGTAGCGCAGGCAGGCGGCCTGCCGCGGCTCGGCGAAGAGGTCCCCCTGGTCGGCGTAGACGATCGGCATCTTCGGCGCGCAGTCGCGGAGGCCGAGGAGGTCGTTCAACACCCGGATCCCCTCGCGCACCCGGTCGCCGGAGTTGAACGGGCCGTAGACCCGCTCCTCCCCGTGCGGCCACTTCGCGACGGCGAGCCGGGGGGCCGCGCCGCCCAGCACCGTGATGAAGACGGCGGAGCGGTTCCGGTTCCCGGCGACGTTGTACGGGGGGCGGAGCTTCTTGATCGCCCGGATCTCGCCGAGCAGTGCGGCGAACTCGCTCGGCGCGTAGTCCCATTCGATGTCGTGCGCGGCCTGGAGGATGCGGGCCGCCTTGTCGTCGGGGAACTTGGCACGGAAATAGGCGAGGAGCCGTGACCTGAGCTTCCTCGCCTTGCCGACGTAAAGCACCCGTCCCGCCGGGTCCACCATCCGATACACCGCCGGCCGGTCCTCGGCGAGGCGCTTCACCCGCTCCTTGAGCCGGGTGAGGTCGGTAGTGGGGAGGGGGAGGAGGTTGGTGGCCACTGCCTCGGAATATAGGAATCGGGGCCGATTATTACCTCACCCCCCAACCCCCTCTCCCGTGCGGGAGAGGGGGAGCCGATCCCAACTACGTCTGGCACCGATGGCAGAAGACCGTCGCCCGGGCATCGATGTCGTGGGTGCCGGAGAGCCGAGTGCCGCAGACGCGGCACGGCTCCCCCTCGCGCCCGTAGACGAAGAGCTCGAGCTGGAAGTTCCCCCGTTCGCCTGTCCCGGTGCGGTAATCGCGGAAGGTGGTGCCCTGAGAGCGGATGGCGGCCTCGAGGATCCGGATCGAATGTTCCCTGATCCGCGCCGCCGCTTCGATGCCGACCTTCTTCCCCGGCTTGGAGGGATCGACCTTCGCCGCGAAGAGCGCCTCGTTGGCGTAGATGTTCCCGATCCCCACGACGTGCTTCTGGTCCATCAGGATCTTCTTCACCGCCGCCGAGCTCTTCGCGAGCCGTCCGGCGAAGTGCTCGACGGTCCATTCGGGCTCGAGCGGCTCGGGGCCGAGGGCGCTGTCGTACCGGGCCCACCCCTTGGCATCGAGCCAGAGGAGGGTGCCGATGCGGCGGACGTCACGGTACACGAGGAGCCGGCCATCGGAGAGCGTGGCCCGCAGCACGGCGTACTTCGCCTCCTCCGGCGTCAGCGGCTTCGTGTGGACCAGGAGGGAGCCGGTCATCCCCGGCTGGACCACCAGCCGCCGGTCGCCGAGGGTGAAGACAGCGTGCTTGGCGCGGCGGGTAAGGGTGTCGATGCGCCGGCCCTTGAGCCCCTCCAGCAGCTTCGGCCGCGTCACCCCGCGCAGGATATCGACGTGCGTGAGCTCGGCCGAGCGGATCGTGGTGCCGACGACGTGCTGCAGGTCGCGGACGATCGTTTCGACTTCCGGGAGTTCGGGCATGGCAGAAACGTAAGCGGTGAGCGGTAAGCAGTAAGCGGGCCCACCGGGAGGATCCTTCCGAGTAGGCCCGCTCACCGCTCACTGCTCACCGCTCACGCTTCCTGGCGCTTCGCCTCCCGCCACCCGATATCCCCCCGCCACACCTTCCCCGGGAAGACGATCATCCCGCATGCGGCGCGCGAACGGGCCTGCGCCTCACGGAAGGTGGGTGCCACCGCGGTCACGGTGAGCACCCGGCCGCCGCTCGCCCGGAGCGTGCCGTCGGCGTCGCTGGTGCCTGCGTGGAAGAGGGTGACCCCGGTGGGGAGGGTCGAGGGGAGGGTGATCGCCGCCCCCTTCTTCGGCGCGTCGGGGTACCCCTCGGCGGCGAGGACGGTGGTGACGGACGCTTGGGCGCTCAGGCGCACGGGCGGGAGGGAGTTCCCCTTCGCCGCGGCCATCAGGAGCTCGGTGAGTCCCCCGTCGATCAATGGGAGCACCGCCTGCGTCTCGGGGTCGCCGAAGCGGCAGTTGAATTCGATCACCCAGGGCGAACCGTCCGGGGCGATCATCAACCCGGCGTAGAGGAGACCGGTGAAGGTCGCCCCCCGCTTCTCCATCTCGCGGAGCGTCGGCACCAGCACCTCACGCTCCACCCGCTCCAGCAGCGCCGGCGTGGCGAACGAGACCGGTGCGTACGCCCCCATCCCGCCGGTGTTGGGGCCGACGTCCCCTTCGCCGAGCCGCTTGTGGTCCTGCGCGGGGGGAAGGATCCGCACCTCGCGCCCGTTGGTGACCGCGAAGACCGAGAGCTCTTCGCCGAGGAGGAACCCCTCGATCACCACCGTGTCGCCGGCGGCACCGAAGCGGTGGTCACCCATCATCTCCTGCAGGGTCGCCTTCGCTTCCGCACGGGTCATGCAGACCACCGCCCCCTTCCCTGCGGCGAGCCCCGAGGCCTTCACCACCAGCGGCTCGGCGTGGCGGTCGACGTGCGCGAGTGCCGCCGCGAGGTCGGTGAACGAGGCGTAGGGGGCGGTCGGGACGCCGGCGGCGGTCATCACATCCTTCGCGAACGCCTTGCTCGCCTCGATCGCGGCCCCGGCGGCGCTCGGCCCGAAGGTGGTGACCCCTTCGGCGCGGAGCCGGTCGGCGAGCCCTTCGGCGAGCGGGACCTCGGGGCCGATCACGACCAGGTCCACCCCGTGCTCCACCGCGGCCGCGGTGAGGCGGTCGAGGTCGGCGACGGGGATGGGGAGGAGGGTCGCGAGGGCCGCGATCCCCGGATTGCCGGGTGCGGCGTACAGCGTGGCGTCGGGATGTTCGCGGCGGAGGGCCCAGGTGATCGCGTGTTCGCGCCCTCCGCTGCCGACGACGAGGATCTTCATTACGCTCCGCTCTTGGCCCGGGCGTTGTTGAACGCTTCCTTCACCCGCTGGGCCGCTTCCTTGGCCGCGGCGGTGACGTGCTGCGCCGCTTCCTTCGCCTGCTCCTTGTAATAGTCGCGCGCTTCCCGGGCGTGCTCGGCGATGGGGCGATCGGCCTCGGGGGTCCCGCGCCGGATGTACTCGCCGCGGATGATCCGGTCGTATGCCCCGGTCCCGACCCACCCCTGGATCTCCCCGGCGCGCACGGTGGCGAGCGGGTGGGTGAGCCCCACGGTGTTGATGAACTTGTAGACCAGGTCCAGTCCCTCGTTGCTGTCCTTGTACTCGTGGGCCTGGGCCATGAAGGCGTCGGTGTTGAGGTCGGCGGCGGTGAACCACTCGCCGCGCCCCCCGCCCGCCATCTTGAGGAACTTCCGCTGCACCACGATCGGGTCCTGGGCGCCGAGGAGTGCCGCGCGGTCGGCGGTGAGCTCCGACTTCCGGCTCCACTCCAGGAACGCGAGCTTGATCGGGAGGATCGCGACCCCGGCGAGGAAGGGGAGGGCGCCCAGCGACACCAGCGCCAGGATCGCCGCGATGGTGGCGTAGAGCGCGTGCCCGCTCATCACGTGTCCCAGCTCGTGGGCGAGGAGGGCGCGGATCTCGTTGTCGTCCAGGAGCTCGAGCGCGGCGGAGTGGATGACGATGAACGGCTCGTCGATCCCGTAGGCGCCGGCGTTGAAGACCGGGGTCTGGGCCACGTAGAGCTCGGGGACCTTCTCCCAGTCGAACGTGGCGCACATCTCCACGTGCATCTGCCAGAGGCGCGGGAACTGGCTCGGGCCGACGCGGACCGCCCCTCCCTGGAAGAGGAGCCGGATCCCCCGCTCCCCGCCGAGGAGCCCGAGGATCTTCCGGATGACGTCGTCGACGCCGGGGATGGCGCGGAGGGCCTGCAGGGCGGCACGGTCGGCCGGATGCTCCCAGGTGACCGGGGCGATCTGCGGATAGGTGCGCCGCGGACGGGGCGCGGGGACGTTCGTGGCCATGGCCGGAAGCCTTGGAAAGGGATGAACACCCTACGCAGCTAATCTAATGCGGTTTCGCCCTGAAACGTCCGGCCACCGCGGATCCGGTGACCCGGAGAGATGGTCGGGAGCAGGAACCCAGTGAGCCCAAGGACCCAGGAGCTCGGCTCGGCTTCCTGGGTTCCTTCTCTTCCGGGTTCCAGGCCTCACCGTGGCGTGGTAGCCGCGCCCGGGGTCACCACTTCAGCGCCTCCCCCGGATCGGCGACCAGTGCCGTTGCATCAGTGACACGGCTCGGAGGTCGAGTTGACCGAAAGATCGGCGGGAGCAGGAACCCAAGAAAAAGGAATGAACCCAGGAGGCCATGTAGAGCTCCTGGGTTCTTGCTCCCGACGGACCTCACCGTGACGAGGAGGTCATCCCGGTGCTACGCCTTCAACGCCTGCTCCAGGTCGGCGATGAGGTCCGCCGCGTCCTCGACGCCGCAGGAGAGCCGCACCAGCGAGTCGGTGAGCCCCATCGCCTGGCGGCGGTCGTAGGGGATCGACGCGTGGGTCATCGACGCCGGGTGCCCGATCAGGCTCTCCACGCCGCCGAGCGACTCGGCGAGGACGAAGAGCTTCACCGAGGCGACCACCCGCTTCGCCTTCTCGGTGTCGCCCAGGTCGATCGAGATCATCCCGCCGAACCCCGACATCTGCCGCTTGGCGAGCGCGTGCTGCGGGTGCGATGCGAGCCCCGGGAAATAGATCTTCTTCACCTCCGGCCGCCGCTCGAGCCACTCCGCCACCGCCTGGCCGTTGGCGCAGTGCTGCCGCATCCGGAGCGGGAGGGTCTTGATCCCGCGGAGCGCGAGCCAGCAGTCCATCGGTCCCGGGACCGGCCCCGACGCGTTCTGCAGGAAGCCGAACTGTTCGGCCAGGTCCTCGCGCGCGGTGACGAGGAGCCCGCCGATCATGTCGCTGTGGCCGTTGAGGTACTTGGTGGTGCTGTGCAGCACCACGTCGGCGCCGAACTCGAGGGGCCGCTGCAGCACCGGGGTGGCGAAGGTGTTGTCGACCGCGAAGACGATCCCGTGCGCCTGCGCCAGGTCGCCCACCGCGCTGAGGTCGGTGAGCGTCATCATCGGGTTGGTCGGCGTCTCGGCGTAGAGCATCTTCGTCTCGGGCCGGATCGCCTCGGCGAAGTGCTTCGGGTCGCGCCCGTCGACGAAGGTGAAGCTCATCCCGAACTTCTCGTACACCCGCTTCATCAGCCGGTGGGTGCCGCCGTAGACCGTCTCACCGCAGACCACGTGGTCGCCGGGCTTGAAGGTCTTGAGGAGGACGTCGAGCGCGGCGAGCCCGGAGCCGAAGGCGAAGCCGTGGGTCGCCCCTTCGAGGGCGGCGACGTTCCGCTCCAGTGCCTCGCGGGTCGGGTTCGCGGTGCGGGCGTACTCGTATCCCTTGTGGACCCCCAGCCCCTCCTGGACGTAGGTCGAGGTCTGGTAGATCGGCGGCATCACCGCCCCGGCGAGCGGGTCGGGGACCTGGCCGGCGTGGACGGCCCGGGTGGCGATCTGGTGACCGGGGTCACCGGGGAGGATGCGGGTCATGGCCTTGGGGGCGGTGGGGGCGGGTAAACCTAACGGCGGCCGGGGGATGGGGGCAGGGCGGCGTTGGCGAGGTGCCCCCGGGTGGGGATAGATTCCCAGCGTGTCCACGCCCATACCGGCAGGCCTTCCGCGTCGCTCCGATGGGGCCCGGTGCCTCATCGTCGATGACGATTCCCTGGTCCGCCACGCGCTCGTCCGCGTGATCGAGGGCCAGGGGCTTTCGTGTCTGGAGGCGGGGAGCGGCGAGGAGGCGCTGGAGCTGCTGGCGAAGTCGGGGGAGGTCCCCCTCGTCATCAGTGACATCCACATGCCCGGGCTCGACGGGATGCAGCTGCTGCAGGAGCTGATGCAGCGCCACCCCGACACCGCCGTCATCATGCTCACCGCCGTCGCCGACGTGGAGACGGCGGTGACCTGCATGCAGATGGGGGCGCTCGATTACCTCGCCAAGCCGGTGATCATCGACGAGGTGCGCGCCCGCGTCACCAAGGCGCTCGAGAAGCGGGAGCTCACCCTCCAGAACCGCTTCTACCAGAAGCACCTGGAGCTCCGCGTCCGGGAGCAGTCGCGCCGGATCAAGGAGCAGTTCGTCGACGCGGTGCAGACCCTCGCGCACGCGCTCGAAGCGAAGGACGCCTACACCCGCGGCCATTCCAAGCGGGTGAGCTGGTACGCGGTGAAGACCGCCGTGGTGCTCGGCTGGACCGGCGACGCGCTGGAGGAGCTCCGGCTCGGCGCCGAGCTGCACGACATCGGGAAGATCGGGACGCGGGAAGCGGTGCTCAACAAGCCCGGCCCCCTCACCCCCGAGGAGTTCCAGCACATCACCGAGCACACCACGCTCGGCGAGCGGATCCTGGCCCCCCTGGCGCGCGAGTCGCCGCGGGTGCTCAAGATCGTCCGCTCGCACCACGAGCGGCTCAACGGGAGCGGCTTTCCCGACGGGCTCCGCGGCGACGCCATCCCCGAGGAGGCGCACGTGGTGGCGGTGGCGGACGCGTTCGACGCGATGACCACCAACCGCACCTACCGGACCCTCCGCCCCGCCACCGAGGCGCTGGACGAGCTCCGCCGCTGCACCGGGACCCAGTTCGACGCGCGGGTCGTGGACGCCTTCCTCCGCGCCTTCCCCGACCCCGCCAAACTCCCCGTCTCGCTCTGATGTCCCAGACCCTGATGGTCTCCGTTTCCGGGATGCGCGGCATCGTCGGGACCGACCTGACGCCCGAGCTCGTCGCCCGCCACGCCGCCGCGCTCGGCGCCTGGGCCAGGGCCGCCGGCCGCCCGCTGGTGGTGCTCGGCCGCGACGCGCGCACCAGCGGCGACATGTTCGCCCGCGCCGCGGCGGCCGGTCTCGTCTCCGCCGGCGCCGACGTGATCGACCTCGGCATCGTCCCCACCCCCACCGTCCAGATGGCGGTCGAGTTCCACCGCGCCGGCGCGGGGCTGATCCTCACGGCGAGCCACAACCCCATCGAGTGGAACGCCATCAAGCTGGTGGGGCCGGACGGGATCTTCCTCGACGCGGCGAGCGGGGCCGAGGTGCGGACGCTCGCCGAGCAGGGGCCGCCCCGCGTCGACTGGTCGGGGCTCGGGAAGGTCGGCGCCGACCCGGACGCCATCCGCCGGCACCTGGACCTGATCCTCTCGCTCCCGCTCATCGACCGCGAGGCGATCCGTCGCTGCCGGTTCCGCGTGGCGCTCGATTGCGTCCGCGGGGCCGGCGGGACCGCGATGCCCCAGCTCCTCGAGGCGCTGGGGTGCGAGGTGCATGTCCTCAACGGCGAGACCGACGGCCGCTTCCCCCGCCCGCCGGAGCCGCTCCCGGAGAACCTCGGCGAGCTCTCGGCCTTCGTGCTCAAGACCAAGGCCGATATCGGGATGGCGGTGGACCCCGATGTCGACCGGCTGGCGCTGGTGGACGAGAAGGGGCGCCCGATCGGCGAGGACTACACCCTCGCGTTCGCGGTGCGCGCCGTGCTGCAGGGCGGGGGGCGGACCCCCGCGGTGATGGGCGGGGAGGCGACCGTGGTCGCCAACCTCTCGACCTCGCTGGTGGTGGAGGACGCCGCCAAGGCGTTCGGTGCCCGGTTCCTGCGCGCGCCGGTGGGCGAGGCCAACGTGGCGCGGATGATGATCGACGAGCGGGCGGTGATCGGCGGGGAGGGGAACGGCGGGGTGATGCTCCCGGTGCTGCACGTGGGGCGGGACGCCCCGGCGGGCGCGGCGCTGGTGCTGCAGCACCTGCTCCGCACCGGCCAGCGGGTCTCGGAATGCGTGGAGGCCGCGCCCCGCTACATTATCGTGAAGGCGAAGGCGGCGCGGGGGCCGGAGCTGGCCCCGGTGTACGAGGCGCTCCGCCGGAAGTTCCCCGAGGCGACCATCGACGATCGCGACGGGCTTCGACTCAGCTGGTCCGACCGCTGGGTGCACGCCCGCCCCTCGGGGACCGAGCCGATCGTGCGGTTCATCGCCGAAGCACCGACCGCGGAGGACGCGGACTCGCTCATCCGCGCCTGTCGCGAGGCGTTCGGCCAGCAGTAGGAGAGTCCCCATGTGCGGGATCGTCGGATACATCGGTGGCCGCCAGGCGGCCCCGCTCCTCATCGAAGGGCTGCGCCGCATGGAGTACCGCGGCTATGACTCCGCCGGGGTGGCGGTGGTCAACGGCGCGCTCGAGGTGATCAAGGCGGCAGGGAAGCTCGCCAACCTCGAGAAGGAGCTCCACGGGCGCACCCCCAAGGGGACGCTCGGGATCGGCCACACCCGGTGGGCCACCCACGGCGCGCCCACTACGCCCAACGCGCACCCGCACACCGACCAGACCGGCCGCATCGCCGTGATCCACAACGGGATCATCGAGAACGCGCCCGCGATCAAGAAGGTGCTCCTCCAGCGCGGCCACCAGTTCAAGTCGGAGACCGACACCGAGGTGCTCGCCCACCTGATCGGCGAGCACTATACCGACAACCTCCCCGAGGCGGTGGCGGCAGCGCTCCGCGAGGTGGAAGGGGCGTACGGGATCGCCGTGGTCGCCTCCGACGCGCCGGACGTGCTGGTCTCGGCGCGAAAGGGCTCCCCGCTCCTCGTGGGCGTCGGTGACGGCGAGTGGTTCGTGGCATCGGACGCCTCGGCCATCCTCGCCCACACCCGCTCGGTGGTGTACCTGGATGACGGCGAGATGGCGGTGCTGACGCGCGAGGGGTACAGCGTGCGTGACCTGCACCTCTCGCGGATCAGCAAGGAGGTCGACCAGATCGAGTGGGACCTCGCCAAGATCGAGAAGGGCGGGCATGAGCACTTCATGCTCAAGGAGATCTTCGAGCAGCCGGAGACCGTGCAGAACACCATGCGCGGCCACCTGCTCGAGGAGCAGGGGACCGCCCGCATGGACGGCCTCAACCTCCCGGACGAGGAGCTCAAGCGGTACGAGCGGATCGTCATCACCGCCTGCGGCACCAGCTGGCACTCGGGGCTCATCGGGGAGTACCTGATCGAGGAGCTGGCGCGGCTCCCCGTCGAGGTGGAGTACGCTTCCGAGTTCCGCTACCGGAACCCGGTGGTCGACGAGCGGACGCTCGTCATCGGGATCTCCCAGAGCGGCGAGACCGCCGACACGCTGGCGGCGATCCGCGAGGCCAAGCAGCGCGGGGCCCGGACCATCGGGCTCGTCAACGTGGTCGGCTCCACCATCGCGCGCGAGGTGCACGGCGGCACCTACCTGCACGCGGGACCCGAGGTCGGCGTGGCGAGCACCAAGGCGTTCACCAGCCAGGTGGTGGCGCTGGCGATGTTCGCGATCCGGCTGGCGCGGCTCAAGCATATGAGCATGCTCCAGGGGCGGGAGCTGATCCAGGCGCTGCAGCAGATCCCCGCGCAGATCGGGCGGATCATCGAGCAGGCGGAGGCGATCGAGACCCTGGCCGGGCGGTTCCAGCGCGCCCAGAACGCGCTCTACCTGGGCCGCGGGGTGAACTTCCCGGTCGCCCTGGAAGGGGCGCTCAAGCTCAAGGAGATCAGCTACATCCACGCCGAGGGATACCCGGCGGCCGAGATGAAGCACGGGCCGATCGCGCTGATCGACGAGAACATGCCGGTGGTCGTGGTGGCGCCGAAGGACGCGGTGTACCAGAAGATCCTGAGCAACGTCGAGGAGGTAAAGGCGCGGGGCGGGAAGGTGATCGCGATCGTGACCGAGGGGGACACCGAGATCGCGGCCCGTGCCGACGCCGTCTTCCCCATCCCGGCGACCCACGACCTACTGACCCCGCTGCTCACCATCATCCCGCTGCAGCTCTTCAGCTACTACGTGGCGATCAAGCTCGGCCGCAACGTCGACCAGCCGCGGAACCTGGCGAAGAGCGTGACGGTGGAGTAGGCAGATAGTACGTGGCACTTGGTACGTGGCACTTGGCACTTGGTACGTGGTACTTGGTACGTGGGACGTGGTAGGTGGTACGTGGGGGCTCCGGGTGGTAACGGGGCCCCCTTTCTCAGGTTATCTTTGCCCCCGTCCGTGGCCGGTCTCGGCCGTCCCAAGTACCACGTACCAAGTACCAGGTACCGCCTCATGTCCAAGTCCCCGATCTCCGACTTCCTTCGCCACCACTACCGCCACTTCAACGCGGCGGCGCTGATCGACGCGTCGAACGGCTACCGCGACCATCTGGCGAAGGGGGGCTCGATGCTGGTCACCCTCGCCGGCGCGATGAGCACCGCTGAACTCGGCCTGTCGCTGGCCGAGATGATCCGGCAGGGGAAGGTCACCGCGATCAGCTGCACCGGGGCCAACCTCGAGGAGGATGTCTTCAACCTCGTGGCGCACGACCACTATGAGCGGGTCCCCAACTACCGCGACCTGACCCCGGCCGATGAGCAGAAGCTCCTCGAAAAGCACATGAACCGGGTCACCGACACCTGCATCCCCGAAATGGAGGCGATGCGGCGGATCGAGAAGGTGGTGCTCGACGAGTGGGTCGCGGCCGACAAGGCGGGGCAGCGCTTCTTCCCGCACGAGTTCATGTACAAGATCCTCAAGAGCGGGAAGCTCAAGGAGAGCTACCAGATCGACCCGAAGAACTCCTGGCTCCTGGCCGCGGCCGAAAAGAACCTCCCGATGTTCGTGCCGGGGTGGGAGGACTCGACCCTCGCCAACATGTACGCCGGGCACTGCATCGAGGGGCACGTCAAGAACGTGCACACCGTGCGGACCGGGATCGAATACATGATGGAGCTCGCCAAGTGGTACATGGCGACCGCGGAGAAGAGCTCCATCGGCTTCTACCAGATCGGCGGCGGGATCGCCGGCGACTTCCCGATCTGCGTGGTCCCGATGCTGCACCAGGACCTGGGCCGCACCGACGTGCCGCTCTGGGGGTACTTCTGCCAGATCAGCGACAGCACGACGAGCTACGGCTCCTACTCCGGGGCCGTCCCCAACGAGAAGATCACCTGGGGCAAGCTCGGCGTGGACACCCCGAAGTACATCATCGAGAGCGACGCGAGCATCGTGGCGCCGCTGATGTTCGCGCTGATCCTGGATCAGTAGGGCCGGGCGTCCCCTCGTCCACCTCCCCCCAACCCCCCTCC
>Ga0315910_10004009_pt1 | contig 12390 bp, 12 predicted proteins | sample EdamamesoilMG_FD_204470 | JGI IMG/M metagenome (GOLD analysis project Ga0315910, IMG submission 204470) | Garden soil microbial communities collected in Santa Monica, California, United States - Edamame soil | ecosystem: Environmental > Terrestrial > Soil > Garden | place: USA: California... | reverse complement strand
CCTGACCATGATCCGGCAGATGGACGAGGGAATCGGTCGAATTCTGCTTGCATTGAAAAAACTGAACCTGGAGAAAAATACCCTTGTCGTGTTCACGAGCGACAACGGCGGCGAGCGCTACTCCGACACCTGGCCGCTGGTGGGCAAGAAGATGGACCTGCTCGAAGGCGGCATCCGCGTGCCCTACATCGTGCGCTGGCCGGGGAAGGTGAAGCGCGGCGGCGTCACGGCCCAGCACGCGGTCACCATGGACTGGGTACCGACGTTTCTCGACGCCGCGGGGGTGCAGCCGGACAGCAGTTACCCGCTCGACGGGAAAAGTCTTCTAAATGTGATTCAAAAGCCGGATAAACCATTTAAGCGCGACCTCTTCTGGAAGATGCTCTACCGCGAGCAGAAGGCGCTGCGGGCGGGCGACTGGAAGTATCTTTCGGTCGAAGGCGACGAGTTCCTCTACAACCTCGCCAGGGACGAGCGCGAACGCGCGAACTACGGCAAGCGGGAACCCGGGCGCCTGGCCGAGATGCGGGCGAAGTACCAGGCCTGGGAAGACACCCTGCCGAAACACCCGGATGCCTGTTTTTCCGTGCCGGCCACCAAGGCCGACATGGTCACGCCCTCCAGCTAGAACAATTCCGTCGTCCCCGCGGCTTTAAGCGGGGACCCAGGTTTTCACCCTCCAAGCTTCCGCACGACCTTCCTGAAGTACTTCGCTTCGATTTGCCTGTTCAGCAGCGAGAGCTTCTTCGAGCCCTTGGCCGACTCTTCAACCTCACGCGGCACGAAGCCCGCGTTCTTGAGGATCCGGTTGGCCATGCGCTGGTCCTCGGGTACCAGCGGGTCCTCCTCCAGGTCCAGCGGCTTGCCCGCGCCCGGCAAGTCGTCGAACTCGCCTTGCGCGATGGCTTCCGCGATCTTGCGCTCGGCAATAAGTTCGAGCGTCAGCATGCGTGCTAGAAAATGCGGTACCTGAACAGCAGGTACACCAGCAGCAGGAGAAGAAATCCGACGAGAGGAATGACAACCCACAAGGCCTGCTTTTGCCGCGCGACCGCAACGCGTTGCAATTCGATGCTTTCCTGGATCGTCTGGTTGGAGCGGTCGAGCTGCGCTTGCGCGAGCGCAAGATGCTTTTCCTGGGCCTCGAGGGCCTTGCGCTGGTTCTCTTCGATGCGCGTGAGCAGCGCAACGATCTGCTGGTCTTCATTCATGAATCAGAACCCGACCGCCCGCGACATGAGGCTCGCACACAGCGCGACGCCAAGCAGCAGCACGAGTTCGGCACGCAGGCAATGCATGATCCTCAGATATTCGAGTTCCGAAACGGCGGGCGCCTGGCCCTTTCTCGTTTGCGGGCTCCACTTGAGAAACCGGATGGTCGGGTAGATGGACAGTAGCCCGACCAGGACGAACAGCGCAAGCTTCGCCTGGAAGAACGGGCTCGCAAGGTAGAAGTCACGACCCTTTTCGAAGTGGAAAACGCGCAGGAAGCCGACGATCAGGACGACGATGGCAAAAATGCCGTACCAGAGGTCACAGCGCTGAATTCGCCTGGCGTCGGCGTGGCTTGGGCTGCGGCTCATCGTCTGCCATTCAAGGAAGACCGTGGCAAAGATCCCAAACACGGCGACGAAATGGAGGAAGGCGAATAACGCGCCGATCACCACGGATGTGCTTCCATCAGGCCGATTCCCGCCGCATCAGGCGCATGTGCAGGCCGCCGCGAGGGCGCAGGGTGATGCGCGGCTCGGTGCGCACCTCGACGCCGGGGATGCTCTCGAGGCGCCAGTGGCGCACCGCGGCGGCGAGCACGATGGCGTGTTCCATCATCGCAAAGGAATTGCCGATGCAGATGCGCGGGCCGCCGCCGAAGGGCAGGTAGGCGAGTTTCGGCCGGTCGGTGCGCGCGCCGGGTGCGAAGCGCTCGGGCCAGAAGGCGTCGGGCTCGGGCCAGTAGTCGGGCCGCCGGTGCAGCGCGTAGGGGCTGATGACGATGTGCGCGCCGGCGGGCATGCGATAGGGCCCGAGCTGGTCGTCGCCGGCGGCGCGGCGGCTGAAGACGTAGGCCGGCGGATACAGGCGCAATGCCTCCTCGGCCACCATGCGCGCGTAGGGCAGGCGCTCGAGGTCGTCGAAGGCCGGTGCCGGGCGATCGCCCAGGACTTCGTCGACCTCGGCTTGCAGGATCGCTTCGGCGCGCGGGGTTTGCGCCAGCAGGTGGAAGGTCCAGGTGAGCGCGATCGCGGTGGTCTCGTGGCCGGCGAGAAACAGCGTCACCAGTTCGTCGCGCAGCTGCCGGTCGGTCATGCCTTCGCCGGTTTCCTCGTCACGCGCCTCCAGCAGCATCGAGAGCAGGTCGTCGCGCGTTTCGCCAGAGGAGCGGCGCTCGGCGACGATGCGGTTGACGATGCGGTCGAGCGTCGCCACCGCCGCCGAAAAGCGCGCGCCGCGCGGGCGCACCAGGAACTCCGGCAGGTCGAAAAACGCGGTCGCCCGCACGTGGCCGGTTTCTTCCTGCAGCACCGTCATTGCGTCGGCGACCTCGGCGATGTCGCCGCTCACATCCGCGCCGAACAGCGTCGTGGCGACGATCTCCATGGTCACCGCGTTCATGGTCGCCATCACGTCGATGAGCTTGCCGTGCTCCCAGCCCGCGGTCATGCGCTCGGCGGCCGCGGCAATCGCCGCGGCCAGCGCCTTCAGCCGCCGCAGGTGGAAGGCCGGCTGGGCCAGGCGGCGCTGGCGCTTCCAGAAATCGCCTTCCGAGATCAGCAGGCCATCGCCCAGGAACGGGCGCAGGTTGTTGCGGTAGGTCACCGACTTGGGGTAGTTGGCGACGTTGTCGAGCAGGATGCGTTTCACGAATTCCGCATCGTTGATGAAATAGATGCGCTTGCCGAGGACCTTGGTGTAGCACAGCGGCCCCTTGTCCAGCGTGGCCATGACGTCGAAGCGCGGCGCGAGCCCCAGCCCGCGCGCGAGCCAGGACGCGCCCTCCATCGGCGGGAAGTCGATGCGGGGGGCTTCCAATGGCTTGTCAAAAACCTGGGTCCCCGTTTTCACGGGGACGACGTCAGGATTCTTTGCCATAACCCCCGCCGCCGGGCATTTCCGCGACAAGCGCGTCGCCCGCGGGCACGACGTAGGTTTCCTTGCCCGGCAGCACCTTGCCGCTGGCGAGGGCCACGCGCCCTACGCGTCCGTCGCCGCCGCCGGCGCGGCCGCGCGCCGGGTTGTGGCGCCGGTCGAAGGTGGCGCAGGCGATGCTGAAGGGCGCCGCCTCGGTGCTCTCGATCTCGAGCGCCACGCCCATGCCGCCTTGCTGGCGCCCGCCGCCGCCGGAGCCCTCGGCGAATTCGCGCCGGCGGAACAGCAGCGGCGACTGCGCCTCGGTGACTTCCACCGGGATCGAGCCCACGCCGCTCGGGAACGCGGTGGTGGACAGGCCGCCCTTGTCCGGCCGCGCGCCCATGCCGCCGATGCCGATGGAAATCACGTTGAAGCGCGTCGCCCGCGGCGTCGCGCCCTCGACCTGCGACCCGCCGGCGAGCCCGAGGATCCAGATGCTGCCCGCGCCTTCGGCCGGCACGCGCCCGCGCAGCGGCGCTTCGAAGCAGCCGAACACCAGTTCGGGCAGGGTCTGGCCGATGAGGTGGCGCGCGGTCACCGCGCGCGGCCGCAGCGGGTTGACGATGGAATCCTCGGGCGCGGAGACCGTTACCACTTCCAGCGAGCCGGCGTTGTTCGGGATGCCGGGCGCGACGATGCACTTCACGCCGAACGACGTATAGGCATCCGTGTAGCACTTGGGCGAGTTGATGCCGAAGCGCGAGGCGGGCGAAGAACCGGCATAGTCGACGTGGATGGCGCCGTCGGATACGGTGAGCGCGGCCTTGAGCTCGACCGGCGCCTCGTAGCCATCCAGCGTCATTGAGCCCTGCCAGGTGCCGCGCGGCAGTTTGCGCACTGCGGTGCGCATCGCTTCGCGCGAGCTCGAGACGATGTATTCGCCCAGCGTGTCGAGCTCCTTCAGGCCGAATTCTTCCAGCATCGCGGCCAGGCGCCGCGTCGCTACCTCGTTGCAGGATACGAGGCCGAGGATGTCGCCGCGCACCTGCAGCGGCTCGCGCACGTTGCCCGCCAGCATCGCGAACAGGGTTTTATTCGGCCGGCCCGCCTCGAACAGTTTCATGTGCGGGACGTACAGGCCTTCCTCGTAGACCGAGGTCGCCTCGGCGACAAAGCCGCGCCCGCCGATGTCGATGACGTGGCAGGTCGAGGCGAAAAAGCCGATCAGCTTCCTCTTCAGGAACGCCGGCGTGACGATGACGAAATCAAAGAGGTGCCCGGTGCCCATCCACGGGTCGTTTGTCACAAGCACGTCGCCCGGCTTGAGCGTGCGCGCGGGAAAGCGCTCGAGGAAATGGGCGACCGCGGTCGCCATGGTGTTGACGTGGCCGGGCGTGCCGGTGACGGCCTGCGCGAGCATGCGGCCCCGGGTGTCGTAGACGCCGGCCGACAGGTCGCCTGCCTCGCGCGTGATGGCGCCGAACGCGGTCTTGAGCAGTACGTTGGCCTGCTCCTCGACCACCGCGATCAGGCGACTCCAGAGGATCTGCCGCACCAGTGCCTGTTTCTGATTCTTGCTCACGATTTTTTCTCCAGCAGCAGATGGCCGACCGCGGTCACGCTGCAATGCCAGCCGCTCGGCACGAGCGTGGTGGTCTGTGGCTCGACCACGAGCGCGGGTCCCGCAAAGCGCATGCCGGGCGCAATTTTTTCTCTTGAATAGATCGAAACAGACTCCTTCTTGCCGGTACGCGGATCGAAAACGCTGCGTCTGCCGTTGGCAACTGCCTTCACTTTTTTCTGCTTTGAGAAATTTATCTTCAACATCTTCAAAACCGTGGAAACGTTGACCGACCAGGTGAGGAATTCCACGGGCACGTCCGCGATTTTCAGGCCGAATTGCTGTTCGTAGCGCGTTTCGTAGTCTGCGCGCAGTTTTGCGGCGTCCTTCGCCGTCAGCGCCCGCGCCGGCAAGGGCACCGAGATCTCGTGCCCCTGGCCCTCGTAGCGCATTTCCACGGCTCGATGGGTTACGAGCTTCGCGCCAAGCGCGCCGGCGGAAACTATTGCGATGGCTTCGGCCTGCATTCTTTTGAGTAAAAGATTTACCCGGGAAAATTCAAAAGAATCATCCCTCAACCGCAGGCTGCGAACGACCTCGAAAGCCACCGGCGCGCGCAGGAAGCCCACCGCCGAGCCCACGCTCGCGTCGACCGGGACCAGCACCTTGCGCATGCCGAGCCGCGCGGCGAGGCGCGCGGCGTGCAGCGGCGCGCCGCCGCCGAACGCGATCATGGTGCAGCGTTCGGGCGAGCGGCCGCGCTCGACCGCGTGTACGCGCGCCGCGCTGGCCATGTTCTCCTCGACGATTTCGCCGACGCCGGCCGCCGCCCATTCGGCGTCCATGCCGAGCGGCGCGCCGATACGGGAGAGAATCGCGTTTTCGGCTTTCTGAAAATCCAGCCGAAGTGTTCCGCCGGCGAAAGCCGCCGGGTCGACGCGACCCAGTACGACGTTCGCATCGGTGACGGTAGGCTCGTTGCCGCCGCGCCCGTAGCAGGCCGGGCCGGGTTCGGCGCCCGCGCTCGCGGGACCGACCTGGATGCGCTGCATTTCGTCCAGGCGCGCGATCGAGCCGCCGCCGGCGCCGATCTCGACCATTTCGGTGACCGGCACACGCAACGGCAGGCCGCTGCCTTTGAGATTCCGCCAGACGCGTGCCACCTCGAATCTGCGCGACTGCTCGGGGCGGCCGCGGCCGATGAAGCAGATCTTGGCGGTGGTGCCGCCCATGTCGAAGGACAGCACCTCGTCGAAGCCGTTCTCGCGCGCGAGGCCCGCCGAGAGGATCGCGCCGCCCGCGGGCCCGGATTCCACCAGCCGCACCGGAAAGCGCCGCGCGGTCTGGAGGGTGGTGAGGCCGCCGCCCGAGGTCATCAAATACGTCGGGCAGGCGAAGCCGCTGCGCGCGAGCTCCTGCTCCAGGCGGTCCAGGTAGCCCGCCATCAGCGGCTGCACGTAGGCATTGGCACAGGCAGTGGAAAAGCGCTCGTATTCGCGGATCTCCGGGCACACCGCGGAGGAAAGCGTGATCGAGACGCCGGGGAGGGCTGCGGCAAGCAGTTCTGCGGCCCGTTTTTCGTGGACATCGTTCACATAGGAATGCAGAAAGCCGATGGCAACCGCTTTTACTTTTTCCGCTTTTAATCCCGGAACGACCCGGGAAAGAAAATCTTCATTCAAAGGCGTTCGAATCTGCCCTTTGGCGGTCATCCTCTCTTCCACCGGAAAGCGCAGTTCGCGCGGCACGAGCGGCGCCGGCAATTCGAGGTCGAGGTCGTAGTGCTCGTAGCGCTTTTCGTAGCCCATCTCGAGCACGTCGCGGAATCCCGCGGTGGTGAGCAGCGCGGTCTTCGCGCCCTTGCGCTCGATAAGCGCGTTGGTGGCAAGCGTGGTGCCGTGGATCAGCACGCCGACGGTGGCCGGGCGCAGCTTCGCTTCCGCCAGCACGCGCGCGATCCCCTCGAGCATGCCTATCTCCGGCGCACGCGGCGTGGTGAGCACCTTGGCCGAATGCCTCCGGCCGCCGGTTTCGAGCACTACATCGGTGAACGTGCCGCCGATATCGGCGGCGAGGCGGGCGCGTTTCATGCGGGACGGGGTCCGGCGTGCCTTCCGGCTCACTTTCCCCTGACCTCGACGCCCGCCGCCCGCTCGAGCAGCTGCACGATAGCGGTCATGTCGGAGCCGGCGCCGAGTTCGTCGTTGGCGCGCGCCCACAGGGCGCGCACGCCAGCCGACACGGTCATCGGCACGCCGGCCGCCTGCGCTTCTTCCAGGCACAGCCGCACGTCCTTGTACATCAGGCCGGTGGCAAATCCCTGGCTGAACCTGCGTGTCAGCACCTGATTCGGGAACTTGTCCTGCGAAGCGGTATTGCGGCCGCTGCCGGCATTGATCACGTCGCACATCACCGCCGGATCGAGGCCCGCCTTGACGCCGAACACGATGGCCTCCGCGGTCGCCGCGGTCGCGGTGGCCGAGAGCAGGTTGTTGGCGAGTTTCATGGTCTGGCCCATGCCCGGCCGCTCGCCGATGAAGAACACCTTGCCGATGTGCCGGAGCATCGGCTCGAGCTCGGCGTACAGCGTCTTCGGGCAGGCGACCATCACCGCCAGCGTGCCTTTCATCGCCCCCGCCACGCCACCGCTGACCGGCGCATCGACCGCCGTGATCCCTCTGGCGGCGAGCGCGGCAGCGATCTCGCGCGCCGCCGTGGTGCCCGTGGTCGACAGGTCGAGGACGGTTTTTACTTGGGTGCCGGCGATGACGCCGCCGGCGCCGATCGCGACATCGCGCACGATCGTCGGATCGGGAAGGCTGAGCAGAACGGTATCGACCGCGCAGGCGACCGCCGCCGGCGATGCGGCCGCCGCCGCGCCCTTTGCCGCGAGTGCGTTGACGGACTCCCTGCGCACGTCGTAGACGGTGAGCTGGTAGCCGGCATCGATGAGGCGCGAGGCCATCGGCGTACCCATGTTGCCCAGGCCGATGAAACCGACGTGCTTGGCCATGCCGTCTCCTTTCTGCGGTGGTGGTGCGGACTGGATCGAATACCGGACCGAATATACTTCAAGCATGACGACAATTCTGGGCAGCGGCGAGCACCGCTATCGCGTAGTGGAGGACTGGGCCAAGCTGCCCGAGGGCTGGGAGTTCAAGGACGCGGCGGCGGTCGCCTGCGACAGCCAGGACAAAGTGTATGTTTTCAACCGCGGCGAGCACCCGATGATGGTGTTCGACCGCGAGGGCAATTTCATCAAGTCCTGGGGCGAGGGCCAGTATCCGCGCGCCCACGGCCTGCACATCGACGCCAACGACATCCTCTACCTCACCGACGACGCCGGCCACGTGGTGCGCAAGTGCACCACCGACGGCAAGGTTCTGCTGGAGCTCGGCGTGCCGGGCAAGCCCGCGCCGTACATGAGCGGCCAGCCCTTCCATCGCTGCACCCACACCGCGCTCTCGCCCAAAGGCGAAATCTATGTCAGCGACGGCTACGGCAATGCCCGGGTGCACAAGTATTCGCCCGACGGCAAGCTGCTGCTCTCGTGGGGCGAACCCGGCACCGATCCGGGCCAGTTCAACATCGCGCACAACATCGTTACCGACGCGGAGGGCTGGGTCTACGTCGCCGACCGCGAAAACCACCGCGTGCAGGTGTTCGACGGCAACGGCAGGTACGAAACGCAGTGGGTCAACATGTCCCGGCCCTGCGGCTTGTATTGCTGCCGTGGCGCGCAGTTGAAATTCATCATCGGCGAACTCGGGCCAGGCATGCCGGTCAATCGCAACATGCACAATATCGGGCCGCGCCTGTCCATCGTCGACGCCAAAGGCAAGACCCTCGCAAGGCTGGGCGGCGAAGCTGGCCCGGGACTGGAAACTGGAAAGTTCATTGCGCCGCACGGCCTCGCGGTGGATTCGCGCGGCGACATCTACGTCGGCGAGGTCAGCTACACGGAGTATCCGAAGGCGTTTCCGGACAGCAGGATTCCGTGGCGCATGCGCTCGCTGCAGAAGCTCGAAAAGGTCGGCTGAGCTAACGCCCCTTCCAGGCCGGCTTGCGCTTCTCGGCAAAGGCTTTCGGACCTTCAATGGCATCCTCGCTGTGCGCGAGCGCGGCGTAGGCGGGGTAGGCCATGTTGTTCATCGCCACTTCCAGCGAAGGCGCGTCCAGAGAACGCATCACGCCCTGCTTGGTCGCGCGCACGCTCATCGGTGAGCATTCGAGGATCAAATCTGCCCAGCGGCGCGCTTCTTCCATGAGCTTCGCGTGCGGAACCACGGCGGTGACGAAGCCGAGCTGCATGCCTTCCTCGGCGCCGACGCGCCGGCCGGTGAGCATCATGCCCATCGCCTGTTTGAGCGGCACGGTGCGCGGCAGGCGCTGCATGCCGCCCGCGCCGGCCGCCAGTCCCACACGCGGCTCGGGTAGCGCGAACACGGCCTGGTCGGAGGCGATGATGAGGTCGCAGGCGAGCGCGATTTCGAAGCCGCCGCCCATCGCCACGCCGTTGACCGCGGCGATCACCGGCTTGTCGAGGTCGTAGCGCGCCGTCAGCCCCGCGAAACCTTTCGGCGGGTGGACCGGGCGTTCGCCCGTGCGCGCGCGCAGCTCGGCGTGGTACTTCAGGTCGTTGCCGGTGCAGAACGCCTTGTCGCCGGCGCCAGTGATGATCGCCACCCACAGCTCGGGATCGGCGGCGAAACGGTCGAACTCGGCGGAGAGTTCCTCGTTCGCCATCGGATGGCAGGCGTTGTAGACCTCGGGCCGGTTGATGGTGACGACGAGCAGGTGCCCGTCGCGCTCGCTATGGCTGTATTGCCCCATGACTCAGTTTCCTTTCTCTTCCATGGCCTTCAAGGCGGCTGCCAGCGCAAAACGCGACTGCTCGATGGCCTCGGCTGGGTTCGCGCAGCGCGTGTTGTAGTACAGGTCGCGGCCGAGGCTGACGATGTCCGGGTTCAGCGACGCGGTGCACGCGGCCAGTTCGATGGCGCGCGGCAGGACTTCGGACTTCGGCACGACCTCGTTGACGAGATATAGAGATTTTGCCTCTTTGGCGTCGAGCATCCGCGCGCGGTACACCATGTCCCAGAGCACTTTTGTCGGCAGCGAGTCCTTCACGATTGCCAGTGCCAGAAACGGAAACAGCCCGTGCGCGGCTTCCGGCAAGCCGAAGGTCGCGCTGTCGGCGGCAACCGCCAAGTCGCAGGCGGCCAGCAGGGCGAAGCCGCCCGCATGCGCGTTGCCATTGACGGCCGCGACGATGGGCTTGCCCAGCCGACGCATGGCCTGCACGACGTCCGCAAATGCGCGGCCGAACTCCAGCCGGCCCGCGCTGCTGGCCCCTGCGCTGCGATAGTCCCCGCCCAGGCAGAAGTCCTCGCCGTGGCCGGTCAGCACGCAGCCGGCGATTTCACGATCGCTGCGCGCGGCCTCGAGGTGAATGACTGCCTGCTCGCCCATCTGCTGCGTCAACCGGTTGCCGTTCCCCTTGCGCGTGAGCTGCAGCACCAGCACGCGGCCTTGCCGCGATGCTTCGACCTGGCCCCAGTCGTCCGGATTATTTGCGATCATTCCGCGCGCGCTCCCGACGCTTTGATAACCCTGGCCCATTTCTCGGTTTCGCTCTTGAGCAAGGTGGTGAACTCCTGCGGCGTGCTCGAATGGATTTCGAAGCCGAGCGCGGCGAGTTTTTCCCGCACGTCCGGGGCCTGCAGCGCCTTCGCTGCCTCCGCGTTCAGGCGCGTGACGATCTCGGGCGGTGTGCCCGCGGGCGCCATGAGGCCGAACCAGTTGCTCGCTTCGAATCCGGGCAGGCCGGACTCAGCCACGGTGGGCACATCGGGCATTGCCGAGGAGCGCTGCGCTCCCGTGACCGCAAGCAGGCGCAGGCGGTCGGCCTTGACCAATTGCACCACGGACGGCAGCACCGGGATGTAGATCGACACCTGCCCGGCGAGCAGGTCGGCGATCGCCGGCTGCCCGCCCTTGTAGGGGATGTGCAGCATGTCGATGCCGGCCATGATCTTGAACAGCTCGCCCGCGAGGTGCGCGCTGCTGCCGATACCGAACGAGGCGTAGGTCAGCTTGCCCGGCTGCGCCTTGGCGAGCGCGATCAATTCCCGGATGTTCTTCGCCGGCAGCGACGGCAGGCTGACGACGCCGTCGGGGACCGACGCCAGCAGGCTCAGGTGCGCAAAGTCGCGCAGCGTGTTGAACGGCATCTTTGCCTGCAACGTGGCGTTGATGGCATGGCCCGTGATGTTGTCGACCACCAGCGTGTAGCCATCCGGTGGCGACTTCGCCGCGGCCTCGGAGCCGATCATGCCGTTGGCGCCGGCGCGATTGTCCACCAGCACCGGCTGCCCCATGCTTTCCGAGAGCTTTTGCCCGAGCGTGCGCCCGAGGATGTCCACCGTGCCGGTCGGTGGCCACGGCACGATCAGGCGGATGGATTTTCCGGGATAAGCCTGCGCGAACGACGCAGTCGACGCCAGGACCAGCACAACTGCCAGCACGAACCGGAGCCGGATCACGAGATCTCCTTTCGCACGATCGCCGCGCCTTGCGCGAGCGCCTGCAGCTTGCCGAAGGCGACTTCGCGCTTCATGTATTTCATGCCGCAATCGGGCGCCGGGATCAGGTTGGCGGGCTTGAGGTACTTCAGCCCCGCGCGGATGCGCTGGGCGACGAGTTCGGGCGTTTCGACCGCGTTGTCGCCCAGGTCGAGCACGCCGAGCATGATTTTCTTGCCGGCGAGGTCCTGCAGCACGCCCAGGTCGAGCTTCGGCTGCGCCGCTTCGATGGAGATCTGCTGCGCGATGGTGCCGGCGAGGCCTGGCAGGAAGGAATAGCCCGTGGGCTTCGAGGCGCCCGGCACCACCGCCGCATAGCCGAAGCACAGGTGTACGACCGTGGGGACCCGGATGCCCTGCAGGGCCCGGTTGATGGCTTTCACGGCGTAGCGCTTGGCCGCTTCCGGGTCGTTGCGCAGCCAGGGTTCGTCCAGCTGGATCACGTCGGCGCCCGCCGCTTCCAGCGCGAGTGCCTCCTCGTTCACCGCGACGGCGAAGTCCATCGCCATTTCCTCGTCGTCCTTGTAGTACTCGTTCGTCGCCTGCTGTCCCATGGTGAACGGCCCGGGCAGCGTGATCTTGGCGGGCAGTGCGGTGTTGGCGCGCAGGAACTGCATGTCGCGCAGCTCGACCGCCTGGCTGCGGCGGATCCGGGCGACCACGCGCGGCACCGGCGTCATGGATCCTGAGCGCGTCTTCACCTCGCCCGGGTTCGCGCTGTCCAGGCCCTCCAGCGCGGTGGCGAAGCGGTTGGAGTAGCTTTCGCGCCGCATTTCGCCGTCGGTGATGATGTCGATACCGGCGCGCTCCATGTCGCGGATCGCGAGCAGCGTGGCGTCGTCCTGCGCCTGCTCGAGGAACTCGGCCGGGATGCGCCAGAGTTCCTGCATGCGCGTGCGCGGCACGATTTTCGACAGCATCGGCCGGTTCAGCAACCAGTCGGGCTGCGGATAGCTGCCGACCACGGTTGTCGGCAGCAGGTGCGTGGGTAGAGGCATGGCGGCTCCTTCAGACGGTGGACTGCGCCGCCGCCGGCTGCAGCGGCTTGCCGGCCGATTGCCAGACGACGAAGCGGCGCTCGACGGCGCGCGACAGCAGGTAGTAGGCGATCGACAGCAGCAGGATCAGCAGGATCGCGGCGAATACGCGCGGGCTGTCGAGGATGGTGCGGTTGAG
>Ga0315910_10004008_pt1 | contig 12391 bp, 10 predicted proteins | sample EdamamesoilMG_FD_204470 | JGI IMG/M metagenome (GOLD analysis project Ga0315910, IMG submission 204470) | Garden soil microbial communities collected in Santa Monica, California, United States - Edamame soil | ecosystem: Environmental > Terrestrial > Soil > Garden | place: USA: California... | reverse complement strand
AGGCATAATGGTGGTGTATTAGATCGTTTAGAGGACGTACGTGATCGCAGAGAAGATGTTCGTGACAGACGTGAAGATGTAAGAGACCGAAGAGAAGATGTCCGCGACCGCAGGCATCCCCGTTTTCGCAGGTTTTAACCCTTACCCTTAAGCATAAACCAGCGGCTCAAACCTTATCCGGGAGCCGCTTTTTTTATTCCTTAAACTTTCCTGTTTTTTTCATCACTCTTATTAAGATATATAAAAGTGTAAGCGCAGAAAGTAAGATGATGCCGGTCGTGTTTCTCTTTGTTTCATCATTTCCGGTTAATTCAGGATAACGCAGTAATAAAATAAGGATGATACCTGCCAGCCAGATGTATTGTGTTGTATGTTCTTTCAGTATCCAGCGTTTCCATTTAAACTCCATGCTGCTCATTGTTTTTCCCAAACCTGAAAAATTGGGAAACCAGCGATTTACTTTTTTACAATATTCATCAAACCCGCTTCCGAATTTTTTTCGCAGAAAATCTTCTTCAGCTAAAACAATTGCCTGGTAAATAAAAAGAAATACAGGAATTACAACAGCAACATATAATAAGGAGTTAGCAAGAATGCCAACACCCAATAACATTAAAATATTTCCAACATACAATGGATTGCGGCAATGATTGAAAATTCCGTCTGTTACCAATCCTTCTGCATAAGGTTTTCCTTCTTTGCCGCCACGTACAATGTAAGCAAGCCCGATAGTTAATCCGCGAATCAACTGGCCGGTTACCGTAACAATTAATCCTATAAGGATTGGCCACCATAAATAATTTTCACCAAGTTGTTCCTTTGATACAATCGGCCAAGAAGGAATAAATAAAGCTCCGTAAAAAAAGATGAACAGCCAGTTGCGGTGTTTAAAGAAAAAATTTCCAATCTGAACCATTGGTGTAATTCGGGTTATTTTTTAATTGCGATCATTCCAGAAAAATTATACCACTTTAAAAAAACTTCACAATGGGCAAATCCCCTGTCACGCAGCATGGTAATATTTTCAGAAAGCTTATAAGGTATTAGGACATTTTCCAGTGCTTCACGTTTCTGCGAAATTTCCATTTCGCTATAACTATTCCTGCGTTTATAATTGTAATAGTAATTAATAAAGTCACGGTTAAACAAACTGTCTTCGGCTAATATTTTTTCAATCAGTATCACTACACCACCCGGATTGAGTCCTTTATAAATATCGTCCAATAGTTTTTCACGATAAATAGGTCTTACAAATTGAAGTGTTAAACAAAGAACCACTACAGATGCGTTTTCAATTTCAACTCCCTGGTTTAAATCAGCACATTTTAATTCATAATCACGGCTAAAACCCAGCTCCATCAATTTTGATTTACACTTTTCCAGCATTTGCGGGCTATCATCCACACCAACAAACTTGATATTCTTATCTACCATCGTATCCATACCAATCATGGTTGTTCCCGTGCTGCAACCTAAATCATACACCAATGAACCGGGTTTTGCATGATCGGCCGCCAACTCTGCCATCATTCGTTGCATCTCGCCATAGTAGGGCACCGAGCGGTTTACCATATCATCAAACACTTTGGCAACACCGGCACCAAACTTAAAATCGCTAACCTTTTCAATTTCTTCCTTAAAGACCTCGTCTTTGCCCATAGCTTTAAAATTTGTGCTGCAATGTAATTATTTCATATCAAACCCTTCTTTCCACATGCTGGAATAACCCCCGCAAAAGGGTTGGCTGTAATTTAAAAATCAGTAGTTTCGCTCCCATCAACTAATTTTCAATAGAGCTTATGAAGTTTATCGTTTCGTCTTCTGCCTTACTGAAACAACTGCAGCATATTGCAGGGGTTATTAATGCAAACACAGTATTACCTATTCTTGAAGATTTTTTATTTGAAGTAGAAAAAAACAAACTGACCGTTGTAGCCACCGACCTGGAAACAGTGATGCGTGTACAACTGGATATTGAAGCAAAGGATAGCGGCAAGGTTTGTATTCCTGCAAAAATTTTGCTGGATAGTTTGAAAAGCATTCCTGATCAGCCGCTCACATTTAATATTGATAAAAACTTCGGTATTGAACTTACCAGCGATAATGGTAAGTATAAAGTGATGGGCGAAAACCCGGATAATTTTCCAAAAGAACCATCTGCTGATGAAACCACTTCTTTTACTTCAACGGCATCATCGTTGATTACAGCAATCAATAAAACTTTGTTTGCAGTAAGCAATGATGATCTGCGCCCGGCAATGACGGGTGTATTTTTTGAGCTGGATAAAAAAGGAATGCAAACGGTTGCTACCGATGCACATCGTTTGGTAAAATATAAAAGAACTGATGTTAAATGCCCCAAGTCTGATTCATTTATCGTTCCTAAAAAACCGTTGGGATTATTGAAAGCGGCACTGCCCAATAATAATGATGAGATAACGTTGAGCTATAACAGCAATCATTTTTTTGTAAAGCATGGCAGCATTCAAATGAGCTGTCGCCTGATTGATGCACGGTTCCCGGATTATAAAGTGGTGATACCAACTGACAATCCTTATAAGCTTACTGTAAATAAAAATGATTTTCAGGGTGCTTTGCGCCGTGTTGCAATTTTTAGTAATAAAAGCACCAACCAGGTTACATTAAATATTGCTGGTAGTGAATTAGAGTTGACCGGTCAGGACGTTGATTTCAGTAATGAAGGAGATGAAAGAATGAAATGTCGCTACGATGGTGAAGACCTGATGATTGCTTTTAATGCAAAATTTTTAATTGAAATGCTCAATGCAGCGGATAGTGAAGAGGTGGTTATTGAATTATCTACTCCAACAAAAGCGGGCATAATTAAACCGGGTGAAAAAGAAGATAATGAAGAGTTGTTGATGCTGGTTATGCCGCTTATGCTCAACCAATAATCTCTTTTCGGCCTCCGATAAAAAAGAATCAACATATGTTGATTCTTTTTTTTATTCTGAACAATCTATGTAACTATCAATTCGTTTACTTTTAGTCCGTAAAAACCACAATTTTTATGAAACCACTGTTCCGGTATCCTTTATTAAAGGCAGCTATCTTATTGTCTTTATCCGTTAATGCTCAAAGTTGGGAACCAGCCTCCGAATCATCAGTACCACAGTTAAGAGAGATGAGAACTGTAAAGCCTGAAAAATTTTCGCTTAAAAAATTAGCGGTTAACACTTTACTTGATAAGCTTACAACTGCACCTGCAGAGTTTACACAAGCTGCAAGAGTTGGTGATAATAATATTATCAGCATTCCAATGCCGGATGGAAGTTTTCAACGTTTTCGTTTTGCCGAGTCACCGATAATGGAACCGGGCTTAGCTGTAAAATTTCCAGAAATAAAAACCTATTCAGCACAAGGTGTAGATGATCCTTATGCAACGCTTCGTATGGATTATAATCCATACTCCGGTTTTCATGCATTGATTATTTCGCCTGATGGCTATACTTACATTGATCCATATGCAAAAGGAAATACCGAGTATTACATGAGCTATTCTTCGAAAGAACTAAGAAGAGACCAGCCTTTTATTTGTAACACTCCTATCAACCCCAACAATCCGAACCTACAGGCAAGATTGACCGCAAGCGGACCTTGCAGGGGAACACAATTATTTACTTATCGTCTTGCATTGGCTTGTACAGGTGAGTATGCAACAGAAGTTTGCTTACCTGGTTCCCCTACTGTGCCTGCAACATTAGCTGCAATGACGACATCCATTAACCGGATCAATTCCGTTTATGAAATTGAAGTTGCTGTGCGTTTGATTTTAGTAGCAAACACAAACCTGCTTATTTATCTTGATGGTTTAACCGATCCTTATACTAACAATAATGGCGGTACCATGCTTGCAGAAAATCAAACCAATGTAACTACTGTAATAGGATCTGCTAATTATGATATCGGGCATGTGTTCAGCACCGGCGGCGGTGGTATTGCGGGATTGGGTGTAGTATGTACTGCTAACAAAGCATGGGGTGTAACGGGTCGTTCGAGTCCCGTTGGTGATGCTTTTGATATAGACTATGTGGCGCATGAAATCGGTCACCAGTTTGGTGGCAACCATACCTTCAACAGTAATACTGGTGCTTGTGGAGGCGGTAACAGGAATGCAGCAACAGCTTATGAAGTAGGTAGTGGTACTACAATTATGGGTTATGCGGGTATTTGTGGCAGTGATGATATTCAACCTAACAGCGATCCATTCTTTCATGCTGTGAGCTATGATGAGATTGCAATCTTTATTACTTCCGGGGCCGGAAATTCCTGCGCCGGAACTATTGCGACGGGCAATACTATTCCTGTAGTAACAGCAATGAATAATAATGGTGTTACTATTCCCGAGCTTACACCATTTATATTGACAGGATCGGCTACTGATGCAAATGGCGATGCAATTAGTTATTGCTGGGAAGAATGGGATCTTGGTAACCAGGATACCTGGGATGGAGGCGCTAACTCTTCGGATAAGCCTTTGTTTAAATCAAGAACACCCAAAACAACAGGAACAAGAATGATCCCTGATATAAATGTTATCATGGCTGGTTATCCTGCTGCACCTGCGGCTACCATGGACGGATTAAAAGGTGAAACCCGTGCGAATCCAAATGGTACACAAACAAGAAACATAAAATTCAAACTAACTGTTCGCGATAATCGCAGCGGTGGCGGAGGTGTTGCTACCGGCGGTGGTGATGCTGCAAGTCCGGGCTGTTCATTGGCTACTCCTTTTTCAATTAATGTTAGAGGTAATATCGGCCCCTTCTTAGTAAATGCGCCGAATGGTGGTGAGAGTTGGTTAGGGGGAACCACACAAACAGTTACCTGGGCTGTTGCTAATACGACAAATGCGCCGGTAAGTACCGCCTATGTAAGTATCCTGATGTCAACGGATGGAGGTTTTACTTATCCAACAACTTTATTGGCAAGCACACCTAATGATGGTACACAAACTGTAACCATTCCTAATATTCCAACGAATACTACTGTGCGCATCATGGTAATGGCGGTTGGAAATATTTTCTTTGATATCAGCAATGCTAATTTTACAATTGTTCATGATGGCCCGCTGCCTGTAGGCTTACTTGATTTTAATGCGCAGGCAAAAACAAATCATATTGATCTCAATTGGCGTACGGTATATGAGCAAAACAGTACCGGTTTTGAAATACAGCGTAGCGTTGGAAATGCATCTAAATTTTTTGCAATAGATTTTGAAAATAGTAAAGGCACTGGTTTTATTGATCGCAACTATGCATACGCTGATCTGGATGTAAAAAAGAATACTCGTTACTATTACAGGTTAAAACAAATTGATTTGGATGGTAAAGCAACTTATTCTCCTGTACGTTCAGTGATATTAAAAGACAGCCGTCTTGCTAATATCACTATTAACCCTAACCCGGTTACTGATGGGACACTGACGATTACAATGAACCAAAGCCGTTTATCGGTTCTTCATGCGCAGGTGCTTGATAATGCTGGTCGTGTTATCATGCAAACAAAATTTACCAATGTGGCCCCGGGTTCGGTGTTGCAAATGCCGGTGAAAACTATGGCAGCAGGTGTGTACACATTACGCCTCGCTTCGGATGGCGATATAGAAGCAATCCGGTTTATAAAAAAATAATGCCGTAAAATAATTGAAACAAAAGCGGGTCTTTAAGATCCGCTTTTTTAATTTTAAAGAATGGACTTTGTAGCCATTGCTGCATATAATAATTATGTTGAAGCCAATATTATTCTTGGAAGATTGCAAGAAGAAGATATTGAGTGCTGGTTAAAAGATGAAAACACCTCCACTATAATGCCCATCTGGAACCAGGCTACCGGTGGCATTCGCCTGATGGTGATAGAATCAGATGTTGAAAAGGCAACCGAACTGTTAAAACAATTTATACTTGAAAAGAAGCAGTCGTTCATTTGCCCGTTTTGTAAATCATCAAATATTGAAGAGGTGAGTACTCCGCGAAAAGCAATCAACTGGTTGGGTGCTCTTTCAACATTTTTTCTTGGTGATTATGCAATGGCGGTTGAAAAAGTTTATCATTGTTTTGATTGTAAAAAAGAGTTTAAAGAACCGGAAGAAAACAACCCACAATAATTTCAGCATTTATTTTAAGTTCGTAACTTTTCCTTTCAAACACTTTTATGTGGGATTCAATCATTAACTATTTTCAAAACCTTGAAGAACGACCGCTTGAAAGAATGGCCATATTGGTCGGTGGTTTGCTTTTTTTCTGGATTATTGAAGGTGCCATTCCTTTGTTATCTCTTGGTTATAAAAAAAATAAACTGCGACATGCGGCTGTGAATTTTGGTTTTACTGTTATTCATTTAATCATTCACACACTGCTTGCAATATTGATTGTAAAGTTGAGTGATTGGTGTAAAACAGAAGGTTGGGGATTAATTTATTGGTTAAATGCTGTTGTATGGGGCGCTGTTTTGATTTCTGTTCTTGCACTCGACTTCAGTAGCTGGCTCGTTCATTTGGTAATGCACAAAGTAAAGTTGCTCTGGCGGTTTCATTTAATTCATCATAGTGATACAAGCGTTGATGTAACTACCGGCCTGCGTCATCATCCCGGCGATAGCATATTGCGTGGTATATTTTTTATGTTACTCATATTTGTTTCAGGTGCCCCGATGTATGGCGTAATGATTTACCAAACACTATTAGTTTTTGCAACGGCATTCACACATGCCAATATAAGCCTGCCCAAATGGTTGGATACTACATTAAGTTATGTTTTAATCTCACCTAATATGCATAAGGTGCATCATCACTGGAAACAACCTTACACTGATAGCAATTATGGTGGTGTGTTTTCCATTTGGGATCGTTTATTCGGCACGTTTATGAAGCTGGATAAAAAAGATTTACGTTATGGACTCGATCAATACTATCCGGCTGATAAAGATGAAGACTTTGGTAAATTAATGGCAAAGCCTTTTAAAAAACTCCATGAGTAGTTATCTGCTTTATGATTAAAAAAATACTTCTTTTTGCTTTCATGTTCATTAGTTGCATTGCTTTTGCACAGGATTGGTATGTAGCTGCTAAATCCGGTTTAAGTATGCGTGATAAACCCGATGCAAAAGCAACGGTGCTTGAAAAAATTCCATACGGAACAAAACTGGCTGTTACTTATCTCCAGCCAATTGTAAAAATGTCAACTGAAGGGATGGATGGTGCATGGGCAAAGACAACTTATAATGGCAAAACAGGCTATATCGTAGACTCTTATTTGTTACCATGGGCTCCTCCAAATGCAACGGTAAAAACAATGAAGGAATATTTTCAGCAGGTATCTGTTGCATCTGGTACGCTTTTTACTTTTCAAAATGGTAATCCGGATTCCCTTGAGGCAGAGTATTATGTTATAAAAAAATACCTTTTTAAAAATGGAGCGGAGATGCATGAAGAGGGGTTCTATGAATCCAATAACAATAATTATTTCTTACCCGGTTTTACGATGCAACAAGGTTTTGTTCTTGCAAGGTTGATACCCGAGTTTAAAGATGTGTTTGCTAATGCTGATGTATTTCCCAAAAACGACACCATAATAAAAAGAGGAGAGAAAGAAATTCAAATCAAGGTTTATAAAGATGGTGATTGGACTACAAGAATAACTGCCGATTATGAAGAAGGCGCTGTTTATAGTTTTTCAATGTCTGTTGTTGGGGGACAGTTAGTGATTTCTTTTGGTGGTGGAGTATGAGTTAGTATACGGTTGTTGCCTTTATCGTATCAGCGTAACGGTTCCTTTGTAGATTTTTTTATTTTTCGCGTCCCCGATAGTAAGCAAGTAAACAAAAGCTCCCGATGGTTGCAATTGTCCTTTATATTTTCCATCCCATCCTGCCTGTATATTTTTTGTATGAAAAATTAATTGACCCCAACGGTTAAAAACAGATAATTCAAAAACAGGGTAGGCCGCAAGTGATGGAATATACCAGGTATCGTTTTTGCCATCCCCATTGGGTGTAAATGCCGAGGGAATATAAACTCCCTTGTATACAATTACCTGCACACTATCTGTCGCCACACCGCAACCCGATGTAACTGTAAGCTGGTATTGATAAACACCTGCCGCAGCAGGTAAAACTGTTGGTTGTTCAATTGAAGGATTGTCAAGATATAAATTTGGTGTCCAGGCAAAATTTATATTATCGCCACCAACAGAACCTTGCAGCGCAACCGGAAACCCTAAAACAGTTTCTTTGTCGGGCCCGGCATTGGCTGTTGGTTTTTTTATTACAGTAATATCTGCGATTGCTGTATCGGTACAATTAAAATTATTAGTAACCACCAACTGATATTGAGTTGTAACAACCGGGCTCATTGATGGATTGGCAACAGTTGCAGAAGATAACCCTGCCGAAGGTGTCCATTGATAGGTGCCGCCACCGGTAGCATTCATTTGCAAAACATCGCCTTCACATATAGTAACAGTGTTAAATGATACAGTTGCAGTTGGTATAGGGTTTACTGCTACTGTGACTGAATCATTTTTTAAACAACCAGCGGGGCTTGTTGCAGTGATATAATATTTACCCGAATGAATAAACTGTGCATTGGGAATAGATGCGGTACCTGTGTTTGCTGAAAAACCATTGGGCCCTGTCCATGCATATTGTGCAGCACCGGTTGCAGTAAGCTGAATAGTATTGCCTGCGCATACTTGCAGGTTGCCGCTTGTTGCAAGCGTAGGTATTGCTTCTGTATAAATTGTAATCAGCGTGGAGATAACACGACAGCCTGCATTATTAATATTACCAGCTTCGGCAGCCAACATCCGGTATTGCCTTGTTCCCGGTACTGATGAAACAATATTCTTTGTATAGTTCACCAATGTAGCGCCGGGTATATCTGTATAAGGTCCGCCGTTTATACTTTCCTGCCATTGAAAAAGCGGGTTGGAAAAACCGGATGATACAGTACATGAAAAATTAAATGTTGCTGAACTTCCTTCGCAAATTGTTGCGGTATCAGTTGTATACCCTGTTATTGATGGATCGAGCAGCGGGCCACAGGGACGAAAAGTAATATCATCGAGTGCAAGATCGTTCCCGCATCCACCCGGTGCGTTGTTTACTATTCTTAAAACAACAGTGGTAACACCTACAGGCGTCGTAAAAAAGAAACCGTATTGCTGCCAAACCGGTGCTGGTGGTGTAGGAATACTCCCGGTATTATAGGTCTGTATTAATGTACCATCTGTTTTTTCAATTGAGAAAGTAAGATTAGGGGTAATGCCCGCCCCGCTACATGCTGATCCCCTCAATACATTCGCTACCCAGGCAGCAAATTCAAATGTGGTTCCTGAGCAAAGACCGGTTACTGTGTCCACGTAAAATGCTCCCGGTTGAAAAGATGCATTTACCAGCATGAAATAACCACCGGGATCACCCGTATGATCGGAGTTTAGATTATGCCAGCTATTTCCAAAACATCCGGCCGTATTATTTCTTACCGTATAAAATCCATCATTGGGACAATCAAAAGATACATATTGGTAATTGGTACTTGCCGCCAATAATGGTGCTCCGGGGTTTGATCCGCTGCCAAATGTTTTATTTACAATCGGCTGGCCAAGACTGCCGGAGCACAGTTGGGCAAAACAAAAAAAGCAACTGAATGCCCCTGCAATAACTAAAAATGATATTTTAAAATGCTTTTGCAAAATGGATAGTAAAAATAGCTCCTGCAACGCATAATAGCGAGGAGATAAACAATAATCCGGTAAAACATATATTCGCTTAATGAAAATAACAGCTTTTATTCCTGCCCGTTATGCGGCAACAAGATTTCCTGCTAAGCTGATGCAAATGCTCGGTGATAAACCTGTTATTCGTCATACTTATGATAATACGGTTGCAACCGGTTTGTTTGATGAAGTGGTAGTAGTAACTGATAGCGATATTATTTTCAAAGAAATTACTTCACAAGGTGGTAAAGCGGTAATGAGTAAAAGGCAACACGAAAGCGGCAGTGACCGAATTGCAGAAGCGGTTGCTGATATGGAAGTTGAAATAGTGGTGAATGTACAAGGCGATGAGCCATTTGTAAAAAAAGAACCTTTGGAAAAACTCCTGAAAGTTTTTGAAGGCGATGAGGGAAAAAATGTACAAGTCGCTTCGCTTATGCAGGTGTTGAAAGAAGAAAAATTTATCAGCGATCCCAACTATGTCAAAGTAGTAGTTGATAATAAAATGAACTCATTATTATTCTCGAGAAGTGTGGTTCCTTATCCAAGAGATAAAAATGTTCCCATCACTTACTACGAACATATCGGTGTCTATGCATTTCGCAAACAGGCTTTGATCAATTTTACCAACTGGCCGATGACACCACTGGAGGCTGCTGAAAAAATTGAATGTCTCCGCTATCTTGAAAATGGTATTCCGTTGAAAATGGTAGTTACAGAATTTATGGGAGTGGAAATAGATACGCCGGAAGATTTAAAGAGAGCGGTAAAATTGTTAAATAGTTAGATGGTTTGGTTGTTGTTATAACAATTTTAAGCCTCTGCCGTTAACCATCAAACAATACAACAATCAAACAATTTTATAATGAGAAAATATTTTTCCTTTTTGCTCTTACTGTTTTCAACCCTTTCCTCTTCTTCACAGGATAGTTTATACAAAGAACAATACCGTCCACAATTTCATTTCTCACCAAAGAAAAACTGGACCAACGATCCTAACGGATTGGTTTATTATAAAGGTTTGTACCATTTATTTTACCAGTATAATCCATTTGGAAATGTATGGGGACATATGAGCTGGGGGCATGCGACAAGTAAAGATCTTATTCATTGGAATCATTTGCCTGTTGCAATACCGGAAGAAAACGGAGTGATGATTTTTTCCGGAGGTTGTGTGGCTGATATTAATAACACAAGTGGTTTGGGTAAAAACGGAAAAGCTCCTTTAGTCGCTATTTATACAGGACATATTGAAAACACTAATCAGTCACAACATCTTGCTTATAGTTTGGACGATGGAATTACATGGAAGAAATATGATAAGAACCCGATCCTCGATTTAAATAAAAAAGATTTCCGTGACCCGAAGATTTTCTGGTATGAGCCAAAGAAATATTGGGTAATGGCTTTGATGCTTTCTGCAGAGTTTAAAATGCAATTGTATTCTTCTAAAAATTTAATTGACTGGAAATTGCTGAGCGAGTTTGGTCCTATTGGTGACACGAATGGTGTATGGGAATGTCCTGATTTAACACAAGTGCCAATAGAGGGCCAACCCGGAAAAAAGAAATGGTTGCTGCAAATGTCAATGAATGAAACAATGCAATACTTCGTTGGTGAGTTTGATGGTGTAAAGTTTACCAATGAAAATCCGGCTGATAAAATTTATCGTCCTGATTATGGCCCGGATTATTATGCAGCAATTTGCTATGGGCAATTACCAAAGAATCATTTGCCGGTAAGTATTGGCTGGGTTAACAATTGGGACTATGCAAATGATATTCCCACATCTCCATGGAAAGGAGCAATGTCAATACCAAGAACATTAAGCGTAAGAAAAACAGGCAATGAGTGGATATTAATTCAAAAGCCGGTTGAAAAAATAAAATCATTAAGACAACTTGCTTACTCCGGAAAGAACCGGATCATAGAAGCCTATATCAGCTTAGGCGAAACATCACAACAATGCGAGATTGAAGTGGAGATTAAGCCAAATGCTGGCTCTGTAACCGGTGTAAGAATTGCAAAAGGATATGACAGTTATCTTGAATTTGGTTATGATACAGAAAAGAAAATTCTTTATTTGGACAGAACAAAGCTTGCCAATAAGTCTTTTAATAAAAATTTTGAAAAGCTGAACAGGTATGAAACTCCATATACATTAACTGGCAGCACAATCAAGTTGCAAATATTTTTTGACAAAAGCATTGCAGAGATATTTGTAAATGGCGGTGAAAGGGTTTTTACTGCACAACTATTTCCCTACGATGAATTTGAATCTGAGATTGAAGTATTCAGTAATAATATTTATTCAACACTGGTTTCGGGTAAAATGTATAAAATGAAATCGGTTTGGTAATTGTATTATTCCTGGTTCGGGTTCAGTTCATTTAAAATTTCCTGAAGTCGTTCATTAATTTTCAAAAACTCAGCAAACTGCGCTTCTTCACTGTCGCTTACAACGCCTGCCTGTAGTTGGGCCTGGCGTAAGCGAAGCTTAGTGTATTCCGCAAACAGTACATATTTTCTTTTAGCGTCGCCCGTTAATTTATCTTCATTAATGTTTTTAAAAATAGTATTTGCTTCTTCCCATGCAGGTATTGAATTGTTGATCAGCGTCTCTTTTTTCTTTTCTTCTGTAAGTGTAGTGTCCC
>Ga0315910_10004007_pt1 | contig 12391 bp, 8 predicted proteins | sample EdamamesoilMG_FD_204470 | JGI IMG/M metagenome (GOLD analysis project Ga0315910, IMG submission 204470) | Garden soil microbial communities collected in Santa Monica, California, United States - Edamame soil | ecosystem: Environmental > Terrestrial > Soil > Garden | place: USA: California... | reverse complement strand
GCGCGCGCGCGGCGCGCGCCGCGAGTCCTGGCGCGCCACGCCTTGACGGTTCGCGCCCGTCCGTGCACCATCGCGGACATGCGCGCTGGACTGCGTGGCGCATGGCTCGTGTGGCTGTTCGTGGTGCTCTCGGCCGCGGGGTTGCGGCTCGAGATCGCCGCGGCGGAGGACCATTGCGAGCGGGGTTGCTGCTGCGCGAGCGAGGGGCCGAGCTGCTGCGCGTCCGAGTCCGACGAGGTCACGGTGCGGATCACCGCCGCCTGCGGCTGCGGGCACGACGCCGGACACCTGCACCTCGATCTCACCGACTGCGTGTCGGACCTGCCGCCGGCGTTCGCCGGACGGGTGGACACCGGTCGCCCGACGCTCGAGCCGGGTGCGGCGCGCCCAATGGGGTGCTGGCCGCGGCCCGAGGTCCCGCCGCCGCGCGCGGCTTCCTGACGGAATCGCCCCTGGCCCGAGCGCGCGTCCGCGGACGCGTGTGAGCTCGGATCCGCCGCCGCGCCCGTCATGCGGCGGCCCGGACTCTCCGGCGCGCGCGAGCCACGCGAGCGCGGGCCGGGGACGTCCCACCGCCGGCGCACGGTTGCGCCGGTGAGTCGCCCTCCTTCCGTCAACGCTCCGCGGGCCGACGCCCGCGGCAGGACCATTCACGCTCATTCCAAGCCCAATGAAGACCCGTACCCAGATCCTCGGCGCGTTCTCCCTGGCCGCCACGGCCGCGATCGTCGCCGCACACCACGTCCCCGTGCCCCTCTCGCACGTGCTGGGGGCCGACATCCTCACCGAGGTCGCGTTCTACACCGATTCGGCCCTGTTCGGCGTGCCGCCGTACGCGCACGGCGTCGACGAGGTGCACCACCACGAGCCGATCGCCCTCGCCCACGGCGACTCCGTGCAGGTGCAGCACGGCGGCCTGAGCGAGACGATCGTGTTCGAGAGCGGCGACTTCGCCGACATCACCCAGGTCGAGATCGAGGAGGTGCTCGACGTGCTCTCGCGCAAGAGCACGCTGGTCGAGGCCTTCGACGCCAACGGCTACGCCGTCGTGCAGGGCACGCGCGGCGGAGCGGCCGAGTCGGTCGACCTCGGCGACGTGCAGGGCAGCGTGCTCTCCCAGATGCACATCCAGCCCGGGCCCGTGTTCGGCAGCGACGACCTCGACCTGACGGTCTCGACGCCGAACCCCGATCCGACGCAGCCGCACCCGCTGGCGGGCCGGCGCTACCTCGTGCTGGCGAGCGCGACCGACGGCTCGTTCGTGTTCCGCGGCCAGACCATCCCGGTCGGCCACGACGGCGTCCTGCGCGCGCTCGTCCGTCCGTCCCTGCAGGGCGCGCTGGACGGCTTCTTCGCTCGCCTCGACGCGGGCGGCGACGGGCACGCGCGGATCGCGGGCGCGGAGCTCGCGAGTGGCCTGGCGGGGGCCTTCCCCGACGAGCTGTACTTCGCCTACGTCGTGTTCGCCGAGGGCTCGTTCGACATCGAGTTCGTGTCGAACCGCTTCACGGTCGACTTCCGGTAGAGCCCGTCGAGGCTCGGCGGCGGGGCGGACACCTCACTCCCGCTCAGCCGCCGATCCGGGGGCCCGCGTCCGACGCGGGCCCTCATCTGGCCCCTGCCGGCGCGGGACTCGCGGCGCTGGACTCGCGCACGGCGGGCGTAGAATGCGGCGCGCGAGGGCCGAGGGGCCTCGCCGCATGCCCCGCGCCGACGAGTCCTCCGCTTCCGATCCGGTCTCCCCGCGGCGCGAGGAGCGCGCACCCGACCCCACGCCCGGAAAGCCGTCCGAGGAGAAGCCGCCCGAGCCGCGCGCCGACTCGCTGGCCGAGCGCCTGCGCGGCCTCTACGGCGAGGGCGTCGATCCCGCCATCTGCCTCGACGCCTCCGAGTCGCCGCGCGCCGACGCCTCGGCCGAGATCGTGCGCCGCCTCAACGCGCGCGGCCGCCCGTTCGGGCGCTACACGCTCAAGGACGAGATCGCGCGCGGCGGGCAGGGCTCGGTGCTGCGCGTGTGGGACGAGGATCTGCGGCGCTCGCTGGCCATGAAGCTGATCCTCACCAAGGAGGAGAAGAAGGGCCACCAGCCGCAGGGCGCGGACACGCGCTCGCTCGGGCGCTTCCTGGAGGAGGCGCAGGTCACGGGCCAGCTCGACCATCCCGGCATCGTGCCCGTGCACGAGCTCGGGCTCGACTCGGCCGGGCGGGTGTACTTCACGATGAAGCTCGTGCGCGGGCAGGACCTGAAGGCGGTCTTCCGCCAGGTTCATGCAGGCGAGCCCGACTGGAACGTCACGCGCGCGCTGGGCGTCCTGCTCAAGGTGTGCGAGGCCATGGCCTACGCGCACTCCAAGGGCGTGATCCACCGCGACCTCAAGCCCGCCAACGTCATGGTCGGGCGCTTCGGCGAGGTGTACGTGATGGACTGGGGCCTGGCGCGCATCCTGGGCCGCCCCGATGCGCGCGACGTGCGCATCAAGGACGAGGAGCTGATGACCCAGCAGGTCGACGTGCGCCGCTGGACCGACGCCGTGCACGAGAGCGACGCGCCGCTCGTGACCATGGACGGCGACGTGGTCGGCACGCCGGCCTACATGTCGCCCGAGCAGGCGGCCGGCGACCTCGAGGCCATGGGCGCGCACTCGGACGTGTACTCGGCCGGGGCCATGCTCTACCACCTGCTCGCGCGCCAGATGCCGTACGTGCCGCCCACGGTGCGGCTCTCGAACTACGCCATCTGGGCGCGCGTCCAGGAAGGCCCGCCCACGCCGCTGCACGTGCTGGCGCCCGAGCAGCCGGCCGAGCTGGTGGCCATCTGCGAGAAGGCCATGGCGCGCAAGCCCTCCGAGCGCTATCGCGACATGAGCGAGCTGGCCGAGGACCTGCGCGCCTTCCTCGAGCACCGCGTCGTGCACGCCTACGAGACCGGCGCCCTGGCCGAGCTCAGGAAGTGGATGCGCCGCAACCGCGCCCTGGCCGGCGCCAGCGCGGCGGCGCTCGTGCTGGCCCTGGGCGGGCTCGGGCTCGTGGGCTGGGTCGAGGCGCGCGGCCGGCGCCTGGCCGACGAGCAGCGCGAGCTCGCCGACGACAACGCACGCCGCGCCGACGACAATGCGGGCCGGGCCGAGCGCCAGGCCGAGGTCGCGCGCCAGGAGCGCGCCAACGTGCTGCGCCTCTCGGCCCTGGCCGACCTCGAGGAGCTCGAGCGCGCGGCCGACGGCCTGTGGCCGCCGACGCCGGCGCGCGTGGGCGAGTACGAGGACTGGCTCGCGCGCGCGCGCGCCCTCGTGGCCCGGCTCGAGCCCGATCCGGCCACGGGCGAGCCCGGCTTCCGCGCGCGTCTCTCCGAGCTGCGCGCGCACGCCCTGCCCGAGGACGGAGCCGCGCACGAGGCCGCGCGCCGCGCCGAGCCGCGCTACGCCGAGCTCGTGGCGCTGGACGCGCGCCGCTCCGCGCTGCGGCGCGCCCAGGCGCTGCGCCAGCGCGGCGCGGGCCGCGACGCGCGCGCCCTGCAGGCCGACTTCCTGCGCGCGACGCCCGACCTGCCCGAGGACCACCTGGCCCTGAACCAGATGGCCTGGCCGCTGGTGCGGCCGGATCGGAAGGTCTTCGGGCGCGAGGAGCAGGGTCTCGTGCTGGCGCTGACGGCCTTCGAGCGGGCGCGCGACGAGGAGCAGAAGGCCGAGATCGGCGACACGCTGGCCTGGGGCTACTTCGCCAACGGCATGGACGACCAGGCCGTCGAGGCCAGCGCGGCGGCGCTCGAGCTGGCGCCGCCCCAGCGGCGCGCGGAGTTCGAGGGCTATCTGGCCGCGGTCGAGCAGCGCGTCGAGCGCGCCGACGCCGAGCTCGTGGCCGAGCTCGCGGAGCTCGATCGGGCGCGCGCCGGGCTCGCGGCCGAGCTCGACCGCGTACGCGCCTGGAGCTTCGCCGACGAGGAGGTGGCCTGGTGGCACGCGCTCCTGGCCAAGCTCGTGACCGGTCTCGAGCAGCTCTCCGACGAGGAGCACGGCCTCATGGGCCAGGGCACGGTGCCCGGGCGCGGCTGGAGCGTGCCGCGGCGCCTGGCCTTCGCGCGCGCGGTCGAGGCCGAGACCGTGGGCGGACCCGAGGCGGCCGCGCGCTGGGTGCGCGCCGCGGCCTCGATCGCCGACGCGCGCGAGTGCCCGGCCTACCGCGGCCTGCTCGTGAGGCCGCAGCTCGGGCTCGTGCCGCTCGGGCGCGATCCCGCGTCCGGGCTGTGGGAGTTCGTGCTGCCGCAGAGCGGCACGGCGCCGGAGCGCGGCGCCGCCGGTCTCGCGCTCACGCCCGCGAGCGGGCTCGTCCTCGTGCTGCTGCCGGGCGGCACCGTGCTGCAGGGCGCACAGCCCAACCCCGGGCGCGCGCACTACGACCCGGGCACGCTGCGCGGCGAGACGCCCGTGCACCCGGTCGTGCTGCCGCCCTTCTTCCTCTCGAAGTACGAGATGACGCAGGAGCAGTGGACGCGCCTGACGGGCGTCAACCCGAGCTTCCACCAGGGGCTGTCGTTCGAGATGCACCCGGTCGAGGCGCTGCGCTGGGGCGAGTGCGTCGAGGCCCTGGCCTGGGCCGGCCTGCGCCTGCCGAGCGAGGCCGAGTGGGAGTACGGCACGCGCGCGGGCACGGACACGCCCTGGTGGACCGGGCGCGAGCCGGGCTCGCTCGCGGGCGCGGCCAACCTGGCCGGCGACAATCCCAATCCGATGCACGCACCCGTGGGGCGCCTGCGCGCCAACGCCTTCGGCCTGCACGACGTGCACGGCAACGTGTGGGAGATGTGCCTCGACGCGTTCAACGAGGATTTCTACGAGAAGGTGGACGCCTGGAGCCCGCTCGACGATCCCACCGGTGCCGAGCTGTTCGTCGCGCGCGGCGGCATCTTCGACAGCTCACCCGAGGTGGCGCGCTCGGCCTACCGCCTGCCCGTGCGCAAGAACTACCTGCACCACGGCGTGGGCGTGCGCCCCGCGCGCGCGCTCGAGCGCTGAGAGCGCGGGCAAGAATGCCTCCGGCATTCTTGCCCGGGCTCGAAGGATCGTCTCCTGGCGCGCGACCCGCGCGCGCCCTCAGGCCCCGCGTCGGTGCAGCACGAAGGCGCCGGCGCCGGCGAGCAGCACGGCCAGCGCGGCCACGGCCCACGCGCCCAGGGAGGGCACGCCCGCGATGACGACGAAGCGCTCGAAGACGACCTGCGTGACGCCGGTCGAGAGCGCGGCCGGCTGGTCGCTCAGGTTGCTCAGGGTGAAGACCATCTGCGCCGTCCCGTTCGGGGGCAGCGGGCTCGAGAAGGTGTAGGTGCGCAGCGGCAGGTCGTAGGTGCCGCCCGCGCTGCTCGTGATGTCGAGCACGGACACGTCGGTCTGGCGCGCGAATACGGTCAGCTTGTCGAGCGGGAACGTGTAGCCGTTCTCGAGCACGTAGGTGAAGACGAACGTGGTCAGGGGCGGCAGCTCGAGCTGGGGCAGGCGCACCTCGACCTGGTCGCCGCCCACGCCGATCTCGAGCTTGCCGGCGGCCACGCCGATCCCGCCGTCGCCGCTGCCGTTGGGGCCGGGCAGGACCGAGAAGGTCTGCAGCGCGCGGAACTGGAGCGAGTTGCCCTGCTCGTCGCACAGGGTCAGGCGATAGCCCTGGCCCGGGGCCAGCGCATCCGCGGCCGTGCGCGCCTGCACGCGGTGCCAGCCCTCGACGTTGCCGCGCGGCGTGGCGTCGATCGCGTCGGCCTCGCCCGCGTCGTCGTTGTCGCCGTCCTCGTTGTCGTCCACGTCCCACACGCGTGTGCCGGACTTGTCCGTCAGCAGGATGCGCCCGATCTCGGGCGCGTTGTTCAGGTCGTCGGCCTGGATGGCGAGCCACAGCGAGCCCAGCGGAAGGCCCGTGTCGTTCCTCAGCCGCACCGCGCCGCCGCAATCGGACGGCCACACCAGAGCCGAGCTCTGGGCCGCGAGCGGCGCCGCCCAGAGCAGGCAGACCGCGAGACCGACGAAACGAAGACGCATGCTCCCTCCCCTTGCCTTCCCGGCGGCAAGGATCCTATCGCGGCCGGGCGGGACAGTCTGCCCGGATGTCCGACAGGGCTACCTAGGACGGAGGGGTGGCGCGGCGGGTTCCATCGCTCGCTCGGCCGGAGCGAGGGCCTTCCCGGCCTCGGCACGGCCGCCCCAGGCCACCCAGACGATCAGCGCCAGGCCGCTCCCGAAGGCCACGACCAGGCGCACCGGCAGCGGCGCGTGCGGGCTGACGAAGCCCTCGATCGTCCCGGCCACGACCAGCAGCGGGAAGACCGGCGCCATGAGCTCCAGCGCGCGCCGGCTCTCGGTCACGAGCGCGTGGCGTCGCGAGCGCGCGCCCGGCCGTACCCAGGCGCGCACCAGCACCAGCCCGGCCGTGCCCACCAGCACGAGCGACTGGATCTCGATCACGCCGTGCGTCCACAGGATCGAGGAGATCGCGCCGGCCTGGCCCCAGTGGCTGGCCACGCCCGTATAGGCGCCCAGCATCAGACCGTTGGTCGCGAGCAGGAGCAGGTACAGCGGCGGGATCAGGGCCGAGGCGAAGAACACGATGCCGACGCCGATGTTGTGCAGCATGATCCAGCCGGCGGCCACGGGCGACTCGCCCAGGCCGAAGTCGAAGTTGCCGCGGAAAGGCTGCCCCTGCTCCAGCTCGCCGAGCTGGCTCATCTCCTGCTGCACCATGGATGGGTCGAGCAGGGACGGCGCCAGGTCGAGGTCGTGACGCACGGCCAGCCAGGCCACGAGCGCGAGCCCGTACAGGAGGCCGAAGGAGAGCGCCAGGAGCTTCCACTCCGCCCGGATGGCGCGCGGCGAGCGCTGCAGCACGAACTCGAGCGCGCGCCGGTGGAGCGGCGGGCCATCATGAACGCGCTCCCGGAAGAGCAGGGCGTGGGCCTTGGCGACCAGGGCGCGCACCTCGTCGACGCGCAGCGGGTTCTCGCCGCTCTCCTCCAGACGCGCGAGCACGGTGCAGGCGCGCCGGTAGAGCGCCGGCAGCTCCAGGAGATCGGCCTCGCGCCAGCCGGCCGTCGACCCGGGCCGGGCGAGCAGCGCCGCCAGGCGCAGGAGGCCGTCGTCGCTCGGCGGGCGGGGATGCATGGGAGCGGAGAGCGCGGCGGAGTCTACACTCTCGCGCCATGTCCGAGCTCGTGGTGGAGACGCCCGAGGGCGTGGCCCTGCGCCACGACATCGCCGGCGCCGGCACGCGTCTGATCGCGGCCCTGATCGACGGGCTCGCCTGGTCCTTCTCGATGCTGGCGCTCGTGATCGTGCTGCTCGCGCTCGGGCTGAGCCCGATGATCGCGTCGGCCTTCGGGATCGTCTCGCTGGTGGCCTACTCGTTCCTGTTCTCCTGGCGCTGGAACGGGCGCACGCCGGGCAAGGCGCTGCTCGGCCTGCGCACCTGCGACCAGCAGGGCTTCCCCGCGCGCGCCGGCCAGCACTTCCTGCGCGCGCTGTTCCTGCCGCTCGAGATGAGCATCGCCATCGGGCTGCCGCTGACCTGGCTCCTGATCGCGGCCACGCCGCACCACCAGCGCCTGGGCGACCTCGTGGCCGGCACCCTGGTCCTGCGCGAATACCGCCGCAAGCTCACGCTCGAGCCGGCGTCGGGCGTGCGCTGGTCGGGGCTCGCCGCGCGCACGCTCGCTCCGTCGAGCGCACGCGACCTGGACGGGCGCGACCTCGGTTTCCTGCGCCACCTCCTGACGCGCGCCGATCTCGAGCCGGCCGCGCGCGGGCGCCTTCTCGTCGGCGCGGCGCGGCACTACGCGCGCCGGCTCGAGCTGGGCGAGCGCGCGTTCCGACCGGCCGAGGCGCGCACCTTCCTGCGCGAGCTGTTCCTGCTCCTGCGCGAGGCGCGCGAGCGCGGCCCGGGCGCGCTCAGCGCGGCTCCTCCGGCGGCGGCCGCAGCCGTCCCGGGAAGCGCTCCAGGCGGCGCAGCGTCTCCTCGCTGAAGCCCCCTCCGCCCCCTCCACCCGCTCCGCCCCCTCTGCCCGCTCTGCCATCGGTGAGCGGCGGCGCCTCGAGGCTCGTCGGCCGGCGCGCGCCCCCGGGATCGGGCGTGGGCTCGGGCGCGCCGCTCGCAGGAGCGGCCGAGCTCTCGGCCGGACGCCACGGGCCCGCGGCCCCGCCGAACGGATTCGCGCCGTGGCGCAGGCGCACGCCCACGAGCTCGCGCGCGCCCGCCACCCACACGAAGCCCGCCACGAGGGGCAGCACGCAGATCAGCTCGCGCCAGTAGAGCATCGCGGCCAGCGAGCCCACGAAGAGCAGCGTCGCGATCACGCGCCCGACCCGGACGGCCAGCTCCGTGGCCGAGAGCCAGTCGCGCTTGCGCGCCAGGAACGAGCGCAGCAGCCGGCCGCCGTCCATGGGGAAGGCCGGCAGCAGGTTGAACGCCCCCTGGAACAGGTTCACGGCCGCGAAGACGAGCACGAACTCGCGCCCCGGCCAGCCCAGCACGCCCATCACCAGCGCCAGCGCGATGCCCAGGCCCATCAGCGCGAAGTTCACGGCCGGGCCGGCGATGCTGATCAGACCCTCGATGCGCGGGCTCTCTGGGATCTCGCTCATGCGCGCCAGCCCGCCCAGGGGCCAGAACGTGATGTCGAGCACGCGGATGCCGAAGCTCTTCGCGACCAGGCTGTGGCCGAGCTCGTGCAGGAGCACGCAGCCGAACGCGAGCGCGAAGAAGAGCAGCCCCTTCAGCGGCTCGAGCGCGAGCAGGAGCATCACGTAGGCCATCAGGAGGAACGTCCAGTGGATCCGGATGGGGATCCCGAAGGCCGAACCGATCTGGAGGGAGCCTTTCACGGTGGGGGAGCCGTCCTTGCGGAGCCGGGCGCCCGATCCGCGCGCTTTTCCGGCCCTTTTTCGGGCGGCAGACAGTAGGGCAGCTCGGCCGGGCGCACAAGCGCGCCCGCCGCGGACGCGGGGCGGGCCTGGCCCACCTAGGATGAGGGCACCATGGGCGCGCGCGTGCGGACGATCGACCTCGGGCGAGCGGACCTCACCGGGCGCGCGCCGACTTTCGACGACCCCGTGCTGGCGCGCCTGGCGAGCTGGGGGGGCAGCGCGCTCGGCCTGGCCGTCCTGCTGGACCGCGCCCGCGCGGGGAGCACGGCGGACGCGCCGCTCGTGCTCGCCGCGGGCGAGGCCGTGCGCGCCGGGCTGCCGACCGCCGCACGCGCGGCGCTGCTCGCGCGCGCGCCGCTCACGGGCCGCTTCGCCGAGGGCCACGTGGGCGGCGAGCTCGGCGCGCGCCTGGCCGCCGTCGCCGACGCGCTCGTGCTCGAGGGCCGCACGGAGCTCCCGGGCGCCGTGCTCGTGATCGGCGCGGACGGCGCGCCGTATCTGATCGGGCGGCCCGAGCTCTCCGGCCTCGCGCCGGCGGCGACGGCCGCGGCCCTGGAGCGCGAGCTCGGGCCCTGCGCCGTGCTCACCATTGGACCGGCCGGGGAGCGCGGCCTCTCCTTCGCGAGCCTGGCGAGCGGCCACGCGCCGCCGAGCTTCGTCGGGCGCGGCGGCATGGGGGCCGTGCTCGGAGGGCTGGGACTGAAGGCCCTGTGCCTGTGCGCACGGCCGGCCGCGCTCGAGCCGGACGCGCGTCTCGTGGAACGCCTGCGGCGCTCGCCGCGCCTCGCCGCCCGCGCCGCGGGCGGGACGCTCGAGCTCTTTCCGGCCTTCGCCGCGCGCGGCGAGCTCGCGCCCGAGCTCGGCCAGGCGCTGGCCGCCGAGGCCCACGAGCGCGCGCACGCGGGCGGCGACCACGCGCGCCACGGCTGCCGCGGCTGCCCCACGCCCTGCGGCTGGGTGTTCCTGCGCTCGGACGGGGTGCGCCAGGGGGCGCGCTTCGGCGCGAGCCACGCGCTCGGCGTGGCGCTCGGGCTGGAGACCCTCGACGACGCCCTGTTCCTGCTCGGTCAGTGCGACGAGCTCGGCGTCGACGCCAAGGAGGTGGGCGCGATCCTGGCGCTCACGTGTCGGGCGCAGGAGCTCGGGCGTCTGTCCGGCGAGCCCGTCCGCGGCCGGCGCGCCGCGCTCGCGCGCAGGGTGCACGAGCTCGTGCACGACGAGCGCACGCCCGGCCGGGCCGGTGCGGCGGCGCTGGCGGCCGAGCTCGGGCTCGCGCACGAGTTCCCGAGCGTGCGCGGCCAGGCCGTGCGCGCCGAGGCCGACCTGGCGGCGCTGCTCGGGCAGTGCGTGTCCTCGGGCGGCGCCGATCCCATGCGCAGCTTCCCGTTCCTCGTGCAGACGGCGGGCGTGGACGAGCTCGCGCGCCTGCTCGCGCCGCTGCCGCTTCCCACGGGCGCGCTCGATGCGACCGCGCCCGCGGGCAAGGGCCGGCTCGTGTTCTGGCACGAGAACCTCGTGGCCGCGGTGGACATGAGCGGCTTCTGCGCCTTCTCCGCGGCCGGGCTGCTCGCGGACGGGCTGGTCGAGCTCGACGAGCTCGCCGGCTGGATCCTGCCGGACGCCCTGCGTGCTCCGGAGGACGACGCCTGGCGCGCGCGCCGCCCCGGGGAGCGCCTGCTCGCGGCCGGGGCCAACCTCGTGCTCGGGCGGCGCGAGCTCGATCGGCGCTGGGGTGCCGGCTCGGGCGACGACGATCGCCCGGACTTCGCGCGCGAGGCGCTCGAGCGGCCGGGCATGCTGGACGAGTACCGCGCGCTGCGCGGCCGCGGCCCGGACGGTGGGCCGAGCGCGGAGGCGCGCGCGCGCTGGGGGACGCCGGGTGTGCTCGAGCTCGGCCTCGGGACGCTCGCGGCGGACGGGCGCCGGGCGGAGGCCGCGCTGCCTCGGGAGCGGCGCGCGCCCGGGCGCGTCCTCCTGCGGCTGGCGGGCCCGCCGGCCGAGCGGCGCGAGCTCGAGCTCGTCCTGCCGCTCGCGCTCGACGAGTGCCTGCGCGCGGCCTGCGCGGCCGATCCGGCGCTGACGGCGCGGCTCTACGCCGGCGGGCGGCTCGTGCCCGCCGTCTGGCGCGCGGGCCGGCGCCTGGCGGGCGCGGATCCGGTTTCGGCCGGCGACGAGCTCGACCTCGTGGTCGCCATCGGCGGCGGCTAGGGCCTGGGGTGTGGAGCGCCCGGGCTCCGCCCGCTACCGTCCGCGCGGCGTGGACCTGCTCGTCCTGAAGACCGGCGCCCTGGGCGACGTCGTGCGCACGACCTCGATCCTGCCCGGGCTGAAGAAGAAGCACTCCGACCTGCGCGTCACCTGGCTGACGGCGAGCGGGGCGGTCGAGCTCGTGCAGGGCCACCGCCTGGTCGCGCGCACGCTGGGCGTCGACGTGCAGGACGAGCGCTCGCTCGCCGCCGCGGAGACCGAGCTCGCGCGCACGCCCTGGGAGCGCGTGCTCTCCTTCGACGACGAGGAGCCGCTCTGCCGGCTGGCGAGCGCGCTCGCGGGCCTGGGGACGGCGCGCTTCGCGCGCGCGCTGTCGGGCGCGTACCTCGACGAGCACGGCGCGCGGCGCTACACGCCCGACGTCGCGCCCTGGTTCGACATGGGCCTGCTCTCGGTGCACGGCAAGGCCGAGGCCGACCGCAGGAAGCTCGCCAATCGCGCCAGCCACCCGGCCCTGTTCGCGCGCATGCTGGGGATCGAGATGGGGGAGCCCGAGCTCGTGCTCCCGCCCGGCGCGCGCCACTTCGGCGCCGATTTCGCGGCGCGCACGGGCCTGGGCGAGCGCCGGCCGCTGATCGGGCTCAACACCGGCTCGGGCGGGCGCTGGGAGTCGAAGAAGCTCTCCGAGGAGCGCACCGTGGCGCTGGCGGCCGAGCTCGCGCGCGCCCTCTCCGGGCGCGCGGCCTTCCTCCTGTGCGGCGGGCCCGAGGAGGCGCAGCGCAACGCGCGCATCGGGCGCGGCCTGGACGAGCGCGAGCTCGACTGGATCGACGCGGGCACCCGGAACGGCCTGCTCGAGTTCACCGCCCTGGTGGCGCAGTGCGACCTCCTGATCACGAGCGACTCCCTGGCCCTGCACCTCGCGCTCACGCAGAGGGTCCCGCTCGTGGCCTTCTTCGCGCCCACGCCGGCGCACGAGATCGAGCTCTACGGGCGCGGCGAGAGCGTGGCCAGCACGGCCGTCGACTACGCCTCGTACCGCGCGGACGCCGACACGAGCACGCTCACCGTCGAGCGCCTGGCCGCGGCCGCGCTGCGCGTGCTCGCGCGCGGGCGGGCCGCGATCGGATAGGCTCTCGGCATGCGCAACCTGTGGCTGCTCGCCAAGGGCCTCGAGGGGCTGGGCATGGTGGTCGTGCTCGTGGGCCTCGTGCTCTCGGTGCAGCTCGGCTTCCAGGACGAGGGCCTGAAGTCGATGCAGTACGAGGGCTACGCCCTGCTGGGCGGAG
>Ga0315910_10004006_pt1 | contig 12391 bp, 9 predicted proteins | sample EdamamesoilMG_FD_204470 | JGI IMG/M metagenome (GOLD analysis project Ga0315910, IMG submission 204470) | Garden soil microbial communities collected in Santa Monica, California, United States - Edamame soil | ecosystem: Environmental > Terrestrial > Soil > Garden | place: USA: California... | reverse complement strand
ATGCGCACGCCGAGGCGCGCGAAGAGCGCGATGCTTTCCGCGTGCGTCAGCAGCGTGCCGCGCTCCACGCGCTCGCCGAGATCGGGGCGTGCCGCACGCGGCGGCGCGACGAACTGCTCGACGGTTTGCGCGGCCGGGTCGAACTCGTCGATCTTGCCACGCAGCGTCTTGAACTCTGCGAGCGTGAGATCGCTCGTGCGGCATTCGGCGCGCGCCGCGCGCCGCACGGCGCCTTTCGCATCGAGCCGCGCCGGCTTGAACGGCTCGACGCACGTGCTCGCAAGCGGCGTCAACAGTATGTCGGTCGTCGTGGCGAGGTCGTTTTGCGCATGACGGCAAACGAGCGCGAGGTCTTTCGTGAACGTCACGTCGCACTCGATCGTGCCGGCGCCCATCCGGTAGGCGGCCTCGTAGGCTTCGAGCGTGTGCTCGGGAAGGACCAAGCCCGCTCCGCGGTGACCGATCGAAAATGCGGTGCGCCGCGGCGGCTCGGCGAGGCACGCTTCAAGATGCGACTTCAGCTCGCCCGCGGGCAAATCCGCGACGAGGAGCTGCGGACGTGCCCCGAGCACGACGCTCGTATCGGCGGGCTGCGTTCGTGCCGGCGCTGACCAAACGAGCGCGGCGGCGACCGCCAGCGACGCAAGCACTTTCACTCTGGCTCCATGCTGGTTGCGCTCCCTCAGGCGAGCGTACCGCCTTTTCGCTCAAGAACCCTTGCGCGCGCAATCTCGCAGCGTGACTAGCGCGACATTCCTCGGCACACTGCCCTCGGAAACGCGCCAGCAGAGACTTCGGATGCCTTCGTCTCACGTAACAGAGCCCAGCCGCCAGACGCCCGTCTATGGCGAGTACGAGGTCGTCGTGGTCGGCGGCGGGCCGGCGGGTATCGCTGCAGCGCTGGCCGCGGGGCGCTCTGGGCGGTCGACGATCTGCATCGAGCGTTACGGATTCTGCGGCGGGGCCGGGACGGCCGCGGGGTTGAGCACGTTCTGCGGGCTGCACGCGGTAGCCAACGGCCAGCACGAGCAAATCGTTCACGGCATCGCCGACGACATCTTGCAGCGGCTCGAGCGCATGGACGGGCTGAACAAGCCGCACTTGACGATTCGTGACCAAATTCTCGCGCAGGCGTATGACATCTCCGCGTTCAAGATCGCGGCCGACGAGCTGCTCGCGGAAGCGAACGTGCACGTGTTGTTTCACGCGTTTGCGACGGGTGTCGTCATGGCGAACGACGACCGCATCGATGCCGTGCTCGTCGAAACGAAATCCGGCCGCTTCGCGATCCGCGGCCGCTTGTTCATCGACGGCTCCGGCGACGGCGACCTCTCGGCCTGGGCCGGCGTGCCTTACGAGGTCGGCGACGGCGCCGGCAACATGCTGTATCCGTCGACGATGTTCCGCATCAACGGCGTCGACCCGAAAAAGGCGGGCCGAGCTTGGGAGCTCGTGCCGAAGCTCATGGAGGAAGCCGAGCAGCGCGGCCGCATCTTCCCGCGCAAGAAGCCGATCGTTCGGCCACAGCGCAACCCGATCGAGTGGCGCGCCAATCTCACCCAAATCAAGAATCCGGACGGCACGGCCGTCAGCGGTATCGACGCGCGCGAGCTCTCGTATGGCGAAATCGAAGGCCGCAAGCAGTGCTGGGACACGTTTCAGTTCATCAAGGAGAGCACGCCGGGATTCGACCAGTCCTACATCGTCGAGATCGCGCCGCAAATCGGCATCCGCGAGACGCGGCGCGTGCGCGGCGAGTACGTGCTGACCGAGGACGACATCCTCGGCTGCCGCGATTTCCCGGACACGATCGGCGTGCAAGGCTGGCCCGTCGAGGCGCACATCAAGGGCGACGTGAAATTCGTGTTCGCGCCGAAGGACTCGCGCGGCTTCAACGAAATTCCATATCGCATCATCGTGCCGCAGAAGGTCGACAACCTGCTCGTCGCCGGGCGCTGCGCATCCATGTCGCACGAAGGGCAATCGTCCGCGCGCGTATCGGGACCGTGCTTCGTCATGGGCCAAGCGGCCGGCACTGCCGCGGACCTCGCGCTGCAAGCGAACGTCCCGCCGCGTGCGCTCGACGTCGCGAAGCTACAGAAGCGCTTGCGTGACGACGGCGCGAATCTCGGCCCTTCGGTCGCCTAACGCTCCCCCCTCTGACGTCCGACTTCGCCGAGCTCACCAACACCCAGCTGCGCTATCGTATGCAAATGCAGCGAAAACTACGCAGCAATCTCGACGAGGGCTCAGTCCCGTGGTCCGGCCGGCGCGCGCAGTGGCGTGCACTCGGGCTCACCGACGAGGACATGCAGAAGCCGAAGATCGCGATCGTGAACTCCTCGAGCGAGCTCTCGAGCTGCTTCAGCCACCTCGACGGCTTGGCCGACGAGCTCAAGGTCGCGATCCGCGCGGCCGGCGGCGTGCCGTTCGAGATCCGCACGGCCGCACCCTCCGACTTCATCACGAGCGCGGGCAAACGCGGCGCCTATATATTGCCGACGCGCGACCTCATCGCCGCCGACATCGAGGTGCAGGTCGAGGGCGCGTTGCTCGACGGCATGGTGTGCCTCGCGTCGTGCGACAAGACGACGCCGGGCCAGCTCATGGCGGCGGGACGACTCAACATTCCGACGATCGTCGTGATCTGCGGCTATCAGAAGGCCGGCAACTACCGCGGCCAGCACACGGACATCGAGGACGTGTTCTTGAAGACGGGCTATTTGACCTCGGGCGCCGTGACCATCGAAGAGGTCAAGGGCATGGCCGACGTCGCGATTCAGAGCCCCGGCGTCTGCCAAGGCATGGGCACCGCGAACTCGATGCACGTCGTTTGCGAAGCGCTGGGCATGACGTTGCCCGGCAGCGCGCCTGTTGCCGCCGGCAGCGCCAAGATGCACGAGAACTTGCGCTTGTCCGGCGCGCGCATCGTCGAAATGGTCTGGCAGGACGTGAAACCGCGCGACATCATCACGCCGGGCGCAGTGCGCAACGCCGTGCAGATGGTCTTGGCCGTCAGCGGGTCGATCAATTGCGTCAAGCATCTGCAAGCGATCGCGACCGAAGCGGAGGCGGACGTCGATGTCTACCAGGCCTTCGCCGACCACGCCGACCGCGTGCCGTTGCTCGCGGCGGTGAAACCGACGGGCACCGGCCACATCGAGGACTTCGAGGCGGCCGGCGGCGCGCGCGCCGTGCTGAAACGGCTCGAGCGCCAGCTCGATCTCGACGCGCGCTCGGTCTCGGGGCAAACGCTGCGCGAAGTGCTCGCCGCGACGACGGTCGCGGACGAGCGCGCGATCGCGACGTTGGACAAACCTCTCAGCAAGCGCCCCGCAATCGTCATCGTGCGCGGCAGCTTGCTGCCCGGCGGCGGCATCGTGCGGCTCGGCGGCACCGGCGAGCGAATGCTCGAGTTCCGCGGCAAAGCCAATATCTTCCACTCGCGCGACGAGGCGCTGGCCGGCATCAAGGCCGGCAATGTAAAACCCGGCGACGTCGTCGTGCTGCGCGGGCTCGGCGTCATCGGCGGCCCCGGCATGGCGATGACGTCGGCCGTCATCTTCGCGCTCGACGGCGCGGGGCTGCTCGACAGCGTGGCCGCGATTACCGAAGGGCAGCTCTCGGGCCTCGTCAACAACGGGCTCGTGGTCGGCGAGGCTTCGCCCGAAGCAGCGGCCGGCGGCCCGCTCGCGTTCGTAGACAACGGCGACATCATTTCGATCGACGTGAAGCGCAAAGCCGTCGACCTCGAAGTGCCCGAGGGCGTGCTCGCGGAACGGCGCAAGACGGCGCGTGTTTACGGCGCGCAAGATCAGCGCGGCTGGCTCGGCGTCTATCAGCGCACGGTCGCGCCCGTGCACGAAGGCGCCGTGCTCAAACGCTGAGACGCGTAGCTTCTTAGTAGTCGTTCAGTAGTCCGTCGTGCTCGAGCCGCGCGCCGGATTCGGGGCTTCGCTCATTTCACGTAAGTGAACTCGAGCAGCGCGCCCGGATGCTCGAACTCCGTCGTCGGCTCTCCCGCCGCGGTCAACACTCGGCCATGAGCGTCCGTCACGGCATAGATGTGCCTGCCGTCCGGTGAGATCGCGAGATCGCGATAGCGGTCTTGCGCCTTGAAGTACGTCAGCGGCGGCTCGGCGCCGCCCGCGAGCGGGAAGCGGAAGATCGTGCCGCTCATCATGCCGGCGACGAGGATCGACGGATTCCAGCCCGGGATCGCCGTCGACGTGTAGACGTCGAGGCCCGCCAGCGCCGCCGTCGCATTGCCGAGCGCCCGCGTGTCGTGGGTGCTCGGCACCGTGAAGAACGTCTTCAGAGGCGGCGTGAAGTCCGGGAGATTTACGTCGGACTCCTTCGTGCGCGGCACCGTGCTTGGAACGTCGCGGCCGTACGTCAGGCTCGCGCACGGCGTCGGCGCCGACGCCGACCAGTTCGCGTACGTGTAGTACAGATCGTCCTTGTAACCCGCGATCAGAGGCCAGCCGTAATTGCGGCCGGCCTCGATGCGATTGACCTCGTCGTCCGTGTCTTGGCCGTGCTCGGATTCGTAGAGCCGGCCGTCGGGGCCGAACGCGAGGCCCTGTGGATTGCGGTGACCGTAGCTGAACACGTGGCTGCGCACGCCGCCGAGCACCGGATTATCCGCAGGAATCGACCCGTCCAAGTCGATGCGCAAGATCTTGCCTTGGTAGCGCTGCCAGTCGCGCGCGGCGACGTCGGCCGCGGTCGGCAGCTCTTGTGCGCGGATCGGCTCGCAGTGGTATGCGAGGAAGTTCGAGCCATGGTCGCCGCGGCTCGCATAGAGTTTGCTGTCAGGACCGAACACGATGCGGCTCGCGCCGTGGTCGGGACCGTGCGGCAGGTTCGTCAAAAGGTCGACGGGCTCACCGAGCTGCTGCGTCGTGGCGTCGTAGGTGTAGCGCCGAATTTTCGAGCGCCGCTCCGCGGCCGGGCCGGGATCTGCATCGTACGTGTACATCACGTAGACGTAATTGCTGCCACGCAGAAGCTGCGGATGCAGCGCGAGACCGAGCAGGCCGTCTTGTGCGAGCAGCTGCTGCACTTCGTCGATCGTGATCGCGACTTTGCGAGTGCCGCTGGCAGGGTCGACGCGCACGACGCGCTTGCCGACGCGCTCGGTGATCCAAAGCCAGCCGTCGGGGCCGTACGTGACTTCCCACGGATCCTCGAAGCCGCTCGCGACCACGCGCGAGGTGAACATTTCCGGCGGCTTCGACCACACCGCACGAGGATTCACGTTCGGGCCGGGAGCGACCTGTGCGAAGGCCAGCGGTCCGATTGCCCAAAAAATCGCGGCTATTACTGGTCTACGCATCGGCGGGATCCTGTGTGACCATGAGCACGACAAACTTGGCACACCAAGTTGGCGCACGCAGTCTACGGTAATCCGCTATGCAGAAGAACATCGTCGTTCATCCCGAGCTCGCAGCCGAGGGACAACGCAAGATCGAATGGGTGCGGCGCAACATGCCGATCCTGCGGCAGCTCGAGCTCGAGTTTGCAGCCGAGCAACCCTTCGCCGGCAAACGCATTGCCGTGTGCATTCACTTGGAGGCGAAGACGGCGTACCTCGCGCTCGTGCTGCGCGCCGGCGGCGCGGCCGTCGCAGTGACGGGCAGCAATCCCGAGTCGACGAAAGACGACGTCGTCGCGGCTCTCGCGGCCGAAGGGCTGCACGTCTACGCTCGGCACGGCGCCGACCCGGACGAGATGCGCCGTTACATGGGCCTTGCCCTCGAGATCGCGCCGCACGCCGTAATCGACGACGGCGGCGATCTCGTCGAGCTGCTGCACGAATCGCACCGCGCGTATGCCGGCGAAATGCTCGGCGCGTGCGAGGAGACGACGTCGGGCGTGCTGCGCGCCCGCGCGCGGGCGAAAGCGAGGCAACTGCGTTTTCCGGTCGTGCTCGTCAACGACGCGCGCTGCAAGTATCTCTTCGACAACGTACACGGCACGGGGCAATCGGTTTGGGAGGGCGTCATGCGCTCGACGAACCTCGTGCTGGCCGGCAAGACCGTCGTCATCGTCGGCTATGGCTGGTGCGGCAAAGGCTGCGCGCTGCGCGCGCAGGGCCTCGGCGCGCACGTCGTCGTCTGCGAGGTGGATCCGATCAAAGCGGCAGACGCTTTGATGCACGGCTGCCGCGTGCTGCCGCTCGCGGACGCCTGCCCACTGGCCGACGTCGTGCTGACCGTGACGGGCGTTCGCCACACGCTGCGCGCCGAGCACTTTCCGCTTCTCAAGAAGAACGTGCTGCTCGCCAATGCCGGGCATTTTTGGGAAGAGATCGACGTCGCGGCGCTCGCCAAGCTCGCCGTCGAGCGCAAGGAGCTGCGCGCGAATGTCGAGGGCTTCCGGCTGCAAGACGGGCGTTGGCTGAACCTGCTCGGCGGCGGCAACATCGTCAACATCTCGTGCGGCGACGGCCACCCCGCCGAGATCATGGACATGAGCTTCGCGCTGCAAGCGCTCGCGGCACGCCTCGTCGTCAAGTCGGCCGGATCGCTCGCGGCGGACTGCATTCCCGTGCCCGCCGCTATCGACGAGCAGGTCGCGCGCCTCAAGCTCGCGGCTGCCGGAGTGGCGATCGATGCGTTGACGAGCGACCAGCGGCAATACCTAACGCACTGGCAAGCATGAAGCAGAACGGGTCAGCGCGGCGCGCAGCACGCGCTCAATCGTGCTCGGGGAATTCCACGACCTTCCAGTAGTTGTCGATCAGGCTGATAGCGCGCGAGAAGCTCGTGCCCATGTCGGTCTTGAGCATGTAGCCCGCGACGTTGAGATTGTAGGCGTCGATCTTGTCCTGCTCGTCGTTCGACGTCGTGAGCATGAACACGATCGAATCGCGGAGCTCCGGGCTCTTCCTGATGTTGCGAAGCAACTCGATGCCGTTCATGCGCGGCATGTTGATGTCACTGATGATCAGGAACGGCCGCGGCAAGTCCTTGAGCAGCGTCAGGGCCTCTTCGCCGTCGCGCGCAATCACGAGCGGATTCGCGACCTTGAGCTTCTCGAACGCCCACTTGAGCGCTTTGATATCCACCTCGTCGTCCTCGACGAGAAGGATGGTAACTACCCTGCTGCTTCGCATGCCTTTGTCTCCACGTTCGCGGCCATGGGCTGGTTCTTCTTCCATTGGAATTTGAAAACGGTGCCTTTGCCCGAAGGCGCCGGCGACTCGAACCAGACTCGCCCGCCTTGCCACTGGACGATGCGATTCACGATCGCGAGCCCCATGCCGCTGCCCTCGACCTGGTCGCGCGGCTTCAACGTCTGGAACATCTCGAACACGCGCTCCGCATACTGCTGCGGGATGCCTTCGCCATCGTCCTCGATGGCGTAGACGTAGCGGTCGCCCTCCTCCTTGCAGGAGACGACGATGCGGCCATTCGGGCCCGGATGATGCTTGACCGCGTTGCCGATCAAGTTGCGAAGGACGGTCTCCAGCGGTGTCGGATAAGTCCGAAGCTTCGGCAGCTGGCCTTCAACGGAGATCGAGATGTGCTCCGGCGGATTCAACATCTGCACGACGTCGAGAACAAGCGCATGCGTGTCCGATAGCCGGTGAGCGCCGACTTTTCGGCCGGCGCGAGAGTACGCGAGTAGGTCATCGAGCAGCCGGTTCAGTCGCGTCGTCCGCTTGGCCAGGAGCCCGAGGTTCTCCTGAACGTTGTTCACGTCGTAGCCATTCAGACCTTCGATGATCCACTGCACCAAGAGCTCGATCGCGCGCAGCGGCGCCTTCAGGTCGTGTGACGCGACATAGGCGAATTGCTCGAGATCTTTGTTCGAGCGGAGCAACTCGTTCTGCTTGGCCTCGAGCTCGAGCTGAATCTTGCGCCGCTCCGTGATGTCCGTGGCCATCGAGAAAATGCCCCGGACTTTGCCAGAGTCGTCGAAGCTCGGCCGATACGAGAAGTGGAAAAAGCCTTGCTCGCTGCCGGCCGCGCCCGTCGAGTCGTAGCTGACGGTCTCGCCCGCGAGCGCGCGCTCGTAGTACTGCTGCCGCTCCAAGAAGCGCTCGGCGCCCACGATGTCGGAGATGTGGAGACCGACGACCTTCTTGGCCGACCAACCGAACGCTTCGAGGAACACGTCGTTCGCGAACACGACGCGCAGCTCACTGTCGAGGAATAGCAAATGGTTCGGCACGCCTTCCGCGAGCGTGCGGAAGCGCTCTTCGCTGCGCAGCACGCTTTCGGTCAAGCGCCGGATGCCGGCCTCGTCGTTCTCATGGCTGCGCAGCTTCGCTTCGGCTTCATCCAAAGCGCGGAGCGCTTCTTCGAGCGTCGTCGGGCGGGTGCTGGCGGCGGTCATGTTCACCTCATCCTGCCTTCGCGGCGATACGTCGACTCGTGACTCGGCGACGTCGAGTGGCTTGTCCGCCGCTCTTGGCCATCAAAGCAGCGGTCTGATCGGCATCGATCGGCGCGCTGAAATAGCTGCCTTGGCCGTACTGGCAGTCGTTTCTCGTCAAGAACGACACCTGCCCCTCCGACTCGATGCCGTCGGCAACGGCGTCTAGCGACAAGCGGTGCGCGATCGAAAGGATCGCGCTGCACAACACCTGCGCGTCTCTGTTGGTGTCGACGTCCGACACGAACGAACGGTCGATCTTGAGCACGTCCATCGGGAACTGCCGCAGGTACTTGAGGCACGAATAGCCGGCGCCAAACTCATCGATCGCGAGGCGCACACCGACGCTCTTCAACGCCTTCAGGCACTCTCGCGTGCCGTCGGGATCTTGAATCAACGAGCTCTCGGCCAACTCGAGCTCGATGAGGGCTGGATCCACGGAATGCGACTGCAAGATCGTGCGTAGGGCGTCGTGGAAGTCGGGCTGGTGAAAATGAACCGGTGCGATGTTGATCGCCACGCGCGGCAGAGGTACCCCGGCACCTTCCCAGCGCTTGAGTTGCCGACAAACCTCTTCAATGACCCAAAGGCCGAGCGGTATGACGTGGCCGGTTTCGTCGGCTACCGGCATGAACTCGCCGGGCCCCATGCGCCCTCGCTCCGGGTGGTTCCAATGCAGCACCGACTCGACGACGTCGATTTTGTGGTCGGCGAGCCTGACCTGGGGCTGATACAGAAGCTGGAATTGGCCGCGCGCGACGGCGTCCTTGAGATCGGTTTCGAATCGATGGTGAGCGAGGATCTCCTCGTGCATCGTCGGCGTGAAGAACTTGAACGTGTTGCGTCCGCGGTCTTTGGCCTGGTACATGGCGATGTCGGCGTTGTTGAGCAGCGCGACCGGCTCCTTGCCGTCGGCTGGGCACACGGTGATCCCGACGCTCGCGGTGACGGAGACTCGGCGACCGCCGACATCGAACGGCTCTTGGAATGCGGCCACGATGTTGCTCGCCACCGTTTCGACTTCGAGCGGACCTTCGATGTCCTCGAGCAGCACGGCGAACTCGTCGCCGCCAAGCCGGGCGATCAGGTCGCCTTCGCGAGCGCTACCCGCGAGCCGTTGCACGACAGCTCGCAGCAGCATGTCGCCGGCCTCGTGGCCGAGCGTCTCGTTCACGGTCTTGAACCGGTCGAGATCGAGCAGCAGCAGAGCCATCGTCCGGTGGCCGCGCAACGCACGCGACGTCGCCTGGGTCAGCTGATCACGCAAGTACTGCCGGTTCGGGATGCCCGTCAGAGCGTCGTGGCGTGCGAGAAAGTTGACTCTGACTTCCGCGCGCTTGCGCTCGATGGCGTAACGAATCGCCCGCAAGATCGCGCGCCCGTCGCCTTCCCACTTGACGAGGTAGTCTTGGACGCCGCGATTCAAAATTTCGACTGCGTAGTCCTCGTCGCCCTGCCCGCTCAGCACGACGATCGGCACGAGTGAGTTGGCTTCCTGAATTTTCGCGACGCAGTCCGCACCGCGGCCATCGGGAAGATTGAGGTCGAGCAGCACGACGTCGAACCGGTCGTTGTCGAGCGCAGTAACCGCATCGGCGAGCTGGGCGGTGCGAGTTACGTGTGCGGAGCCGTTGTGCTGCGAGAGAGACAGACGCAGGAAGTCGGCGTCGTCCGAATCATCCTCGACAAGTAATATCCTCATTGTAAGCGGAACCCCCCGACCCAGCGTCGAGCGAAGCTAACAAACGGGGGTGATGGGCTTCCGGGGCGCGGATCACAATTCCCGAGGCCGAACCGCTCGGTTCGGCGCATGACCCCAGTTACGTACGCAGCGCAACTATCGCTTCGCGCGATTACGCCAAGTGCAAGGTGGCAACGCTTCGACTAACGCCAGCGCAGTAGGCGGCGCTCGACCGTCGAGACGATGATGCTCATCACGAGGCCGAGCACCGAGACGACGACGACCCCGGCCATAAGGCGGTCCGTCTGCATCATATTCCCCGTGAGAATCAGGAACGCGCCGATGCCGTACTGCGCGCCGATCATCTCGGCAGCGACGAGCACGAGCAACGCGGCCGCGATCGAGATACGAAAGCCGGCGAGCATTCCCGGCAGTGCGCCCGGCACGAGCACCTGCCACACGATGCGCCAGAGCGGCACGTTGAAGCTCTGCGCCATGCGGATCAGATTGCGCGGCACCGAATCGACACCGCTGAACGTCGCGATGACGGTGGGGAAGAACACGCTGAGCGCGATGGTCGCCACCTTCGAGCCTTCGCCGATGCCGAGCCATAGGATCAAGAGCGGCAGCAGCGCGATTTTGGGAATCGGGAAGAGCGCCGCGACGAGCGGCAACCCGACTGCGCGCGAGACGGTGAAGAGGCCGATCATGAGCCCGATGGCGACGCCGAACAGCGTGCCGATGACCCAGCCGTAGCCGATGCGTACGAGCGACGCGGACATGTGCCGCCAGAGGTCGCCGCTGATCGCCAGGTCGTAGAGCGCACGCAGCACGCGCATCGGCGAGGGCAGGAAGATCGGGCTCACTAGCCCCACACCCGTCACGAGCTGCCACAGCGCGACCATACCGATGAACGCCAGGATGCTGACGCCGGTGCGCTGCTCTATGGCGAATCCGCCGCCGCGGAAGATCAGCTTGCGCTCGCGCGCGCTGCCGTTCGTCGTCGCGCTCGAATTAGACATGCGCGACGAGCTCTCGATCGGCCACGATTGCTTCCTCTTTGATCAGCGACCACAGCCGCTCGCCGAGCGCCGCGATCTCGGCATGCCGTTCCGATTTCATACGCTCCGCGCGCGGAATCGGAATGCCGATGATCTCGCGCACGCGCCCCGGCCGCCGCGACAACACGCAGACACGATCCGCGAGCCGGATGGCTTCTTGAAAATTATGGGTCACGTAGAGAATCGTCGGGTGATCACGCTGCCACAGGGCCAAGATGTCCTCGAGCAGCAGCTCGCGCGTCTGCGCGTCCAGCGCCGACAACGGCTCATCCATCAAGAATATCGCGGGGCGAACCGCGAGGGCGCGCGCGATGCCGACGCGCTGCCGCATGCCCCCCGACAGCTGTTTGGGCAAAGCCAACGCAAAATCGCGTAGGCCCGTGCGCTCGAGCGCGTCGACGATGCGCCTCTCGACATCCGCCGAGCCGAGCGAGTGGTGCTTCAGCACGAACGCCACGTTGTCGCGCACGTTCAGCCACGGCAGCAGCGAGAAATCCTGGAAGATGAACGTGATCTCGTTCAGTGTGTCGGCCGCCGGCACACCGCGCAGCACGACGTCGCCGGCGGTGGGCTGCAGAATCCCGCCTGCGATGCCCAGCAGAGTCGATTTGCCGCAACCCGACGGGCCGATGATCGCCACGATCTCGCCCTCGTGCGCGTGCAGCGACACGTCCTCGAGCGCGGTGAGGTCACCGAAGCGGTGCGTGATGTTCGAGAGCGCAATCTCCATGCGCTAACACTCCCGCTTCATGGCGGCGGGAATGTTGATGTGGCCCTCCACGAAGCACAAGTCGATGAACTGCGCAGGATCCGTCCCTTTCTCGATCATTCGCTGGTTGCGATACCAATCGACCATCTCATAGATGCTGCCCACGTCGAGCCGGCTGTCGATATAGGCCAGCGACTGCGCGATGGCGTTCGGCGGCACCGACGTCCAGCGCGAGATCAGCGCAAGGAGCGCTTCTGCTTTGACGGGATCTTTGTAAGTGCCGTCGCCGTTCTTGTCGAGCAGCACCGCGGAATACTCGGCGGCGCCGCGCTCGTAGGTATCGACGATCGCCTGCAACGCCTTGCGCTTCTCCGCGATCACACGCGGGTGCGACGCAAGACCCGTCGACTGCCATGAGATTTCGTCGCCGGCCCAGCCGATGACATGCGCCTTGCCCTGGACGATGAGGCCCATGAACGCCGTTCCGGCTCCCGAGGCAACATCGACCTGATTGCCCATCAGCATCGCAGCCAGGTTGCCCAGACCCTGGGCGGG